>Ga0137829_11636872_pt1 | contig 10033 bp, 9 predicted proteins | sample OV2TP2_FD_97737 | JGI IMG/M metagenome (GOLD analysis project Ga0137829, IMG submission 97737) | reverse complement strand
GGGGGGATGGTCGAAAAGAGTATTTCATCAGCCTTCTAATAGTCGGAAACACCGCTGGGCTAGCTGAATGAGGGCATTATAGCCATGCCTTAAATGCGAGTCAAACCACAATACCGGGCAGCCTTATCCAATCTTGGGCAGGCAAGTCGGTGTGCCAAGCCCTATGGAGTTACCTACAATGGGGCATTCCGCATCGCTACTGTGGCTACCGTAGAGTATGTGGATGAGATCAAGCCTCACTACTATGGTACATCTTCATGGTCTGAGCCCTTTGTGGAGTACTTCCAGGCCAATGAGGTGCGTTTCTTACTGTATGGGCAGTAGAAGTTGTTTAGAATAGCCTTTCCGACCAGGTCTTAGGACACTTGTCGTTGATGATCTCGAGAGGAAGATGATATTCAAAAGGCCTTGGGCCTTTTTGGGCAGTCCACTTTATGGTCTCCATCAACCCATCCCTTAGGCTATAGCGAGTCTGATATCCCAGGAGCTTTCTTGCCTTGTCAGCGGAGCAGTTGGCTAGGTCAACCTCTTGGGGTCTATCGGGTACATAAACTGGATGTAAGTCAAACTCCATGATCTCTGCAATGAGACGGGCCAAATGGTTTATGGAGACGAACTCCTCATCAGGGCCCACATTGATCACCTGGCCGGCCACGCCCTGATCAAAGGCCATCCGAACAAGAATTGGAAGGTCATCTCCTATGTAGCTGAAGCAGCGCCTCTGCTCGCCATCTCCATAGATAATGGGTTGCCTGTTCTGTAGAATCATGTTGATCATAATGCCCACCACATTGCGGAAGGGATCATAGTACCGCTGCCTGGGGCCATAGATGTTGTGGGGTACAGAGATGACCCATTCCACTTCGTGTATGGAGCACAGGTTTTGCAGTAGCATCTCAGAGGCTAGTTTACCTATGCCATAAGGGTCTTGAGGCCGGGGTGGCATATCCTCGGTGAATGGAATCTTATTTTCGCCATAACGAGCCATGCTGGAGCAGAAGACTATGCGCTTGGCCCCATTGCGTATGGCTGCAGTAAAGGTGGAAACAGAGGCAGAAACGATGTTTTGCGTTACCAGGTAGGGGCTAAAAACGCTGAACCCCTCATAAGGAGTGGCCGCGCAGTGGTATACGACGTCCGATCCCTTCATTATCCTGGTAAGGCGTTCCAGATCTGAGCAGTCCACCTCATGGAACTCAGCGTCCTCAGGGACATTTTCTTGCTCTCCGCCCAGAAGATTGTCGCAGCAGATAACGCGATTGCCGTCTTTTAGGAACGCCTCGGCCAAGTGGCTTCCCAGAAATCCAGCCGCCCCCGTAACAAATACAGTCCTACTGGACATGGCGGTTATCTCCTTTTCCCTCTGCTAGTGCACCATCTCTTGAAAATGCTAGTGTGGAACACTCTAAATTGCGTACCAGGAATTCAAGTAATGTTAGTGTAGCAGTTACTGCTAAGTCAAACTAAAATAGTGCACTCTAGGCACAGTCTACCTCAGGTAGATTGCCAGTTCTTCTGAATATCCCTTTGGTAAGGACCCTGGCCAGGCTTAACGATATAGGCTTTTAAGGGTCCTTTGGATCGATTGCGCTACTTGTTTCACATGCATTTCCACCGAAGCACAAACACTTGAAAAACCGCGTCAACTTACTTAGAATGCCCCATATCAGGATTGGTTCATTACATGACTGGCACTAGTGAGCATCAAAAACTAGAGCGTTCGATAGTCTCAAAAGACAAGCTCTCTTCGATTACTCGTGACGAGGGCGGCATCGAATTGTCTGTTGTGATGCCATGCCTGAATGAAGCAAAAAGCATAGGTAAATGTGTTGCCGAAGCGCTAGAGGCATCAGCAAGCCTAGGTCTCAAGAGCGAAGTCGTAATATGTGATAATGGTTCCGAAGACGCATCGGTAGAAATCGCCAAAAACGCTGGAGCCAGAGTCGTTCACCAACCGATAAGAGGCTATGGCAGCGCTTATCTTAAGGGAATTGAAGAGGCTAAGGGCAAATATATAGTTATTGCGGATTCAGATGGCACCTATGACTTTAAAGAGATAAAGAAATTCCTTGATCCTTTGAAAAGCGGCTTTGATTTTGTTATCGGATCCCGTCTGAAGGGGCAAATTCGAAAAGGGGCAATGCCCTTCCTGCATCGTTACGTGGGGGTCCCAATCCTCACAGGGATGCTAAACCTGATTTCGGGGACCAGACTGTCAGATGCTCACTGCGGTATGCGGTCCTTTTCAAAGGAGGCCTACCAGAGAATGAAGCTTAGGACTCCGGGTATGGAATTTGCTTCAGAAATGATATTAGGTGCCGCCCGGGCCAAACTGAAAATTGCCGAGATCCCCATAGATTACTATCCTCGAGAGGGTGAATCTAAACTCCGGACCCTGCGAGACGGCTGGCGCCACTTACGGTTTATACTTGTTTATAGCCCTACGCTTCTATTTTTGGTTCCGGGCGTGCTTTTCTTGGCATCTGGTCTAGTCCTTTTAGTTGCTCTTTTAGCAGGTCCTTTGCGATTTGCCGGCTTCTTTATGGACATACACTATATGGTTCTGGGTAGCCTGCTTGCCATTGTCGGGTTTCAGGTGATCAATCTTGGGGTTTTCGCCAAGGCCTTCGCTGTGACCCAAGGATTAGTCCCCGAGGACCGACTAATCCATAAGCTCAACCTCCTCTTCAGCTTGGAACGAGGTTTGATTGCCGGCCTGCTTACGTTACTACTAGGTCTTGGTTTATTAGTCTTTATATTGCTAAGATGGATTGTTGGTGGTTTCAATTTTGGAGGCGATGTCCTCATAAGGCCCGCTCTTTTCGGAATGAGTTTTGCTGTCCTTGGAGCTCAAATGGTCTTTGGATCTTTTTTCCTTAGCCTCTTGCAAGCAGAAAAACGGCACGAACGATACCACCAGGCTGATTAGAGTGGCCAAGGTTCTGATTATCGGCTCTACGGGACAGCTCGGTACGGCGCTACTATCTGTCCTTAAGGAGGATGAAGTAATACCTTTTAGCCACGAGGAGCTAGAGATTTCAGATTTTGGGATTGTGCAGAGGGTAGTTGCAAAGCACCGTCCCGAGATTGTTATTAACACCAGTGCCTTTCACCGAGTAGATGACTGCGAGGACGAGGTAGACCAGGCGTTTCGTATTAATGCTTTTGCAGTTCTCAATCTTGCAAGGCTTTGCAACCAACAAGGTAGCACTCTGGTGCACTTTAGCACCGATTACGTCTTTAATGGTAAGAGAAGGACTCCCTACGTAGAAGAAGATCTACCCAATCCTTTGAGTGTGTACGGGGTTTCTAAACTTGCCGGTGAGTGCTTTGTTCAAACATACTGTCCCTCCCATTTTCTTATTCGGACATCAGGACTATATGGACTTGCTGGCTCTCGAAATAAAGGGGGCAACTTTGTATTGACAATGCTCAAGCTCGCACGGGACGGTCGTGAGATAAGGGTAGTAGGCGACCAAGTCCTCACGCCCACCTATGCTTTTGACCTGGCCCATAAGGTAGGCCAATTGATTAAAACAAAAGCATATGGCTTATGGCACATCGCAAATTCAGGTCAGTGCTCTTGGTTCCAGTTTGCCAGTCAAATCTTTATGTACTGCCATCTCCGGGTTAACCTTAAAGAGATCACCAGCTCAGAATACGGGGCTAGGGCGACCCGTCCGGCTTTCTCCGTTCTTGCCAGTAGCAGACTTAAAACCTTGCATCTGGATGATATGCCTGTTTGGGAGGATGCGCTCAAGCGGTATCTCGATTTCCTTCAAGCTAACGTCGCTGGCGCTGGCCTTGTGAGAGGGGATCATTGAAAGGACTGATTCTATCTGGCGGCCATGGAACAAGGCTTAGGCCTCTCACCTTCTCTCAGCAGAAGCAACTTATTCCCGTGGCGAACAAACCCATCCTATTCTACGGCCTAGAGCAGTTGGAAGCAGCGGGCATCAACGACGTAGGCATCGTGGTGGGGCCATCAAAGGATCAAATAATAGAGGCAGTTAGGAGTAGAAACGGGAGCGCTAAAGTAGAGTTCATCGAGCAGGAGGAGCCTCTGGGTTTGGCACATGCAGTGAAAATTTCTGAAGGATTCCTCCGCAAGGAACCTTTCGTTATGTATCTGGGCGATAACATTCTGCGAGATGGCATCGCCAAACTGGCCGCCCATTTCGAGGATTCGGATGCCGCCAGCAGCATTCTCCTTACTAAAGTGCGCAATCCTGAGCAATTCGGTGTGGCCCGGCTGGACGAAGAAAATCGTGTAGTTCAAGTCATTGAAAAACCAAAAAGCCCTCTTTCTAATCTGGCCTTAGTGGGAGTTTATTTTTTTCGACGTTCCGTCTTCGATGCTGTGAAAAGCATCCGGCCATCCTGGCGAAATGAACTGGAGATTACCGATGCCATCCAGTGGTTGATCGACCACGGCCTGGGGGTGGAATCGACTATTATTTCAGGCTGGTGGAAAGATACTGGTAAGCCTGAGGATATCCTGGAGGCCAACAGACTTGTCTTGGACGATCTGGTGGGATTGGAGAGCGAGGAGTATCGCCATGCTACAATAAAGGGCCGAGTTCGATTGGGGAGTGGGATTGAAATCTCCGCGGACTCTGTGATTAAGGGTCCTGCCGTTGTAGGTGACCGCTGCAGGATTACCGGCGCTTATATCGGCCCATACACCAGCATCGGCCCAGGGTGTGAGATTCGCGATGCACATATTGAAGACTCAATAATCATGGAGGGGAGCCAGATCTCCGGGGTTGCCAGCATAACAGAAAGCTTGATAGGCAGAGGGGTCAATATCAGGCAAGGTAGGGAGCGTATAGGTGCTCGCCAGTTTATCTTAGGGGATTACTCAGACCTAAGCATATAAAACCTTGAAAAATGCAAAAATGAGGGTGCTTGTTGCCGGAGGGGCGGGATTTATTGGTAATAATTTCGTCCGGTATCTGTTGAGCCGATATCCAGATCGTGAAGTCACCATTCTAGATAAGCTCACCTATGCTGCGCGCAAAGAGAATATAAGGGATATCTTAAGCAATGTAAGGTTCATAAAAGGCGATGTTTGCAATGGAGAAGATGTCTCCCAGGCACTTTCTGGCTGTAAAATTGTATATAATTTCGCGGCCGAGACTCATGTAGACCGCTCGATTGTTGAGGCATCCCCTTTCATCCAGACGAACATCCAAGGGACTCAAGTGCTTTTAGAGGCTGCAAGGCGTTCTGGTGTGGAGCAGTTTTTTCAAATATCTACTGATGAGGTATATGGCTCGGTTGCTAAGGGGGCTTCTACGGAGAGCGACCCTTTAGATCCCTCTTCTCCCTACTCCGCTAGCAAGGCGGCCTCAGAGCTGTTAGCTCGCTCTCATTACAAGACCTACCAGTTCCCTGTCATTGTTATTCGCCCATCCAATAATTTTGGCCCCTTCCAATACCCGGAGAAACTGATCCCTGTTTTGATCATTAACGCTTTGCACAATGAGCCCCTACCTATCTATGGGGATGGTTTACAAGTTAGGGATTGGCTCTATGTTGAGGATGCCTGTGCCGGTATTGATGTAATAGCTAACGAAGGCGAGGCAGGAGAGGTCTACAATCTGGGAGCAGGGAATGGAATAACCAACCTGGAAATAGCCAAGAGGATTCTCGCCATTATGGGTAAACCGGAAAGCCTGATTAGCTATGTTAAAGATAGACCGGGACACGATCGTCGGTATGCCATGAACTGCGCCAGGATAACGAGCCTGGGATGGAAGCCAGTGGTTTCTCTAGAGGAAGGGCTCAGAAAAACCGTGCACTGGTATTTGGAGAACAAAGAGTTCTGGGAACCGCTTAGGCAGACGGGGGTACTGGCAGTGTCCCAGCAAGGATTATACCCTTCTCAGGGTTTATGAATTTATATTCTCTCAAGGACTTCGGAGATGGAAACAAAAAGAGAGCCCAAGATTATGCCCGGAAAGCGGGGGATTCCGTACGCCTCTGCTCCCCGAAGCGCTATTCACGATGTTCTTATTATTAGAGCAAACGAAATCGTAGATGATAGGGGATCTCTTACGGAGTTCTGGTCTAACCGCCTTCCGGAAGTTAAATCCTTCTTGGGCCAAATAGTCCATAGCTATGTTTCCTGGAACAGCTACGGCGTTGTTCGCGCCTGGCACTACCATTTGAACCAGAGAGATTTGTGGTTTGTGCCACCAGGGAGCGGCAAGATCCAGGTGGGTCTTTATGACGCTAGGGCGGATTCGCCAACCCGGGACCTCGTTCAAGAGGTGATAATGGGTGGAGGGAATGTCATCCTTTTAGGCATACCGGAAGGAGTCTATCATGGCTACACAACCCTCAGTAGTCCAGGCAGCTCGTTAATTAACAGTACCAACCAGCCCTATGATGCTACCGACGAGTACCGCCTGGACTATGATACCCCTCTAATCCCCTTTCGTTGGGGCACCCGAAATCGCTAAGAGGCTTCGCCTCCGAATCGTTGTAGTTAGGTAAAGTGCCCCGACTATCCGTGATCATTCCCACTTATAATGCGGGCAAAGATTTCGACTTTATCATTAGCCAGATATTTGCGCAAAAACTGGAAGGTGATTTTGAGGTCCTTATCATTGACTCCGGCTCCAAGGACACAACCTTAGAGGTGGCCAGAAAATACCCTGTGAGGATTGAGATCATTCCTAACATCGAGTTCACTCATGGCGGAACCCGAAACATGGGGGCGAGACTTGCAGAAAGTCCCTATCTCATTTTCATGAGCCATGACGCCATACCCATTGACCACTATCTTTTTGAACATCTGCTACTACAGCTTGCTGGGCCAATGGTAGCCGGTGTATACCCCCGGCAGGTGCCGAAAGATGATGCCAAGCCACTGGAGCGCTTCTTTTTACAGCGGGTATATCCGGCTGAATCCAGGAGGCTAGTAGAGAAGGACCTGGACAAACTGGAGCCAGGAAGTATCCTCTTCTCTAACGTGACCTCTGCCGTCAAGAGAGAGGTGCTACTTCGATACCCATTCTCCGACAAGCTCATCATGAGCGAAGATCAAGAGTGGGCCAAAAGAGTGATCCAAAAGGGTTTTACCATCATCTATGACGCACAGTCCCAGGTCATGCACTCCCACAACTATGGCCTCAAAGACCTCTTTCAAAGGAACTTTGACAGCGCCTACTCATTGAACGGGATCTTTAGCTACGGCTATCTAGACATGCTGCGGTCCGGTTTTGCCTATTTTAGGGATGAGGTCGCCTTTCTCTGGTCTAATGGGCACAGGACCTGGATACCGTATGCGTTAGCCTATGAGTCGATACGAGGCATGGGGCTTGTCTTAGGAAAGAGAGCAACACTATTCCCCCATAAAGTTCGCAAAGCCCTCAGCTCCAACAGCAAATACTGGGACCAGGTCAGGGCTGAACTCCGAAGGAACATATAGCAAGTTGGACGCCGCGAAAAGTCGGCTAGACAATTCTCTTTGGGCAACAATTTCAAAGTGGGCATTGATTGTCAGCCTCTTTGGTGTTTTGGGTAGCATCTCTAATCTACCGCCTGCTATAAAGATCGGGGTTGCTTCGGCTATTTTCATTTTGGTGCCGCTGGCTATCGGCAGTGCGCTTTGGGCCGCAGTTTTTGGAAGACTTAAAGATCCTGAAATTAGTGTTCAACTTTTCTCGGGATGGACATTAGGGCTAATTCTTATAGCATACCTTGCAATCGTTGCGTCAGCTCTTGGCCTGCGGTGGCTTGTGACACAAATCCCGTGGCTCACAGTTGGGGCCATTGCTATTTTGGCGATACTGGGAGCTTTGCGAAAAGGTGAAGCGGATTTGATTCTTAAAACGTCAGTTTCAAAGCTGTCTCCTCAAGGTTGGTTTACTTTGGGGGCATTATTTCTTCTCTCGTTAGTGCCAAAAGCGATAGGTTGGATTGGGACACCATATCCTTTACCTGACTATAATTTTTCAACGCCGAGTCTAGTAGCACAACCCGCTGAGAGGATGCTCCAATGGGGTTTCCTTTCTCTAGTGGAAAGCACTAATCTACCACCTGTTGTCATAATAACAGCAGTGGTTTCGGCTATTTCAGGGCTAGAGCCAATGAGTTTTGTCTGGGCAGCACCAATCCCTGGCTACATTATCTTTGTGTCGGGCGTAGGAGTCTTTGCTTACAAGGTATCTCACAGCCGAATCGTTGCTCTTATCTCAGCATTCCTAGCAATCTTTATCCTTACAGGGGTTCACGCCACAAATAACACGGCTATGAACTTTAAGTCAAACGCCTTCCTTTATTTTCTATATCCTTGGGCATTATCTGTCATGTTATCTCTGGCGTTAGAAGTAAGAAATGAGGCACGCCGCGCTACCATCATGCTAGCTACTGGGATAGTAGGCTGTTTGGGTATGGCAATAGCTGTATATCTGCCGACATTAGCCGGCCTGAATCTAGCCTTGAGGCCTCTTCTCCTCGGCCTTGTGTCTTCACTATTTGGTCTTGCCGCATTAAGTTTGTTGCGTAGGGGCTGGCTTTCAGCCAGACTAAGTCTATTTCTGATCTGGATAGGGATTGTCTTCATTAGTATCCATACCTTGGAGGCTCTCCTGTTTATTGTACCATTGGGAGTTTTTGGAGCTTTAGTGGCCTCTGGCGATATAAAGACCGTACGCATTTTGGCTTACATTGTTATGGTCATAGTCATGCTGTGGATCTATGCTCAATGGATAGGACTAGTAGACGTTAAGTACACTGATCCCATCAGTTCTTTAGCATTTGGAAATCGATATGTAGTTCAAGAAGGGTTCGACTTTAAGTTCGGAATACTTAAATTTACTACTCCGCTAGTCTTCTGGCTAGCAGCAGCTGTAGCCGCTTACGTACTAGTTATTAACTTTAGTAGGATTAATCTCGCTCTTGTGGGCACGGCGGTCTCAGTTCTTGCCATCTTTTTTTACCCGGACACTCTAACATTTAGGGGAATACAGGCCCTCGCCCCTATTGTGGCAATTATACTTCCATTGGGCTTCCTTAATCTGTTGAAATGGATCGGCCAGTTTCTCCCTACTAGTGAGCTAAGAACGTTAACAAACTTACTTTTCATCGTGATCTTTCTTAGCCAAATCCCTAGTGTGACTAGGCCCTTCTGGCAATATCACACCACCCCCCTACTAAATAATGAACACCGGACAGTGCTAAAGGATTATGAGCTTGAAGCCGTTATATGGCTACGTAGTAATACAGAAGCCGCTGACCTGATCTTTTCTGATTATGTTTCTATGTTCGTATTATTACCGTTAGCTAATCGAACTCAACCAATTACCAAGCAGCAGGAAAGCTTTGAATTAAGTAAAGAAGAGGAACAAAAAATGTTGACTCTGAAGGAGCGAGTATTCTCTACCGACGACCCGCATACGTCAGCTTGTAGCCTTTTGTCGTTGGCAAATTCCCCACATTTTCACCCTGAGGAGCGGCAATTTGCCAACTTGTTAGGGGGGAAGTCTCCTAATGTTTATGTCCTCATTTCGCCGCGATCTCTTCACTGGGTACAGCAGCCTTCTATTGCACCTGAGTATTTTGCTTCGACTTTTCCCGAGGCACCTGATTACAAAGGCGGGGTCTTCTCCCTAAAGCCTTTTCACAACTCTCAGTTTTATCAAGTAATACACTCTGTCCAAGGCAAGTTGTATGTTCTTCGCCTTGTTTTGTCGCCAGAGGCATGTCGTCAAACAACTTAAATAACCTTGTTACTGTTTGGAGAAAGCTAAAGCTCAATTCTCTTATTTGAGGCTTAGGCTTTGTACCATATAAATAGCCAGGTCATTCATCTGGGATGGGGTCCTCCACAGACCCTTCGCTTGGCCAAGGAGGACAACGGAAAAGACCCTGGGTTGAGGGATACTCTAATTTGACAACATACCACGAACACATAACCGAACACCAAGATGTGATAGCGCGTGATCTGCGTATTATTCATAGCACTATCCCCCACGCCCGGCGAATCCTGGATATCGGGTGCGGTACAGGAGCCTTTTTAGGG
>Ga0137829_10482685_pt1 | contig 10038 bp, 9 predicted proteins | sample OV2TP2_FD_97737 | JGI IMG/M metagenome (GOLD analysis project Ga0137829, IMG submission 97737) | reverse complement strand
GACCAGAAATACGACCCCGATATTCTGGCGATAATAGGCGCATCTGTATCCCTGTCGGTCTCCGATATACCGATGCTAAGTCCGGTGGGAGCGGTAAGAGTTGGAAGGATTGACGGGAAATTTATAACAAATCCTTCTTATGAGGAGATAGGAAAGAGCGACATTAATATAGTTATTGCAGGGACAAAGGAATCTATAGTGATGGTCGAAGGGGGCGCAAAGGAGATTCCCGAGAACATAATCGTTGATGCCTTGAGCTATGAACATGAAGAGATAAAAAAAATCGTTGCCCTCCAGATGGAGTTGTCTAAAAGAATAGGCAAGGAGAAGATAAAACCGCCGGAGGCGGCTCATGAGAAATCCGTTATTCAGATGAGGGTAAGGGAATTTGCCGGCAAAAAACTCGAAGAGGCGGTAGTAATAAAGGATAAATTGAAGAGGCAGGCAAAGGTAGATGAAGTGCTTAAAGAAACCATCGAGCAATTGCTTGCGGACCCGGAACCCCAAACAGCGAACCCGGAAATTTCAAAGGGGGATATAAAAAAGTCCTTTGAAAATCTGGAAAGCGAAACTGTCAGAAGGCTGATAATCGAAAAAGGGATAAGGGCGGACGGCAGAGGATTGAAGGATATAAGGCCTATTAATATAAAAATCGGCGTCTTGCCGAGAACACACGGCTCTGCCCTTTTTACGAGGGGCGAGACCCAGGCGCTCGTTGTTGCCACTCTCGGCACATCGGTTGACGAACAGAGGCTGGATAATTTAGAGGGCAAGACATCGAAGAGATTCATGCTCCACTACAATTTTCCTTCTTTCTCCGTAGGAGAGGTGAAATTTTTGAGCGGCCCCGGTAGGAGGGAGATAGGGCATGGCGCATTGGCAGAAAGGGCGGTCATTCCCATTCTTCCGTCGGAAGATGTATTCCCATATACCGTTAGGATTGTTTCGGATATTCTGGAATCTAACGGCTCATCTTCTATGGCTACGGTCTGCGGGTCGTCCCTTGCACTGATGGATGCCGGCGCTCCGATTAAATCGCCTGTAGCAGGCATTGCAATGGGGCTTATAAAAGAGGGGGAGAAGGTGGCCATACTTTCCGATATACTTGGTCTGGAAGACCATCTTGGGGATATGGATTTTAAGGTTGCAGGAACCTCGAGCGGGGTTACGGCCATACAGATGGATATAAAGGTAACCGGCGTTGACAGGGAGGTTATGGAAAGCGCATTGGAGCAGGCAAGGGAAGGGAGACTTCATGTCTTAAAGGAGATGGAAAAGGTTATAGCGCAGCCGAAATCCGACCTGTCTTTATATGCCCCGAGAATCATAACAATGCAGATAAAGAGCGAAAAGGTCAGGGATGTTATCGGTCCCGGCGGGAAGATTATAAGGGGTATTATAGAGCAGACAGGCGTTAGTATTGACATTGAGGATGACGGGACCATAGCAATAGCCTCTTCTGACGGGGACGCAGCTCAAAAGGCGATTAATATTATAAAGGAGCTTACCCAGGAGGCAGAGGTTGGAAAGATATATATGGGAAAGGTTAAAAAAATTATGGATTTTGGCGCCTTTGTCGAAATCTTTCCCGGAACAGACGGGCTTGTCCACATATCTCAACTTGCAGACCGCAGGGTAGCTAATGTATATGACGAGGTCAAAGAGGGCGAGGAGATTCTGGTTAAGGTATTGGAAGTAGACAGGCAGGGGAAGATAAGGCTCAGCCGTAAAGATGCTTTGCGTGAGGGGGATGGTGGAGAAAAAACTGACAGAAGGACTGTATAAAAAGACAGTTTTAAATAACGGCATACGGCTTGTTACCGAGAAAATTCCCTATCTAAGATCGGTTTCGATCGGCATCTGGATAAACAGCGGGTCGAGGGACGAGGACGATAGGAGCAGCGGAATATCCCATTTTCTCGAGCATCTTGCATTTAAGGGCACCGAAAAGAGGAGTTCACGGCAGATTGCCTTTGAAATGGACTCCATAGGCGGACAGATAGACGCCTTTACGAGCAGGGAATATACATGCTACTCCGCAAAGGTTCTTGACGAACACCTGCCGATTGCCATTGACCTCCTTTCCGACATACTTCTTAATTCCACGCTCAAACCCGGGGATATAGAAAAAGAGAGACAGGTGATAATGGAGGAGATTAAATATGTAGAGGATAATCCCTCCGATTATATATACGATATTTTATACAAAAGCATCTGGTCCGGGCATCCGCTCGGACGCTCCATCCTCGGAAAACCGGAAACAATCGAAAAGATAAACAGGGACGAGTTATCCAATCATCTCGCCGGACATTACATCCCCAAAAATATAATCATAGCGGCGGCAGGGAATATTGACGGGCATAAATTAGCCGGGCTTATAGAAAAATTTTTTGGAAGGCTGAACAGAAACGGCTCTATCAAAAGGGAGACGCCTCCGGATTTAAAGAGAAATATCGTTATCGAGGAGAGGGAGTTGGAGCAGGTTCATTTTTGCCTCGGAACAAAGGGTCTTAAAAGCGACGACGAAAGCAGGTTTGACGGGTATATATTGAATACGATACTCGGCGGCAGCATGAGTTCGAGGCTTTTTCAGAAGATAAGAGAAGATTACGGACTTGCCTATTCCATACACTCTTTTATATCGCCTTATATGGATGCAGGTCTCCTTGGAATATATGGTGGGACAAGCTCGGAATTTTTTGAAAAGGTCATAAAGATGTCTCTCGAAGAGGCGAGGCTTTTAAAAACAATCGCCGTCTCGGACGATGAATTAAAAAAGGCAAAGGACCAGCTAAAAGGGAATATTATGCTTTCTCTCGAAAGCTCAAGCAGCAGGATGAATCAACTGGCAAAACAGGAGATGTATTTTAACAGGTATTTTTCTCTTGACGAGATTATCGATGAGATTGAAAAGGTTACGGCAGATGATATTAGGTCTCTGTCGAACAGGCTGTTCGACAACTCATTTTTAAATCTTGCCGTCCTTGGACCTGTTAAAAAAGAAAGGGTTTCTTTCGATTTATTAAATTGACTCGCCCGCGACATCCTTGAGCATCTTATCGGCTATATCCCTGCTGTTTACATGATAATTGCCTTTCTCTATCCGGTCTTTTAATTCGGCTACCTTTTCCGTTCTTACATCGGGCGCAGCGGCAGCTATATCTTTAGCCTTCTGTATCTCTTTTGCCCTTTCGGATAAAACTACGGTCTCCCCGCCCTTTACCTTCGTTTCTTTAACGGAGGCTTCCTTCCCCTTTCCTGTTTCTTTGTTTTTTACCTCCTTCAACTTGGTCTCTTTTACGACACCTTGCTCGGGTCCGTAAATCTTCATAAAATTCACCCCCTTTATTAGTGTTAAGTGTTAAGTGTTAAGTGTTAAGTGTTAAGTGTTAAGTGTTAAGTTCTGCTATATTTACTCACCACTCACCACTTAACACTCATCACTGATTTATTATCGGCATGTTTGCTATAGAACTTTAGGATAAAATTATTTGCCCCACACATTGTTGTTAAACACCCTGCGGTCAAGGTGTGCGGGTTTGCTTTGCGCCTTTTGAAATCGTAAATTTCTTAAGCTGTTTTTTATAATAGAGGTCTTCCGGTTTTAAGCTTATCGCCTTGTTTATTGTTTCGATGGCATTATCGAATTCCCCTTTTATATAATAAAGCTCAGAGAGGGTGTCTAAATATTCGGGCGACTGCTGGTTTATCTGAATAGCATCTTTAGAAAGCCTTATGCCGTCGTCTATATTTGCCCCCTGTTTTGCGTATAACCATGCCAGTCTGTTGAGGGCAGGGGCGTGTTTAGGGGATATTTCGAGGGCTTTCTTACACTCTGCTATAGCCTTTTCATTAGCCCCCCTCCTGCCGTAAATTATCGCAAGCCCGAGGTGCGCCCTTAAATTTTTCTCATCCGTCCCTATAACCTTGTTGAATTCCGCTGCTGCCGTATCGAGCTTTTCGAAGTTTATAGCCCTGAAACCCCTGTTATTCAATGCCTCTAAGTGATTCGGGTCTATATCTTCTATTTTTTTATATTCGTTTAACGCATCGTTATCCAATCCCCTCTTATAGTAGATAGAAGCCAGATTAATATGAGGCTCTATGTTTTTATCGTCTATTTCTACGGTTCGTTTAAATAGCTCGACTGCCTCGTCTTCCAATCCTTTCGATAGGCTTATCGTTCCGAGTTTCAAGAGGCTCTCCGGATTGTCAGGGGCGAGTTTAACTATCTTCTTATATTCATTATAGACATCATCGGACATTCCCTTTTTTTCATAGAGGGCTGCCAAATCGAAGTGTGCATTCAAATCTTTATTATCCCTCTCGGAGATATTTTTTAAAGCGGCTATTGCCTTATCATCCAATCCATTTTTTTTATACAATTGAAGCGCCTCGTGATAGGTCTCTATATTTTCCGGGTTAAGATTTATCGCCTTCTCATATTCCGGCGCAGCCTCATCTTCCAGTCCCATCTCCGCGAATGCCCGCGCCGTGGTCAGATGTATATCCGGGTCGGTTGAATCCAATTTAGAAAGCCTTTTGAAGGTGTTTATTGCCTCCTCTTTATTCCCCTGTTCTTTTTGAGATAAACCTGTCTGCATGAGTTCTAAAGGATTTTCCTTTTTTACAAGATTTTTAAATGTCTCCCCGATATTCAGGGTGTCTGAAAATTTATATAGGGTGAAGGCAATCAAGATGCCTGCAATTATGCCGCCGGCGATTGCATAGCGTCTTTTGTCCATCTTTATACGAGGCAGAGAATATTCTATCTTTTCAGGCTCCTTACTCTCGGCTTCCGGCTCCCGGCTTATCCCGATTCCTTTTGTCATTTCGCAGTTTCCATTGAATCTTGCCCCTTCCTGTATATAAAGTGTCGGTGTCTTTATATTGCCGAAAAGCTTTCCATCCGAATAAATCGCTATTTTGCCGCCAGCCGATATATTTCCGTTGATCTCTCCCGAATTCAAGAGGCTTCCTGTGCGGATGTTTGCATTTATCAGTCCTTTTTTTCCTACTATAAAGGTGTCGCTTGTTAAAATCTCTCCCTCGAATTTACCGTCAAAGCGAAGAGCGCCATTAAATTTTAAAACCCCTTTCATAAATGTCCCTTCGCCGAAAAAAGAATTAAGGGTATCGATATTTCCGTTATCTTTTTTAAAGGTCATATATATTCTCCTATTCCAATCTACTGATTTTATTATACTAAGTCAAGTATTTTGATTGACAAACAGGTTAAGAGCGTGTATATTATAAAGCATGGAAGCGATAAATACCACTTTAATATCGATGGTCAGGGATAGGATGAAGACCCAGCTGACTAATATTGCCCGCGGACAGGGAAAAACAGGGAAGGAAATGGTCAGGGAAGGCATGTCAAAACTTCAGGGACAATCGGAGGAAAGGCATAAGAAGATAATGAATAAATTTATAGAGGAGGAAGGAAAAGGCGTAAAAATCAATGTCGAGATTTAATCCCCATCCTGCTGTTTAACGCATCCCTTATTTTTTTTACCTCTTTTACCAGTTTCTTGCTGTTATCGAAGGGTGAAATTCCCTTTAAATCGGCATCCGCAATATCCCTGCCGTATGAAATATACCCTATAATATCCTTAGAAAACCCGATATTCTTAAAAATATATTCCCGCTCTTTAGCCTCTCGAATCTTGTTTCCAATATAAAAAATATTAAGTATCCCAGATTCTTCCGCCAGTCTTGCGATTGTAACCGCAGTCTTTATCGAGCGTGTCCCCGGCTCTACTGCTATAATCATTGCATCTACGGATTTTGCAGTCCCTCTTGTAAGGTGTTCGAAGCCAGCCTCCATGTCGAGTATAACGACATCATCTTTATCTGTGAAGATATGTCTCAATAGGTTTTTTAATAGCGCATTTTCAGGGCAGAAGCATCCGCTCCCCGCCTTCCTGAAGCCGCCGGTTTGAATCAATCGGACACCATTTATATTAACCGACAATTTTTCGGGGAGGTCGTCAACAAATGGGTTAAGCTTAAATATCCCGCCCATGCTTCCCGGCTTTGCCCCTGTCCGCTCTTCTATTAATTCATTCATCTCTATTAGAGGTATAATCTTGGAGCTTTCTTCGATGGATAAACCGAGTGCCATAGACAGATGTCCCGATGGGTCGGCATCTACTGCAAGGACTTTGAATCCTTCGCCGGCATATAATCTCGCCATTGCAGCAGCCAATGTAGTCTTTCCAACCCCGCCTTTGCCCGATATTGCTATTTTCATAAAATTTACTTGAATAGTAGCTTTAACCTGTGAGATACTAAGTTACCATGAAAAAGATACCCATATCAACGGATAAAGCGCCTGCTGCCATCGGTCCTTATGAACAGGCAATAAGGGTCGGGAATTTTATATTTACATCGGGACAGATACCTTTAGACCCTTCTACAAATAGACTTATAGAAGGCGATATTACCAAACAGACAAAAAGGGTCATGGATAATCTTAAATCCGTTCTGGAATCATCCGGCACATCTCTTAAAAATGTAATTAAGACTACGATATTTTTAACGGATTTAAAGAATTTTGAGCAGGTTAATAAAGCATACGGCGAATATTTTCCCGACGGCAAGCCTGCCCGCTCGACAGTTCAGGTATCGGCATTGCCTAAAGGAGCGGGGATAGAGATAGAGATGATTGCAATAGCCGAAGGTTTATAGAGATATGAAAATGGAAGAAAAAGAGATTAAATTCAGCGATTTTAATTTAAGCAGGGAGTTAAACAGCGCCGTCTCTGCAATGGGATTTGAGGAGCCGACTCCGATACAGGCAAGGACAATACCCATACTTTTGAGCGGCAGGGATGTTATCGGGCAGGCGCAGACAGGGACGGGAAAGACTGCTGCCTACGGCATTCCGATTGTCGAAAAGGCTGAATCGCAAAATTTTCTGCTGCATGCCATTATTCTTACGCCCACAAGAGAGCTTGCAATTCAGGTTGCAGAGGAGATGAACAAGATCGGCGCTTTCAAAAGAATTTTCGCCGTGCCTATCTATGGAGGGCAGTCTATTGACAGGCAGATAAGGCTGCTGCACAGGGGCGTGCATGTAGTAGTCGGAACGCCCGGGAGGGTGATAGACCATATCAGGAGAAAGACCTTGAGGCTCGAGAGCGTAAAGATGGTTGTCCTCGACGAGGCCGACGAGATGCTGGATATGGGGTTTATAGATGATATAACCACTATACTGAAACAAACGCCTAAAGAAAGACAGACCCTCCTGTTTTCGGCTACAATGCCTAAGGAGATACTAAAAATTGCCAGCCGTTATATGCAGAACCCCGAGAAGATAATGATTTCCAAGGACGCACTTACAGTTCCCATGATAAATCAGATATTCTACGAGGTAAGACCGTCAGAAAAAATGGATGCCCTGTGCAGGCTTATAGATGCCGAGGATTCAGACCTCTTTCTTATCTTCTGCCATACCAAAAGGGAAGTAGACGATGTCTCATCCGACCTCAAGCTCAGGGGGTATGATGCGGAGGCGATACACGGAGATTTCAGCCAGTTTCAGAGAGAGGCTGTTATGAAGAAATTCCGTGAAGGAAGGATAGATGTTCTCGTTGCAACCGATGTGGCGGCGAGGGGAATAGATATAAGCAACATCACCCATGTCGTAAACTACAGCATACCCCAGAATCCGGAGTCTTACGTTCACAGAATAGGGAGGACGGGGAGGGCGGGAAAGGAGGGTGTTGCAATAACATTCGTTACTCCAAGAGAGGACAGGCAGTTAAGGCTTATACAGGCCGTTGCAAAGACAAAGATAAAAAGAGGGAAACTCCCGAGTCTCGAAGATGTGATGAGCGCGAGAATTGAAAATATTAGGGAAAGGATTCAGGAGTTTGTGGACGATAAGAGGCTCGATGCCTTTGTCAAGATGGCGGAAAGGCTTTCTGAGGGGCTGACTCCGATAGAGGTGGCGGCTTCGCTGTTAAAATTTCAATTGGAAGGGTTCGGCGCAGAGGCTGGAAAGAAAGGTGATTTGTCAGCAGAGGATACAGGCGCTTCTCCGGGTATGGTCAGGCTCTTTATTACCATAGGAAGAGAGCAAAAAATAAGGCCCGGCGATATTGTCAGGCATATCGCAGAAAAGGCAGGCATAGACGGCAGGGCTATTGGAAATATAAAGATACTCGAAAAATTTACCTTTGTCGAAGTTCCTAAGGATATGGCCGAGAAGGTAATAGACGCCGTCCATAAGGGGATGATGGCAGGAAAAAAGATTTCTGCGGCACCGGCAAGACCGAGAACTTGAAGTTAAGCCTTCTTTATCAAGCTGAAATCCCAAATCTCCCGGGATTTTCTAAAACAACCTTCACTCCCTTTAAAAAAATATCGAAGTCTCCTAAATTATTGTTGATAATTTCGTAAATTTCTTCGGGCGATATTTCTGCGTAAAAATGGACAATTCTGTTTCTATAGCCTGCCATATTTTTTAGGGTAGTATTGGCAAAATCTCTATCTACGATATTATATTCTCCGAGCTTCACCGCCATTTCCTTGTATTCGGAAGCCTGACCGCCGGGAATTCTCGATAAAATATGAGCGCCGATATGAAAAACCCCCTCCAGCGACCTGTGGAGGTGAAACTGTGCAAGCTTAAAGCCGACCCCGTCTTTAAATTCTTCAAAGGGGATTTTTGACATCTTTTCCATCTCCTTCATTTCGTTTTGAATACCGTTTATTCTTTTTAAAATAGTATCTCTATCTAAAGTAAGTCTTACCATTTTTTTAATGTTAAGGAAATTATAAAATACCCCTCACCTTAATCCTCTCCCCTCAGGGGAGAGGGCAGGGTGAGGGGTATGTTCATTTTCTTATATCCTCCGAAGAATCGCCTCGTGAAACTGCCTTCTTATAGGCGCAAAATCTGCATAACTCTCCATCGTATTTTCCAGAAAATCCGAGATTACCTTTTGATTGCCCATATAAAGCAAAATGCCGTCTCTCGCAACATGGTATCTAAATTGTAAATCGGCGGATTGGATGAAAACCATATCTATATTGCACAGCCTTTTTATCTGCGCCGAGAGAACATCGTAAAGCTCGTTATATATCTTATTTCTAAGTCTGTAATCGCTTAATACCTTTCTATCATCGAGCAGAACTGCAAAATCGAAATCGCTGCTCATGCCTGCAGCGCCTTGAGCCTGCGAGCCGAAAAGGAAAATTCCTGCAATTCCCAACCCTTCCATTTTTTCTTTTTCGAATTCAAAATTCATGGGCTTATACTACACTATTCAGAAATCGAAAGTCAACCCTTGACATAAGAGACATAAAAGGCGTATCATTCAATAATCAAACCCGCTGTTAGCCAATCATATTATGGAAGCCAACAATAAAAGAAATAGTCTGCTCCATTCCAGCATTAGCAAAAAGATTATAGGGCTTTTGGCTGTCGCCATGCTTTTATGTTTTATAGCCGTTGGCTTTTTCATTATCCCGATGTCAATTGACATACTCAATCAATCGCAAATACAAAAGATGAGCATGATGGCAGAGACCATCGTAGCCGACATAAGGCATCACATGCTCGAAGGGGAAGCTGATTCCATATACTCTGTGATAAAGGAATTTGATTCGGTTAAAAATATTCAAAAAATCGAGATTTTGAAGACGGATGGAAGGGCTGCATTTCGGGATACTTCTACGATTGAGCGGGTAAACCGTCGTTTGGGAAAAGTTGTCTTTCAGAGAGACGAAAAGCCCGAGGAAATGATAATCTCCCCTGACGACACTTCTCTCCAGAGGCTTTTAAAGACCAATTCTTCGGTTTCTTTTCTAAGCGGAGATTCAGAAAGCAGAACCCTCCTTTTCCCTCTTTTGAACGAAGATGCGTGTTATAAATGCCATGGCTCCGGGGAAAAGGTTCGCGGCATTCTTTTTATAAAGAGAGCTACATCGCAAACGAAGAAAAACATAGCGGCTATCGAATATAGGTTATTCATCGGATTCTTTACGACCTTGCTTGTGGTAACTTTATTTCTTTGGTTTGTGATAAAA
>Ga0137829_11130337_pt1 | contig 10057 bp, 9 predicted proteins | sample OV2TP2_FD_97737 | JGI IMG/M metagenome (GOLD analysis project Ga0137829, IMG submission 97737) | reverse complement strand
AGGATGCCGCCTGCTGTGGGGTCTACCTCCACGGCGCTGCGGGCGAGATGGTGGCGCGACGGCTGGGCGATACGGGCGCACTGGCGGGAGACTTGCTGCCTGTGCTGCCCAGGGTTATAAAGAGGATAAGGAGAGGGTATAGCAAGAGCGTGCAGGGGTGAGAGGATAAAAAATATGGGAATTAGCACAGTGGTTATAGATGTAGAAACCCAGAATGGCCCCGATGATGTTCCTGGCGGGTGGAGCAATGTTGCTGCATTCAAGTGCTCATGTGCTGTGACCGCCACTGAGGGCGTCGGTGACCCAACCTTTCAGACCTGGTGGGAGGACCAGGTCTCCAGCCTCATTGACCATCTCAGCCAACATGACCGCATAGTTGGCTTCAACATCAAGAGGTTCGACTACGCTGTGTTGTCGGCCTATGGTAATGTGAGCCATCTGTTTGGTAAAACGATAGACATCCTGGGGATGATGTACGACAGGCTAGGCTTCAGGGTCAGCCTTCAGAGCCTCGCCGAAATCAACTTTGGGCAAAGCAAGCTGGGCACTGGAGTCCAGGCAATCGAGTGGTGGCGTACTGGGGACCTGGACAGACTTGAGAAATATTGCCAGGAAGATGTGAAGATTACGCGCCTGCTTTATCAAAAGATACTGGCCGATGGTTACTTGCTATATGAAGACAGGAGGCTCGGTGAGACATGCAGGGTAAGGCTCCAGATACCCGCGAGGTTGACATAGCTAAATTATGCGAAGGCAAGGCGCAAGGGTGATGCCAGAGTCATAAAGAGGGTCGGGGGAGGGTAGCGAAAAGCTCACGGCATCCCCTTGTCTTGGATGCTATAATGTAACCTGACTTTGCTTGAGACCCCTGGAAGAGGAGGGCAGGAAATGGACCTGGGACTTAAGACAAGGTGGCTATAGTTACCGGAGGCAGCTATGGAATAGGTAAGGCGGCGGCATGGCGTCTGGCCGACGAGAGGGCTAGGGTCGCCATCTGCGCCAGGCGCAAGGACGTTCTGGAGCAGGCCGCCGAGGAGATCAGGGCCAGGACCGAGGGCGATGTCCTGTCCATTCCAGCAGATGTCACCATACTCCAGGATATAGAGCGGGTGGTCAACACCACGGTAGAGCGTTTCGGCAGGCTGGACATACTGGTGAACAACGCGGGCCAGGCGGACGCCCGTCCCTTCGAGAGCGTCACCGACGAGGCCTGGCAGGAGGACTTCGACCTGAAGCTCTGGGCGGCCATCCGCTTCGCCCGCCTGGCTATACCCCATATGCGCAAGGTGGGTGGTGGGAGGATCATAAACGTCACCAACCTGGGGGCAAAGGCCCCAGGCCCAAGCTCCGTGCCCACCTCCGTCAGCAGGGCAGCGGGGGTGGCCCTCACCAAGGCCCTCTCCAAAGACCTGGCAAAGGACGGCATCCTGGTGAACACCGTCTGTATAGGGCTGATAAAGAGCGGCCAACACGAGCGCCGCTACCAGCAGCTCAAGGCCCAGAACCCCAATCTGGCCCTGGAGCAGTTCTACACGCAACTCGCACAGAGAAGAGATGTGCCCCTGGGGCGAGTGGGAGAGGAGGAGGAAGCGGGCGACGTTATCGCCTTCCTAGCCTCGGAGCGGGCAAGCTATCTCACCGGCATCGCCGTCAATATAGATGGTGGCGCTTCACCGGTGGTCTAAAATGAGCGACTATCTGAAGGAGTTCAGACCGCCTTACAGAATACTTATGGGGCCGGGGCCCAGCAGCGTGCACCCCAGAGTGCTCCAGGCTATGACCTCCCCCATCCTGGGGCACCTGGACCCGGACTTTCTTCGGGTTATGGACGATGTGATAGAGATGCTGCGCCTGGTGCTACAGACCTCTAATAAGCTGACTCTGCCCCTCTCTGGCACAGGTACAGCGGGCATGGAGGCCGCTTTCTGCAACATGGTCGAGCCCGGCGACACGGTGGTGATAGCCATCAATGGCTTCTTTGGCAATCGAATGGCAGATATAGCATCCCGGTGTGGGGCCGAAGCCCACACGGTGGAGTCCCCCTGGGGCAAGCCCATCGGCCCTGACCTATCGGCGCTGGAAGAGGAGCTGAAAAAGCACCGAAGGGTCAAGGTCCTTGGCGTCGTTCACGGCGAGACCTCAACGGGAGTCCTCAATCCCCTTCCGGAGATAGCCAACCTCGCCCACCGCTACGACGCCCTTCTCATCGCCGATGCGGTGACATCCCTGGGAGGCGAGGAGGTGGCCGTTGACCGGTGGGACGTAGATGTATGCTTCAGCGCCACTCAGAAATGCCTGGGAGCGCCACCCGGACTGGCGCCCATCAGCCTTGGCCCTAGGGCCGCCAGAGCCCTGAGAGAGCGACAGAGTGTGGTGCAGAGCTTTTACCTGAACCTGGTCGACCTGGAGAGCTATTGGTCTGCCGAGAAGCGAGTTTACCATCATACTGCACCCATCTCCATGATCTACGCCCTCCGGGAGGCCTTGCGCATGACCATAGAGGAGGGGCTGGAGGCCCGCATACAGCGCCACGCCCGCAACGCCTCCGCCCTGAGGGCCGGGCTGGAGGCGATAGGGCTGGAGCTTTTCGCCGACCCAGGCCACAGGCTGAACCCCCTGACGACGGTGGTAGTGCCCCAGGGAGTGAGCGATGCGAGGGTGCGTCGCAGGCTGCTGCTGGACTACGGCATCGAGATAGGCGGCGGCCTGGGCGAGATAGCGGGCCGCGTGTGGCGCATCGGCCTCATGGGCGACTCCTCCAGGGAGAGCAACGTCCTGGCCTTCCTCTCCGCCCTGGAGCGCATCCTGCCTGAGGAGGGCTTCGAGGTGGCCCAGGGGTCCGGGTCCGGTGTGGCTGGCGCTCAGCGGGTGTTGGCATCCAGTTGAACCAGTAGGAGCACGGTATGCCGTGCTCCTACTTTCATCTACCATCTATATCAGGCGGCCAGCGTCCCCCGAAGCGGCCCCGGAGCCTGTCCCTGAGCTGGTTAAACCTGATCCTTAGCCTGAATACACTGAAAAGGCTCGTGACGCCCAGGATTATAAGGGCCACCGGCCAGTACCTGCCCACCAGGTTTTCGGAAATGCCCAAATTCTCAAGGAGCAACAGCACTCCAAAGAGGATTAAAATCAGGCTTAAGAACACCGAGCATCCTACCATATCATCTTATTGGTCGCCTTCGCTCAAGTCCTTCATATCAAGCTACTCTTCCCTCTGGTAGGACTCGTCAAGAATGTCCACCACATGGCACACTTTGCCGGGAATACCAGCCAGGCGAAGGCCCGTCTCAAGCTGTATGAGACAGCCGGGGTTGGCCGTTGCCACCGTTTCCGCTCCGGTAGCCGCTACGCTCCCCATTTTGCTCTCCAGGAGCCTGCGGGAAAGCCGCCTCTGGGTTACGGAGTAAATACCGGCAGCGCCACAGCACCGGCTGGAGTTCTCCATCTCCACGAAGTCAAGCCCAGGGATGGATTTCAGAATGGCCCTTGGGGCCTGGGTGATGCGCTGAGCGTGGGCCAGGTGACACGGGTCCTGGTAGGTTATGCGCCCTCTGATCTCTCCTTTGGGGGGATCGAAGGGCAGGTCCACCAGGAACTCAGTTATGTCAGCGGTCATGCCACTAAAACGTTCCGCCGCCTCCTTGTACTGGGGGTCATCTCTCAATAAGTCGTGGTACTCCTTCATAGCGGAGCCGCAACCCGCCGACGCCACCACTATCTTTTCCACGCCAGCGTTTAGAAAGGTGTCTATGTTGCACCGCGCCATCTTGCGGGCCATCTCGACGTCGCCACTGTGGAGGTTCAAAGCGCCACAGCAGCCCTGGCCCAGGGGCACAGCCACGTCACAGCCGTTTCTGGTGAGCACCCGCACCGCCGCCTCCATAGTCGGCCCCTGCACCAGGGGCATGACGCAGCCAGAGAGGAGGCCCACCTTCATCCCTCGACTACGCTCAGGACAGGCCCTTGCCTCACATATAGCAGAGCCCGCCCTGAGCGTAGTCGAGGGGAATATATGTGGAGCCGGCCCAAAGAAGCGCCGAGAGAAGGAGGGAAGACCGGCCTCCAGGTCTGCCATGTTGCCGGGGAGCAGCTTCAGCAGGCCGGACTTGTGCACCAATGCCCGGATGCCCCATCGCTGGTAAATCCTGAGTATAGCAGCGCCAGACCTCAGCCGGTACGGATAGGGTAGAGCGCCCCTCAGAAATAGAGCCTTGACCATCCTGAGACGCCGCGATTCCTTGCGGTGCTGGAGCACCTGGGCGCGAGTGTGCTCCATAAGGCGGCCGAAAGGCACCCCCGAAGGGCACACGGCTTCGCAAGCCCGGCATTGCAGGCACAGCTCCCAGTGGGACACGACTCGTTGGCTGATGCCCAGGCGGCCCTCTTTCACCGCCTTCATAAGGGCGATGCGCCCCCGGGGAGACTCGGTCTCCAGGTTCAGCTCAACATAGGTAGGGCAGGCGCTCAGGCATAGGCCGCAGTGGACACAGCGGTAAAGGTCCTCGTCCCTGGGGAGGTCGCTCCCTTCGAAACCTGGCCCCAGGTTCAAGGGAGCCTTGGGCTCAATACTCATAGCTATATCCTTCCGGCGAAGCGCCCTGGGTTCAGAATCCCCGCAGGATCAAGCTCCTGCTTGATGCGCCGCATGATATCCATGCCCTCCAGGGAGTCGCCCCACACGTCTATATTACCTTTCACTTCCAGGGGACACCTCTCCACTACCACATGGCCCATATAGCGCCGGGCCTCCTCTCGCAACCTGCCTATCATACCTCCCAGGAGCGCTCCAGTGCCAGATGCAACCCCATCTGCCCACCACAGAAGACGTACCATCCCCCAACCCACATCGGCCACCACGCCCTGCTTGAAGGGATGGCTGGCCAGCGAATCAGCCATTACCAGGAAGTCCCTTACTTGAGAGGGCATGATGCTGACTCTGAGCACAAGATCAGGCAGACCTTCCTCCGCCCAGCCCAGGTCTGTTACTGCCTGCCACAGACCATCGCCATCCTCCTGGGACAGGCTCTTCACCGCCCTGGCGCTGCTCCTCTTGAGCACACTGGCCGAGTCATCTACCTTTCTCTTGACCGCTGACCTTCTGCCAGCAAAAAGGGCCAGTATGGCAGCCTCCTCATACCAGGTGGCATTCGACTCTGGCAACCTTTCCATGATCTCACGGTTGATGATCAGTAGTGCCTGGGGGGAGAAACTCTGGCTGAGGAGCTCATGGGCCGAGTCTACGGCGGCGGATGGAGAAGGATAGGTAACGATCAGAGTCCTTTTCTCTTGTGGCAGAGGGGCGACTTTGAAGTTAGCTTCCACGATTATGCCCAAAGTCCCCAGAGAGCCCGTATAGAGCTTATTCAGGTCATAGCCGCTCACGTTCTTGACCACCCTGCCGCCGTTCTTTGTGACCGTCCCATCGGAGTGCACCACCTTGATGCCGATGAGCCAGTCCCTGGCTGTCCCGTAGGCGAGTCTGGATGGGCCGTTGGCGTTGGCCGCCAGAACGCCGCCTACGGTAGCCCTGGAGGGCAGGGGGGCCTCCAGGGGCAGAAACTGCCCCTGACGGGCAAGCTGCTCCTGTAGCGCCTTCAGGGTTATCCCCGCCTCCACACTGGCTACCATGTCCGCTGGCTCGTGGGAGAGGACGCGGTTGAGACGGCCGAGACCCACGACCAGGTCAACCCTGCGGGGCACGTTTCCCAGGGCCATCTTGGTGCCCCCGCCCCAGGGCGTAACCGCCCGTCCTTCCCGGGTTGCTAATGACAGCACCTCCGAGACAGCCTCTATATTCGCCGGGAAAACGGTAGCCTCGGGTGTGACCCCGTCTACAGTGTAATCTCCCAGTCGTTCCGGGGGCACTACCGTCTCATAGCCCAGTGACCTCGCCAGTGTGTCCGACAGCGATGTCATAAAAAGCTAGACCGCCTCCAGTTTCTCGACAAGCTCCTGGATACTCTCCAGTCCCTGTTCTACATGGTATCTGGACATCCAGTGTTCATAGAAGTTCCAATGCAGGCTATTGGCTTCGCGGAAGAAGGCGCTGAACCTACGATCGCCGGTCTCCTGAGCGACTCGGCTTACAACCAGAAAAAGCTCTCTGTGCCCTCCGTGAGGCCATCCACGTCTCTCAGCCACAGACTTGACCATCTGGGCAGCAGCTCCCCAGAGCTTCTCCGAAGCCTGGACCAGGTCATCCTCTTCCAGAGCTTCCCTGGCTTTTTCCAGAAGCTCACGGCTCACAGCGGCGTATTCGTCGGCGCGTGTGGTCATTACCTCTCCTTGATTTGATGCTAAGTCTGTTCAAGCATGCCTACAAGCTCCTGGACTCTTACCAGACCTTGTTCCACATGGTCTCTATCCATCCAGTGCTCGTAGAAGTTCCAGTGCAGGCTATTGGCTGTGTGGAATAGGTCTCTGAAGCTGGCGTCGCCGGTCTCCTGGACCAGCCTGCTCACGACCCGAAAAAGCTCTCTATGTCCATCGTGAGGCCACCCCCGCCTCTCGGCCACAGACTTCACCATCTGTGCAGCAGCTCCCCAGAGCTTCTCCGAAGCCTGGATCAGATCATCCTCTTCCAGAGCTTCCCTGGCTTTTTCCAGAAGCTCACGGCCCACAGCGGCGTATTCGTCGGCGCGTGTGGTCAACTCTCACCCTCTGTATCAGATATATACACCTGGGCCTGCACTGGATATTGCGGCCCTCTGCATGGCCTGGTCGTACTCCGGGCCTCCAGGGAAGATTTTGCCGGGGTTGAAGCGGTTGCTGGGGGAGAAGGCATTACGCACCTTTATCATGGTGTCCATGTCCTGCCGGGTGAACACCAGGGGCATGTAGGCCTTCTTCTCCAGGCCAATCCCGTGTTCACCCGACAGCGTTCCCCCCATCCCCACGCATGCCTTTATCATTTCCTCCCCTGCCTTTACCACCTTCTGGAGCGAGCCAGGCTCACGCTCATCGAAGGCGATGCAGGGGTGGAGGTTTCCATCTCCGGCGTGGAAAACGTTAGCTACGAGAAGGTTGTATTTCTGGCTGATCTCCTCCACCTGTCTCAGGGCCTCGGTGAGGCGCGTCCTGGGGACAACCGCATCTACCAGGTAGTAGTTGGGCGCCAGGCTGCCCAGTGCGCCAAAGGCCCCCTTGCGGGCAGCCCAGAGGCGCTCTCTCTCCTGTGGGTCTATGGCTATCCTCACCTCCCTGGCGCCGGTATCGTACATGGTGGCCTCAACCTCGCCGCTTAGCTCCTCCACCTCTTCTTTTACCCCCTCCACCTCCACCAGCAGGACAGCACCTGCGTCGGCTGGAAAGACCCCTTTCGTCACGTTGAGTATCGCTTTTATACAAGCGGCGTCTATCATCTCTATAGCAGCAGGTACAACACCCTGGCCGATGATGCTGGAAACGGCGGTGCAGGCGGAGTCCACGTTGGGGAAGACGCCCAGCAGGGTCTTTACCGACTCAGGAAGGGGGAGTAAACGCACCACGATCCTGGTGGCGATGCCGAAGGTCCCTTCTGAGCCTACGAAGACGCCCCGGAGGTCGTAGCCAGGCACGTCCCGAGTCTTACCACTCAGCCAGGTCACCGAGCCATCCTCCAGCACCACCTCCATGCCCAGTACATGGTTGGTAGTCACACCGTAGGCCAAGCAGTGGGGGCCGCCTGCGTTCTCGGCTATGTTTCCACCCAGGCTACAAGCCCTCTGGCTGGAAGGGTCGGGGGCATAGCGCATGCCGTGTTTGTGGGCTGCGTAGTCCAGGTCCAGGTTCACCACGCCGGGCTCCACCACTGCCAGCCGGTTGACGGTATCAATCTCCAGGATGCGCCTCATCCGAGTCAGCACTATTTGGACCCCACCCAGGCTGGCTATAGCCCCTCCGCTCAGGCCAGTCCCGGAGCCTCGGCCCACCACAGGTATGCCCTCCAGGTGGGCCAGGGCCACCACTCGGCTGACCTCCTCAGTAGAAGCCGGGAAAACCGCGGCCTCGGGGGTGGCCTTGTCTATGGAGCCGTCGTACTCGTAGACCAGCAGGTCCTCGGGCTGGTAAATCACGTTGGCTTTCCCCACGATGCCTTCAAGCTTTTTTATTATGCGCCGTCGAGCCATCGTCAAAGCGCCTCCAGTCCACCTGATCTGTACTTACTGATGATAGCCCATTCCCTTTGCTCAAGACAAGTCCAGGGGTGCATCCATAATCCGTGAGTGCAATTTTTCACAATAGCTTTGGATCCTATCTGAAAACCGGGCCAATTTTCTTCACCCGGCGGGTGAAAATCGGTCGTATCTGCGTAGATTTGGCTACCCACGGATTATGGTGAATGAATGAAAGTCACTTGACTGACCCCCCCCTGTGGTATAAGTAGGCATTCTGAGGCATGGATCACTGTGGGACCCGCACCGAGTGGCCGCTCTCGCCTGCGGCCGTAGTGCCCGCCTGAGACGGGTGAGAGGAGCAAGCCATGAAGCGTCTGAGCATGATGAGCAGAGCCGGATTCCTGGGATGGGCGGTCGCCCTACTGCTTCTCCTTATGCCAAACGACCACGCGGCCGGAGCACCCCCAAGTGCTGCACCGCCGCCAGGGCTGGTAAGCTGGTGGCAGGCGGAGGGGAACGCCAACGACAGCGCCGACGGCAATCACGGTACGCTGCAAGGCGGCGTGACGTTTGCGCCAGGCCAGGTGGGGCAGGCGTTCAGTTTCGACGGCGTGGATGATTATATCGAGCTGGGGAATCCCGCGAATCTGCAACCGACCAATAGTGAGTTTACGCTCACAGGCTGGTTGATGGTTCCCAACTACCCGAATAACGCGGGAATACCCTGCAATTCCAACTATCCGATCTTCGGTTTTGACTCGGGGTACAGCGTCGGACTCCAGGGCAACGGGCATCTATCGTTTGGAAAATACTACACGGATTCCAATGGAGTATCCCTAGATAGTGCTGCCCCTATCTCAACAAACACGTTCCATCACGTCGCGGCGGTTCACACCACTACGGAACTACGCCTGTACGTGGATGGCAGCCTTGCCAACTCAGTGCCCAGCCCCACAGGTGTCATTTACTACCAACCTGGTGACACGTTGCAGGTCGGAGCGCGAGGGTGTGGTGACAGGACCTTCTTCTTCAAAGGCCAGATCGATGAGCTAGCCTTCCACAACCGCGCCCTTACCGCGTCTGAAATCCAGGCGTTTATGCCGCAGTGCGTCCCGCCGCCCGCGGACATGGTGAGCTGGTGGCCGGGCGATGGCAACGCTAGCGACATCCAAGGTGGGAATTCGCCAGTCCAGACATTTGGAACACCCCAATTCATAGCGGCGAAAGTCGGCCAAGGGATGAAGTTTGATGGGGATGATGGCTTTCGAGTAGCGAACAATACGAACCTCAATTTCAGCATCGGAGACTCGCTCAGCATAGATGCGTGGGTGCGAGTTGATGGCCTGAGTCTCAGCGCTAACGATGCGATCGTACTCAAGACGCTGGGTACAGGCTACATAATTCACGTGATTGGCGAAAAACGAATCCGTTTCGCCATCGAAGACACGGCTGGCAATTTTGCCGGCGCTGTAACAGATCCCATTGGCGACACTAATTTCCATCACATCGCCGGCATCGTTGACCGCGGAAGCAACATGCTTACGATCTATTTGGATAGCGTGCCCCGCCAGAGCGTGTCTATTGCGGGGATTGGAAGCCTCGTAAATACCGCCTCACTATTTATCGGGCATCCATCAACAGAGGCCCCGACAGTCGTCCAACCATTTCGCGGGGTTATCGACGAGGTCGAAATCTTCAACCGCGCGCTCACCGCCGCTGAAGTCCAGGCCATCTACAACGCGGGCAGCGCGGGCAAGTGCCGCCAGTGCGTCCCGCCGTCCGCGGGCATGGTGAGCTGGTGGCCGGGCGACGGCAATGCCAGCGACATCCAGGACGGGAATAACGGCACCCTCCAGAACGGCGCGACCTTCGCCGCGGGCAAGGTGGGGCAGGCGTTCAGCCTGGACGGCGTCGACGACAAGGTCCGAGTGCCCCATGCTCCCTCGCTCAGTCTGACACGC
>Ga0137829_10211290_pt1 | contig 10058 bp, 12 predicted proteins | sample OV2TP2_FD_97737 | JGI IMG/M metagenome (GOLD analysis project Ga0137829, IMG submission 97737) | reverse complement strand
TTCTGGTACTGCTTTTCGAGCACTTCCGGGTCAGCATCGCCCAACAGCCCTGGTGTGTCCAGAATGCGCCGCACCTCCGCCGTGGAGCGTTCGAGTTCCTGGCGCTGCTCCACCCGCAAAAAGCTCTTCTGCGCCAGCGCGTCAACGGTCAGCTCTGCATCTGTGGCGTGGACAGTCATGTATGCTTCAATCCCTTCCGAAGTAGACGAAGTTTTCAGCCGTAACTCCGCATCTTCTTCATGCCAGTGTCTTGCCGCATCGCTCGCTTCGTCGTTGAAGGCGTCGTCGGCATCGACTTGGTATCGCCGCGCTTCCCACTCGGCGCGGCGGTGCCGCCTGCCGGCGTGTAATTCAGCGGCGCGTCGGGCAGCTTCTTCGAGCCGCCTTTCAAGTGCTTGAACTGTGGCATGTCGTATTGCATACGCATCGCATCACCCCCTATCCTACCTGCGCCCAATCAACCCAACGCCAGCCAAAGACCAGGAAGCTCCACCGGCCATATCCGCTCACCTTGAGCTGAAATGTCTCAAAGTCGATGACACTCTTGAAATCAGGCTTGGTGTGGTCAAACCACAGACAGTTTTCTTTCATCATCTTCTTGTCCACCAGGCCCCAATTGGTCGCCGAGGTCATGTACAACGGCACCTCAATGGCTGCCGAATTCTGCTCCGGGTTCATCGTCCGGCGCGCTTGGTCCGGGTCGCCCGGCGAGTACAGAATCTCCATACCGCGTTGCTCAAGCTCGATTGGCACAATCAGCGTGTCAGGAATGACGTTTGCAATGTACCCCTGGTCGTTGGAGAAGCGCCGCATGCGCTGCCGCTCGGCCCGAAACGCCGTGGGCGCCAGCTCAGCAGTCGTCAGGTTACTGAAGCCGGTTGCCGTCGAAACACCCGGCGTCCTAGTTGTGTGGCTGGTCGATGCAATCGGCACGCCTTCTGACCGAGAGTAAAAAAAGGTGTCGTTGGAGTTCATAAAGTTCCACAGCCGCGCCCCGTGCACCTGGCGAGTCACGATGGAAGCATCCACCATCTTGCGGTAGCGGTCGCCCCGCATAATGCCGGTCTGGTCGTCGTCCATGAGCCGCCTAGTCCAGCGCAGCGCCTGTGTAAACTCGATATGCGTCGCAACAGCGTTGTACTGCTCGTAGAGCTGCGTGTAGGTCAGGTTGCCGCCAAACGCCGTCCAGATCGGCAGCTCTCCAACCGAGCCGCGCCGCTCTTCAAAGGAATCCGACGTTTCCATGGTGAACCACATCGGCAACTGATCAACGGTCGAAGCGTACCGCTCGTCGTAGATCGCCCGATAGCGGCGGTCAAGCAACGTCTGAAAACTTGCTACATCCATCTCGGCCATGTACGATTCCTTTCATACTGTTTACGACATCTGGCAAAAAAGGCGCTGGCCAGATATAAGCTAACTTATGGACTGGTCGGGTTAAAATAGTGGTCGAGCGTGACAACATTGACCCAGGCTAGGTCGCGCTGCTCGTCGATAATCACATCGACCACACGCCACGGCCCGAGCGTTCCCGGCGCGGCCGTCATGGCCGCAATGATGCCGTTAGCCTGCGCAAAGTTGGTCGTCATCTGCATACCCGTGACCTCCCGAGAGTAGGGCACGCGAATGAACGTGTCGCCCACAGCAAGCTGGTTGACAAACCCCATGCCCACCGTTGTGCTCGTGTTGTTGACGTGGCCAGTGAGCTTCCGCAGAGCACCGGCATTGTTACCCGTGCGGCCTTTGAGCAACCCACCAATCATGCTAATGGTACCGACGGCAGTCTCGGTCACCAATCCAAACGGCGCTGCGTCGTCCAACGTGTCGTTTGACAGGATGTTTGCCGGCGTGGCCGTGGCCGGTTGCAGCACCGTACCCGCCACCGTCCCACCGGCAATCTGAAACTGATAAATGGCAAACGGGTTGATCTCAACCCGCACCAGGTTTTCAAGCCCGCCAGCCGGCACCTGCAACAGCCGACCCGGCTCGACCGTCGGCGACTCGACGGACGTTGCCGCGTCCTGTGCCACACCCATCATGTCCACGACATCGGTCAGCCCGCCAGAGCCCGTACCAACCGGATCAGCCACTTCGCCCCGGTTGGTGTTTGTCGGCTCGCGCACCAGCACTTGCCCGACCACCACCGCTGCCGAGACGAAGAAGTCCGCCAGGAATCCCTTTTCGCCAACCAGAGAACCTACAACATACGCCATGACTCGATCTCCTCGTTCACGCCGTCGCCTCGCGCTCGGACGCTATGTCACGGACACTACCAGCCAATGAAGTATCGACGGTCTCGATCAAACGCCGCCCGCTCGCGGGCCTTCACCTCGCGTACCGACCGCTGCGCCAGGGCAATCTCCCGATGATACGCACCGTCCACCGCGCAGTACATATTGGTCGGTGCGTGCACACGGCACCGATCACATGCCGTCCCGTCAGCATGGAAGCCTTTCACGAAGGCATAGTTGTATCGGCTGGTCCAGCGACGCGGCATGCCGAACTCACAGAAGCGGCACAGCACAAGGGTCTTGCGTAACTCGATCATGTCCTGCACAAAGGACGACCGCCCATTCGGGCGCTTCCACTTCGACAGTGGAAGCGCCCGAACAGCCGCGCCACCAAAGACCTTGAACGGTTCGCCGATTTTCATGCTTTTTTTTAGAACCTTATACTTTCGCCCGTGAACGCTCCGCCACTTTCGTGGCAGCAGTACGTTACCACCGCAAATCCGGCGCCGAGCCGAAGGCCCAATTTGGCGAGCCGCAGAAAGGGCAACCGGCATGCACGCCTATCTGCTTCTCCACCGTTCGGTCCACCACGCTCAACCCCTCCACCGGCGTGCCGGTCGGAATCTGGTACGTCGTTCCAGTTGTCGCAAGGCTGAACACCTCCTGCTCGGGCTCTTGCCACACTTCCGGGTCAATGCCAGCAAAGCCGCACACAGTGCAGCGCCAGCGCCAGTCCACGCGCACTTCCCAGGAATTGTACCCCGCGTTCGCGTGTCGGCGCATATGTGGACGGCGGTACGCCATTTCACACTCCTGTGCGCATGCTCGCGCGGTATGCCGCCACGCGCTTGGCTTTTTCGGCGGGCGTGAGCCCGTCGTAGAGAAACTTTGCCGCTGCCTTCGGGTCAGCCGGAATCTCCGGCCAACCCTTGCGAATCTTGGGGTCGGCAAGCAGGCGGCGCTCGCCTTCGGTCAACAGCTCAATAGCCTCAATGGCGCGCTGCGGGGTTGTCGTAGCGCGTCCGCTTCCCCCCTGGACACTGCCCGTCGCCTGCGCCTGCTGCTCTTGCCGACGACCTTCCTGGGCTGCACCACGCAGCCGCATGTCGGCAGCCAGGCGGTCCACAATGCGCGCATCGACCATCTTCTGCCCGCCGTCCGGCCCGAGCATCGGCACTTCAAACTTCGGGTCGCGAGCGTACATAAGCTGCGTGGCCCCATCCGCCGCATAATTGTCGTATGCCTCGTACACCGCCCGTGACAATTCGCTCTGTGGATTTGCCAGGTCAGGGTGACGCGACCCGACAATATTCTGCGCACTACTACGCTTACCCAGCTCGACCAGCTCGTCTCGCACCAGCTTCTTGAAGTCGTCAGGCTGCATGACCGTCGCAGCTTGCGACGGCGTGAGCCGAGCAAATGCTTGCTCGACCACCGCCAGGTCGGCGTCGTCGCCGTTCAGCCACTTCTCCAGCGCCGACTTGAGCTGTCCTGGTGTGTATGTCGGATCAGCTAATGCCGACGCGGAACCCTGGGACGCTTCAAGCCGCCCCTCCAGGCGGGCCAGACGTTCCGTGAGAGCCTGCCGCTCGTCAAGATTGCGGCGTGACTGACTTTCCCAGCCATTCCGCTCGCGCAAATACTGGGCGTTCCGCTGCTCCAACTCGGTAATACGCTGTTTGAGCGTGGCGACATCCTCCGTAGCGCCCGGCGCTACGTGCAGTGATTTGTCTGTCGGTTCCAGGCCCGCCGCGCCAGATGAGCTTGCGCTGCCGTCGTCAAGCGGGATGGTGGTCGTCTCAGTCATAATGCACCTCTGGTGAAATTGGTGGGAGGTAGCACGGCGCGCTCGAAAGCTCGACGTGTCCGCCGAAGCGGCACCAACCGCACCTCGCAACGGTCGGGCTCTACGGAGGACAGTTCCCACAGACAAAGAGCCATACACAATCAGGGAGGCGCGGACGCGCTTACCGCGTCTCCACCATGTCGTGTATGGCCCTCTGTGCTATGCTGCGTCCCTGCCTGGGGCTCCTTTGTGCCAACAATACTTCTAGTGCTACTTGTTGGTCGCGCTTTCCCTTTCCCGATAGTCGATTGCTCTCGTGCCCTGCTGCGACGTAGGCACGACACGCACATACGCTCGACAGCGAGCACAGACTATTTCAATAATACACAAAATTTGCGCCGTATACAAGAGCTTCCCACACTGCGGGCAGCGCACCCGCAGGAGTCGCACGGAGGGGGGGAGGGTCAACTCGAAGGATTCAGACAGGGTAGCTGACACGCTTTGAACGCTCCAAAGGCGGCGACTGTGAAGACGAAGAAGGCGAATCTTCGGGCGGCTCCTGCGAGACGTTGGCATACCGCGCCACTGCGGCGACAAATGCCTCGGCGTGATGCTCAAACGGGTTGGGCAACTCGGCAACCCGGTACAACCCCTCGATAAGCTGTCGATACGCATGCTTGATTCCCCGCATGATGTCCGCCTGGCTCTGCGTTACACCGCTCAGGGCATCGAGCCGCGCCGATGCGGACTGTATACTCGGTAAAATGTAGTCACGCATCACCACATACCACCCCGGCGAACGCACAAGCTGCCCTACAGCCTGGCGCTCTTCAGACGAGAGGGCCGAGAAATCCACGGTCACGCCCCTTCCCCGCGCCTGCGCGTCTCGTCTGGCACGCCACACTGCTCCATCTCCTGCAACAGCGCGTCTACTTTGGCGTTCCACTCATCGAGCGAGCAATCCGTATCGTCGGGCGGCTCGGGTCGCGGATCGTCTGAGAGCCTCAACGTCCACACCGTCGGTCCGTCCAGGTACTGGGGAAGGTGCTCGTGCCACTCCACCATCGTTCCGCGCCTGGCATAATCCTGCCAGGCCCAGATATACCCGCGCTCGGCGGGGGCAGGCGCCCCCGCCTCTTCAAGCAGTTGCATGAGTCTCGCATGGACGGTATTGGCAGACATTTGCATCAGCTCGCACCACGCCACCCAGATCCGCACCATATCGCTCCCCCCTTAAACATCCACCGATCCCACAAAGACCGCCTCGCGCTTTGCCGCTCCCGCTGCCGTGGCATGCGTGCCGCCACTAATCACAAGCCCATTGGGTATGACAGCAAATTCGGTCAACCGGTCAGCTTCTTCTTCCTGCAAGAAGGTTCGCAGGTTGGAGAAGAACAATGCCGTTGGCTGATTCGAGGCATCAATGGGCAGCGTATTCACCGGCTCATTTGGCATGCATCTATCCCTTCAGCCCGTTCAGATTGGCCACACCACACCAGCTCTCCGCAGGTACGACCCCTTGACGAGGCTCTTCATCTGTGATAGAGATGTCATACACCGCCGACGCCAGGGCTTGATGCAGCAACGCGCCCAGCAGCTCGACCAGTTTCTCATTGTTGCGCAGGTCATGCTCCCCCGCCGTAAATAACAACCAGTGCACCAGCTCATGACAGAATGTCCGCTCAATCTGGTCTTGCGGCCGATTGACACCGTGGGTATTCCGCTGTATCACAATGCGATTCTTGCGGTACAGCGCCAGGCCGGTCGCGTCGTCGTTCTCGATCACCTCGTCGGACCACTCAACGGTAATGCGCTGCCCCAACAGGAAAAACGAGGCCGGAATACGCATGGGCATCGGTCACTCCTCCCCTGTCTGGGCACCGTTCTGGGTCACCATGGTCCGCACGGCGTGCACAAAGGCCGGGTCAAGCTGGCCGGTGTCTTGGTACTGCTGCGCACCCGCCTGCAAGCGTTGTAATTGCTGCTGCGCCTCGGCCTGCTGGACCTGCCTGAGTTGCTGTTCAAAAGCGGCGAGCTGCGCCTGAATCGCCATGAACCGCACCTGCGTCTGCAACAGGGCCACTTCTTCCGGGTAAATCTCCTCAAACCCGCGCTGGTCAAAGAGGGTCCACAGCCGCTTGAGCATCAAACGCATCCCGAGTGGGTAGTCCTGAATGGCCGGCGCGGTGAGCTGCGTCAGCGACAGCACGACCTGGCGGTCAAACTGCTCTTCCGGGTTCACTTCAATGCGGATGTCATAGAAGCCCGACAGGGCCTCTCGGGAGATGGGCAACGCCACGAGGCGCGGAGGAGTCGAACGCGACGCGGCGGCCTCTTGACGGGCAAACAGCCGGTCCCACACCTGCGACGAGGGCTCGGCCGCCTCCACCCCACTCGTCGGCTCACCGACGTTGACATAGGTGTCGTCCGGCAGAATGTCCTGCCAGAGCCGAAAACTGAACGACAGGAGTTGCCCAAACTGATGCGCCGCGCCGCGCACCAGCATGCCATAACTCTTGCGGCTCTCTCCGAGGAGCGCCAGCGTTGCGGCGGCGGTGCGCGGCGCGGTTGACGACTGACCCTGTCGGCCCAGGTTAAAATCCGTCACCTGCGTGTCGCGCTCGACATTGGCCTGCATGAGCGCAATCTGCTCAGCAAAGTGCCGGTTGAGCGACCGCGTCGGCGCAAACTGCACGCCGGACACGTCGTCGATGGGCACTGTGGCGCCCGGACGCACCGTGCGCAGGTCTGGAAGCTCGCCCGTGAGAAACGTATTAACAAAGACAAACGGAAGCATCGCTACGTCGCCATAGTTAACGAGCTGCTCATGCAGGCGGTTGATCAGATCTTGCATGGACTCCAGGCGGTCGGGCACATTGAGCCCGCGCCATTGCCGCGACTGCGACCAGAACGTCACCGCAAAAAACGGCCGACGCGGTCGGTCGTCCTGCGGAAAGACGTCGCGTAGGCGCCGCACCCCGGCAATCCGCCCGTGGTTCTCGGACGTATTGTGGGACGTCCCCTGTATCTGCGCATCCGGGAACACCGAAACAATCACATCCTCATCCAGCCCATCGTCCTCCATCGCAAACCGCTCATAGGACTCCAGAAACGGGATCGACTCAGGCCGAAACTCCACGACGCGCTCGCCTTCCCGCTCCAGCTCGACCCGCTTGCGGTCGGTAAGCACCTGCGAGTCCCCGAGCTGGTCATACGCGGGCGTATCAAAACCACGCGCCCGCATACGCAGCAGGTCGTCACTGGTCAAAAAGAACTCCTGCGCGACAAAGCGACACTCCGGGTACTGCAACCCCTCGGCGTCCGGGGCCACCAGCAACATCCCCAGGTCCAGCGCATCCATGCGCACCTGGCGACGGAGGAACCGCCTCACGTCGCTCGACGGCGCCGGCCAGGGCGGCTCCCAGGCCATGACCTTGCACACCCCCACGGAGTCGAGCAGGGCATCCAGGAGCAGGCTGGAGGTCAGACGGGGCCAATCCACCGTGCTGGCGAGCGCCCAGGCCATGAACCGCGTGATCAGCTCCGCCGCTGGCGCATCCTCATCCCCAAACGGCACCGCCTGAACTTGGCGCGGATTCGCAAAGAGGGCCTGCCACACCTCGGCGTGCAGGCGCTCCAGCACACTCCGCGTCGTCGGGACAAACAGGCGCACCGCTTCTGGCCACGGACCTGGCGGGCGCAGCGTCGGGTCGGCGAGATACCGCCGATACCGCTCGGCATGACGGAGTGGAAAATCCGCCCGAGCCTCCAACGCCTCATCGCGGTGCCGCATCACCTGCTCAAGGAGGTTCCGCTCCTGCACCGCCGAGAGCTTGAGAAAGTTCTGTTGTGGCGGCATCTCCTACGCTCCCGTGCGACTGGTCCCGACATAGCCGGGCACATAGCTCATATGACGCGGCGCTGCGGGGCGCTGCGGCCGCACCGTTCGGCTCTGCGTGTCGGTCTTGCGCAGGAGCACGGCACACAGATGGGCGAAGGCATCCCCCAGGTGGTCCCACTTGCTGTGTTTGACGGGTTGCCCCTGATGGCGCACGTGCCCCTGGGCATCGGTCGGATAATGCCAGCCCCCGTCCAGCGCCCGCACCAGAAGGGCGGCACCCTGCGGATTGACTCGCACCCATGGCAGACCGCCCGGCGTGCGGGTCAGGGCGTCGCGCAGCGCATCTCTGCGGGCCGACCACGAGACCGGCCCGGCCCGGTATGCTGCGGCCCCCAGGAGCCGCACAATCATCCGCAGCGCCGACTCCTCCGAATCCGACTGCTCCCGCTCGCGGGCTTCCGGCCCCCCGCAGTACCACCACTGACTGACCGGCTGCTGGCTCAGCCAGGGCTGCACATCCTGCTGCACCAGTTGCTTCGTCCCGGCATTGTCTCGGGTCCAGGCCCGATGAATGCAGAGATTGCCCTGGGGCGACACCTGCGCGGCGATGCAGGTCGCGTTCAGCCCAAAGTCAAAGGCCAGCATCATGGGTGTCTGGGGGAACACCTGAATCCCCGGCGCCAGGTGGCTGCCGTTAAACTCCGGCGTGACGCGCTCACCCACCTGGGCATACCCCAGACGACCCTCCACCAGCCGAGCAAACAGGTCCGTGCGGCCCGTGGCCAGGAGAATTTGCCGGTTGCGCTCGACATACCCCGGCGTCTCGCGCTCGGCGGCGTTCTCGCCCGGCGGCATCATGAAGACCTGACTGTTCGCCCGCAGCGCGTCGCGCTCGCGGACCTGCTCGACGCTCATTTCTAGCTCGTACTCCCCAGCCGCCTCATACCCCGGCAGGTGCCAGAGCTGGGCCGTCCAGTGGTCGGCACTCGGCGGGTTGAGGGTGAGCTGGACAGTTGGGGCGGGGGAGGCACGCAGGCACGTCACCGCTGTCGCCAGCACCGACTCGGCCACACCTGACGTAATAAACTCGGTATTGGTCGCCAGCGGACAGGGCTCCTCAATCCACACCCCGCCGCTCGCCTCGTAGGACTGGAACCGATCATGGTCCGCCGGGGAGTTCACGCCAAAAAAGTCAAAGCGTATTACGGCCCGATTTTTCACATACACGGTGCACGATTCCGGCTCTTCGGGCTTGCCACGCCAGCGTGCGTAGGGTTCCGGGAACCACCGCTTAATGGTTCGCGCCACGGTCAGGCCAATATTTTTGCGGGTGTCGCGCACGCAGGCCCAGGAGAGGGGGTGATACTTCGGATCGGCCGCCTGGGCGCGCAGGAGGGTGCGCATCACGGCGGCGCTGGTCTTCCCTGCCCCTCTCGGGCCGCAGAGGACGTTATAGAAGGATGGCGAGGTGAGAAAGCGACTGACGGTTGGTGAGGCAACAAAATCAATGGAAATCGACGCCATAGCTGCTCCGGCGTGCAGCCCGCCCGCGAGGAGCACGAACGAAGGCAGGCTGCACTTCTCGGCGGGGAAGACGATACGACATGCTGAGCATACTACGCCAGCCGGGAAAAACGCAAGGGAAAAGGTCAGGGTCCTTTTTTGGGACGAAAATTCCCAAAAACGGCGGGCTGGATCTCCCTCCCAGGCGGGTAGGGTCCTTTTTTGGGACGAAAATTCCCAAAACGGCGGGCTGGATCTCCCTCCCAGGCAGGTAGGGTCCTTTTTTGGGACAAAAAGGGCGACGGCGGGGGGGTGGAGACGGGAGCAGTAGCTCTGGCTTAAGACGGTCCCTTCCGAGACTGCCCGGTACCCTCGCTAACTGACCGGTCAGCCGTCCAGACTCTTCCATCTCGTTCCCTAGCTGCCGCGTCTGCCCACACCACGAAGCGGTCACGTCGATAAATTGCGCTCTAATACTATATAAATCCGCGCATTATGACCATTTTGACGTAAACAGGCGATACGGTTCATGGTCGATCAAACCCTCGTGTAGGGCATCAAACCCTCGTATAGGGCATTCTGATGCGTCCAGGCGTGCAAGTGGTGCGAGCTTCTTGTACACCTCGGTGACCTGGGGATCCGCAACCCGGTAACCTGGGGATCCGCAACCCGGTAACCTGGGGATCCGCAACCCGGT
>Ga0137829_12341972_pt1 | contig 10062 bp, 8 predicted proteins | sample OV2TP2_FD_97737 | JGI IMG/M metagenome (GOLD analysis project Ga0137829, IMG submission 97737) | reverse complement strand
CCCACGGCCACGGCCACACCGGCCGCGATGCCGATGATCAGGCCGGTCTTTCTGGCCGGCTCCGGCGGCGTTACGGCCGTGACGGCCGCCGGTGCCGGCGCGATTGCCGGTGGCGCTTCTCCGGGGACTGCCTCCCGGCCAGCCAGTTCGATTTCTTCTATTTCCCCCGCCGGCGCCTCGGCTTCCGCCGCCTTGGCCAGTGCGGCGGGATCGGTAATGTCCTCGTCCTCCTCGACGGCCGCTTCCTCCGCTTCCGGGGCGGCGGCCGGTGCTTTCGCCGCCGCTTCCGCCGCCGCTTTCTCCAGGACGTTGATGACGACGACGGTCGTGTTGTCCTGCTTCGGCATTTCCGCCTCTTCCACGGCGTTCAACAGCGCTTCCGCGCATTCTTTCGAGGTCTCGGACCAGTCCGTGTACTGGATAACCTTGCCGCGGCTGAGCGTGTCCATGCCGTCGCTGCAGATGAGGATCTTGTCGCCGTTCTTCAGTTCCTGCGGGGTCCCGGGACAGTCGATTTCGGCGATATCCGAGCCATTGATGGCGCTCATCAGCATGTTCCTCGAAAGCCCCGGTTCCGCCTTGACCGGCGTTCCCGCCGCGGCCATCCTGTCCAGGAAACCGCCGTAACTGTGATCCGCATTGATCTTGGTCAATTCCCGATCGCGCAGCAGGTAGAGATGGCTGTCGCCGACACTGGCCCACCACAATTTTCCGCCTTCGATGATGACCGCCACCATGGTGCAGCCCATGCCCTCGAGCGCCGGGGTCTCTCTCACCGTGTCGGCAATCGACTGGTTGGCCTTGAGGATGCTGTTGTTCAGGATTTCGGACGGGGACTCCGACGGGTAGTGCGAGGTTATGTACTTGTTGGTGGCCTGGACGGCGAGGTTGCTGGCGACGTTGCCGGCGGCATGTCCACCCATGCCGTCCGCGACGATGACCAGGGCGCTGGGCTGGTCTTCGGTATCCGTCATGTGGGTAATCAGGAAACTGTCTTCCTGGTACTCGCGTGCCCCGTCGATCTGGGCGCCGGCTATGTCATAACTCAGGGCCATGGTTGCCAGTCTTATACCGCGTGTGAATCGGAACGAACGCCCGCAACAAGTTACTATAGCTATCCCCGGCCATGAGGTACACTGGCCGAACCCGGCAATTATCCTATCAGCCTCCCCCGCTTTTACAAAGTAAATTATTGATTATGAGCGGAAAATCAATAAAGTAGCTGAAGTCTTTGAACTTTCAACTTTCAACTTTCAACTTTCAACTTTTGAAGGTGTCTCGTATCTCGGTCCTCTGCACTTTGCACCTTGATACCGCGGATTGAAAGATGATCGAACACTCCCTTGAATATTCAATCTTCGCGATATTCATCGGCGCCGCCATCCTGGCGACCCTCGCCCTGCTCGCGCGGCAGGCCATGATCGTGGGGTATATCCTCCTCGGCATCCTGCTCGGACCCTGGGGGTTGTCGCTCGTCAGCGACCCGGAACTGATCAAGGGCCTGTCCAGCATCGGCATTATTTTTCTGCTTTACCTGCTCGGGCTTGACCTGCTGCCGCAGCAGCTGCTGAAGATGTTCGGTGAGGCCCTGCACATCACCCTGTTCAGCTCGCTGCTGTTTTTCATCGCGGGCGCGGGTATCGCCTTCCTGTTCGGCTATCCGGTGCCGGACATGATCCTGATCGGCGCCGTGACGATGTTTTCAAGCACGATCATCGGCCTCAAACTGCTGCCCACGACCACGCTGCACCATCGCCATACCGGGCAGATCATCATCAGCGTTTTGTTAATCCAGGACCTCATCGCCATTATCATTCTCCTGATGCTGCAGGGCTACGGGAAAGGCCAGAACCTGCTGGTGGACGTCCTGATCCAGCTGCTCGCGCTGCCGGTCCTGATCATCTTGACCTACCTGATCGAACGCTATGTGCTCATCAGGCTCATCCAAAAATTCGACAAGATTCACGAATATGTATTTCTGCTCGCGATCGCCTGGTGCATGGGCATCGCCGCGCTGGCCACGCTGTTTGGCCTGTCGCACGAGATCGGCGCCTTCATCGCGGGCGTGGCGCTGGCGTACAGCCCGATTGCCCTGTTTATCACCGAGAAGCTGAAACCGCTGCGCGATTTTTTCCTGATCATTTTTTTCTTTTCTCTCGGCGCCGGCTTCAACCTGCTGGCCCTGAAGAGTATCATCGTGCCGGCCCTGGCGCTGGCCCTGTTCGTGATCCTCCTGAAGCCGCTCATTTTCAGTTTCCTGTTGAGACAGGCGGGGGAAAGAATGATCATCTCGAGGGAAGTCGGCTACCGCCTGGGGCAGGCCAGCGAGTTTTCGCTGCTCATCTCGGTGCTCGCGGTGGAATCGGGATTCATCGGTGACGTGACATCGAACTTGATCCAGTTGATGACGTTGCTCACCTTCATAATTTCGTCCTACATCATCGTGTTGAGTTTTCAGACACCCATTGCCGTCTCCGATCGGCTGAGACGCGATTGACATGAAGCGCGCGTGGATGATCGCCGCGCCCATCCTGGCCGCCGCCGTTCTGTTTGCCGCCGGCGATTATTTCGCCCTCTTTGGAACGCAGCAGGCGGAGGAACCCGGTTTTATTGAAATGAATTTCTTGACGGTTGACGAACAGACCGGTGCGATTGTCGAAAACACCCGCGCCCGCTGCTTCCAGGCGGACAACCGCAACGCCTGCGCCCAGCGCGACAGCGGCAGAACGGGCATCGTGTCAATTGCCATTCCGGTGCAAAAACTCGTCACCCGCTCGCTGCTGTTCGAGCAGGCCACGGAACTGCGCTGGACCGGAGATCCGAAACTGCACGTCATGTTCATCCACCAGGAGTACGCCAACCCGGTGGAAACCCTTTATATCGAGGACCTGCCGGCGCTCGCGGGCAAAGTGATGACGGTGGCCATGCCGAGGCCGTTGCGCGGCAGGTAACCGGTTTTGATTAACGTGGAAACCGCCGGGAGAATCTCATGAGCGACGCCCTGAGCTACCTGATGAAAATACGCCCTGAGGCGATGCGTTCCTACTTTGATTTCATCAGGAAATCGGGCCGCCATCTCGACAGGAAAACCCGGGCAATCATTTCCCTCATCACCAAGGTGGATAACCAGACGGAGACCGGTTTCAGGCAGTACCTGGTGCGGGCGCTGCAGGCGGGGGTGACGCCCGACGAGGTCATCGATGCGCTGCTGGTGGCCTTTCCCACGCTGGGCCTGAGCAAGATCGTGTGGGCCGTTGACATCCTCCTCGCCATGGATATACCGGAATTCCGCCCGGAAGTGCTCGGCGAGCGGGCCGAATGGCACCCCATCACGCCGCTCGAAGGGATAGGGACAGGGGCCTCGTATCATCACTGTGACGGCCGGGACCTGTTCGTTTACCGCCTGGACGACACGCTGCGGGTCTATGACACCCGCTGCCCGCACCAGGCCACCCCGATTCCCGAACTTGCCCTGTCGGGGAATGTCCTCACTTGCCCGAGACACCACTGGAAATTTGACATCACGACCGGGGAATGCATCGAGCACGGCAACCGGCCGCTGCACCAATTCGAGGTGAAGCTGGAAAACGGCATGCTCTGCGCTTACTGGTGAGGCGACTGCCCCGTGGCGTTCACCGGCCCGGCCGGGGTGAGCAGCGCCTTATCGACCTCCGCATCCATCGCTTTTTTCGCTTCACCATCCAGCCCGGCGGGATCAAACCGGTAGCGGTAATGCATGGCCAGCAGGGGCTGCAGTTCGCCGCGATCGGCGGGACCGGTGACCCGGTCCAGCCAGGCCATCAGCGATTCTCCCGGGCGGCGCGGCAGATGCTGTTTTTCCAGCTGCGCGACCAGCCGGTAGAAACTTGAATCCATCCCTGGCCTGCGGATGGCGGCGTATCCGGCCGCTCTTCCGGCCTCGTTTTGCCTGGCGCGGGCTCTGGACCACACGGACCAGCCGAGGTAGACCGCCAGCGGCACGAGCAGCCACAGGAGGAGATCGGCCGGCCGGCTTACGACGTTACCGAGATCCCGGCCGGTGGTCAGGAAAGCCAGCCATGACCAGAGATCGAGCAGCGGCTGGAGGCGTGAACGATCGCTGTCTTCCAGGGGCGCCCACAGGGGGGGCGTGGTATCGACTACTACCCAGGCATTGTTCACGTAGGCGAGGGCCCACGAGTGCAGATGGCTGGTACGCGCGATATAACGGCCTTCGAGCCAGCTGTATTCCTGCACGGCGTAGCCCACGGCGTAGCGGGTGGGGATGCCCGCGGCGCGCAACAGCAGGGCCGTCGCCGTGGCGAAGTATTCGCAGTGCCCCTTTCGGTCCGTGAAAAGGAATTTGGAAAGATACCGGCCGCGCGGGTAGCGCTGGTTCTGCGCGAGCGAGTACTCGAAATTTTCCGCGAAGAATTTTTCCACCGCCGTTATCCGCTCCTCCGGCGCCAGCTCCGCCAGCCGGAGGTCTCCGGCGAGGCTCGACAGTTCGTCACGGTAGCTCTGGGAAATCTCCAGGTCTTCTCTCCCCGGCAGGGCGTCGAACGATTTGTGCTGATCGTAGCGGGCGTCATACTGAATCCACCCCGCGTGCATCTCGAGCCTGACGGCCCCGTACTGGCTGGTCTCGATCTGGGTCGCCCCGGTATTCGTGATCTCCGTGGTTCCGTGGGGCACCGGCACGATGGCCCGTACTTCGTCCAGGTACACGCTGACGGTGATCGCATCACCGGCGCCACGGGGCGGGTTCAGGACCCACTGTGTTCCGTCCAGCGCGGGATCGATGACGGTGAACGCGCTGTCCAGGTTGGTCCAGACGCCGTAATTGTAACTGCTGTAACTCGCTTCCCTGAGCAGCAGGGGTAACCCGAGCTTTTCGGCGGCATCCACGCGCACCACGATCCGATCCGAGAGTTTGAGCTTGCCGAGTGAGCCGATGGCAGTGGTCGCCCGATCGGGGTCCCGGCTGCGCCAGATGAACTGATCAAACCAGCCGAGGACCGTAGATTCGACGGCGGCCTGGAGCCTTTGCAATCCGGCCTGGCCGGCCTGGGCAAGCCCGAAGGAGAATACGATGAGCAGAAGCCACACGGGGAGCCGGTAACGGTTCGGGCGCACCGTCCACAGCGTCCAGGCGACGAGGAGAAATACCACGATGAAAAAGACGATGGTGCGCTGGTTCCCGGCGCTGGCCGAAATCATGCAGAGAAACAGGTAGGGCAGGGACAGGTCGAGGTCCCTCACGGACCATGGGGCTCCGCTGTCACCGATCCGGCGCAGGCTGATGAACAGGGCACTCAGTTTTATTTTTCCGCGCGTGCTGTAAAGCTGAGCCAGGATCAGCGGGAAAAAGATAAACGGCAGCCATGACAGTATGGTGAAAATGCCGTGGACCGATTTTTCGGCAAAGGCATAGAGGGCGACCAGCAGGAAGACGATGCTGCTCAGATCGGAAACGTTGTTGAACTCCCGGTCGGTTAACGCCAGGCGCCAGCCGATCAGGCGCGCGGCCTCCAGGAGGGCGGCCATGGCGACGGCATGGAGAAGAAAGCCGCATTGCCATCCCCAGAGGAGGAGGCCGGACGCCAGTGCCAGGGGAGGGGCGGGAGGCAGGCTGTTCATCGGTGCGGTCACGGTGGCCTCAGGCGGCGTTCCGATCGAGGCCCGGCTGGATATTCCCCGCTTCGAGCACCCAGAAGCGCTCCGGCTGATCGGACAAGGGATCGGCGGCTGAACGCTCAATCCCGCCGGCCGCCGTGATGACGATGACCTGGACGGGGATGTCCAGCGCCCTCAGCTCCGTCACCAGTCGTTTGCGCGGCTCGTCCCAGTCGAGCAGTATGCAGATAAACCCGCTGGTCTCGGCACAGTGACGAAGGACAAACGTCCGGAGGCTGTCGAAGGACGACCCTTTGGCCGCCGTGATGCACGCCAGGACTTCCAGCATGTATTCGACACCGCTCAGCCCCCGGCCCGAGGTATAGCGGCAGGCCCGCGTATCCGTCAACAACAGGTCGAGGAGGGCATCCTGTTCCCGGATGGATACGGCAAACGAAGCGGCCACCGATACGGCCTCTTCCAGGATGATGTCCGGACGCCGCTCGAGGAACGTATCCAGGATCAGGCCCTGGCGGACGAAGTATTCGTCCTGGTATTCCCGGACGATCGGTTCCCCCTTCTTGGCATAACTGCGCCAGTGGATGGCGCGCAGCGGATCGCCGGGGCGATAGTCCCGCAATGAAAAAAATTCTTCCGAATCGCCGACGGACCGCGCCATGTGCATGCCGCCATGCTGGTATTTCCGTTTGCCGGGAAGCCGTACCGTGGGCACCGTGTACAGCCGGGGCAGGATCAGCAGCTCTTCGCTGCCGGTAAATGTCCGGAAAGACCGCATCAGGCCCAGGGGCTCGGGGCGCGCGATCCTCGAGCGATGGAAGTGGAGGTAACCCCGGCGCAACGGCAGCAGCTGGACCTTGCATTCCACCCGTTCTCCACCGGCGACAGGATCGATTTCCGCGGGTTTGATGGAGGCGCCGCGTTTTTTCCCGATCAATGCCACGAGCCGGGGATAACCGACCACCCTGTCGAAGAGGTTGCGCTGCCTGTCGTCCGGATCGCGGCTGCTTCTGAATTCCTCGAACCGCGGCATTTCCTGTTCGAGTTCATCGATCAACAGCAGTTCTTCCTGCGGCGTTTTCCCCAGGTTTTCGACGATGAACCCGTACTGCAGCGGGGTTCCGGCAGTGCCGAACCGGGGCAGGAGGCGCTGCACGCGGAATTTTCCGCGGAACGTGAATATGCCGAGAAATGAAAGTAGAAGCAGCGCCGCCAGCAGGGAGAAGACCTGGTAGGCGAGGGTCTGGCGCGTGTCCAGCCCGAATACGCCTGCCGCGATCAGGCCGGAGAAGATCAGCAGGCCTCCCGGTGTGAACCGGTGGCGCAGCCTGTCGCTGAGAAAATAAACCAGTCTGAGGTTCTGGAACAGGAGTCTTCTGAACACGGCCACGGGATTCAGGCAGGCACGGGCACCGATTTCAGGATCCCGGCGACGATATCCTCGGCGGTGTTGCCGGAAAAGCGCGCCTGTGAATCGAGCACCAGACGATGGGTGATCACCGGAACGGCGATCTCGAGCACGTGATCGGGCGTGACGAAATCCACGCCGTCAAAGAGAGCGAGCGCCTGGGCCGCCTTCATCAGCGATATCGAGGCGCGGGGACTGGCACCGTTCAGGACGCCGCGTGCGCTGCGGGTTTCCCGTATGAGCGTGACAATGTAGTGCTTGATCTCGTCGCTGATCCGCACCGCCGACACGCTCTTTTTGAACGCGATCACATCGTCCCTGCCGGCACAGGCGTTCAGTTTTTCGAGCGGATGATGGATGCTTTGCTCGGACAGGATGGCCACTTCGTCATCCGGGCTGACGTAACCCAGTTTGAACCGCATGGCAAACCTGTCCATCTGGGCCTCCGGCAGCGGATAGGTCCCGTGAAAGTCGGCGGGATTCTGGGTGGCAATGACGAAAAAAAGCTCGTCGAGGGGACGCAGCTGCCCGTCGATGCTGACCTGCGATTCCGCCATGGCCTCGAGCAGCGCGGACTGGGTGCGGGGTGAAGCGCGGTTGATCTCGTCGGCGAGCAGGATGTTGGTAAATATCGGGCCCTTGTGAAAATTGAATAGCTGGCTGCGCGGGTCGAAGATGGACACACCGATGATATCAGTCGGCAGGAGATCGGGCGTGAACTGTATGCGGTGATAGTCGGCGCTGATCGAGCGCGCCAGGGCCTTGGCCATCGTGGTCTTGCCCGTCCCCGGCACGTCTTCAAGCAGGACGTGGCCGCCACTGAAAAAGGCCGCGAGCAGTTTCCGGATCGCTGACGACTGACCCCTGATGACCTTTTCGATGTTGCTGAATATTGTTTTGTAGATTTCCTGCATGACGGGGCAGTGAGGGACGGTTTGAGCGGCTGTGATTTCCAAATATAATCCATTCTAAGCATTTAACGCTCTGCGATGAATACCTGATGTTTGCGAAAAAGGCCGAAACCAGCGTCCCCATCCATGATCTGATCGCAAGCCGCTGGAGCGGACGCGCTTATGATCCGGAACGAGAAGTTGAAGAGACGCAGATCGCTGCCCTTCTGGAAGCCGCCCGGTGGGCGCCGTCCTGTTACGGCGATCAGCCGTGGCGTTACATCGTCTGCGTCAGGAAATCGAATCCCGGCGCGTGGGATCGTGCCTTTTCCTGCCTGGCGGAGGGCAACCGCAACTGGGCGCAGTATGCCCCAGTGCTGATGCTGGCGAGCGCGGACAGCGTGATGTCCAGGAGCGGTAAACCCAATCGCTGGGGCCAGTACGATACCGGCGCGGCCAGCTTGAGCCTGTGCCTGCAGGCCACCGATCTTGGCCTGATGGTCCACCAGATGGGAGGCTTCGATGCGGACAAGGCAAGAACAGTATTCACCATCCCCGAACGATACACGCCCATGGCGATGATGGCCGTTGGCTACCAGTTGCCGCTGGACAGGCTGACCGGTGAAATCCGCGAGCGTGAACTTGCCGGCCGCGCCCGGAAACCCATCAGCGAGATCATCTTCAACGGTTCCTGGGGGCAACCGTTTCAGGACTAACACAGTTTACGCCGGCCACCGGTGTGGCCTGAACCTTGGGCTTCTTCCCCGTGGTACAGTAAGATAATCTTCATCCCCGGTTCTTCCCGGTGGTACCTTTATGCCGCAATCGAAAAAGCGAGAATTCGTATCACTTGGCATCGCGGTGTTGACTGTGTCCGATACCCGCACGCCGGCGGATGACAAGTCCGGACAGTTGCTGGTTTCGAGGCTCACGGCGGCCGGCCACCGGCTCCGTGACCGGCAGATTGTGCCGGACGATGTTTACCGTATTCGCGCCGCCGTATCCAACTGGTGTATAGACGAGGAGATCGATGCCATCATCCTGACGGGGGGTACCGGCGTGACGGGGCGCGACGGTACGCCGGAAGCGGTCGGCGTGCTGTTTGACAAGGAGATAGAAGGATTCGGCGAGGTCTTCCGCGCGATTTCCCGCGATCAGATCGGCACCTCCACGATCCAGTCGCGCGCGGTAGCCGGCGTCATCAACGGCACCTACGTGTTCTGCCTGCCGGGTTCTTCCGGTGCCTGCGCGACCGCCTGGGATGAACTGATCAGCAAACAGCTCGATTACCGGACGCGGCCGTGCAACCTGGTGGAACTGATGCCGCGCCTGCGTGAAAAGTAATCACGCCTCCCTGAAATTCTTCGTTGCAAAAAGATATTCCTCGCAGCGGGCCAGGCTTACGCCGACACGCCGTGAAGTCATCCCTGTAGGCTCGACGCCGGCATCCCTGCTGGCGACGGTCGGCTTAAAGCCTGGCCCGCCGTGATGACTGCACTGACTTTGAAGAAAGGACAGGCGGCTCTTTTGCTGAGCAAAAAAGCCGCCTGTCCCCTTCTGCACACGTACCTCTCCCAAATTCCATTTCCCCTGACGGGGGAGTGATTGTAGAGACAGGGGCTGAGCCGTCCTCCGGAAGACGTGTGCCGCAGGGACAGCGGCACCCGAGCCTACAGGGACGTATTCACGGCGTGTCTTCCGGAGAATTACCGGGCAAGCATGATTGATGAAAGATGATTTCGGAACATCTGTATCCATACCGGCGTTATTCCATAAAAAGACTGAAATAAACCAATAACGTCCGCTTCAGAGGGTGATTGTTGTCGTCGCTGATCATGAAGTAGCGATCGGCTTCATGATGTGTTATCCCCTCAAAATTTTCATTGAAAATGACGTCGCCGGGACGCAGGGTAATGAGAACCTGGGAGCGGTGTTGTGCCTGATCAAGCACGATCCGGTGCAGGGTTGTTTCAATGCCCGGAAAGAGGCCGCCGTAGGCCCTTTCAAGGGCAAGGATGGCGCCGTCTTCCATGAGCGTCATGCCGACCAGCGCCCCGTCATTTTTGTTGTGCGCCGGGATGCGCCATTCATCGCCCGTGATCGAGAACAGCGACAGGATCCCCGTTTCACTGTTATTCAGCGGGTATTCAC
>Ga0137829_10769456_pt1 | contig 10079 bp, 8 predicted proteins | sample OV2TP2_FD_97737 | JGI IMG/M metagenome (GOLD analysis project Ga0137829, IMG submission 97737) | reverse complement strand
GCTTGAACCGGTACAGCACCATCTTGTCTTCGCAGTACACGGGCTCCTTCGCCGATACGCCCACCTCGATATCGCCGATCTCGCTCAGGGTGTGAATGCCCTGCGCGAGCTTGCTGTTGAATTTCTGTACTTCCTGGATTACTTCGTCGGGTCTAATCTGGAACGGGGCCATTGGCGCAACTCCCCCCTGCTCAAATCTTGATGACGATCATGTCGTCCCTGGCGGATGCGGCTTTCCGTTTGCCGGCGGTAGCTTTTGCCGGTTTTTTCCTCTTGATCGTGGCGGCCGCGGCTTTTTTCTTTCCCGCCGCCCGCTTTTTCGGGGTGGCCGGTGCGGCTGCGCCTCCGGCGCGCCGGGCGGCGGCCGGCTGATGCAGAGTTCCGATTTTTTCCTCGAGCTGCCGGATCCTGTTTAACGCGCTCCGCCAGTCCCGGCGCAGCTCCTGCTGGCGTTTCTGCATGGTGCTGATGCCCCGCCGGGTGGGCATATTCAACGCGCTCAATGCCTCGTCGATGATATTCCGTCCATGCTGCTTTACCGCCATCAGGCTGTTTGTCAGGTGTCCGTACAGTTCGGAAAATTCCTCGGTGCCGGTAAAGGCGGCATAGGCCTCTTCGCTGCAATCGACCCAGAGATCATAAATCTCGCGCAGGCTACGCAGTTCCTTGCCCTGCTCGTTCATGTCCAGGATTCTCCGGTGCATGCAGTCGAGGGTATCGATGCAGATCCGGCTCGTGGCGCTGTGATATTCCTGGCAAGCCTTCTGGTAAATGCCCCACAGCCGGATCGCCTCCTGGATCTGCTCCTGGGATTCCCGGGTATAACCTACCCCCGGAATGGACAGGAACTTGTCCGTGACTTTCTCCAGGGCCTCCGGCTTCAAATCCTGAAGAAAATCACCCGGCATGAGCGAGGCGGACGAGAACGTCCGTTGCAACGTGTCGAGCGGCAGGAGCTGCCAGGCGCCCAGCATGCCGTGCCACGCCTCCCCGGCACTGTCGCGGCCGCCGGCCAGCAGGGTTTTCATTTCCTCGATCTGCTGGCGCAGCAGGTCCTCCCAGCCTTCCGAGACCTTGTTGAGCTGGTCCATGCCGTTGAGCAGGCGGGTGAATTGTTCGGCGAGCATATAAAAGACTTTGCCCTGCTCGAGCATTTTCGACATGAAGGCATGGCTGCCCTGCGGCGCGGACGGCGAAACGGTCCGCCACCAGTGGTCCATGGCCTCCGCCCAGGGGTTTTCATTGCGGGTTGTGATGTCGGGGGCGGCGGGGTTAAACCGGCTGAACGATTTCCACGCATCCATGTACTGGCGCTGTGTTTCCAGCCAGTCAATATCCCACGGGGATTGCGAGGTTTTTTTATTCACAGGCGACTCTGCCATGCCTCTGTCGGGCCTGCCTGCCGTCTCTGCTCACGGTTCGATCGCATCGTACCATGCGCTGTATTTTACCGCCTGTTCAGGCCGGTTTGAGGGCAAAAAAAGCCCGTATTCCGGAAAGGAATACGGGCCTTGCAAGGGAGGCACGGTGTATAAATTTATCCGGAAACAGCGGCTTTCTTGCCTGCGCGTTTCGGCTGGGTCTTGCCGCCGGCGTTCAGTCCTTTTTCAAACCAGGCGACGATCTCGTCGCAGGATTGCGATAACACTTCCGTTGTCTGGCGGGTGATCCCCATGGCCTTGGTGCTGTACCCACCGACCAGATCGGACTCCGCGGCAATCAGGTCCCGGTAGTTGCCGGTACTGGTCAGCAGTTTGGCCTGTTCGATGCCGCTCTCGAAATTCAGCGCGGCAAGGTCAAACTGCAGCTCGGCCAGTTTATGCACGGCCCGGGTGCCAATGGCACCGAGTTCCTGGAGGGCCTGGATCGAGGCCTGGCCTGTTTCAGTTATCTGTTCTACAAAATCGTTCTGCATCGTATTGCTCCTGACTGGCGTGATGGATTTATATCGGGTTTATATCTATCGCACCCACAATGTATGTTGCGATGCAATATATTGCAATGCAACATATCCTATTCCGGCAATAATGTCAACCACTTGCCGAGGGTGTTCCCGGCGTTCCTGCAATAATCGGGGATTGATCAAAAAACCTACTGATTAATAAAGTCTTTTATCGTGATTCGGGAGGACTGAAATCCTGTCTATCAATAACTCTCGAAATTCCTGGCTGCCCCGGCTAGACCTCCGGAAGACCGTGTGCCGCAGGGACAGCGGCAGCCGAGCCTGCAGGGATGACTTCACGGCGTGTCTTCCGGTGGACGGCACGGGCCTGCGGGGTAATCCGGAGGACAGGCGGCTTTTTTGCTCAGCAAAAAAGCCGCCTGTCCATTTACGCGTCGGGATTGTCTTGCAATTTCCCTTTCACCCCCACCTCAACCCTCACCCTCAAGGGGGAGGGTGTTTTAAAGTTGAAAGTTCAAAGTGAAAGGCCAAGAGAAGAATGATTTCAGCGTCCCCTCAAGGGGGTCAATTTTGCGGCAGGTACAACTCAGTCCTCAGCACTCATTGCTAATTGCTACCCCCCAAGGGAAGGGGATTTAACACTGAGACTGGTTCTAGAAATACAGCTTTGCCGCGCTTTCCCGGTAACGCTTCAGGGCCGAGGTGATTTCGTCCCGTGCGGCCTGGGCATCGCGCCAGCCGTGCACCTTTACCCATTTGTCCGGCTCAAGGTCCTTGTAGTGCTCGAAAAAATGGGCGATCTGGTTCAGCAGGGCCGGCTGCAGATCGTCGGTTGATTCGATCGAATGATGAAATTTCGAGACCGTGTCGATGGGGATGGCCAGCACCTTGCTGTCATCACCCGCCTCGTCGGTCATCTCGAGCAGGCCGATGGGACGGCAGCGAATCACGGCGCCGTGAATGATGGGCATCGGCGTGGCGAGCAACACATCCACCGGATCGCCATCGGCGGACAGCGTTCTCGGGATATACCCGTAATTGCAGGGATAGACCATCGAGGTGTTGAGATAGCGGTCCACGAACAGCGCCCCGGTTTCCTTGTCGAGTTCGTACTTGACGGGATCCGAGTGGATTGGTATTTCGATGATGACATTGATCTCGTCAGGCGGATTGTTCCCCGGGCCTACGCGATCAAGATTCACGGCAACGCCACCTCAGCCACGGGTCACTTGTTCGACCGGTTGGCAATCAAGTCTTCCACCACCGCCGGATCCGCCAGCGTGCTGATGTCGCCCAGGTTGCTCAATTCGTTTGCCGCAATCTTGCGCAGGATGCGCCGCATGATCTTGCCCGAACGGGTCTTGGGCAGCCCCGGCGCCCACTGGATGATATCGGGGCTTGCGATCGGGCCGATTTCCTTCCGTACGTGCTGCACGAGTTCCCGGCGCAATTCCTCGCTGGGCCGGGTGCCGGCCATCAGCGTGACGTAAGCGTAGATACCCTGACCCTTGATGTCGTGCGGATAACCGACCACCGCCGCCTCCGCCACGGCTTCATGCAATACCAGCGCGCTCTCGACCTCCGCGGTGCCCATGCGGTGGCCGGAGACATTGATGACATCATCCACCCGCCCGGTGATCCAGTAGAAGCCGTCGCCGTCCCGGCGCGCCCCGTCACCCGTGAAGTATTTGCCGGGGTAGAGCCTGAAATAGGTCTGGATGAAACGTTCATGGTCGCCGTACACCGTGCGCATGATCCCCGGCCACGGCCGCTTGATGCACAGGGATCCCTCGGCCTCGCCCTCGAGCTCGTTGCCCTTGTCATCCACGATGCAGGGTTCCACGCCGAAAAACGGCAGGGTTGCCGAACCCGGCTTCAGGGGTATCGCGCCCGGCAACGGCGTGATGAGAATACCGCCGGTCTCCGTCTGCCACCAGGTGTCGACGACGGGACAGCGATCGTTTCCGACCACGTGGTAATACCATTCCCAGGCCTCCGGGTTAATCGGCTCGCCCACGGTACCAAGGATACGCAGGCTGCCGCGATCGTGTTTCGTGACAAATTCCTTTCCCTGGCCCATAAGGGCGCGGATTGCGGTCGGCGCCGTGTAGAAGATATTGACCCGGTGCTTGTCCACCACCTGCCAGAAGCGCCCCGCGTCGGGGTACGTCGGCACCCCTTCGAACATCAACGTAATGGCGCCGTTGCAAAGCGGCCCGTAGAGGATATACGAATGGCCGGTGACCCAGCCGATGTCGGCCGTACACCAGTAGATGTCGCCCTCACGATAGTCGAACACGTACTTGTGGGTGATCGCGGCGAACAGGAGGTAGCCGCCGGTAGTATGCAGGACACCTTTCGGCTTGCCGGTCGAGCCCGAGGTGTAGAGGATGAACAGCGGATCTTCGGCATCCATCGCCTCGGGGGGGCAGTCCGCGGATGCCGCCTCCATCTGCTCGTGATACCAGACATCACGCCCCCCATGCCAGGCGATCTCACCGCCGGTGCGCCTGACCACGACGACGGTATGCACGTGGGGGCAGCTCCCCAGGGCCTTGTCCGCGTTGGCTTTCAAGGGTGTCCTGCGGCCGCCGCGCACGCTTTCATCCGCGGTGATCAGCACCTCGCAGTCTGAATCCAGAATCCGGTCCTTCAGCGATTCGGAGGAAAATCCCCCGAACACGACGGAATGGATTGCGCCGATGCGCGCGCAGGCCAGCATGGCGACCGCCGCTTCCGGGATCATCGGCAAATAGATCGAGACCCGATCCCCCTTTTTGACGCCGCGGTGCTTCAGGACGTTGGCAAACCGGCACACGTCGCGGTGCAATTCGCGGTAGCTTATTTTCCTCTCAACCGCCGGATCGTCCCCTTCCCAGAGGATGGCCGTCTGATCGCCGCGCGTTTCGAGATGCCGGTCCAGGCAGTTGTAGGCGGCATTGAGCTTCGCGCCTTCGAACCACCTGATCCTGGCGTCCTTGATATTCCATTCCTGGACCTTGTCCCATTTCCGGAACCAGCTGACAAACTCCCCGGCCTGCTCCGCCCAGAAACCGTCCGGGTCTTCCAGGGAACGGCGATACATTTCCTCGTAGCGTTTGAAATTGATGTGCGCCTGTTCCGCAAGCGCCGCCGTCACCGGAAAGGTTTTATTCTCCGACATTCATTCCCTCCTCTTTGGCAGATCAGACCGGCAGGTGGTATTGAGCGCGTCCATGTCCCGTCAAGGAAATAGGGACGCAGGCCAATCCTGGCCCGCGTCCCTTCCCGGGGGTTGAAAACCGGCTACCGGGCGATAATTTCCACGCGCCGGTTCTGGCGCCGTCCTTCCCGGGTATCGTTCGTAGCGACGGGATGGCTTTCGCCCTTGCCCGTGGCCGTTATCCTGCCAGCCGATACGCCATTCGACACCAGGTAATCCACGACGGACTGGGCCCTGCGGCGGGAAAGATCGTGGTTATAGTCGTCAGGTCCCGTGCTGTCGGTGTGTCCCTCGACACTGATATTCGCCGTACCGGATTCGATCACGGGCACAAGCCTGTCCAGGATGGATTTGGCTTCCGCCGTGAGCCGCGCGCTGTCGAATTCAAAGTGCACGTTCTGCAGGGTCTCCATCAACCTCGGGCATCCCGAGGCATTGACCACCGTACCCGGCGGAGTGTCAGGGCACTGATCCAGGTAATCCGGCACGCCATCACCGTCGCTGTCCAGTTCGCAGCCCTGGCTGTCCACGGCGATACCCTCCGGGGTAAACGGACAGCGATCGGCGCCGTCGCGCACGCCGTCACCGTCCTGATCATCCGGCCAGAAGTAACCGGTCTCCTCCTGCGGGGCCGGTGCCGGTGCCACGCCTATCGGGCCGCAGATAAAGGCCCCGATGGCTGCGCCTACGGCCGTGCCCGCAGCGGCACCGCCGACATTCCCGACAGAACCGCCGATCGCGGCGCCGGCCACGGAGGTGCCGAAGATACAGGCCTCAAATTCTTCCCGGGACACCTGGTTGGCGCATCCCGTGATGATGAAGGCAAGGAACAACGACAGGATTGACAGCTTTTTCATTGGTTATGCTCCTTAGGGTTATTTTATATCGCGCCGCCACACGTACTGGCAGAGCGCACAACTGGCTGGCTACATTATAAGTGGGTTTGACGGATGAAGTTAACTACAGTGGGTGCAGGGCCTTGGTGAAAAACGGGCGCTGCTTTAATTACTACTTGCCGGTCATAAAGATAACGCGACGAGTTCACGTCTTCTGTTCAAACCGCTGCCTGACGTAATCATCCACGATCCGGCGGAATTCTTCGGCAATATTGTCGCCGCGCAGGGTTGTCACCTTTTTGCCGTCAATGAACACAGGGGCGGACGGGGCCTCGCCGGTGCCCGGCAGGCTGATCCCGATATCGGCGTGTTTGCTCTCCCCCGGCCCATTGACCACGCAGCCCATCACGGCGAGGGTCATGTCTTCCACGCCGGTATATTTTTCCTTCCAGATCGGCATCTGGCTCCTCACATAGGCCTGGATGTTGTCGGCCAGTTCCTGGAAAAACGTGCTCGTGGTGCGCCCGCAGCCGGGGCAGGCAGTCACCAGCGGGGTAAAGGATCGAAGCCCCATGGTCTGCAGGATTTCCTGCGCCACGGTAACTTCCCTGGTCCTGTCCCCGCCCGGTTCCGGGGTCAACGACATGCGAATGGTATCGCCGATCCCTTCCTGCAGAAGCACGCCCATGGCGGCGGTGGAAGCGACGATCCCCTTGGTGCCCATGCCCGCTTCGGTCAGGCCCAGGTGCAGGGCGTAATCACAGCGCACCGCGAGTTCGCGGTAAACGGCAATCAGTTTCTGCACGCCGCTGACCTTGCAGGACAGGACGATGTGATCCCGCGGCAGGCCGATCTGTTCCGCACGTTCGGCATTGCTGATCGCCGAGACGATGAGGGCCTCGCGCATGACATCATCGGCGTCCTGAGGGTCTTTGCGCCGGGCGTTTTCATCCATCAACCGGGTCAGCAGTTCCTGATCGAGGCTGCCCCAGTTCACGCCGATACGCACGGGCTTGTCGTATTCAATCGCCTTTTCGATCATGGTGGCGAACTGGCTGTCCTTCTTGCGGCCGAAGCCGACGTTGCCCGGATTGATGCGGTACTTGGCGAGCGCCTCGGCGCACTCGGGGTACTTGCTCAGGAGGGCGTGGCCGTTATAGTGAAAGTCACCGATCAGCGGTACCTCGCAACCCAGCGCGTGAAGCTTGTCGCGGATGGCGGCCACCTGTGCGGCCGCTTCTTCCGTGTTGACGGTAATGCGCACCAGCTCTGAACCGGCCGCTGCCAGTTGCTGCACCTGCCTGGCGGTCGCCCCGGCATCTGCCGTATCCGTATTGGTCATGGACTGGACCACGATGGGCATCCCGCCGCCGATGACAACCGGGCCGACTTTCACGGCGACACTCTGGCGCCGTTTGTAGTGTGGAACGTCTTTCAAGATAGTCTGTTCCTGCTTTGTGCGGTGCAATGAGTCTAGCGGCGTGCTTATCCCTGTCAAGAAACATCCGCCTGTCCCACAACCCGGCAGTTGAAAATTTCGCTGCCGGGACAAACGCCGCCGGGATGTAACGGGTGCCGGCGGCATCACGGCCCGGCTTGACGTTAAGCGGTCCCCGAACTCCCCGGCCATCACCGGCTGTCCGGCCACCTACCTGAAGACATATGATAACCACACCCGCTCCGAATTACGCCTGCCGATCTTTGGCGACGGTGTTCCCCGGCTTGATCGTCAGCCAAAAGGGGGTGAAGTGCAGGATGGCGGTAACGATGAAACTGGCGGAATTTACCAACCTCGACTTTTTGACACCGGCGCGGAATACCGCTGTCGTCTTGCGTTTTGCCGCCGCCAGTGCGGCTGGAGGTCAAATACCTGCGGAAAAAACGGAGGCGGCGTGCGATACTAACGGCTAATGACCAAGAAGAACAGCTACACACGGGAAGAATTGCTTGCCTGTGCCCGCGGTGATTTGTTCGGGGAAGAAAACGCCCAGTTGCCCTTGCCTCCAATGCTCATGGTGGACAGGATCATTTCCATCACCGAAAACGGCGGTAAATACGGCAAGGGGCAGATCACGGCGGAACTGGATATCAGGCCCAATCTCTGGTTTTTCAATTGCCACTTCAACAATGATCCGGTCATGCCGGGCTGCCTGGGGCTGGACGCCATGTGGCAATTGATCGGATTTTTCCTCGGCTGGATGGGCGCACCGGGACGGGGGCGTGCCCTCGGGGCGGGTGAAGTAAAATTCTCCGGCCAGGTGACGCCCGGGAACCGCAAAGTTACCTACCATATCGACATGAAACGCGTCATTCTGCGCAAGCTGGTCATGGGCGTGGCGAATGCACGGATGGAAGTCGACGGCAGGGAAATCTACACGGCAAAAGATCTGCGTGTCGGACTGTTCAAGTCCACCGAGGGATTTTGAAAAGATAGCTACCGGATAAATGTCCCTGTACCACGACCAGTTCCCGCCGCTTTCCCCCGGATGTGCTGATGCGCGAGGTATACCGGCTCCGGGTGCGACGACCTCGTCGGCGCTACTCTCAATCCCGATGCAGTGCCCGCAGCCGGCCGTCCCCCGGGAGGCATGACCCCGATGAAACGCGTCGTGGTCACGGGTCTCGGGATCGTGTCCAGCATAGGCAACAACAAGGACGAGGTCCTCGTCTCGCTCAGGGAAAGCCGATCGGGCGCGGAATTCAGCCCGGAGTATGCGGAACTGGGCTTTCGATCACAGGTGTACGCCCCGATACGCCTCAATCCCGACGAGTTGATTGATAGAAAACTGAGGCGTTTCATGGGCGACAGCGCCGCCTTCGCCTACCTTGCGATGAAGGAGGCCATTGAAGATGCGGCGCTTGACGGTTCCGACATCACCAGTCCGCGGACGGGACTGATTGTCGGCTCCGGCGGTTCTTCCATGGAAAACATGCTCCTGGCAACGGATACCCTGCGCGCGAGGGGTGCGCGCAAGGTGCAACCGACCATGGTGCCGCGCATCATGTCGAGCACCAACAGCGCCTGCCTGTCGGTAGCCTTCGGGATCAGGGGCGTCAACTACTCCATCAGCTCCGCCTGTGCCACCAGCGCTCATTGCATCGGCAACGCCTTCGAGATCATCCAGGCAGGCAAACAGGACATCATTTTTGCCGGCGGCGGTGATGAAGTGCACTGGACCACGACCTTGCTGTTCGACGCGATGGGCGCGCTGTCATCCGCCTACAATGAAACACCCCAGGCCGCTTCACGGCCCTATGACGCCGATCGTGACGGTTTCGTCATTTCCGGCGGCGGCGGTATCCTCGTGCTCGAGGAACGGGAGCATGCGCTTGCCAGAAACGCCAGGATCTACGCGGAAGTGGCCGGCTATGGAGCAACCAGCGACGGTTATGACATGGTCAAGCCCTCGGGGGAAGGGGCGGTGCGCTGCATGCGGCAGGCGCTGGAGACAGTCTCCTCACCCGTCGATTACATCAATGCCCATGCCACCAGCACGCCCGTGGGGGACATTATTGAAATTGACGCCATAAAAGAGATTTTCGGGGACAGGATCCCCGTTATCAGCTCCACGAAGTCATTATGCGGTCACGGCCTCGGCGCAGCGGGCGTGAACGAAGCCATCTGCTCCCTGCTCATGATGACGCATGATTTCATCAGCGCCTCGGCAAACATCAGCAGGCTCGATGAAGGGGCCGCCGGTGTGCCGATTGCCCGGGAGAGGATTGATCGCGCCGGCCTGAACACCGTCATGTCAAACAGCTTCGGCTTCGGCGGCACCAACGCCACCCTGGTGTTCCGGCGGCCGGACTGAACACCGCTTGCCCGAGGGCCGGGAAACGGGATGGAAGAAACGAAAATGATCAGCGTGCTGCTGAGCTGGGCTATCCACCTGTCCGGCTATCCCGCTCCCGACAGGCTGCCCGCTATTGAATACCAGCCCCGCGGTTTCTTCGTCGAGCACGCCTGTCTCGGCCGGGAAACATGCCGGGTCGCCGCCTGGTACGACAACAACGGGATCATCTATCTCGACGAACACCTGAAAGGCCGCGACGACGCCATCACCCGCAGCGTTATCGTGCATGAAATTGTCCATTATCTGCAGGACCTCAGCGGTAAATACGGCTCCGGCGACTGCAA
>Ga0137829_10312036_pt1 | contig 10085 bp, 12 predicted proteins | sample OV2TP2_FD_97737 | JGI IMG/M metagenome (GOLD analysis project Ga0137829, IMG submission 97737) | reverse complement strand
CATTATAATATTCTCTCTTTCAAAATGCTCGTTTATCATTCTCTGGAAGTAGTCAAGCGCCGACTGTGTCATTGCAAGCAATTTATAGACTAGAAATAAATCGAGCAATGACAAATTATCTAGAGCAATATGGTGAAATTTGTGGTATAAAGAGAATTATTTACCAAACATGCTAATATAATGCGCAATTGTTGAGATTGGCAAAAAAAAGGCTCAGATTCAACTAGGAACCAGAAGAACTAGGTTCTCCGTGTGCACCACGCCGTCTTCCCTGACCATCGTTAACTTCACAACATACACACCACCCTCTGCATACTGGTGCACGACCTGCCGTGCATCGCTAATTGCTCCATCACCAAACTGCCATTTGTAGGATATAACATTGCTGGGCCCGTACAGTCGATCTGCGTTGCGCTCGGTTGCACCGCTGTCAAAGAAGTATATCTTGTCTTCTCCAACAACTGGCTTCACAGAAACATCCGATAGTATGCTCTTGCCAAGCGTTGGAACATACTTGCCAAACACGTCACCATCAGCTGCACTGTTGTATGCAAATACAGCCCCAACCGCTACCGCAAAACCTATTGCAGTGAACATCATGGACTTTTGGAACGTGTTTGTTCTTGCTATTGAGCCAGATGTTGTTCTCAGTGCTGGCATTATAGTTCTTGATAACTTTGTGGAGTTTATTCCAATTGCTGTAATAGCTATCGTTGCAACTATAACTACAAATGTTACATCTACAAAGATTACAGAATTATCTATGTTGTAAAGCAATGGTAGCAGAGCAGCTACTCCAGCGGCCAAACCCCTTGGAAGCATGAAACTTATCAGCCATACATCCTTTTTGAGTTCCTGATCTTTGTGTGTGCTGATCCAAGAAGCACCTATCCTTGGAAAGAACAGCACAAGTGCAACTATTATGCCGGCAATTATCATGCCTATGTTGTTTATCGTTACTATCAAACCCAAGAAGACAAAGAATATTGCTCGAACCATGAATGCGATCTGCGAGTGGAACTTCTTTGCCGATACCTCAGCATCAGTGTCCTTGACTAGCGGTAGTTCATGTTTTAGTGACCTGAATAGCCTAGTTGCATTTCCAAAGGTTATGCCAAATGCAAGTGCAGCAATTGGACCGCTACCTCCCAAATATTCTGTTATGCCGTATAATGCAAATGCAATTGCAAGTGTCAGTATATCCTCGTATGCTGTCTTCATTGCAGCCATTGCCCTCATCCATGCAAGGCCTGCTACAATTCCTATTGCAGCTCCGATCAGGAATCCATTGACGATTCCTCTTGTTGCAAAGCCTAGAACATCAGGATTGCTCTGTATAGTTACAATCTGAATTATTGTCATTACTACCATTATCACTATAACATCTGTATATGCTGATTCTAGGGAAAGCAGGGTTGATGTCTTTTGACTTGAGCTGACTTTGTTTGCCAGCGGTACGACTATTGCGGCACTTGTGCCACCAATTATTGCACCAAGCAGTAGTCCCATCTGCGGATCCCAGCCAAGCATTGGAGGCGTTATTAGCGCAGTTGCTATCATCGTTAAAACGAAGCTTATCGCAGCTAGGAAGATCGCCCTTCCGCTGCCCCTTATTATCCTTTCATAGTTCATGTTGAGACCGCCGTTAAACAGAATTATGGTTATTACAAGTGCTGAAAGCATCGGTGCAAAGTTGATGATATCAGCTCTTTCCACGACGCCAAATGCTGGGCCGATAAGAATGCCTATGGCAAGCAGTATTATAATATCGGGAATGCCGAACCTCCTGAATATGTAATCGCTAACATAGCCTATGAGGATGAAGATGCCAGCTAGGCCAAGAATTAATGGAATATCTAGTACCATGCATGTATCCATAGAATCTGATTATTTTTTATTCGTTTTGGATTGAAGCGAGTTAACCCAAGCCTAGAAAAGTTAACACCAATCTCATAGCTTATTAGTGCCTGCAAATAATCTGCCTCGTGAGTAGGCACAAGATCGCCGTTGAATTCCCTGAGATTGATGTTAGAGTTGATATAGAACTGGATGATGGGCGAGCGCCAAAAACCGTACAAGCCATTCTAGAAAAACTGCCTATCGAAGTGAAGATCAACCGCTGGGGCGATGAGCTTTATACCGATCCTATGCCTGTCAAGGTAAAGGAGGAAAATGCCAGATCGATTGTAGACCTGATGGATGCTGCCTACTGGCCGCAGGGACAGGCGTTGTGTTTGTTCTTCGGTCCAACACCAATAAGTAAGGGCAATGAAATAAAACCGTACTCTCCTGTTAATGTAATAGGCAAGATCGTTAGCAAGGAAAATATAGCAAAGCGAGTTGATGACGGCGCATCTATAATCATAAGAAAATGATTGATTATGCCTTGACCAAACTTGTTACCTTGATGGATACTTCGTTAATATCTGTAATACCAAGAAGATCGATTATGTTTACACGCCTTCTAAATTCGTCAATATTGTTCTTGGTTAAATCTTCAAGCACAGGATCCTTGCCAAGTGCGCCGATTATTCTACCGTTGCTATCAATACCATTTTTGTAAAGTGCAAGCAGTGCCTGCCCTGGAAAATGTCCTTTCGTATCTTTGCCGCATAGAACAATGTATTTTATGCTTGAATGTTCCAAAACATAGTTGATCAATTTTTCGATTCCCGCATTTTCAGAAAATAATCTTGCTGCAAGCGCGATGCTGTTCATCAGGTCTGATTTTGCTATCTGCTCAAGTAGATCCATGCTTGACAGGGTGCAAACAGCAATGCTAGATTTCTCGTTGCCAAAAAATATGTCTTGCTTTATCGGCAACAACACTTCACACAGCTTGCCAGCAAATCTAGCTAGTAAATTCGCCATACTACAGCCCCCAACTAACCTTCTTTAATGGTTTTACCTTGATAAACGGTGCCTCGCCTTCCTTCCACGGCGTCGCTCTTACCCAAGAAAACTTCTTGTAAAATTTTTCATAGATCATCTTGAACTCATCACCTCTTTCGATTATTTCGGCTTCGCCTTCTATCATAACAGCTTTATTTGGCTGGTAGGTATCGATCACCAGCGAAACAGATCTGTTCTTCAGCAGGTTTTGATACTTTTTTGTGCCATAATCTGTTGCAAGGTAGAAGTGCCCATCTACAAACATGTAGCATATCGGTACAACATGCGGCTTGTCGTTAACCGTTGTTGCCATCCTGCACACTTCGTACCTGTTTATGAAATCAACCTCCTTCTGCGTGAACTTCATTATCAAGCATAAATAAGAACAGGCAATATTTATCAACAACTTTTACTAATATTCATTAATGAGCGAAAAGAGAAAGGACGCATCTATGGTAGAACTGCCATTCTTGCTGTCTCAGATCGCCTTTGATTCAAGCCTTGCGCTGCTGCTATCGCTTGCTAGGGTGGCACAGATAGCAAACAAGTCTGTTGAAGCTGGAATCGATAAGTATATTGAATTGATGGAAAAAGAGATGAAAACAGCTGCAAAGGAAAGGGTAAAGGTCGAGTAGCTACACTGCCTTTTCGAACAGTATGTTGAGCTCGTCACCCTGCAACTTTGCCTTCGAAAGCTTCATGCCCATCGTAGCGGCTGGCAATGGTACAATATTGACTAGGCTTCCAACATCATTCTTGACCTTTATCGTTAGTTGATCGCCAAAGCGCTCGATGTCGAAATCGTCCTTTTCAGTAAACGGCACCTTGACCTTCATATTGAACGAATCATCAATAGACTCAAAGCCAAAAGGCTCGCCGTGATAGAATATCTTGGCAGGATCTTCGGAACCAAAAAGCTCTTCGCCGTACCTCTCAAGCATATCAACACCCTTCAACTCGGTTTCGAACAGCCTGAGTTTCTTCACAGGCAATGGGTAAAAGTTTGCCTCTGCTTCTATTACCTTGCCCTCCTGGAAATCAGCCCAGTTGGCAAAGAAAGCTTCCTTGACCTGCGGCATTATCTTGTTTATTATCGCCATGTCGACGTTTATTCCATAAAGGTTTGCGGACATAAGTGCACGTTTGGCATTCTCTATGCTGAACGAATCAGGGTTGGCAACCAATCTAATACTGGTTGTTTCGTGATCCTTGATTATATTTGCCAGACGCTCCAGCCTCTCGACAAGTTCAAACTCTATCTTCAGTATAGCAGATGTTGGAGCTGGTATCTTTGCAATGGGTTCGAATATTCTAGCTATACCGCTGAATAAACCCGTTAAATTCATCAGTCTTTTGTTAAGACTTCCAATCAGTTTCGGAAAGTAAAGATAGCGCAAGGCTTCTCCAGATGCCATCATATCTAACACAACGACATCGTACGTTCCCTGCTGACTGATCTCTTCTATCTTAAGCATGGAAAACAGCTGCGTCATGCCTGGAAGCATCGCAATTTCATAGGCAAGGGTTTCATCTATACCTCTGGATGAAAATAGCGAAGCCATGTATGATAGCAGCTGCTCGTACTGCTTGCTCATTTCGTTGACAGGGTCTATCTGCAACGCATCCAGATGGTCATGAACATGGGTAACTTCGTCGCCAATGTTTTGGGCAAACGCATCGCTAAGGGTATGCGCTGGGTCTGCTGATATTATGAGCGTCTCATGCCCGTGCTCTGCGCACTTCAATGCTGATGCGCACGAACTAACTGTCTTTCCGGTTCCTCCCTTTCCCGTGTAAAGTACAAGGCGCATGCCCTTCCTTATCGCTAGCGATATTAAAATGTTGTGTATAGCGTGTAATTTTTGTAACTAGAGTATCTTCATGAACGTGCTTGCAATGTACTTTATGTCGTTTGCACTTACCAATGGATGCACTGGTAAGGATAATACATGTGCAGCTGCCCATTCCGTGTTTGGCAATGACAAATCTGAATTAGCATAGAATGGTGTTCTGTGCACCGGCGTTTTGTAGTAAACAGTTGCACCTATACCCAAGGAGTTCAGCTTCTTCATTACGCTATCCCTATTTTCAATTGCAACTGTGTAGAGGTACCAGTTGTACCTTGACTCATCACTTTCTTTTGGTAAAATTATATCAGGACCGTGTAGTAATTTTATATCACGACTATGCAGTAATTTTGTCAGCATTGCAGCGTTCTTCCTCCTGATCTGCAGCATCCTTTTCATCTTGCGCATCTGAACCTTTGCGATCGCGGCGCTTATCTCTGTCATCCTCAGGTTCAGGCCAAAGATCCTGGTGTCGTATCCTTCAAGCATCCCATGGTTTCTGATCATCCTTATTCGGTCAGCGAGCTCCTTGCTGTTGGTGACTATTGCACCACCCTCTCCAGACGTCAAAACCTTGCTTGCATAGAAGCTGAAGCAGCCAATCTCGCCCATCGAACCTGTCTGCTTCCCGTTGTATGTTGAACCAAGCGATTGACATGCGTCTTCGATCACATGCAGCGAATGTTTGCTGGCGATCTCGCTTATTGCCTTCATATCCGCTGTGTGCCCGTAAAGGTGCACGGGGATGACTGCCTTTGTTCTGCTTGTTACCTTTTTCTCAAGATCGTCAGGGTCTATTGTGTAGTCACTCTTTTTGATATCAACGAAGACAGGGTTTGCACCAGTGGCAACTACTGCATTTGCTGTTGCAAGGAATGTGAAGGAAGGAACCAGAACATCATCGTCCTTGCCTATTCCCAGCGCAAGCAGCGAAGCATGCAGCGCAGATGTGCCAGAATTCAGAGCAATAGCATTTTGCGAGCCAACGAATTTGCAGAGCAAAGATTCAAGTTCCCTTACCCTCTTGCCGCCCTCAAACGAAGAATTGGTTAGGTTGCCTTCCTGCATGACCTTCTTCACTTCGTTTATCTCTTCGTTGCTGAAGAATGGTTTGCTTATTGGAATCTTCTTCAATTTGATGCACCAAGTGTTTTTATCAGTTCAATGGTTCTATCGACGGCGAGTTTAGTCAACTCTTGCTCTATCCCGGGTACACCACAGCCAACTATAAGCACCCTTTTTGTCTGCTCCGTGACTCGCGTTCTTAATGAGTCACGATATGGGAATACATGCATAACTCCATTGCTGTCAGACAGCACTATCTCTCTGCCCTGCAAGGTATGTCTTGAGTTTGATATATCAATGAATTCCTCGTTACTGTTAGCAAGCCTTAGTGTAACACTGCCAACGATCTTGTCGGCATCATAGATCCCGATTGGAACAAACGTTTCTATCGATGCTATGTTGCCGGCATCAACAACATTGTTTATCTTCGGTATGCTATTGTTTGTCAGGAAGCGCCTTGCAAGTGCCTCGCTCGAAGGTCTTACCTTTGTTGGGTCTACGCCCATACTCCAGTAAAAGTCACGGAGAACCCTAATGGTAGAATGATCCTTGAGCGTTTCCTTGCTAACTGTCAGTTTTTTTGAAAGCCCGTTAAGAAACGGATCTAGATTGTAATCTTTTCTGATATTTACATCGATCAGAGCACAGAAGAGGTTTGTGCCTGCATAGGAGCGCGAAACATTGCTTGCAATATCGATCGTGCAGTACATGCTCATGAGAGCACTTTTAACAAGGATAAATAAATCTGTATGCACAAAATGCAATTTTAACCATGTTTTGAAACACTATGAGGTGAAAGTAGGGACAATATTCTAAACTTCGTTGCTTTACCTAGGCAATTTATCGGAAATTTTTTATTCAAGAATCAAGGATAGCATCAAGGAATGCAACCAACCAGCGTTGAAAGAGACGAGCAGCACAGCATGCGGATTTACAAAATAGTATTCTACGTATGCGCAGCTATCATGATAATCATAACGGGGTATGCATCAGCAGAGAGTATCAGAGAGTATCTGGCCACTGGAAAGGTTGTCATCGGCGAAGTTTTGGTCGATACGGAATTTCCGATAAAGGGTCTCGCTAAACTGGTTAGCTATCTGATGATATCATCAGTAGTTGGCTGGTACTGTGTTACTAAGCTCGGAAGAAAGAAGACGGAAAATATATCGAAGACAACAAGAGCTATGCTAAGGTTGCTCACACTTGCAGTTGCAGTATTAACATTTTACGAATTTATCTATAACTTTGTAGTGTGGAATGCATTGATGACCGCAGATGCGATAAGTGGCATAATCAGGATAGATGTGCTCAACATTCCATACCCGAACCCAACCACACCATGGAGCCTTGTGTTTGCAACGAAGATGTTTCTTTCCGCATTTGTGATCAGTTCGCACGCGTTCTACCTTACGTCAAGACCAAACAGCAAACTGCTACCAGAACAGGTTTAAATAAACCAATTAATATTTATGGTAAGTTCTGGCAGTTCTACCTTTCTTCATATCTCCAAACTCAACTGCCCACAGAATTGACATGATAAAGGCACGCAACCTGACTCCGCATAATGTCTGTTCATCGTAGATGGATCAAACATTTATGAAGCGTATCCAGCACTTTTCTGAAAACGGAAAATTAATGCATACTAAGATTATGCAAAATTATCTCTATCACAATAATGATGAAGATCTATCGAGGGATGGAAAACGGATCTCGCGCGATGGTTAACACGAGAACCTTTCATTCAGTCTAATCTAGGATACGCCTAAAATCACCTTCAAGGGAGCCGCTTCCAACGTGCATTCGATCAATATGCTTGGATAACACATCCTTGTCGTCAAATGGAGAACCACAATACGGACATGCAAATTTGGATTTGTATTCTTCCTTTATCACAGCAACAGCCCTAGGGTTTATGATACATGCAGGTGTTCCACTCATAGCGAGTGTTGTAGTTGAGATGGAAGCCTTGCAAATCTCCTCAAGTATACGCTCCCTAGTTGCCAGACCCACCACAGAATTCCTAAATGCTATTACCACCTGTCTAATTGCATGTTTATTCATCATTGCTAATACTTCGCCAACCGTTGCAGTAGGATGTATTGTCAAAAGAGGCGAAGTCATTATTTCACGCAATTTGACCTTACTTGAATCTTTTCCCTTCGCGACCATCTTAAACAAAATATCTGTCTTACTTACAAATCCAATAATTTCACCATTATGAGTAACAAGAACACTTCTTATGTTTTTCTCCCTCATTTTTTCAACAGCATCTGCGACAATATCGTTACCATCCAAAACTAAAACGGTCAAATCCATAATACTTTGTATTGGGGCGTTAAGTATCATACCTGCTCCGGTTTCAATGTTAGACATAGATTGATGATTTGCTTGGATTTATTTAAGTCTAATGTAGCAATGAAACTACTCATTTTTAGAAGAAATTGTATTACATCCAAAGTGTAAAGAACCTGCTTATACTGGAAGTAATCCAGAGAAAAAGATGGGTTTGCGTTACTTCTTTTACTTCAAACCTATTAGAAAAGTAACGCTTACGGATGCTGAAACCTGTTGCTGCGAAGGTAATATTGGTGTAGGAGCTGCTTCGGCTACTGCATATGCAGACCTGTCATAGCTAGACACAGGGAAGTATACATCATTGAGGTTTACGCTCTTAACTCCGACGATCTGCATGTTCAACGGTGAAAGTGCGTTCTCTGCCTCTGCCTTTGCGTCCAAAACTGCCTGCTGGATCAGCTCTCTGTTCATCTGCCTCTGCACATCTTCGGATACAAAGTAATTCACACCTTGCACTTGGTTCGCACCAGCATCTATTGCAGCATCAATCATTGAACCGACATCTGCGCTTGTAGACGTTGTTATAGTTATTGTGTTTGTAACTCTGTAGCCTACCAAGATCGGAGATTCGGATCTTGGAGGGACTATCTTTTCGTAAATTACTGGTGGATATTCGTATACGGGATAGATGTTGTAGTAGTTCGTGCTTATTTCATTTGTACTCAATCCAAGCGCTTTCAAGTTGTTGATTACAGCGTTCATCAGCTCGGCATTTTTTGCAGCAGCTTCCTTTGCTGTCTCTTCCTGTGTTTCAACTCCCAACGTTATCGATACCTTGTCTGGGCTGATCTTCTTGAAGGCAGTGCCTGTTACGAACAGATCAAACAAGCTGTCGCTTGTTTCCTTCTCAAATGCTACCGTGCTTGTAATTCCTTGCTCTCCGCTTACTTTATCAACACTGTCTATGCAGTGTATCTTGCCTCCTGGTAAGCAGTTGTCGTTCGATGTGACTATGGAGTTTCCATTTGCAGCTGGCACATTTGTAATGTAAAGTCCGCCGGTCAGCGCAACTGCAAGTATTCCTATACTTACCGCAGCAACTATTGCGTACATCTTGGTTCGCTTCTGTGTGTCGCTCATCTTTGCTCGGCACTATATAGAACTGCGCTCGGGTTAAGCCTAGGCTTTAGAACGTGCGATCTGAACGTGTTCTACACATTAGAACAGACTCTCCTTGCTAATGGAAAGTAGAGTTGAACTTAAATTGAGCAGGAAGAGAGTTAGTTAGAGCCAAATGGGAGCACCTGATAAGGAAGATACTAGTAAGGTGGAGCGGGAACTGAAGGGCAAGACCCTGCAGGTTTACGTTTACATGCTGAAGAGGAAGGAACCTGTTGGCGTAAGAGAGATACAGCGTGATCTGAACTTTTCCAGCCCGAGTGTTGCTAACTATCATATAGAGAAACTAGTTAGCCTGAACTTGGTTAGCCAAGATGAGTATGGACGTTATTATCTAGCACAGAAGGCGCAGGTAAGTGTGCTGGAATCGTTCGTGAACGTTGGAGGTAGAACTGTACCAAGGATGTCATTCTTTGCAGCATTCTTCACTACGCTCCTGATAGCTTATGTTGTTCTTAACCTGCATTCGATAAACATACACGCGATAGGTTTTGCTATTGCTGGAGCAGCTGCCTTCTGGTTCGAAACGGTAAGAGTCTGGAGAAGGCGACTGTTCTAATGTGTAGTATTATATCGTTTGCCAATGTAAGAATGAGTGGTATGGGCAAGAACCTAGTTACGTCATACGCTGCATTGGGAGTGGGTCTTGCGATAGTGTTAACTTTTGGGCTAACTGCTATTTCAAGCGTTGTGGAGCCGCCTTCGCAGAGCCAGTTCATGGTATCAGAGCCAGAATCGATGCAGATAGTCCCAGCAGCACCTTTGACGGAAGCACCTCCACAGCCTTCTGAAACGCAGGAAGATGTT
>Ga0137829_10936902_pt1 | contig 10086 bp, 7 predicted proteins | sample OV2TP2_FD_97737 | JGI IMG/M metagenome (GOLD analysis project Ga0137829, IMG submission 97737) | reverse complement strand
GTGCCATATTGGCATTCATTGAGCATTTCCCTGGCCGATTACCCTAATAAAATGTCTCGCCGAGTTTGATTCTGGAACGGTTATTTTGGGTACGCCAGCGGTTGGTATCCCGTAAAGAATACACGCAACCACAATATTCTTGCTTATAGAACTGTTCGCGTTTGGCGATCTGATACATCCGCTCCGATCCGCCCTTTTTTCGCCAATTGTATGTCCAATAGGTTAATTCCGGATAATTCGCCGCGGCTTTCATTCCGCACTCATTGATCTGATCCATATTCTTCCACCGTGAAAGACCCAGGCTGCTGGTAAATACTTTAAATCCATGGTCATGGGCATACAAAGCCGTTCGTTCAAACCGCATATCAAAACATACGGTACAGCGGACTCCTCGCTCGGGTTCCCATTCCAAGCCTTTAGTGCGTGAAAACCAGTTTTCCGTATCATAATCCGCGTCCACAAAGGGGATATTCAGCTTGTCAGCAAAACGGATATTTTCCTGTTTGCGGATTTCATATTCTTTTTTTGGGTGAATATTGGGGTTATAGAAAAAAAGGGTCAGATCAATTCCTGAGGCTTGCATGGCCTCCATAATCTCTCCCGCGCATGGCGCGCAGCAGGAATGAAGCAGAACTTTGGTTTCGTTTCCTGGGGGAGTGATCATAGATAGTGTACTCTTTAAAAGCGTCATAATATCGCGACCGATTTTTCACGGGAATGGCAACTATAATCGTGAAAATAATTAAAGAATAGCACTCTTTCACGATTATAATCGCCTTTATTTATTTTTTACGTCGTTCTACTTGGGATCTAAAGGTACTTTCATAGATTCTATCCGCGTTGGCCACTTCAAACCCATCCCGCCGAAATTCTTCCGGCACATCTCTTAATGAGAGTGTTTTTTTCTGATCCAACACTTCAAATAAGGGATTATACCGAGGCAAAATTTTTCGATAGGCATACTCCGAGTAAGAGCCTGGAATCTCAGAACGCTTTCCATCTCGGAATGTTCCTTCCACCGTATTTGCCACTGTGGAACTTTGCAGGAGAAGCCCATCCGGGCTCACTTTTAATTTTCCTCCAGAAGTATTTAGTGTTAATCCACATCCGCCTTGATCTAACGGCGTTTCAACCCACGCGTTAAATGTTTCTATCGAATCAAATGATTTTAAGCGATGAACAGCTACAGTAAAATGATTCAGATAATAGTCATTATAAATCGCCCATGAGCCCCATTCACTCTGTTTCTGAAGATATAAAAAATCTTCCAGTGTCGGTTTTTGCCATAACGGCGTATGAAGAAATTCCGCGATATCTTCTCCGCTCATTGCTTGCAAATCTGGCAGTATGCTTTCTTCGAAATAATCATAGATTTGCGAATTGCTCATGTCATCCATGTGAACGCGATCGCGATCCTTAGGTAGAATAGCCGTCTCCATACTTTCCTTGATGATGGATACGGAACGGGGATCCAGTTCATCCAATCGAAGTTCACTGATAAAAACACGCGGCATTTCCGGATCGGAATGTTTATACCAAAACGCGTTGAGTTTCTTTTCAGAAAACAGCATCCTCTCACCCATACGCCGGTAATTTAGATGAAGGAATATCTTTTCAAGAACTTTAATACCTAAAAGGGATCGAAAAGCGATATGATCGTTATGTACTTTCTCGCCGCGTTTGGCTAACTGTTGGAAAACGGTCTCCGCGTCCGGCACACGTTTCAAATAGGGGGCCATTAAACCATTCAAAACGGCTTTTAGCTTCTCTTGATGGGAGGTCGTGGAATAGAAGCGTTTTTCCGTAAATAGATCTCGAATTTCTCTTACTTGGGATTCATTGAATGCCACCTCTGAAAAAGGAATAAGTTCAAGACTTACACTAAGTGACTTCTCTTCTTGTTCATCATAGTAAGAAGAAAAGACATGGTTTATCGCATAATCTCGTATATACTTACACTCATCATAAACACCCTTATATTGCAGGTCCCACATGTGTAACACCCTCCTTTTAGTCCACTCTACTATATATAAAATAGAAAAGATGCTATAGCAAATACAATTCTAGATTCCAAACAAGGAAGAATCCAAAAGGCTTGCGCTATGAAGCACTCTAAGCACATAAATCATTAAAAAAATCGCAAAATACACTCAAAATTTTAAAGGCTTGCGATTTTTTCTAAAATCATCTGCCGCGCCAAATCCGGCTTGGCCATGCCTTTGGTTTTTTTCATGACTTGCCCAATTAAAAAATCCGCGGATTGCGTTTTTCCCCTCTTTACTTTGGCAATCACTTCCGGATGCGCCATCACAATGTGATCCACAATCTCCCGTAAAGCGCCGGTATCACTGATTTGAACAGCGCCGGACCTTTGGATGATACGCTCTGGATCTTCGCCCGATTTAAAAACTTCACTCAATACCTCTTTTCCTATTTTCCCAGAAATTTTACCGGATTGAATTAACGTAACTAACTGAATGAGGTGATCGGGTGTCACTTTGATAGATGAAAACGATTGTCGGGCTTCTTTGGTTAAAGCGTTCAAATCCCCAATAATCCATTTAGCAAGTTCTTTTACTGAGACGGGCTCTACTTTTTGGGCCGTCGTTTCAAAATACCGCATCACATTCACATCACTTAAAATGACATCGCATTCAAATTTTCCTAATCCGTAGCTCTGTTGATAGCGTCCGCGTTTGATTTGAGGCAATTCCGGCAATTCTTTTTGAATCCGTTCGATATCTTCAGGATGGATCCGTAACGGGGTTAAATCCGGATCAGGAAAATACCGATAATCATGGGATTCTTCTTTTTCGCGCAACGCCTGTGTTTTTTGCGCGGCATCATCGTAATGACGGGTTTGCTGAATGACTTTGGAACCTGATTTTAATACCTCTGTCTGCCGGCTGATTTCATATTTAATCGCTCGTTCCACACTCCGAAACGAATTCAGATTTTTCACTTCGGTCCGTGTACCCAATGGAACTGCTCCTTTTGGCCGAATGGACACATTCGCGTCGGCCCGAAGACTCCCTTCCTCCATATTTCCGTCACAAATATCAATAAACACTAAAATCTCTCTAAGCGTTTCCATATACACTCGCGCTTCTTCAGGGGAGCGTAAATCCGGTTCCGAGACAATTTCAATCAATGGTGTGCACGCCCGGTTCAAATCCACAAGGCTTGATGTGGCTCCGGCTATCGCGTCCGCTCCTTGATGCACCAGCTTTCCCGCGTCTTCTTCAATATGTACACGCTTTATTCCTATCCGTTTTGTGCCTTCAGATGTTTGAATATCCATATAGCCCCCTGTACAAATGGGCAATTCATATTGACTGATTTGATAGCCTTTTGGTAAATCCGGATAAAAATAATTTTTTCGAGCGAAAACTGAAACGGGTTGGATTTGAGAATGAAAGGCCAAACCGGCCATGATGGCCATTTCAACCACTTTTTTGTTAAGAACCGGCAAAGCTCCTGGAAGCCCTAAACACACGGGACATACATTCGTATTTGGGGCTGCGCCAAATTGAGTCGAACACCCACAAAAGGTTTTGGTTCGCGTTTTTAACTGCGCGTGGACTTCAAGACCGATGACAGATTCAAAATTCAGCATATAAATTCCTCGCGATAAAGTTTATAATTATTTGTTTAAGGTTGAGTTTTGATGTTTTATTTTTTTTCCTATACTTATCACATTCGGCGTTTGCTTATGGAAATTTGTTACCGTCTGAAACCAATGCCCCGCGGCCAATAGGGTTTCTTCATCAAAAGCCTTTCCAATAAGCTGCATCCCGATAGGAAGACCCTTGGCGAATCCGCAAGGGATCGATAGCGCCGGAAGACCCGCGAGATTCACAGGAATGGTCGCGATATCCGCCAAATACATCGATAACGGGTCTTGCGTATGTTCTCCGAATCGAAACGGGAGAGTGGGAGATGTTGGCGTGATAATCACATCGTATTTCGCGAAAGCCTTTTGAAAGGCTTCTTTAATTAAAGTTCGAACTTTTTGCGCTTTGAGATAATAGGCGTCGTAATAACCGGAACTTAACGCGTAAGTCCCTAAGATAATTCGACGCTGAACCTCGCGTCCAAACCCTTTTCCACGGGATTGTTTCATCATGTTTTTGAGCGTTTGCGCTTCTTTGTTACGGTACCCATATCGAACACCGTCAAATCGAGCTAAATTTGCGGAGGCTTCCGCTGGAGCGATAATATAATAAGTCGGCACTGCGTATTCCACCACGGGAAGAGGAATAACCTCCCACGTTGCCCCACCTTCTTTTAATCGATTCAGCCCTTGTTCTAAAGAGGCTTTCACTTTAGACTGAATCGATTCATTAAAAAGTTCAGATGGGACCCCAATCTTCAACCCTTGAACGCCTCGATGTAATGCCGCTGTAAAATCAGGAACAGATGCCGGCGAGGAGGTGGAATCATGGGGATCATGTCCGCAGATAACATTTAATAGATGCGCGGTATCTTCCACCGTTCGGGAAATAGGTCCCATTTGATCGAGTGAGGAGGCGAAAGCAACCAATCCATACCGGGATACACGTCCATACGTCGGCTTCATTCCCACCACCCCGCAGAAAGAGGCGGGCTGACGGATAGACCCCCCCGTATCTGAACCAATGGCAAGAGGCGCTTCTCCGATCGCGACAGCCGCGCAGGAGCCTCCGGAAGACCCTCCCGGCACATAGTCCGAATTCCAGGGGTTACGCGTAGGGTAAAAAGCGGAATTTTCCGTTGAGGACCCCATGGCGAATTCATCCATGTTCGTTTTTCCGATGGGAATAAGAGAATGAGATTTTAGTTTGTTAACCAATGTGGCGTTATAGGGAGAGATATAATTTTCCAATATTTTGGAGCCGCATGTGGTTTGACTGTTTTGAACACAGATATTGTCTTTTAAAGCGATGGGTATTCCAGCCAATGGAGGAAGGGCATCCCCCTTTTGGAATCGCGTATTGATAGTGTCCGCCTCTTCATAGGCACGGTTTTTTTCCAATCGAAGAAAGGCTTTTATAGAAGAATCCACTTGCTCAATCTGAGCGTAAAAAGCATCTAAAAGGGATGTACACGTCAATTGGCCTTCTCTAAGAAGGCGAGACAGTTCAATGGCGGATTTAAAGAAGAGGTCTTTTTGTATCTCTTTCATTATTATTCTTCCAGTATCTTGGGAACACGAAAAAATCCCGAATCCCATTCCGGAGCATTATTTTCACAATTCAAATCAGACGGGTAAACCACCCTGTCTTCGCGTAAAAATGTCTCTTGTTCATGCGTGTAAGAAGTGGGTGAAATTTCCCGCAAATCGATTTGATTCAGACGTTCCATATCATCGAGTATTTTCTGGAGTTGATCGAGATAGAGGTTTTTTTCCTGCTGAGGGACTTCTAAACAAGCCAATTCCAGCACATTTTCCAAGTCTTTCTGGGTTAACGTCATGATGAAGTAGTATAACAAAGCGGCTGATAATTCCCAAAGAGTTTTTCCACGAAATACGCTTGCCATAAGGGGTGGACATGATAAGGTGATTATCGGATAATCTTAAAAAACGTATTTATCTCAATTTTAACTTAAGTGAAGGAGTGAAATTTCGCGATGTCTTCTATACCTATGATGTGGTTTCTTGCCCCTGTTCCCGCTGTTGTTTCATTACTTGTGGCGTTTATGCTTTCTCGAAAAATTTTAGCTGAGGCGGAAGGTTCAGCCAAAATGAAAGAAATCGCCGGTTATGTTCAAGAAGGAGCCATGGCGTATCTCAAAAGGCAATATCGCATTGTAGGGATTGTGTTTGCCATAATCGCGATTATTCTGGTTTTTTTGGCCGTAAAAGGTGTTCAAACGCCTTTCGCGCCCTTTCTTTTTTTGAGCGGCGGTTTCTGGTCGGCCATGTGCGGCTATTTGGGAATGAAAACAGCGACGCGCACTTCCGCGCGAACAGCGGCTGCATGTCAAACTTCTCTGAATAAGGGATTAAAAATTGCGTTTCGCGGCGGCGCCGTAATGGGATTAAGCGTTGTAGGGTTTGGCCTTTTGGATTTGTCATTCTGGTTTTTTGTGATGAACTTTCTTTTTAATCATAATATCTGGGGATTAAGCGCTTCGATAGTGGCAAAATTGAATTTGTCGAGCTGGGATCCCGCGTTGATTCATTCCATTGCTTTTCAAAAAGTAAAATACGCGGAATTAACTAATGCTCTTCTCGCTTACGCTATGGGGGCTTCGGGAATGGCTCTTTTTGCCCGTGTAGGCGGAGGCATATTTACAAAAGCGGCGGATGTAGGCGCGGATTTGGTTGGAAAAGTAGAAGCGGGTATTCCCGAAGATGACCCTAGAAATCCTGCGACTATCGCGGATAATGTTGGAGATAACGTAGGAGATGTCGCCGGCATGGGCGCGGATTTGTATGAATCGTTTTGCGGATCGATTTTAGCCGCTATTGCTTTAGGCGCTACGCTTGTTTTAACGCAACCGAATGGAGAATTTAATTTGAATCCTATTATCATGCCAATGGTCGTTGCTGGAATAGGGATTGTATGTTCATTAATAGGAATCTTTTGTGTAAAAACAAAAGAAGAGGCTTCACAGAAAAATTTACTGCGTTCCCTTCTCATAGGAACGGGCGTTTCGTCTGTTTTTATCCTTTTATCTGTCTTTTTGTTTGCCGCCTTCGGATACTTGGAATGGGGAATTTTTGGGGCTGTCATTACCGGGTTAGTCAGCGGGGTTCTTATCGGACAAACAACGGAATATTATACCTCGGCTAATTATAAACCCGTTCAAAATATTGCCACTTATAGTAAGGAAGGACATGCTACGAATATCCTTCACGGTTTTTCTATAGGGATGTTATCCGCTGGCCTTCCCGTACTTACTATTGTGGCGGCTATTATCCTTTCGTTTATTTTTGGCGGAGGCATGGAGTCTGTTTCAAAAGGTATTTATGGTATTGCTTTCGCGGCTATCGGAATGTTATCCACTTTGGGTATTCAATTGGCTACGGATGCTTTTGGTCCTATCGCGGACAACGCGGGCGGAAACGCTGAAATGGCAGGGCTTCCTAAAGAAGTTCGGGAAAGAACCGATGCTCTGGATTCGTTAGGCAATACCACTGCCGCTACAGGGAAAGGGTTTGCTATCGGGTCTGCTGCCTTAACGGCCTTGGCTTTAATAGCGGCGTATTTAGATTCTATTCAACAATGGCTCAATAAACTTTCTTCTCAGGCCATAGACGGCATTCATCGGATAGGCCGCATGGGTTTTGCGAGCCATGTTGAACAAGCATCGAGTGAACTCCATGTGTTTCATATTGATGCGCTAGGCATAGCCGATTATGTTCAGTTATTTGCGATTAACGTGATTAACCCTAAATTTATAGGGGGACTTTTTATAGGGGCCATGGCCGTTTTTGTTTTTTGCGCGCTCACTATTTTAGCCGTTGGGAAAGCCGCTGGCGAAATGGTTAAGGAAGTACGCCGTCAATTTAAAGAAAAACCAGGTATTTTAGCAGGGACGGAAACCCCTGAATATGGCCATTGCGTAGAAATATCGACAGCTGGGGCGCAAAAAGCCATGCTTTTTCCAGCTTTATTAGCCATTGTATTTCCCTTAATTGTAGGATATTTTCTCCATGTTCCTGGAATATTAGGATTGCTTTTAGGAGCGCTGACCGCGGGGTTTTCTTTAGCCATGACGTTAAATAATTCCGGCGGCGCTTGGGATAACGCGAAAAAATTTATTGAAAGCGGCGCTTTAGGCGGAAAAGGAACTTCAATTCATAAAGCGGCTGTTGTGGGAGACACGGTGGGAGATCCATTTAAAGATACGGCTGGGCCTTCTCTCAATATTTTAATCAAATTAATGACGATTGTTTCTATTGTATTCGCTGGATTTATTTTAAAATTTGGTCTCTACTTTTGATGTCTGAAAGGTATCCTTTTCGTAAAAAGGATGAAACGCCAGAGCCGTTCTATTACGAGCCTTTTCCTGGATCTCAAAAGAGATACACCCATTGCGAACGCTATAGCCATCTCCGCGTTCCTTTTCGCGAAATTCTGCTTTCTCCTACACAAGAAGAACAGTCTCTAATCCCTAATCCGTCATTGCATGTGTATGATACCTCAGGCCCTTATACGGACCCTTCTTATTCCCCAGATCTTTCTAGCGGACTTCCTCTAATCCGACAAAAGGGGCTATTGCATAAAGACGATTGTGAAGAAATTCCTCTACACGAATCGTATTCGTTAAAACGCGCGAATGGAAATACCAAACATCCCCATTTACGTTTTCCAAATCCGAGAACCCCTTTACGGGCGAAAAAGGATAAAGCTGTAACTCAAATGCACTACGCGAAAAATGGATATATTACCCCGGAAATGGAATTTGTTGCTATTCGAGAAAAGTGTTCTCCTGAATTTCTTTGTCAAGAAGTAGCTCGCGGACGCGCGATTATACCAGCGAATATTAATCACCCTGAATTGGAACCCATGGTCATTGGACGTCATTTTTTAGTTAAAATTAACGCCAATATCGGCACATCCGCTATTTCTTCCAGTGTCTCTGAAGAAGTAGAGAAAATGGTATGGGCTATTCGATGGGGAGGGGATACCGTAATGGATCTATCCACGGGAAAACACATCCATGAAACCCGTGAATGGATTATCCGAAATTCTCCCGTACCTATTGGAACGGTTCCCATTTATCAAGCCTTAGAAAAAGTTCATGGGAAAGTTGAAGAGTTGAATTGGGACATCTTTAAAGAAACTTTGCTGGAACAAGCTGAGCAAGGGGTAGATTATTTTACTATTCACGCGGGGGTTCTTCTTCGTTATATCCCACTCACGGCCAATCGAAAAACAGGAATTGTCTCCCGAGGAGGGTCTATTCTGGCTAAATGGTGTCTGGCCCATCATCAGGAAAATTTCCTTTATACCCATTTCGAAGATATTTGTGAAATTATGCGCGCGTATGATATCTCCTTTAGTTTAGGGGACGGTCTTCGTCCCGGAAGCATTGCTGATGCCAATGATGAAGCTCAATTCGCGGAATTGAACACACTGGGTGAATTAACCAAAATAGCGTGGAAATATGACGTTCAAACCATGATAGAAGGCCCTGGCCATGTGCCTATGCATCTTATAAAAGAGAATATGGAAAAACAGCTTAAAATATGTCATGAAGCCCCTTTTTATACGTTAGGGCCTTTAACAACAGATATTGCCCCAGGCTATGATCACATTACTTCCGCTATTGGAGCCGCGATGATCGGCTGGTATGGAACAGCCATGTTGTGTTACGTGACTCCTAAAGAACATCTTGGCCTTCCTGACAAAGAAGATGTTAAAGAAGGGATAATCGCTTATAAAATCGCGGCCCATGCCGCGGATTTAGCTAAAGGGCACCCAGGCGTCCGCTTATGGGATGACACGTTATCCAAAGCGCGCTTTGAATTTCGTTGGGAAGATCAATTTAATCTGGCTCTGGATCCTTATCGCGCGAAAAAGTTTCATGACGCGACTTTACCTCAAGAAGGAGCAAAAGTCGCCCATTTTTGTTCTATGTGCGGGCCTCAATTCTGCTCTATGAAAATTACGCAGGATGTGCGAAATTATGCTCAGAAAAAACAGCTGTCCGATGAACAAGCGCTTCAAGCTGGGCTTCATGAAAAAGCGGAAGAATTCAAGCTGATAACAAAATTGTGAAACCGAATTCCGTTTCAACCTCTTGGCTTCCCTTTTTACACGATTGCGCGGATGAAGCGGATAAAATCGCGCGTCATTACTTCCGATCTCCACATATGACGGTTCGGCAAAAATCCAATTTAACGCCCGTTACTCAGGCGGATGAAAAAATTGAAAAAACGATCCGCGATATCACTTTTCAAAGGTTTCCACTCCTTCACATATTTGGGGAAGAATTTGGATCTTGTCCCGTGGATTCTCCATTAAAATTAATCATTGATCCCATCGATGGCACCCGTAATTTTATTCGAGGGATCCCTTTTTTTGCTACATTGTTGGCTATTGAAGAAAATCAACACCTTGTGGCGGGTGTGGTTTCAGCGCCTCTTACAAA
>Ga0137829_12635134_pt1 | contig 10105 bp, 7 predicted proteins | sample OV2TP2_FD_97737 | JGI IMG/M metagenome (GOLD analysis project Ga0137829, IMG submission 97737) | reverse complement strand
ACCCAAAGGGTGCGAAGCAATCTCCTATCATAAATTGAGATTGCTTCGGCTTCGCCTCGCAATGACAACGAAGAATCGCTCAATTTAGGTGTTATTGATTTATTGTATCTGTAATTATGGATAAAACATCGAAGGGGTGCATACTGATTGTAGACGATTCCCATTTCGTCCGCATACATCTCGTAAAGGCTTTTGAAAAGGAAGGGTATTTTGTTCTCGAGGCAGACAGCGGCGAGTTTTTGCTTCAAGAAATAAGAAAGGAAAGGGGGATATTCCACAGGAATAAGATTGACCTTATTATCCTCGATATTGCAATGCCGAGGGTGGACGGCATACAGACGGCATTTGCATTAAAGGGCAGCCCCTTTGCAAATATCCCGATTATATTCAACAGCGCAATGGATGATAAAGGGACGGTAGTAAAGGCGCTCAAGGCTGGAGTCGCCGATTATGTAATAAAATCGGGCGGCTCTGATCTTTTAATCGGAAAGGTCAATAAGATTCTCGAAAAGGAGCACCTCGTCAATCTCAAGATTGGCGAAGAAAAATTCGTATTCGATTTTTACACCTATCTGAAACTCGAGATTTCTCTCGCAAAGAGGGCAAAACACCCGCTTTCCATCGTGATACTCTCTCTATCTCTTAAGGGGAATGAGGAAGAATCTCTTCAGGAGGAGACAATTACGGAGGCTATAAACATCCTCAAGGTTAAATTCAGGGATATAGACAGCATTGTCAGATATGGTCCTTCGAAGATATTCTTCATCCTTCCGCTTACGGGAAAAGAGGGATTGAAGGTAGTGGAGAAAAAGATTGCGGATATTATCTCCGCGCATAAATTCGCCTCTCTCGGCGTTAGCGGCTCGTTTGTAAACTTTAAGATGGGAAGAGCCGTATTCCCGGATGATGCAGATACATGGGAGGTAATGCTCGAAAAGGCACAGGAAGGACTATAAAGATAGGGGCAAGGGTCAAGCAGCGAGGGTTAAGAAAAAATAACCTTGCCCCTTGACCCCTGCCCCTTGACCCTTAAGTTAAACTATGAAACAGGATGAATTGAGAATATTGACACAGAAAATCAAAAACCTCCCCACTATTCCGAGCATCCTCGATAATATCCTTACGCTCCTCGAAGACGAGAATGTATCGGCACTGAAATTGGAAGAGATTATCTCCAATGACCAGGCAATCGCATCGAAGGTCTTGAGTATTGCAAATTCTGCCTATTACAGCCTCAGCCAGAAGGTAACTTCCATATCCCATGCCGTATCTTTGCTGGGGTTTACCACTGTTAAAAATATCGCTATAGGCACTTCGATATTCTCCAACTTTTCCGATAAGGGAAGCGGCATAGACCTGAAAGACCTCTATCTGCATTCCATCGGAACGGCAATGGCATCGGAAAAAATTGCAAGAAAATTCTCTAATATACAGCCTGAGACGGCATTTATCGGAGGTCTGCTCCATGACATAGGCAAGCTTATATTGATTGACATCTTTCAGAAACAATATAGAGATGCGGTCGAGACGGCAAGGGATACTGCCTGTTCTATATGTTTTGCAGAGGACAGGGTATTCGGCACAAATCATATTACTGTGGGGGAGTGGCTCTGCGATAGATGGCATCTCCCCCCCGAAGTCATCCTTTCTGTCAAATACCACAGGGCGCCGTGGCTGTCGGGAGAGAATAAAGAATTGCCTTCTGCGATATATCTTGCAAATAACATTATAAAAAGGGAAAAGATTGGATTTTCTGGGGATAATTACATACCGAGGATTGATGAAAGGGTCTTGAATATCCTTAATTTAAAAAAGAATGACCTCTCTGAAATATTTTCTCTAATACAGGCAGAAAAGGGGAATATCGTAAATATATTTTAACCCCTCACCCCACCCTCTCCCCTCGGGGGAGAGGAGAAAGGTGAGTGGTGGGTTACATATCTTGTAGCAACAGGTCTTGTAGCAACAGGTCTTTAGACCTGTTAAAAATAACACAGCTAAAGCTGTGTTTCTACGATCTGTGTTTCTACGAGCTGTGTTTCTACGAACATTGTTTATGAAGGAAAAAAGCTCGCCGAGACTAAAAGGGTTTTTATATGTAGGCTCATATTCTTATAGCATAACTCTATGCACACATGATAGAAAACCCTATTTAAAACAACAAGAATTAGTTTCTATGATTATCGAACATCTGAGAAACTCCACCTTGAAATATGGTTTTAATGTAATTGTTTACACATTTATGCCAGACCACCTTCATCTCCTTTTAGAAGGGAGAGAGGAATCTGACCTCAAGAGATTTATGAAGATATTGAAGCAAATGACAGGTTATTATTTCAAAAAGCAATATGGAGAAACCTTATGGCATCTTAGTTATTATGACCATATCATCAGAAAAGAGGAGGACATTCTTGCGGCAGCAAAGTATATTCTTGAAAATCCTGTAAGAAAAGGATTTGTAGTTGACTTCAGGGAGTATCCATTTTCAGGCTCATTTATGTTTAATATAAAAGAGATGTGGTTATAGTTGTAGCAACAGGTCTCGTAGCAACAGGTCTTTAGACCTGTTAAAAATAACACAGCTAAAGCTGTGTTTCTACGATCTATGTTTCTACGATTATCTTGAAGAATTATGAATACCATCAACAAGACTATCGAGCGGGCGCTGGCAGGGGAGAGGAATATCAGGATTACCCTGTCTTCCCTCTCCCCGGAGGATAGAGGGACTGCGGATTTAATAAATCTTCTCCTCGAATCTTACGAAAAATTATATAGAGAGAGGGGAATATATCGAAATGGACTAAGAGAGACCCTCGATATATTCGAAAAAAGATTGGACAGCCTTTCGGTAGTGCGAAGGATTGGAGAACTGTCAATGACGGCAAAAACCGTAGATGAGGTATGCGAGATTGCTGTCAGAGCCTTTCGTGATGACCTTGACTTTGAAAACTGCTCGATTATGCTTTTAGATGAGAAGGGGGAATACCTTGAGTTAAAGGCAGTATCGGGGTGGGGTGATATGCTTAATGGAGGGACTGCAAAAAAAAGGCTCAAAATTGGAGAGGGTATTGCAGGGACAGCGGCAGTAAATAGAGAGCCTATATTTATATCCGATGTCAGAAAGGATATAAGATTTAAAGAATTGCCCACCCATGTAAGAATCGGAACAATCCTATGCCTTCCGCTCTTTTCAAACGAGGAACTGATTGGAGTTATAAACTTAAGTCATCCGGATACGGATGCTATAAAGATGGAGCATGCCGGGATGTTTCTGACTCTTTCTCATATCGTAGGTCATCTTATAATAAAGGCAAGACTCTACGGAGAGCTTATACAACTTAAGGATTCTCTGGAGCAAAGAATCGAAGAAAAGACCATCCAGCTTAAAAAGAAGACAGAAGAGGCAGAGTCCGCAAACCGCCTTAAGACTGAATTTCTCGCAAATATAAGCCATGAGCTGAGAACCCCCATGACCTCGATTATAGGGTTTTCAAAACTCCTCGTCGAGAGCAAAGATATAACCGGTGAAGAAAAAGGGTTTGTCAAGATTATCATCGAGGAGGCTGTCAGGCTTAATCAGTTAATCGGCGATTTGTTAGATACGGCAAAGATAGAATCAGGGAGGCTCGATCTTAAGCTCGCAGAAGACGATATAAACAGGATTATAGAGGCAACGGCAGCCTCTCTCCAGCCCCAGATTTCCGAAAGGGGGCATAAAATAAAAATAATTTTGGATAAAAAAGTCCAGCCTGTAACAATGGACAACAAAAGGATTGCCGAGGTTTTGTGGAATCTGATGAGCAATGCAGTCAAATATACGGCTCATGGAGGGGAGATAACTATTACGAGCGAGGATAAGGGCGAGGAAATCCATGTCGGTGTCTCGGATACCGGAATAGGCATCGAGGAAAAGGATTTTGGTATTATATTCGACAGATTCCAGCAGGTGGAAGGCTCCGTAAGACGAGAATATGGAGGCGTGGGATTGGGGCTTAATATTGCAAAATATATCGTGGAGGTGCATGGAGGGAAGATATGGGTCGAGAGCGAATTCGGCAAAGGAAGCGTCTTTACATTCTCGATTCCAAAAAAGATTAAAGGGGCGAGGGTCATGGGTCAAGAAGAACAGGGGCAAGAGTCAAGGGGCAAGGGTCAAGATAAAAATATACTTACCCCTTACCCCTTACACCTTACCGCTGCAAATGCCTCTTGCACATCTTATTACGATTACCTCGAGGGTAAAAAAATATTTATTATAGAGGATGACGAAAAAATTGCGCTATTGATAAAGGAAATGCTGGAAAGGGAGGGTTTAATTACGGCGCATTTTCTATCCGGGGAGGATGCGCTCAAAGGAACAGAAAAAGAACCGTCTGATTTAATACTATTGGACATAGTAATGCAGGGTATGAACGGTTATGAGGTTCTTAAGGTATTAAAGGGAAATGATAAGACAAAAAACATACCTGTTATTATGCTTACTGCAAAGGCGGAGATTGCGGACAGGGTGAATGGGCTTAAAGAAGGAGCGGCAGATTATATATTAAAGCCATTCGAGCCCGATGAGCTGATTGCGAGGATTAATACACAACTCAGGATAAAGTCAATGGAATCGGAGCTTGTCAGGGCAAAAAGAAACGAGCTGTGGAACCAGACTGCCATAACCCTGAGCCATGAGATAAACAATCCTTTGACGATTATTATCGGCGAGGCAGAGAGGATTTTAGATGAGGTAAAGACAGGAGAGAGGCATGTAAAAGATTTGGAAGACTATGCAAACAATATTATCGAGGCATCCGAAAGGATAAGGGATTTGGTTTTAAGAATTTCAAAGATTACCGACCCTGTTCCGATAACATATCACGGCGAGATAAAGATGATTGATACAGGGAGATAATTCTATGGACGAGAAGGAAAGGCTGGCACATAAATATGACAAGATATTAGAGGATGTGTTTCATCTCTACGGCGATATTATCAGAGATGAAGAAAAGAAATACCGCACCCTCTTCGATAATGCCGGCGATGCGATTATTATTGCGGATACTGCCGACGGCAGATTCATAGATGCAAACAAGAAGGCAGAGGAGCTTACAGGATACAGCAGGGAGGAGCTTTTAAGCCTTTGTGCAGGCGACCTTTCTCCCGAAGAATACAGAGAATATCAGAGACAGACGTTTAAAGAGGGATTGATAAAAGGCAGATTCACATTAATAAATGCAAAAATCTTGAGGAAGGATAAGGCAGTCGTCCCTGTGGATATTGCAAGCTCCGTTATTCAATACGGCAATAAAAAGGTAATGCAGGGTATATTCAGGGATATAAGAGAGAGGGAGATTTTCGAGCAGCAGATTTTAGAAAGCCGTTTTAGATTCAGGACGCTCCTCGATTCCATTAATGACTATGTATCGCTCCACGACCATGAGTGTGTAATCAGGATGGCTAATACATCCCTCGCAAGATTCATGAATTTAAGCGTCAGGGAATTGATAGGAAAAAAATGCGAGGAGGTGTATTCTTGCAGGCAAAAAGATAGCTGTCCTGTAACAAAGGCAACGAAAAGCAGGAAGATGGAATTCTCCGAGATGGTAGTTAACGACTGCATCTTTCAGGTATGGGCGTATCCTTTGTTTAACAGCAGGGGAGAGTTTGAAGGCATCATACAGCAGAGAAGGGATGTAACGGAACAGAAAATAATAGAGACCGAAATCTTCCAATTGGAAAAGATGGCAGAGCTTGGAAATATGGTAGGAGGAATTGCACATGAGCTAAGAAATCCCCTAAATACCATAAATACCGCCTTATATCTTCTTAAAAAGGCTGTAGCTCAGGGCTTTAGCCCTGATTTATCCGACAATGCGAATTCTTATATATTGCAGATTAAAAATAGCGTCGAGAGGGCATCGAATATAATAAATAATACCCTCGATTTTGCCCGCCCTTCAAAGACGGAAATAGGAAGCATCAATATCGCCTCCCTTATCGAGCAGTCCCTCGTTTTGATTGGAATCGAGGCAGGGGGTAAAAATATTAAAATTATAAAAAATTTCCATGACGCCGAGGCAGCGGTAGAAGGCAATATGAATATTATAAGGCAGATATTTTTAAATCTCATTACAAATTCGATACAGGCAATGAACGATAACGGGGAGCTTGTAATAGAAACCAATCTTGTTCGGGACTGCAGTCTGAGCGGGGGCTGCGGGTGCGAATGTATAACTGTAAAGATTTCCGATAACGGCGCTGGAATGGATGACGGGACGGTGCAAAATCTATTTAAGCCCTTCTTTACGACAAAAGAGGGTGGAACGGGACTGGGACTCTACCTGATTAAAAAGGGCATAGAAAAACACAAAGGCAAAATCTCCGTCCGGAGCGAAAAGGGAAAAGGAACGGTATTTACGGTGGAATTGCCGGTAAAACAAGGTTAAGAGGCTAAGAGGCTAAAAGGCAAAGAGGCGAAAAAAGAGAGGGAGGAGTTATATTTATCGAAAAGGCTAAAGAGATTTCATATATGTTAAATGGATTAATTCAAAAGCGTAAAACCTTTTAACCTTTTAGCCTGCCTTATTTATGAATATTTTGCTCGTTGACGACCAGAGGTTTTTTCTGACTATGTATGAAGGTCTCTTAAGAGAGGCTGACCCTTCTTGCAATATAATCTCTGCGGAGACGGGAAGGGATGCCATATCGAAAATTTACAGCGGTATCGATATAGTTATCCTCGATTACCAACTGCCGGATATGGATGGAATCGCTGTAATGAAAGAGATGCTGTCGAAAGCGCCCGGTATGGTTATTATCATGGTTACAGGGGAAGGCTCCGAGGAGGTCGCCGCTGCAGCAATTAAAAATGGCGCGTATGATTATGTGGTAAAGACGAACGAGTATATAAAGACCCTTCCCTTTGTCGTAGGGCATTGCCTCGAGAGGAAAAGGCTTATCGAAGATAAAAAGAGAGTGGAGGAGCAGAAGATAGAGATTGAAAGGCTCAGGGTATTAAAAGAGGCGGCGGCAGCCTTAAACCATGAAATCAATAATCCCCTTACGAGCATAGTAATGACGGTTCATCTATTGCAAAAAAGATATGAGAAAGACGAAAATATAATGCAAAAGCTCAAGCTGCTGATGGAGAATGCGAGGAGGATAGAGGAGAAGGTAAACAAGCTCTCGAATGCAGTAGCGGTGGTCAGCGCGGATTATCCGGGCGGGAGTAAAATCATAGATATAGAAAAAACATCCAATCGGGGCTAAAAGCCCCGAAGTATAGCCATGAACGGATTCCATCTTACTTTATCCAAAAAGGCATTTATCGCAATTATCATTATACTCCTTCCTGTATTTATCGGCTTCTCGGTCGGATACCGCCTGAACAGAAAGCATCTGGAGAATGTTGTGCTGGACAACCTGTCAATTATCGCCGAGTCTTACGAGGGGCAGGTTTATCGGTTTTTGGAGATGTCCCGAAGACATGAACTCCCTGCTAAAAATATAAGCCCGCAGCCGTAAGCTGCAGCTGACATTATGAGTGCGGTTTTAAAGCCAAAGGATAGGGCTGTCAGTATTACGAGGACGGAGCTTACTACGGAGGAACAGCCGTTTACACACCATACCCAGGGTATCAGTCTGTCTCCGGACCGAGAGGCTAAAAATTTTATACCTGCGGGGAAAGGCATTCCCATGAGAAATCCTAAAGGAAAGAGAATGAGAAAGGAAACGATCTGCCGCCATATAATCCCTGCGGGTAATATGGCGTTAAACAGCAAAGGCAAGAATAGGGCATACATAACTATTATGCAGCATAAAGCCGAAAGACAAAATTTAAAATGCCGGCTGACATTTTTCTTGCCGGAGATGCGGCTGCCTATGCCGGATGAGATTAAAATTGTAAACAGCACTGTGGATATGGAATAGACAGGATGTCCTAAAAAGAGTATGAATATCTGTATCATGCTTATCTCGGCAAACATGAATCCGAAACCTATTAAGAAGAAATATGATAAAAACCGTAAGCCGTGAATCGCGAGTCGTGAATCGCGAGTTCGCATGAAAAAAAATACGGGCAATACTATAAGAATGATGCTTGCAATGAGCGCCTGTATAAAGACCGCCGGGATAATATACCCCCCCTCTAAAAAAGGCTGCCATTTTCCCCCGAAGATATTATAGGTATCTTTGATTTTGTCCCATTTAAAAAAATGATGAAAGAACGGCCTGTCATCGGTGGCAGGGGTTATATCAAATATATATTTATCGAAGAATTCATTTCTTTCATCGCCATTTATTATTTTCGATATGAGATCGAAATACAGCGGCTCCTTAAATCTATTATATATGTTTGTATCTTCCCTTTTTATGCCGTAATAATAATCGATGTCGAAATGCCTCTCTCTGCAAAATTCCTTTATCTTCTCGATATTATCGTTATTTAATTCCCCCTTTTTTATAATGATTGTGATTGTCCCCCATGTCCTGATAACGGATAAATGTCTCTCCGGCGATGGAATACCAATATCCTCGAGCGCCTTTAGCGCTATGCTTATGATTCTCAGTTCATGCCTTGGCGGTGGGAGCAGGTAAATCGTAATCGAAAGAATCCCATTTTCATCGAGGCGCCCGATATAGTCTTTAAACGCCTCGACCGTAAAGCGATAGTCCTCGGTCAATCCGTATATCCCCGTTGAAGATGCTGCCAGCGTATCTTGCGGAGAAATCTGGATTATGTCGTATCTTTTTTTTGAGGTGCGGATAAATTGCCTTGCATCGCCAATCTTTGCGCTTATATCGTTTCTGCCGTATATGCTTCCGGAAAAATCTCCATAATCGTTTTTTACCGTATCGATAATCAGGGGATAGAATTCTATCCCCTCGATATTCCGCGCCTTGTGATAAATCGCCGAGAGGACATCCAGCCCGCCGCGGGGGTCGAATATAAGCACATCTTTTGGCTCCGTTAGGTAATAGGGTATGGCGGATGGAAGATAATCCGTAAATAAGATTTCATCCCTATTGCCGCTGAATCTTGTAATTGCATTGAGGCTTCCGCCGTCAATTGTAATGCCTATCTGTTCCGGCAGCCTCTCTTGAAATTTAAGGCTTAAACCAGGCGCAAACCGGACAGCCCCGCTCTTTACCACATCTATCCTCGAGAATGAATCCCATCCGGTCTTTATCCTTTCTGCGCCGGGATAACGGAGCGCAGCAGGGAGTCCTTTGTATGGGGATATATTTATTTCCATACATGATGGGGAGAAAATTATTAGCGACAAAGGAATTATTATAAGAAATGCACGATAAGGAAAAGCCCTGCTACTGCTTATTGGGGCGGGTTTTGAAGCATAAAATAAGGCAGACGAAAGTATCCCTGAAATCGCCGCCGATGCTATGGCATTGGGTGTCTCGAGCATAAAAAATATAAGGAGCGCGGATAGACAGCCGCTCCCTGCGCCGAGAAGGTCGGAGAAATATATCCTATGAACTCTATCGCCGAATACGGATATGGCTGCAGATATAGTCATGCCCGAAAAAAAGAAAGGGATGGAAAGGAGGAGGTAATAAATAAAGAGATAAATTATCTGCAAGGGATCCCATGCGATTTTTACGGGGTCAAAGGCTATTCGATTGGCAAGGGCATAAGAAAGAATTGCGGAGACAGAAAACAGGAAAGCCCCGTTCGATAAAACGGAAGATATATCTTTTTTAAATATGGACGGGAAGATCGCCAAAAACGAGCCGCTTGCGCCGTATCCGAGGAGCGCCATGCTCACGACCATGAATGCGAAGTGATACCACTGGGCAATGGAAAATACCCTCGTTAAAGAGATTTCAAACAGAAGTGTGGAGAAGGAGAGGAGGTATATCCCGATGTATATGAGGGACGATTCCTTAAATGGATATTTCATTTAAGTAGCGGGGGCAGGATTTGAACCTGCGGCCTTCGGGTTATGAGCCCGACGAGCTACCAGACTGCTCCACCCCGCGATATAATCTAATTTATTCTATTATAAAGGGTTTGTCAAGCTTTAACTCCAAAATGTTATTTAAAAATCAAAAGTGCACTGTTTTTGAGGGATTTAAAAATCAAAAGTGCACTCCTCTGTGTTAC
>Ga0137829_11391695_pt1 | contig 10113 bp, 8 predicted proteins | sample OV2TP2_FD_97737 | JGI IMG/M metagenome (GOLD analysis project Ga0137829, IMG submission 97737) | reverse complement strand
GCGTACGCCGACAACAGGGGGGCTGTTCCACCGGTATGATCATTGTCACCATGACTGATGACCAGGATATCCACGCGGTCCACTCCGGCATTGCGCAGGTACGGGACCAGCACCGCGTCACCGGCGTTGAAATGTTCACTGAATCTCGCACCGGTATCGTAAACCAGCGTATGGTGGCGCGTCCGCACCACTGCCGACAAGCCCTGTCCTACGTCCAGCAGGGTGAACCACAGTTCCTCTTCCGCCGGTTGGGGAACACGGGGCGTGATCAGCGGCAGCAGACCGATCAACCCAAGCCATCGTCCCGGCAGGCCAAAGGGTTGCAACAGGATGAGCACACCGGCGACACCGGCCAGCAGGCCCGCCACCGGCGGAACAGGCCCCTTCCAGAGGGCGATCTCCTGCCGTGCAAGCCATGACAGGAAAGGCCATAACAGCGCCAGCGCGTCCGCGGCCGCCTCCAGGCACAGACTCGCCAGGAAGGACCAGGCACCGGTCAACAGGGTGCCGGCCAGGGCCAGCGGCACGACGACCAGGCTGACCCAGGGCACGGCCACAAGGTTGGCGGGAATGCCCAGCACCGGGACCTGCTGAAACCAGAGCAGCATCAGGGGCATCAGCCCGGCAGCCACGTATACCTGCACCCGGCCCCAGCGCCTCAAGGCGCCGGCCGCACCCGGCCGGCAGGACATGCCGTAAGCGATGACGGCGATGGCGCCAAAAGACAACCAGAAGCCGGCAGCCATGACGGCAAAGGGATCCGCGATTAACACCAGGAGCAGGGCGAGGAGTATGACGTCCGTGCAGGCGTATCGCCGGTAACTGAACACCGACCACATAATCGTGGCGAGCATGATCAGGGCGCGCTGGGTGGGTATCGAAAAACCGGCGAGCGCGGCATAAATCAGGGCCGCCTGCATTGCGGCCAGGGCGGCAAACGCCGGCGCGGACAGGCGGAGTGCCAGCGTCCCGCACACCGGCCACAAGCGCCGCGCCAGGAAAAATACCAGCCCGGCGATCAGGCCGATATGCAACCCGGATATCGCCAGCAGGTGGTTCGTGCCGGTGACCACGAGGGTGTCTTTCTGCAACGGCGGCACCTGGCTGCGATCGCCAATGCTGAGGGCGGTCACCAGGCCCCGATAAGGATGGTCCTCGAGCCGGTCACCGATGGCCTCGCGCAAGCCATGACGGATCCGGTTGACGGGCTGGCCGCTGACCCGTCCGAGGGGGGCATTGCCGGCACTGGCAACGACATATCCCGTGGCCCGGATGCGGTGCTGAAACAGCCAACGCTCGTAATCAAAGCCCCCTGGATTCATGAAGCCGTAAGGCCGTTTCAGGCGCACGGCCAATTGCCAGCGTTCGCCGGGGATTAACCGCGGGTGCGGCCGGTGCCAGTTCAGCCTGACCCGCTCCGGGCTGGGCCAGGCACGGCCCGCCGCGTCCGTGATGGCCTCGATCCGGAAATCAAACTGCACTTTCTCATCCCGTTCCACCGGCAGCGATTGCACCTGGCCGGTGACCTTCAGGGTCTTGCCCTCTATCTCCCTGTCGAGGCCGTGAGAGAGGATAATCTCCGCACGCAGCAGGGCCCAAAACAGGCCGCACAGGAGGCAGGCCGGCACTCGGAGCCAGGGCGATCGGTACAACAGGCAGATCAAAACACCGGGGAAAGCACACAGCAGGGAGGAAGGGGGCAGTTCCCGGAACAGCAGAACCGTCAAAATGCCGGCCAGAAATGCGAACGTCCCTGCACGCATGACCAATGCTCCGTGTCAATCCCTTTCGCGGCATAATCGCCGCCACCGCGGCTATTCACAAGATGCCGGATCGTGCGGCTATAATAGCGCCTTTTTTGCTACCGGTACCCCGAATGAGTCTCAGGACATTCATCAAGCGCCATCTTCCTGAACGCCACGTCTTTCAGGACCACAGGCACCTGCGTTTCCTGGGCATCCTGCTGCACGACCCGAATATCTGGCACTTGAACCGGCATTCTTCGGCCGGGGGAGTCTCGGTAGGCCTGTTCTGTGCCTTCATCCCCCTGCCGGTCCAGGTGCTCATCGCAGCGGCGGCGGCCATCCTGCTGCGCGTGAACCTCCCGTTGGCGGTCGTGTTTGCCTTCATCACCAACCCGCTGACCTTCACGCCGCTGTTTTTCCTTGCCTACACGATTGGAAGCTCGCTGCTGAATGTGCCGGTGAAAAACATCGCCTTCGAATTCTCGTTCCTGTGGTTTTCGGAGACCTTCATACACATCTGGGAGCCGCTGGTCCTGGGCTGTGCCATACTCGGCACACTCAGTGCGGCAGCCGGTTATACCGCCGTTAGATTGCTGTGGCGGCTGTCGCTTGTTCGCAAATGGGAAGAGCGGCGCCTGCGCCGGGACAAACTAAACAACGGCGGGGGGGATATCGCGTAACCGCCATTTCGCCCTGCACGGTCCGCCTACTGCCGCGCGCCGCGCTCATGCAGTTTCCCGCCGTGCAGTTCATAGATCCGGTCCATCCTGGCCGCCAGATGCATATTGTGAGTCACCATGACGAGGCCGGTGCCGATAGCGTGGTTCAGTTCGAGCATGATATTGAACACCTGGTCCGCCGTGTGTTCATCCAGGTTGCCGGTCGGTTCATCGGCGAGTACGCATTTGGGCCGGCCCACCAGGGCCCTGGCGATGGCCGCGCGCTGGCGCTCGCCGCCGGACAATTCGCCCGGTTTATGCTGCAGCCGGTTACCCAACCCTACCCGGCCCAGGATCTCCGCCGCGGCCTCCTGCGCCGCCCCGGCCTCGTTTTCACCGATCAGGAGAGGCATCGCGACGTTTTCAAGCGCGGTGAATTCCGGCAACAGATGATGTAATTGATAGATAAATCCCAATGTTCTGTTACGGATCACGCCGCGCTCCGCTTCGGACAGGCTTGAAAAACACCTGCCTGATATGCGGATCTCGCCCCCGGTGGGAAGGTCCAGGCCGGCCAGCAGATGCAGCAGGGTGCTCTTGCCCGACCCCGACGCCCCCACGATGGCAATGCGATCGCCTTCGTTGACCTCGAGGTCGACGCCCTGCAGCACCTCCACCTGCAGGCCGGCGTCGCTGAAGGTGCGCTCGAGACCGTGGCTGCTGATAACCGCGGGATTATTCATAACGCAGTGCCTCGGCGGGGTGTGTCTTCGCCGCCCGCCAGGCAGGGTACAGAGTGGCCAGGAGGCAGAACATGAATGCCACGAAGCTGATGATCAGAACGTCTTCCCAGTGCATATCCGAGGGGAGTTCGCTGATGTAATAGACATCCGGGGACAGGAATTTCACGTGGAAGAATTCCTCGATGGCCGGGACCAGTGTTTCCACGTTCGAGGCCAGCCATACCCCGCCGATGACGCCGAGCACGATGCCCACGACACCGATGACCACGCCCTGGATGATGAAGATCTTCATAATGCTGCCGGGGCTCGCGCCGATCGTCCTGAGCACCGCGATATCCGCCTGCTTGTCGGTGACGACCATCACCAGGGTGGAAATGATATTGAACGCCGCCACCGCCACGATCAGCGTGAGGATTACGAACATGACGGTCTTTTCCGTCCTGAGCGCGCGGAAAAAATTCGCATGGCGCTGTGTCCAGTCCACCACCCAGTACTGGCCGGGCAGGTCCTTCAGTATCTCGCGGCTGATTTCAGGCGCCCTGAAGATATCGTCTGTCCTGAGCCGGAGTCCCGCCGCGCCGTGGTTCCTGAACAGCCGCCTGGCGTCATCAAGGTGTATCAGCGCCAGCGCGCTGTCGAATTCGTGCATGCCGATCTCGAAGATACCCGCGACCGTGAACTGTTTGAGACGCGGCATGATGCCCGCCGGGGTGACGTTCGTTTGCGGCGCGACGAGGGTGATCTTGTCGCCGATGCCCGCGCCGAGGGCCCTCGCCAGTTCCGCGCCGATGATCATGTCGAACCGTCCTGCGCGCAGGCCGTCGAAGCTGCCGGCCACCATGCGTTCCGCGATGACGGAGACCTTGGGCTCCTCCTCGGGCAGGATGCCGCGGACTACCGTACCGTTGACGTTGCCCGCGTAAACCAGCATGCCCTCCGCCTGGAAATAGGGCGCGATACCCTTGATTGAAGGATGGTGATCGATTTTTTCGGCAAGATCCCGCCAGTCGGAAAATATCCTGTCGCGGGAGACAATCGTGGCATGCGATGCCATGCCCAGGATCCGATCAGTCAGTTCCTTTTCAAAACCGTTCATCACCGACAATACGGTAATTAGCGCCAGCACGCCCAGCGCAACGCCCACCATCGACGTCATCGAAATAAAGGAAATGAAATGATTGCGCCGCTTTGCGCGCACATAACGCAAGCCGATAAACGCTTCGTAAGGTTTGAACATGGGCCGTCATTATAACCCAATCATGATCCGCCGCCTGATCCCCCGTGCCTGTGCCATAATGCCACCAGGTTATTCGACATACACGGATTACCGGCATGAAACTTCTTGCGCTTGACACTTCCACGGAGGCGTGTTCCGCCGCGCTGTACCGGGACGGCGATATCACGTCCCGTTTCGATCTGGCACCGCGGCGTCACGCGGAACTGATCCTGCCGATGATCGACGCCGTATTGGTGGAGGCGCGGTTAACCCTGGATCAACTGGATGCGATCGGTTTTGGCCGGGGTCCGGGTTCCTTCACGGGCGTGCGCATCGCCGCGGGCGTGGCCCAGGGGCTGGCCTTTGCCAGCGGCCTGCCGCTCGTCGCTGTTTCATCGCTTGCCGCCCTGGCGGAGGGTGCAAAAAACAATGGCGAGCATATCCTGGCGGCCATCGACGCGCGCATGGGAGAACTCTATTACGGCTGCTACCGCATCCGGGAACACGCCATGCTGGAAGGAGAAGAGTGCGTATGCGCGCCGGATGATGTCCGCGTGCCGGAGAACGCCCGGTGTTTCGGCGCCGGTACCGGCTGGTTACGGCATGGCGACCGGCTTTCCCGGCACTTGGGACAGCAACTGGCGGGCTACGATGCTGACCGTTATCCTTCCGCCATCGACGTGGCCGTGCTGGCAGTAGAAGCATTCAGAAAAGGCGAGATTCTCTCGCCTGAACAAGCGGCCCCTGTCTATCTGCGCAACAAGGTAACCCGCTAGTAAAGGGGTCAGAGCCCTTTTCCCTGGAGTGAGGGAAAAGGGCTCTGACCCCTTTAGTTAGATCCTGATGACCTCGGTAGCGATCGCCCCCGCTGTTGTCAGGCGGAGGAGCCGGTAACCCGGACGCTTGTCATCGCGGCGGTAGCTTTCCGCGCCGGGGGCAAACTGGACATTGGTGGACGGACTGGCCAGCAACAGCGCATCGCCGAGCCATGTCATGAATTCCTGGTGGACATGCCCCCACAGGATTCCCCTTACCTGGCTGTACCTGTCTGTAACCGCGAACAGGGCATCGGCGTTCGTGAGGCCCATCCTGTCCATCCACGGACTGCCGATCGGCACGGGTTGATGATGGAGGCAGATCAGCGCATACCGGTCGCGATAACCGTCCAGCCGGCTGTCAAGCAACGCCAGTTCCTCTTCATCCAGATAGCCGGCTTCCGATCCCGGCAGGCAGGTATCGAGCAGGATGATGAGCCAGTTTCCGGCGAGGATGGTTTTCGCCGTGCTGATGAGAGCCGTGCGGAGCAAACGGTGCATGATGTCAGGCGCATCATGATTGCCGGGCAGGCAGAACACCGGGCGATCGATGCCAGCTAACAGGTTCAGCAGCCGTTCGTAGGCCGGGGCGTCCGGCTCGTGTGCCAGGTCGCCGGTCATCAGCACGGCGTCGGGCGGCCAGTGATGCCGTTTCGCGTGATCGATCACCTGTGCCAGCGACGCGGCGGTATCAATCCCCTCAAAGTGCGGTCCCTCGCCGGCCTGAATATGCGTATCCGTGAACTGTATCAGCGCGACATGGTTCTCATGTTGCTGTTTGAGTACAATCGGTTCCTGCATCGGGTCCTGTACGCGGTTTTCCGGGTTCCGGTTTGACCAATCCGCTGTTTAAACGGCCATTATGTCAAGAACGACCCTGAAGCTCACGGATGACGTGTACACCTATCTGCTGTCCGTTTCGCTCCGGGAAACGGACGTCCAGCGCGAATTGCGGGAGGCCACGGCCACCCATCCCCTCGCCATGATGCAGATCGCACCGGAACAGGGGCAGTTCATGGCCCTGCTGGTGCGACTGATGAAAGCGGAACGTATCATCGAAATCGGCGTCTTCACCGGCTACAGCACGCTGTGCATGGCGCAGGCGTTGCCCGAAGGTGGCCGCATCATCGCCTGCGATATCGACGCCAAGTCCACGCGCACGGCACGGCAGTACTGGGAAAAGGCGAAGGTCGCCGACAGGATCGATCTCCGCCTGCAACCTGCCATCAGCACCCTGGATGAATTGCTGGCCGGTGGCCAGAAAGGCCGGTTCGATTTCGCCTTCCTCGATGCGGAAAAAACAGAATACGCCGATTACTACGAGCGGGTGCTGGAATTGCTGCGACCGGGCGGCCTCGTTGTCATTGACAACGTGCTCTGGTCCGGAAAACCGGCGGATGAAACGGTACAGGACCGGGATACCTTGGCCATCCGGCGCTTCAACAGGCATCTTTCCGAAGACCGCCGGGTCTGCATCAGTATGCTGCCGCTGGGAGATGGCGTGACACTCGCCCTCAAGCTATAGGAAGGATGCCGCTCCCCATTAACTCCCCCTGGGGAGTAAACATAGACCGCCTCAATCTTCAGGGATGAACAAAGACTCCACCCCTTTGAGGGGTTAAGCGTAGCTGAGAACTTTCATCTCGCGGCCTTTAACTTTGAACTTTCCACTTTAAACCCCCTCCCCCTTGAGGAGGGGTGGCGTGCAGGTGGCGATCGAAAAAAGCCACCACGTCATCGATGTTCCGGGTCACATTCATGGACGGCAGACTGTCCAGAAACCTGCGCCCGTATGATCGGCTCAGCAACCTCGGGTCGCAGATGGTCATGACGCCGTAATCGCTGATATCGCGAATCAGTCTCCCGGCACCCTGCTTCAGGCTGAGGATGGCCAGCGGCAACTGGTATTCCAGAAAAGGGTTGATGCCGTTTTGGGCCATCCGCGCGGCGCGTGCCCGGAACACCGGGTCATCAGGCGGCGCAAAGGGCAGCTTGTCGATGATGACACTGGACAGGGCCTGTCCCCGGACATCCACCCCTTCCCAGAAACTGCTGGTGCCGAGCAGCACGGCGTGGTCGGTGCGGCGGAAATCCTCGAGCAACTGCGTGCGCGGCGCCTCGCCCTGGATGAACAGGGGATATTCCAGCGCGCCAGCGACGAGTTGCGACGCCTCTTCCAGCGCGCGGTAACTGGTAAACAGCAGGAAAGTGCGTCCCGCGCTCGCGCGAATCACGGGCAGGGCGGCCTCGATGACGCGTTTTGTATACCCCTTTTCGCCGGGCATGGGCATGTCCTGCGGCAGATAGAGCAGGGCCTGCCGGCGAAAGTCATAGGGGCTGGGCCACGAACGAGCCGGCACGCCGTCCAGGCCGAGCTGCCTGGCAAAGTGGCTGAAGTCTTCCCCGGCGGCCAGGGTGGCCGACGTAAAGATGCAGTTGCATGAATATTCCGACAGGTGAAGCTGGAACGGTCCCGATACATCCAGTGGGGTCAGATGCAATGAAAATCCCTGGCCTTTTGTTTCCAGCCACTGCACTGCCTCCTCCGGTTCGCGTTCGAGAAAGGCATCCAGCAGGCCCATCAGGTCTCCGCAACGGCGCCAGCAGTTTTCCAGGGATTTCGATCGCTGCGCCTGGGCATCGAGCGCCGCCTCGAGCTGTGCCAGGATGTTCCGGAAATTTGCGAGGGCCGTTTTTACCTCCGGCTCTTCCCGCTTTTCGCGCCAGGCGACTCTCGCATCCCCTGTCCCGAAGGCCAGGCGCATCCGGCGCAGGGCATTCGTCAGCGCATCGAGCAGCTCGCGGGATCCCTTTACATCGCCGGCATCGTTGACGAACGCAACAAGGCTGTCATTGATCAGCGCCATCACCCGGCGGCTGCCCAGGGCCTGTCCGAAAAATTCCGCGGCGAGTTCCGGCAACTGGTGGGCTTCGTCGAAGATTACGGTTTCGGCCGCGGGCAGGATCTCGCCGAACCCGGTTTCCCGCAGGGACAAATCGGCCATCAGCAGATGATGGTTAACGACGACAAGGTTGGCTTCGTTTGCTTTTTTACGTGCCGAAAAAACATGGCATTCGTCATAGAACGCGCAATCCTGTCCGAGGCAATTTTCCGCGGTGGACGTCACCGCCGGTCGTAACGGCGAATCTTCGGGGAGATCCGCCAGCTCGGCCAGATCGCCCGTGACGGTGCGCGCCGACCATTCCCGGAGGATGGCAAGCGCCGGCTGGCCATGTCCGGCCAAATTCCCCGTGTTTCTTTCCGCTTCCGCCAGGCGCTGCTGGCACAGGTAATTTCCCCTCCCCTTCAGCAGTGCGGAATTTACCGCGCAATCGAGCGCCTTGCAGATGACCGGCAGGTCACGGTAATACAACTGGTCCTGCAGATGCTTCGTACCTGTGGAGACGATGATCTTCCTGCCGGACAGGAGGGCCGGCACGAGGTAGGCAAAGGTCTTGCCGGTTCCCGTGCCGGCCTCGCAGATGAGGGAATCATTGCGCACGAGCGCCTGCGCAATCGATTCGGCCATTTCGTGCTGCTGCGGCCGGAAGGAAAATCCGGGCAGATGGCGTGCAAGCAGGCCATTCGCCGAAAAGATCTCGTCTGGTATCAGCAAGTGATCATCTCCCGCGGAGGCATTGGCCGGTGGCAGGATTCACTTTAGCGCGCCCACATCTTCAGTCGTTTCGCCGGATACCGGCGGCCAGTCACGGGAAACGTGTGGTCGATACGGCCATGGCGCGCACAAACCGGTTCGTTTCCCTCATGCCCCCTCGATGGGAAAGGCGATGACCTCGCGGATATCCGTGCGACCATGCCTGGCCATGAGCAGGCGATCGATGCCGACCGCCACTCCGGCGCATGGTGGCAGTCCGTGGGCAACGGCATCGAGCAGGTGCCGATCGGCCAATCGCAGCGCGCCGCCCGCCGCGGCATCCCCACCCGCCGCGTTCCTGAGTCGCTGCCGGAGTTCTCCTGCATCGCATAATTCGTGAAAACCGTTCGCAATCTCCATGCCGGAAATAAACAGCTCGAATCTCTCGGCGACCGGCGGGTTGCCATCGGACAGGCGGGCCAAGGAACCCAGGCTGGCCGGATAGTCATGCACGAACACGGGTTGGTCATGGCCGAGGTGCGGAACAATGTTCACGCTGAAAATAAAATCCAGCCACAGCGATGCATCACCATCACCAGCCTCCAGACCGGCCTGTACGGCAAAGTCCTTTAACGCCGCCGGCGGGGCCCGGTGAGGATCGAGGCCGGTATTGTGACTGAACACCTCGGCATATCCCGTTCGCCGTACGGGACGGAAACCGAGGTACTGGAGCAGTTCATTCACTTCCTCCATCAGCGCATGGTGATCAAAACCGGGGCGGTACCATTCCAGCAGCGTGAATTCCGGATTATGCAACCGGCCGGATTCATTATCGCGGAACACGCGCGCGATCTGGTAAATCGGGCCGCTCCCCGCCGCCAGCAGGCGCTTCATGGCGCATTCCGGCGAGGCCTGCAGGTACAGGCGCATGAGTTGCGCGCATCCCGGATGATGAAAGATCGTGGCGAGATTGCGGATATGGGGATCGCTGTCGGTGAATTGGCCCAGTACCGGTGTTTCCACTTCCAGGATGGCCCTGTCCTCCATGAATGCCCTGATTTCATGCAGTAATCTGGCGCGGGCGGCCAGCATCTCCGGTGTTGCGGTGGGCCGCCAGTCGCCTCCCAAAGTTGTCCCTGGAATCACACGTGATTCTGTCATCGCGGCATTATGTGGCTTCAACCGTTCATTACAACAGGGTATATCCACACAGCGGGTTCGGCTTAAAGCCGACCGTCGCCGGCAGGGATGCCGGCGTCGAGCCTACAGGGATGACTTCACGGCGTGTCTTCCGGCAGACTGCCCCACACCATGGGAGATGCTGAAATTTGCAATGAAT
>Ga0137829_11483207_pt1 | contig 10114 bp, 9 predicted proteins | sample OV2TP2_FD_97737 | JGI IMG/M metagenome (GOLD analysis project Ga0137829, IMG submission 97737) | reverse complement strand
CCTCAAAAATGCCGACATATGGTGCATGGACATATCTCCCAAGGCCCTGGAGGTGGCCGCGGTGAATGCTCGCCGACACGGGGTCATAGAGCGAGTCCATCTGATAAGAGGCGATCTTCTGGGTCCCATAGGACACCCTGCAGACTTGATAGTGGCCAACCTACCGTATATTGGAGATGGTGATTTCCATAGTCTCCAGCCGGAGATAAGCCTGTTTGAACCTCCGCTGGCCCTACAAGGGGGACCTGGCGGCACCGATATAATAGAAAGGCTTCTGGCTCAAGCAGGCGAGCGGCTTCGCCGGCCTGGCCTGCTCCTCATGGAAATTGGAGCCGACCAGGCTGCGCAGGCACTGGCGGCGGCAGTGGAATCCTTTCCTGAAGCTCGCGTGAGCATACTAAAGGACCTGGCAGGCCTTGACAGGATTCTAAGGGCAGAATTATAGTGGGCAGGACAAGATGAGTGAAAGCGAAGCCCGCTCCGCCTCTACTTCTGGCTCCACGGCCCCTGAGAAAGCCGCTGGGCAGCAGAGCGCATGGTCATCTCCGGAAGTATCCGCAATCCTCTCTCAATACGGGCAGGCCATGATGCGCCTGGGGCAGTTGGAGAAGGAGCTGGAGGAGCTAAAGCATAAGGTGCCCGCTACAGCGACCATTCCCACACCATCCTCCTCCGACATACAAGGGGTGGTACAGGAGAAAGAGCGGGAGCTGAGGCGCAAGGACGAGACCATCGCCTCCCTTAGGCTCCAGGTGTCCACGCTCACATCTCAGCTAGCTCGATCAGAAGAGAAGCTCAAGATGGCAGCGGATGGGAACTATGTAGCCCATAGGCGTCGCGGCAGGAGAAAGTGGTGGCAGTTCTGGCGCCGCTCATCTCGAGCTACCGGCTGAAGGCTATTGCAGAGCCATGCATAGCGTTCTAAGCGTTTCCAGTGGTCAGCCTGGACTGGTGCGTGTCATTCCGAACGTAGCGAAGCGGAGTGAGGAATCTAGGGTGTTCCATGCTTGCTAAAGGCGCAGGTCTTAGATTCTTCGTCGTCCCGATAGGATCGGGACTCCTCAGAATGACAGGGCATATGTTTAGCTCACTGTTCAGGGCTCTGTAACGGGCGCTAAACCTATTGACCCTCTAGAGAAGATCGTTTGTTAACGGAGATTCCAAAGGGGCAAAGCCCCTTTGGGGGGAACTGGGGGGACACAGGGGTGAGGGTTGTCGGATAGACTCAAAACCAGCTTAAGGTAAAGGAGAATTTCATGCAGCAATACACAGTTTTAGGACAGCGGTTGCCTAAGGTCGATGGCCTGGAGCGGGTAACAGGGAAGGCTGCTTATGGGGCCGATGTAAGCCTACCCGGCATGCTCCATGGGAAAATCCTCCGCAGCCCTCATCCCCATGCCCGAATAAGGCGCATCGATTACTCCAAAGCCCTGCGTCTATCCGGGGTTGTCGCAGTGATTACAGCGGGCGATCTGGTCAGAAGGGCTGAACCCCCAAAAGAGGACGGACACGCCCCCCAGGAGGGCACCTATGACCCTGGACATGAGGAGGAACATGCTACGGACCGCCCCAACGCCGCCAACAGCGTCTTTGCCAGAGACAAAGCCCTGTGGGCCGGGCAACCCGTTGCCGCAGTAGCAGCTACATCGCCACATATCGCCGAGGAGGCCCTGGAGCTTATTCAAGTCGACTATGAGGTCCTGCCTCCAGTTCTGGATGCTGAGGGGGCCATGAAGCCTGGTGCTCCCCTGCTGCACTCAAACCTCTTCACGGAGACGTTAGGGCAAAAGTCTCGAGAGCCAAGCAACATCGCTACTCACATCCAGCTAGGGCGTGGCGATGTCCAGAAAGGCTTCCAGGAGTCCGATGTCATCATAGAAGACACCTACAGAACCAGGATGGTTCACCAGGGGTATATCGAGACCCGGGCCACTCTGGCCAAGGTAGAGCCTGATTCCAGAATCACCGTCTGGAGCAGCTCCCAGGGCAGCTTCCGCATTCAGGAGCAACTTTCAGAGACCCTGCAGGTGCCATTGAGCATGGTCAAGGTGATCCCCACAGAGATTGGGGGCGGCTTTGGCTCAAAGACCCAGGGTATCCTGGAACCCATGGCGGCGCTCCTGGCGCAAAAGACAGGCAGACCAGTGAAAATGGTGATGGGCAGGGATGAGGAGTTCAAGGCAGGACGGCCCGGTGCGCCCTCTGTGATCCACCTGAGGATGGGAGCTACCAAAGAGGGAAAGATCGTGGCGGCGCAGCTAAATGTAATCATGGATGGCGGAGCCTTCCCAGGTGGGCCTATCGCCGCAGCAACCAGCGTCGGCCTGGGCCATTACAATATCCCCAATCTCGACGTTGATGGCTACGATGTGGTTACCAATAAGCCCCCTGTAGGGGCCTATCGTGCTCCGGGAGCGCCCCAGGCTGCCTTTGCTGTGGAGTCCCATATAGACCGGCTGGCCCAAGCGCTAGGAATGGACCCATTAGAGTTCAGGCTCAAGAACGTCGCCGAAGAGGGCCATCGCTTACCTACGGATGTGGCCCTGCCGAGGGTAGGATTCCGGGAGACTCTGGAAATAGTTAAGAATCACCCGGCGTGGAAAACGCCAATACCGGCGGGGTCATTTCGAGCCCGGGGCGTAGCATGTGGCATGTGGATAGGTGGAATCCAGCCCAATAGCGCCACCCTCAAGCTCAACAGCGATGGCACCCTGGGGTTGGTAGTCGGCGCAGTAGACCTCACGGGCACTCGCACCGCCTTTGTGCAGATGGTGGCCGAGGAGTTTGGCGTTGCCCCTATGGAGGTAAGCGTCTCCATACTGGACACCGAGTCGGCCCCCTATGCCTCAGTCTCCGCAGGGAGCAAGACCACCAACACCATGAGCATCGCCATCAAGCGGGCCTGCGATGAGCTAAAGAAACAGCTATTGAAGCGCGCCTCCGCCCAGTTGGACCTGCCAGAGGACCAGGTGGAATATCGGCCCTACCGGGTTCAGGCGAAGGGTGCGCCCGAAAGAACTGTTGGCCTTCAGGAGATGGGCAGAGCCAGCATCAGCACGGGCGGCGGGCCTATAGTAGCCACGGGGATAGTTACCCGAGTGCGCCAAGCGCCTTCGTTTTCGGCCAACGTGGTTGACGTTGAGGTGGACCCGGAGACAGGAAAGGTCACGCTTTTGAACTACACCGCCTTCCAGGACTGCGGGTTCGCCGTCAACCCTACGCAGGTAGAAGGCCAGATGCAAGGAGGAGCTTCGCAGGGAATCGGCTGGGCATTGACCGAGGAGTACGTCTTCGATAACGGAGTAATGAGGAATCCCACCTGGTTGGACTATCGAATGCCCACGGCCCTGGACCTCCCCCTAATCAATACCCAGCTTGTCGAGGTGCCTAACCCGGAGAACCCATATGGCATTCGGGGTGTAGGGGAGGTGCCCATTGTCCCGCCCATGGCGGCCATTGCCAACGCCATAGCCCGGGCTACAGGGGAGCGCCTAACAGAGCTCCCCATGAGCCCGGAGAAGGTGCTCTTCTCGCTCAAAAACAGCGCGAATCCCAAAGCATAGCGCTATACACTTTGAATTTGGCAGGTTAGCAGCCCTACGGAGTTCAAAAGCTGGGGGGAGGTTACTGCTGATGACCTTCCCCCTAGTGAGGTGTCCCTGAAATACGCTTATAAAATGTCATTGCGAGGAGGCGGTAGCCGACGAAGCAATCTGGAGGAGGGGCGCACTCCTGCCGCTAGATTGCCACGGCCCTCCTTCGTCGGGCCTCGCAATGACATTTGCGGTGAACTTCGGAGACATGACACTAGAAGAGGTAAGGAAAACCCTTACCCCTCCCCCGCAGCACGCGGGAGCGGGAGAATATTGAATCTAGGGGACGCAGTCCCCTTGTAACCCCGTCATAAACCGCCTTTCATCTGCCCCTTTTCTGTCGAATAAGATATCATTGATTTTGAGGCAAGATACCACGCTTACGAAACGGATAATCCCCTGCCTGGATGTGGACAGGGGCAGAGTGGTCAAGGGCATCAGCTTCGTCAACCTGCGGGATGCAGGAGACCCGGCGGAGCTGGCCTCGTTCTACGACAGGGAGGGGGCCGACGAGCTGGTGTTCTTGGACATCACCGCCAGCGCCGAGGAACGCAAGACCATGGTGGAGGTGGTGAAGCGGGTCTCGGAGCAGGTCTTCATTCCACTGACCGTGGGAGGCGGGATTCGCGATATTGAGGACATAAGAAGCCTGCTGGAGGCGGGGGCAGATAAGGTGGGCATAAACACCGCTGCTATCGAGAACCCTGGGCTTATCACCGAAGCTGCCCGCAAGTTCGGGAGCCAGTGCATCGTGGTGGCCATCGATGCCAAGCGGGTGAGGCCTGAGAGGGCCACCCCTGCCAGGGCCGCCCCTGCCCTGGGACCAGACTCACGCTGGGAGGTCTACACCTACGGCGGACGCCGCTCCACGGGCATCGACGCCGTCCGCTGGGCCAAGCTGGCCGCCGACCTGGGGGCCGGCGAGATCCTCCTCACCAGCATCGATGCCGATGGCGTCCAGCAAGGATACGAACTGGAGCTTACCAACGCCGTCGCTAGCCAGGTCAGCATCCCCGTCATCGCCAGCGGCGGAGCCGGGGAGCTGGCGCACTTCTACGATGCCATCGCCACCGGCCAGGCCGACGCCGTCCTGGCGGCCAGCGTGTTTCACTACGGCAAGTTCCGCATCGCCCAGACCAAAGAGTATCTAGCTGGCCGCGGGATACCCATAAGAACGAGCGAGAGGTAATAACATTGTGTAAGCATCCTTTTAATGTTAATGTAGATTAGAATAGAGTTGTGTCGAGAATAGCTCTGGGATAAGCACTTGACGACACGTGTAGGCAGTGAGTCATATCAGGAGGGGGCACTTTAGCATGGCGGTTAAAACTGGCGTTGCGGAAATCGAAGCCGCTATAAAACAATTAGGTAACCCTGAGGACATAGATCGTAGTCTTCGCGTATTCCGGAAGGCGGCGAGAGCACTGTCTTCCAGGCAGCCTCGACTGATAGACTTATACCCTAAACAATGGGTAGCAGTCTATCGGGGTAAAGTAAAAGTCACAGGGCGCACCGTTACTGCAGTTCTTCAGGGTATCGATGCAAAGCGACTACCCAGATCTGAAGTCATTATTCGGTATATTGACAAGAACCAGCGTACAATGATTTTATGAAATGGCGCTAAGAGGGCGCTTCGGTGACACATCGGGAAGACCCTACCTAGAGGGTCTTCTTTATTTGCCTCGCCTAAATATTAAGAGTAATGTCTCATTTTTGGTTGACACTGGGGCAGACAGAAGTATCTTACATCCCCTAGATGGCCAGCGCGTCGGCCTTGACTACTCATCTTTACAAGGCCATATTGAAGCTACTGGAACCAATGGTGTCGCTGGCTATTTCGAGGAACAAGCCCTGCTCATTTTTACTGAATCCGGTCGTAATCTACATGCTTATCGTATTGATGTGCTAATCTCACCTCCTGGCCCAGAGATTATGGATTTGCCATCATTATTGGGCAGAGATATATTGAAAAACTGGCGAATGATGTTCAATCCAAGCAAAAATCGGCTAGTCTTCAATATTATCCAATCCGACATTACGATTCCCCTTAAATAGTCTCTTTATAGATTCCACGAAACACCCCCTTAAGGAAAAATGAATAAAGCTCCAGTTGAGTACCTCCTGTTGAGACGAATCCCGAATAAAGAAAGAACCAAAAATAGCCTAATTTTTCCCCTAAGGAGTAAACCATGCCAAAAGTCACCATAAAGCTGAACGAGAAGGGGCTGGTGCCAGCCATCGCTCAGGACGCCAGGACCGGCGAGGTCCTGATGCTGGCTTACATGAGCAAAGACTCCCTTGAAAGGACCATGGACAGCGGCGAGGCCTGGTTTTACAGTCGCAGCCGCCAGGAGCTGTGGCACAAGGGCGAGACCTCTGGCAACAATATCAAGGTCCACTCTATAGCCGCCGACTGCGACGGCGATACCCTCCTACTGCGCTCCGAGCCTACAGGGCCTGTCTGCCACACGGGGGCCAAGACCTGCTTTTTCCGGGATCTGGAAAAGGAAAACATGGACTTCCAACAGGCGCAAGATTCCATCCACGTCCTTGAGGAGCTTACGCAGGTTATCCAGGAGAGAAAAGCCACCATGCCCGCAGACAGCTATGTGGCGGGCCTCCTGAAGGAAGGCCCTGACCGGGTGGCCCAGAAGATCGTCGAGGAGGCCGGCGAGACGGCCATCGCCGCCGTCAAGAATGATAGGGAGGCGCTGGTGAAAGAGACGGCCGACCTCTGGTTTCATAGCCTGATGCTCCTGGCCTCCAGGGACATCAGCCCCAATGAGGTATGGGAGGAGCTAAAGCGTCGCAGGCGCTGACCCATCTCAGGGCTTCTGGCTCTATGCTATCGGGAAGGCAAGAGGTTAGCTAAGAACCGCTGCTGTCATCCGCCTCAATGGCCTTCTCCAGGGCGTATATGGCAACCTCCACCTGCTGGTCGTCAGGCTCACGAGTGGTCATGGCCTGAAGGGCTAAGCTGGGGGCCATCAGCCACCGTACCAGGAGGTTTTTGCCGTGAGCGGCGTGAAGGCGGATCAGCTCATAGCTAATGGCCGCCATCAAGGGAAGAAGAGCCAGGCGGGACAGGGTGCTAATGAGAAAGGAAGGCCTGCCCAGAAAGGCAAACACGATGATAGATACCAATAGCACCGTAAGGATAAAAGCCGTGCCGCACCTGGGGTGAGCCGTAGAGAACCTTTGGACCTCTCTTACGTTCAGGGGCACGCCCTGTTCGTGGGCATGGACAGCCTTATGCTCCGCCCCATGGTATGCAAACAAACGTCTGGCTTCCGTCGAAAGGCTAATCAGCTTCAGATAAGCTAGAAAGATCCCAAGACGCACCATCCCCTCAAAGAAATTGCTTACGATATCTGAATCTATTAGGGGGTCCATTAGCCGAACCGTAAATAAGGGCATCAGCATGAAGAGACCTATGGCGATCACCAGGGAGAGTGCCAGCGGCCCGGCTATCTTTTGGGCGCGAAGCTCCTGTTCCGTTTCCCCTGCGGCTATGGCGGCCGATAGAAACAGCGCCCGCATCCCTATCTCCAGAGTCTCCCACAGTACAATGCCGCCTCTAATAATAGGCACGCTCCGCATAGGCCCGCTAAATAAGGGACGCAGGGGTTGCAAGAAAGAGACCATCTGACCATCAGGGGCACGAAGTGCTAGCGAAACACATCTCCTCCCTCGAATGAGCACCCCTTCGATAATGGCCTGGCCGCCGTAATAAAAAGGCTGTGGCATCTTTCTAATGAAAAAGGGAGCGCACTGCGCTCCCTTTATTGATCTACTTTGGGCCTCTCTACTTTAACCCGTAACGCTTGTTAAAGCGTTCGACCCTACCTTCGGTATCCACCACCCTACGCTCTCCAGTGAAGAAGGGGTGGCATCGGCTGCAGACCTCGACCTTGAGCAAGGGTTTGGTGGAACGGGTCTTGAAGGTAGTGCCACATGAGGAGCACACCACTTCCGATTCTACATAGTCGGGATGGATCCCTGTTTTCATGGCTATTTAAGCGTAAACGCTCACTCGCTTTCTGAACTTAGTGTGCCTTTCGAACTTCACCCGCCCGTCAATGAGGGCGAACAGGGTGTGATCTCTACCCACTCCTACATTGAGGCCGGGATGAACTTTCGTGCCTCTCTGTCGGATGATAATGGTCCCGGCAGTGAGGAGCTCACCGTCAAAACGCTTGACTCCCAGCATCTTTGGCTGGCTATCCCTTCCGTTTTTCGAGCTGCCTGCACCTTTCTTATGCGCCATATCCCCTCACCCCCTGGTAATTCTAGCCCACGAGGATATCTTTGATAGTAACCTCGGTATAGGGCTGGCGATGCCCGCTCTTACGCCTATAGCGGCTCTTGGCCTTGAACTTGAAGACAATAACCTTTTCGCCTTTGCCCTCGCTGATTACTGAAGCCGTGACCTTGGCCCCAGGGACATTGGGAGAGCCTGTGAGAACCTTATCATCATCCTTCACCAGGAGGACCTGATCGAACTCGACATCTACTCCAGTAGGAAGCGTCAGCTTCTCCACCTTGAGGGTGTCCCCAGGCGTCACCTGGTACTGCTTCCCCCCTGTCTGAATAATCGCGTATCTAGCCATAGCACAACAACCTATTCATTATATCCAGAAAGCCTCCACTGAGTCAAACGACACTGCACACCTACGCTGACTGAAAACTTGGTCTAAGCCCTTTGCTAGTGTTGGTTCTCTGACCTTTCCTGCCACAAGTTCTGAACCACTTCCCCAATAACCTCAAAATCGAACCCTCTTTGTCTGAGAAAGGCGCTGACACGTTTACGGAAGGTGGGGTAATCAGGGCTTTGCAGCAGGCGCGCCTTCTTCGCGGCTGCCTCATGTGCAGCCTTGGCATCATCTACATCGACCAGGGATTCCTCCACAAGGGAGGGAGCGATCCCTTTTCGCAGCAGTTCCGTCTTCAATAGCCTGGCGCTCCTGGGCCTTAATGCAAGGCGGTTCTCTTTCCATGACTGGGCGAAGTCCCGGTCATTGAGGTATCCCCTCTCTTTGAGCCAGGATAAAGCCTCATCTACAACGGCCTCCTGGAACAGCCCTCTGAGCTTGATCCTGACCTGGCTCTCGCTTCTGGGAGCGTAGCTAAGGTAGCGGAGGGCCCTCTTCTTCGCTTGCTCGAAGACCTCTTTCCCTGGCAACGTGCTCATTGCTTCTATGGAACGCACTTGCCTTTTATCCCATGTGAACTAAACAGTGCTTGCCTGCGTTAGTCTCAATACGAAAACTCCGTGATCCCCGATGGCCTTGCGTCAAAGTAACGAACCATCCCCCTGTATCCCCCTTTCCTTCGACTTCGCTCAGGACAGGCTCTTTCCGGGAAGGGGGGAAGAGGCGCTTCTGGGGGATACCCCTCCGATCGGGTTTCACCCATCGGACCAGACCCCCACCAGAATCCCGACTTGTCGGGACTCTGGACTCCCCAGGGGATGTTACGCTGATTTATGGCAGTAGGTACTAGATAGCCTATGAACTGGTCCATAAATGCTACGCTGGCTAAAGGGTTTCGCTATCGCCATCGCCCGATGCTGCAACGGAGATAGGGACAGATGAGGCGCCGCGAATGGCCTTTTCCAGGTCCTGAGCAATCTCGGCATGCTCGTGAAGGAACTGCTTGGCGTTCTCTCTCCCCTGTCCCAGGCGGGTCTCCCCTATAGAGAAAAAGGCGCCCGTTTTCTTGACCAGCCCAAGGGCAACCCCCAGGTCCACTAAATCGGCCTCTTTGCTAATCCCACGGCTGAACATGATATCGAACTCTGCGGACCTAAAGGGAGGTGCTACCTTGTTCTTGACCACGCGGGCCTTGACGCGGCTGCCGATGATCTCAGTGCCTAGCTTAATGGAGTCGGCCCTCCTCAGGTCTATGCGGACGGAGCTATAGAACTTGAGGGCTCTGCCTCCTGGTGTTACCTCCGGGTTGCCAAAGACGACTCCTACCTTCTCGCGAAGCTGATTGATGAAAACGACGGAGGTGTGCGAGCGGCTAATGGCCGCAGTGAGCTTGCGCAAAGCCTGAGACATGAGGCGAGCCTGTAATCCCATTTGAGGATCGCCCATGTCGCCCTCCAGCTCTGCGCGGGGCACCAGGGCCGCCACGCTATCGATGACCACCACGTCCACAGCGCCACTGCGCACGAGGGCCTCGGCGATCTCCAGGGCCTGCTCGGCAGAGTCGGGCTGGGATATCAGCAGGTCCTCGATTTTTATGCCGCATTTGGTGGCATAGGTAGGGTCCAGGGCATGCTCGGCGTCGATGTAAGCGGCGGTGCCTCCCTTCTTCTGGCATTCGGCGATAATGTGCTGGGCCAGGGTGGATTTTCCCGAGGCCTCGGCGCCGAAAATCTCTGTCACGCGGCCCCGGGGGATGCCGCCAACGCCCAGGGCTAAATCCAGAGCCAGGGACCCAGTGGGGATGACCTCCACCGCCATGGCCCTCTGGGCGCTCTCGCCCAGGCGCATGACCGAGCCTTTGCCGAACTG
>Ga0137829_10510248_pt1 | contig 10114 bp, 12 predicted proteins | sample OV2TP2_FD_97737 | JGI IMG/M metagenome (GOLD analysis project Ga0137829, IMG submission 97737) | reverse complement strand
GTAATAACCTCTTTAATTCCTCAAATCTCTTTTCACTAAAACATTCTAATTTCCTTAATCCTTTTATCTTAAATAGGGGGTCACGATGTGCCTGGGCTAGAACATTTGACCCCTTTTTACATTTTTTATATAGTAGTTTTGTGGTATGTTTTTTCATACACCCCCTCCTGACTTTTTTGGCAAAAAAATACCTTTACAAAAAAACGGATAAATCCGATAAGAAATTAAAGCTTATCCTGTTGAGCTTTTGATTAAAGACATATCAGGATAGGCTTATGACGGGAAAGGGCGTTTTTTTCCTATCTAAAGTCATGATTTTGACAAAAAATGTCATACAGGTTAATTAAATTTATTTAATATCAACAGGTTATATTTTGGCACAGCAAATGCAGTAACTATTTGGCAAATACATTTTTAATAGGAGGTGAAAATTATGGCAGGCACAATATCTCATTCGATGACAGGGCTTACAAGCGACAAAAGGACTCTGCTTTCTCAACTGGCGGTAACATTAAATCATGAAATAAATAATCCTCTTACGGGTATTGTCGGGAGTATAGAACTAGCTCTTAGAAACATCCATAACGAGGATGTAAAACGGATGCTTACAACCGCCATCCAGAATGCAATGAGGATAAAAGAGGTTACCAACAAGCTCAATGATATAAAAAGATTTGTGAGCAAGAAATATGTCGGCGATACGATGATGCTGGACCTCGAAGAATCAATAAAGTAAACCAGTCTAAAAGTCTAAAAGTGAAAATTACTCTTAGACTCTTAGGCTTTTAGATTCTTAGGCTGGTTTTGAGAGGCAACTCTTATTATTGTCTTTACATTTCCCCTCTCGTTAAAATCTCCGATTACTTCCATAAATCTCGGCTTTAATAGAACAGACAGGTCTTCATAGATTTTATTCGCCGCCGCTTCATGGGAGATATGCTGCTCCCTGTAGCCGTTAAGATACAGCTTCAGAGATTTAAGCTCTATAATATGTTTATCCGGAATGTAGTTTATCTTAAAGACGGCAAAATCCGGATACCCCGAGCGGGGGCAGAGGCAGGTAAATTCAGGGAAGCTGATTTCTATATTGTAATCCCTTTCAGGATAGGGATTGTCCCATGCCTCCAATTTTGCGCTTTTTATTGCTTCTTCACCGTATTTCACTTAAAAATCTCCTTTTAGAAAACCACCCCTCTCTTTTCTCCTCTCCCCTCAGGGGAGAGGGTGGGGTGAGGGGTATTTTATATTGACAATTATTGTATCACTTTTTTCTCCAATATAGGTAATTTTGACACTCCTTAGAATAATATCCTTATCTGCCTTTTTGTATAATATCAGATAGTGTGTGTTTTTTCAATGGATTAAAAGCCGTTTTCCTTCTGAATGAAATATGGTATAATTTTTGCTGTAAGTTATGGTTAAAAGGGATTATGCCGATAAGAAGATAATGGAGGATAAAAAAATGAACGAGAATGAAAAGCCAAGTGAAGAATTGAATGAACTTTCAAAGGCAATTACAAATGCGCTCATTAAATCCGATGAAGTAATCAATATGCTCTTCGAGCTTAAAAGACAAAACATGATAGAGCCGTCTGCAAAGCTTGCCTTTATCATAAAGGTTAATGACATAATAACCATTGCAGAAAAATTATCTAAAGCCGAAAGCCCGGTGTCCGGTCAGAAGGCGGAGTATGTTGACGGAAGAAAACTCACAAAAAATGAGATTGCCTTTGAGGACTATCTATCGGAGAAATTCGATGAGACCGATTGGCTTAAAAAACATGGCATAATATTTTGAAACGGAGGTTATCGTGGCAATGCTGAAAATAACCACGCATAAAAACACCGCTGAATATTTTAAAGAGCTTGTAGATAGAGCTATGGATCATCAGGAGATACATACCGATGATACTGTGGCGTTCTATATAGTGAATCTTCTATCCGAGCATGTCAAAACCGATGTATCCTTCCCCGAAGGCTCAAATGACGAGCCGTTGATAATGCTTCTGAACCATGCCTTGAACTCGGACTATGGCGAAAGGATAAAGAGATTTAAGCAGATTGGAGACTTCTCTCTCTTTATATCGGGCTTTTTCTCGGACAGCCTGAAGAGAAAACTGATTGACATCGATTATTATATTGCCATCGGCTCCATTGCTTACGATAATCTGTCGGGCATTATGAGAGAACAGCGCAGCGGCGAGGTTTTTTACAGCCTCTTCCGTGAGCTTACAGAGAGGTTCAAGGATTTCACCGATGTAATCGCAGAGGTCAGCGATATGTCGTCGGTCGGCACGAACAGCGACCTCTTGAGAATATACGATAGGTGGATTAAAACAGGCAGCTCGAGGGACGCCTCCATGCTTAGAGACAAAGGAGTTATCCCTGTATATTCCGAAGGGAGCAGGCAGCTGCAGTAAAAAAACAAACCCGAGCAAATCGGAAAAGGCTTGAACACGAATTGCACAAATAATTCAAAGAAAATATTTTGTTTTTATTCGTGGCATTCGTATATTCGTGTGATTCGTGTTCTAAAGTTTTTGAATTTTTCGCCAAAAAAGCAAAAATATTACTAATAAAACACTAAATTTTATATGCTGTCAGCTATCCAGAAAATCATAGAAAAAATATACGGGGTGGAGACATTTTTGAATGTGGAGGACTATGTCATAGAGGAGCCGTTATCATGCAGCCAAAGACCCCAGCCACGCTTGAAAATTTGCAGCCCATCGTCAAAGGGTTGTCTCTTTATATCACAAAACGAAGATGACCTTGAGATAGCCGTTTACATTAACAGGGAGACAGTCTCAAATCTCAAAGGGCGTAATGTTCTGCAGGATTTCCACAGAAAAAACATATCCGATTTTTTCCTCGCAACAGAGGAGGTAAGCCATTTCGTCTATGCAGTATGGAGCGCAATACACCGGAGGCAGATAACCATTCTCGAAATGGAGCTTCAGGCAGAGGTGGATAAATATATCACGGCAATTCTCTACAGCGGCAGCATAAATAAAGGTAAAATACCCGCAAGAGATATAAAGAGATGCTTGTTTGAAGACTCGATTTTACAACCTGACTTGCAGTTGGATGAAAAGGAAAGATATAAAAATGCAAACCGCCTTGCCATGAATTATTGCCATCATTTAGAATCTAATTACCTCAAAAAGAACGACCTGCCCTCTATGATGAGAGATATAAGGCATTTCTACCGCCTCGGACAGAATGGCAAGATAAGCCGCATCAACAGCATCGCTTTTCATTAGGTTAAACTCTCGCTTCCTCAACATCGAATTTAATCGCAGGGACAGAAATTTTTGGTGATTTGGCGATACGCTCTGAATTTTTATCTCGTCATATCTCCATCCTTTTATTCAGGCTCTATCGATTTGATATCGAGCAGTAACTACAATCGGCGGGAATCGGCAAAATTTCTATTCTCTGCAAGTTTTATGATATTATAGTTTTATGAACATTAGAAACTTTTCAATTATTGCGCATATAGACCACGGAAAGTCCACGCTTGCGGACAGGCTTATCGAATATACAGGCGGGCTTTCTCATAGGGAAATGAAGGAACAGGTGCTCGACCAGATGGATATCGAGAGGGAAAGGGGAATTACCATAAAGGCGCAGACCGCCCGCCTCAAATATGAGGCATCGGATGGAAGCGAATATATCTTAAATCTTATCGATACGCCGGGCCATGTGGATTTTTCTTATGAGGTATCGAGAAGTCTGGCGGCATGCGAAGGCGTCCTTCTTGTGATTGACGCATCTCAGGGGGTCGAGGCGCAGACCCTCGCAAATGTCCATCTCGCCCTCGACCACAATCTCGAGATTATACCTGTAATTAACAAGATTGACCTCCCCGGCGCAGATATTCAGATGGTAAAGAAACAAATCGAGGATATAATCGGGATAGACTCGAGCGAAGCCATCCTTGCCAGCGCAAAAGAAGGGAAAGGAATAAAGGAAATACTCGAGGCAATCATAAAGAAAATACCCCGTCCGAAAGGGGGTAAAGATACGCCGTTAAGGGCTCTTATTATAGATTCATGGTATGACTCATATCAGGGGGTGGTAATGCTGGTCAGGGTATTTGAAGGAAGCTTAAAACCCAATATGAAAATGATGTTCATGGCAACGAAGAAGATATACGAGGTCGGCAGGATAGGCGTGTTCACCCCGAAGGATATGAAGATGGATTCTTTATCGGCAGGCGAGGTCGGGTATGTAACCGGCGGCATAAAAAATATACAGGATGCAAAGGTCGGAGATACAATAACCGATTATGACAGGCCTGCCGAAAAACCGCTCCCCGGCTATAAGGATATAAAACCTATGGTATTCAGCGGTATATATCCTGTGGACAGCTCTCAATACGAATCTTTAAGGGACGCTCTGGAAAAACTCCAGTTGAACGATTCCTCTTTTAAGTTCGAGCCCGAGACCTCGATTGCCCTTGGATTCGGTTTCAGATGCGGGTTTCTCGGACTGCTGCACATGGAGATAGTAAAGGAGAGGCTGGAAAGGGAGTTCGACCTCTCCCTTATCACTACGGCGCCGACGGTGGTCTATAAAGTCGTAACCACAAAGGGAGAAATAATCTATGTGGATAATCCCTCGAAACTCCCGCCTCAAAATTATCTCGATAGAATCGAGGAGCCGTATATAAGCGCTACGATAATAACCCCGGATGAATTTATCGGCAGCATACTCCAGTTGACGCAGGAAAAGAGGGGGGTTCAAAAGGGCATGGAGTATATAGGCGAAAAGAGGCTGATGGTTACTTATGAATTGCCTTTGAACGAGGTGGTTCTCGATTTCTATGACAAGCTCAAATCTCTTTCCAGGGGTTATGCCTCTATGGATTACGAATATCTTGACTACCGCCCGTCCGATTTGATTAAATTGGATATACTCCTGAACGGAGACCCGGTAGATGCACTTTCCTCGATAATACACAGGGATAAGGCTTACTACTATGGAAGGGGGCTGGCAGAGAAGATGCGAGAGATGATTCCGAGACAGATGTTCGAGGTGGCTATTCAAGCGGCTATAGGAGGCAAAATTATAGCGAGGGAAACCGTTAAGGCTCTGAGAAAAAATGTAATTGCAAAGTGCTACGGCGGAGACATAACAAGGAAGAGGAAGCTCCTCGAAAAACAGAAAGAGGGCAAGAAGAGGATGAAACAGATAGGCAAGGTGGAGATACCTCAGGAGACATTTCTTGCGGTATTAAAAACCAAATGAAGAAATTTCAAGCGCTAAATTACAAATAATATCGAATATCCAATAAATAAATTTTTTAAATAGTGTGTGGTGAAAAATGACATTTTTTTCACTTCCGTTATTTTTTCTTTTGTTTTATTTTAACCCCCCTTCCTCCCCCCTTTAAAAAAGGGGGGATTGAGGGGGGTTGGAACAAAAGAAAAACTAAAAAGTCGTTCAAAAAAGTCATTTTTCACCAAGAACTAAATAGTTTGTAATTTATAAATTGGGAATTTGAAGTTTATTTGTAATTTGTAATTTGGTTATTGGTTATCGAAATTTCTATAAAAGGAGATTTTATATATGGAAAAAACAGAAGCTATCGATGAAACAGCCGCTGCGGAGCAAACAAGAAAGAAGTCTGTAGTAAGGGAATATGCAGAGGCGATAATAATCGCCCTTATTCTTGCATTAATCATCAGGACATTTGTGGTGCAGGCATTTAAAATACCATCCGGCTCCATGATACCTACATTGCAAATAGGCGACCACATCCTTGTCAATAAATTCATATACAGGTTTACGGATATAGAAAGGGGAGAGATTATTGTCTTTAAATTTCCAAAAGACGAGAGCCGTGATTTTATAAAAAGGGTTATCGGAGTTCCAGGCGACAAAATAGAAATAAGAGATAAGAAGGTATATATAAACGATAAGGAGTTAAACGAGCCTTATGCCATCCATGAGGAACAAGGCGGGGCTTCATATCATCCGAGGGATCTCTTTGGTCCTATCGTAATCCCCGAAAACAAATATTTTATGATGGGAGATAACAGGGAAAACAGCATGGACAGCAGATTCTGGGGATTTCTTGATAAACAAAAAATAAAGGGAAAGGCATTTATTATTTACTGGTCATGGGACAGCGTAAACTTCGGAGTCAGGTGGGGCCGCCTTGCCATGCTGCTGAAATAGAGATTTTTCTTGACATCGCAATATGTTGTGGTTATATTCTTATGCAAATACAAAATAGTGTATAATGCCGGGAGGTGGTAATATAAGTTAAAACTTATAAAGTTGAAAGTTCATAAAGTTAAAAGAACTTTAAAACTTTATGAACTGAAGTTTATAGCTGCCTTTTTTATGGCATGCTAAATATTAACCTTTTTATAGGAGAAATTTATTTTATATGGAATCGCCCGAATGCAGCGTGGAAGAGCCTCCCAGTAGTATTATTCAAAATTTTAAATTTAAAGTTAAAAAATCAAAACTTAAGGAAGAGATAGCTGGAAAATCCATTCCAAAGAAATTATGGAATGATTGGAAATGGCAGCTAAAAAATAGAATCACCACCCTTCAACAGTTGGAAGATATAGCCATCCTGACGCCTGAAGAAAAGAAAGGGGTTTTAGCCTCCGGCGGAAGGCTGGCAATGGCTATAACCCCCTACTTCGCCTCGCTTATTGACCCGTATAATCCGGATTGTCCCATCCGCCGGCAGGCGGTTCCCAGAATAGAGGAGTCTTATATATCGCCTCATGATATGCTTGACCCGTGCGGAGAGGATACTCATTCTCCCGTACCGGGACTCGTTCATAGGTATCCCGACAGGGCGCTGCTTATAGTTACCGACCAATGCGCCATGTATTGCAGATACTGCACGAGGAGGAGGATGGTCGGGGCAGAAGAGAATGTAATATCGAGGGACAGGCTCGAAGATGTCTATTCTTATCTCAGGACAAACAGGAAGATAAGGGATGTCCTAATATCCGGAGGAGACCCTCTTTTGTTAAAAGAGGAGATATTGGAAGGCATACTGTCGAATTTAAGGAGGATACCGAATATCGAGATAATAAGGCTCGGCACCCGTGTCCCTGTAACCCTGCCGCAGCGTATAGACGCATCTCTTGCCGATATGATTAAAAAGTATCATCCTCTATGGATGAGCATTCATTTTTCTCACCCTAAGGAGATTACAAAAGATGTAAGGAAGGCATGCGGACTTCTATCGGATGCAGGCATTCCGCTCGGAAGCCAGACTGTCCTTCTCCGCGGCATAAACGATAAACCCCTTATTATGAAGAAACTGATACATGAGCTTCTTAAAATGAGGGTGAGGCCGTACTATGTTTATCAATGCGACCCGGCCATAGGGACAGGACATTTCCGAACCCCTGTTTCTGCAGGCATCGATATAATAGAGAAACTTAGGGGGCATACCACAGGTTACGGCGTCCCGACATTTGTCATAGATGCGCCGGGCGGAGGCGGCAAGATACCTATTGCTCCGGTATATCTTATATCGCAGGCCGACGGAAAGGTAACATTGAGAAATTACGAAGGCAAGATATTCGAATATTATGAACCGCCTAAACAGGTAAGGCGAATTGACGTGATAAAACAATTTAAGCTTTTTGATTCATAATAAAGAAATTCTGGAACACGAATTTCACTAATATACGAATGGCACTAATAAAAACTTAAAATTTAAAATCTGTTGTAGTAGTTTTTCGTGTAATTCGTTTAATTCGTGTTATTCGTGTTCGGGTTTTTATTCTTTTAAAAAAAACTATGCGGGTTGGTCTGACATTCAATTTGAAAAAAGGACAAAAAGCCGGGCTTACTGCCGATTGGGATGCAGAGTGGGATACCGAAGAGACGATTGATGCAGTTAAAACAGCCCTCTCGACAGAGCATAAAGTTATACCAATCGAGGCGGATGAAAATGCAGTAGAGAAACTTAAGGAATCGAGACCCGATATAGTCTTCAATATAGCCGAGGGGAGAGAGGGTCCAAACCGAGAAGCCCACATTCCTGCAATGCTGGAGATGCTCGGCATACCCTATACAGGTTCCGACCCGATGAGCCTCTCTATCTGTCTTGACAAGGGGAGAGCTAAAGAGATATTATTTTTTTATAGGGTATCTACTCCAAGATTTCAGGTAGTATCGTCCGGGCAGGAAAAAATAAGGCTGAAAAATTTTCCGCTTATGGTAAAACCCCTCCATGAAGGATCGAGTAAAGGGGTAAATAACGATGCCGTAGTATTTACTGTTTCGGACTTAAAAAATAAGATTGACGAGATTACGCTTCATTATCGCCAGCCTGTTCTGGTGGAGGAATATCTGGATGGAAGAGAATTTACGGCGGCATTGATGGGAAACAACGGAGATATGAGGGTTCTCCCCATCGTAGAGATAAAATTCGACAGTCTGCCCGGGGATATTAACCCGATTTATTCTTACGAAGCAAAATGGATATGGGACAGGGCAGAGACCCCGCTCGATATATTTCAATGTCCTGCGGATGTTGACGGAAGACTGAAAAATAAAATAGAAAAAATTACCCTGAAGGCTTATAAGTCGCTCGGATGCAGGGATTGGTGCAGGATAGATGTAAGGCTCGATTCGAAGGGCAATCCCCATATACTCGAGCTTAATCCTTTGCCGGGAATTCTGCCGAGACCCGAAGACAACTCATGTTTTCCAAAGGCGGCAAGGACGGCAGGAATGAGCTATAATGAAATGATACTGAACGTGCTGAATATAGCAAGAAAGAGGTATGGAATATAGAATATAGGGGCAAGGGGCAAGGGACAAGGGGCAAGATTTTCTTGACCCCTGACCCATGCCCCCTGCCCCTTTTAAAAGAGGGAGGATAAAATGAACAAGGGCGATCTGGTTATAGCAATGGCAGAGGCAGGCGGTATTTCAAAGGCATCGGCAGAGAGGGCGTTGGATTGTTTTATAGAAAAGGTTGGCGCCTCTTTATCAAATGGGGAGAGTGTTACGCTTGCAGGCTTCGGGAGATTCTCCGTATCCAGCAGGGCGGGGAGGATGGGGAGAAATCCATTGACAGGCGAGCCAATCGTCATACCGGCAAAGAGGGTTCCGAAATTTAAACCCGGCAGGGAGTTGAAAAATACCGTCCTCTCGACCGGGGCGGCGGCATCGGGAACTGTTACATCGGGCACTATTACAGGCGGCGCAGCATCAGGAACGGTAACCACATAAAAGACAGGGCAAGGGGCAAGCAGCAAGGAGCATAGAAATTATGTTTTCCTTGACCCATGCCCCCTGCCCCATGACCCTTATTTGTATGATGGAATTAATCATTACCAAGAGAAAGTCCTTTTATCCAAAGGTACTGAGAAATATCTATATCTCGACAAATGATAAGAACAAGAATGTAAAATATCGCGGCATCCTCGTAGACCTGTCGGATGGAGGGGTAAGCCTGAAAATAGAAAAATCCACAGTCGAGAGGATCATCCTCGACGGATATTTTCAGTTCTCCATAGGGCAAACGGCATTTATGAGAACATTCTTGATTGGATATGACGGTCCCCCTTTCGAGGTAGAGGCTGAAATTCGCTGGGCAAGGAAAGAGAAAGATGGAAGCTATTTTCTGGGATTCGAATTCTTAAAACTGAAGAAGCAGGCAGAAAGGGTACTGGCTGACGCTTTGAAAGATTCATGATGAACGAAATTTTTATAATTTCCTTATAAAAATCTATAATGAAAGGGGGTGGGAAGGATGAAGAAAATAACGACGGCATTATTGGCATTATCATTTATTTTAATCCCTTTGTTTTCGGGCTGTCAGTCAAAGCAGCTTCAGGAGGAAAATGCTGCTTTGAAGAGCCAGGTAGAAATCCTGAATGCAGACAGGGCTACCCTTGACAGCAAGGTAAAGGAACTTACAACTGAAAATTCGGCATTGAAGTCTCAGGTAGAAGGTCTGACTAAGGAAAGAGAGGAACTGACTGCCAAGACGGCAGAGTTGGAAAAACAGCTGACAGAGGCAAAGACGCCAAAGGGAAAGAAAAAATAGCAATCCACCCCCACACCTATTCCTGTAAGATAGGAGCTATTCGGACACTGATTATCGCCAGGAATAAAG
>Ga0137829_12344866_pt1 | contig 10119 bp, 17 predicted proteins | sample OV2TP2_FD_97737 | JGI IMG/M metagenome (GOLD analysis project Ga0137829, IMG submission 97737) | reverse complement strand
GGTTCATGTCCTGGCTCAAACCCCTGCTCAGGAATACCCCTTATTTCTTCTACCATGTCCACTCCTCCTAAACTAAATTTGCCTACCTACCCCTGCTTGTAGCTTTCTCCATTAGTTAGCCAATCAGCCATGAGCATCTCGTAGGTTAACGGCTTCCATCTTACCAGGCCACGCATATTTTCAGGGCTAATCCCACCAACAGTTTTCTGAAAACTGCGCCATAGTGCCCACTTGACATCACGTGCCTGATTTCGTAGAGAGATAGATGGCGGCAACTCTATGGTATCTATACTGTATTTTCCAGTCGGGCGGTAGTCTGTTACTATAATCTGCGCCGCTATTGATTTTATGCCCACCAATGGCGCTTCGGTAATGCTCAAACTGTGCTTAAATATCGGTACGCTAATGGCAAAGGTCCGGGAAGGTGACCGACTGTTGCTCATATGCGCTCGCTCAGATATAAAATGGGGTTGCGGGTGCCTTTGTGAACGCCAATATTCGGGATGCCTGCCACATTGGATGCAAATAGGAAAATCTTCGTGCGGCATATCACCCATTTGCACGATAAGCCCGTGGCAGGTAGAACATTGAGACATATCACCTCCTACCCTGTGGCTGGCCGTTCCGTCTGATTCCCGTACAGGTCTATATTCCCATCGCTACCTCCTGAAATAAACTCTTGCAATACCTGTGCAATGGCATCTGCTGGGCTTTTGATAAACCCACCGTAGTGCGAGTCCGGTACTGGTACACAGGCAATCCCATATAACTGCTGGACGTAAACTACTGGCGGTACGCCATACCGTAAGCCAACAGAGATGCTTCTGGAAAGTGCCTCAATCCAGGCTTTTGTACACGGGTCTGCATAACCTAATGCAACAAAGACCTCAAAGGGCTTTTGCCGGGTTTTGTATGTAATAGTTACGTATAAAGCCCCGTGGTCAGTCTGACTTTTATATGTGACCGACTTTAATATTTTCGGGCGTTGCCTTTCTTTAGGCATAAGATATATCACCAATAAGAGTGGGCAGGGAAGCTAGTAAACTCGGTGAGTATCGCCCACTCTGCAATACGACGCTTAGTACCCTGACTTGTAATATTTGCCTTCCATACAGTGGGAGCATGATAACGTTCAGCGACAATGAGCATCAGCAGTTCAGGATTATCGGGGTTACTAGCAATGTCTCCTGCCCGGAACGTCTCAATATCCTCAGGTTGGCACATCTTATACCTGGCCTCTGTAACCAGCACATAGGCATCCGGCTGTGCCCGGCGGAGTATCTCCGGTACGGCGTTACCAGGATGACCAGAAATCGAGACAGGTAAAGTGTGTATATCTCCTTTGCTGGTCTTGGTGAAAAGTAAGAGTATTGGTTGATGCTCTTCGTGCGAGGCAATAAATCTAGCTGTGTCCTTAAGCCTCTCTATTACCTGCTCTGAGACTATTCGCATAAGCCCTCCTTTATTTACTTACCGGCGCTTAACAAACCCCGGGAACTGGTGGACAAAATCTCCCTGGTAGAACTCTGCTGCCTCTTGGACACGGTCAAGCATCTCCGCCCTGCTCTCCTTCGTTGGCTTACCATGCACCTGCATGGTTTTAGCCACGAATACGTCGTCGCTGGGGATTACTGATACGGTAATCAGGCAACTACGGGCATAACCAGAAGCCGTACCACTATCACTGGCCACCGGCCATACGAAAATCATCATATCATATTCGCCATTGGCGACCAACGCACCTTTGAGCTGCCTGACATGCGCCCGGTTACGATATATATAGTTCCTTTCCATTATATCCATTATATGTGAACCTCCTAACTTATTTTATTCTACTGAGTGTCTTCTCCAGTATTTGCCGTATTAGTCCAGGTAACTGGCCCATTTCTGCCATAATTTGAAAATGCTCACCGTAGTCTAGTTTTAACACTGGTGACCATAGCTCTGGGACTAATGCCAGGCAAAATACCGAGATATTTCTGGACTGGAGATATGCTCGGACTTCGGGTATACCCGAAGTCCAGCCGCTAGTATACCGATGTAGTGCATCATCGAGTTTAAGAGGCGTAACATACATCCCGTTCTTGAAAACTACCGGCATACCATCTGTTAAGTGCAATATGAGCTTGAAATCGCTCTTGCCCTTCTCCAATATCTCTTGCCCCACAGCCCCCATGGCATGGCCAGACGGTGTACCGCCAATGTCGTCGTAGCGAGCCAGCATTATGCTCGGCCGCCATGGTACAGCAACCCGCTGTACCCGGACTCTAAATGTACCACCGTGGCTATCTCTATCAGTATCATAACCAAATGCCCATGATGTAATATTCGGACGGCCCTGGCAGGCACGGTGAACAGCGGCCATAATGTACTGGGTAAACACCTGCTTAGTTATATAGCAGTCCGTATTACCAATTTTGGCTGACATATTGGCCAACATAGAATTTGACCAGTCCATGAGCAATACAAAGTCTAATGTAGGTAACTGTGGTAACCGCCGAGACTGGAAAACCCGCCCATCTGTCCCACCAGACAGGCGATGTAAAGACCGTCGGGCTATTCTACCAGATTTTAGGTTATATTCCAGCTGGCGCAGCCGTTGCTCATGCAGATTTAATACCTGCCTAATTGGTTCTTCGTAAGGTGCTGTAACAGCCAGGACTTTAGAGATATAATCTGCATCAGAGGGACTGTCTTGTATTACCACACTTATGCCTAACGGCGGTCCTTCAAACATAGTGCAGAGGTCCTCGGTATAGTCCTCGACTTTAAGCTCTATGTTATCGGTCACACGGTTTACCAAGTCAGCGTTGAGTGCAGGCTCGTTACTATATAGGCCGGTAGGGAGCAAATTATCCGACTTTTTGCCACCATCAGCATCAGCATTATCGGTATCTATATCTTCGGAGTCCTCACCTTCTGCATCAGTATCTTCGGAGTCCTCACCTTCTGCATCAGTATCTTCGGAGTCCTCACCTTCTGCATCAGTATCTTCGGAGTCCTCACCTTCTGCATCAGTATCTTCGGAGTCCCCCCACTCATCATCCCCATTTTCGCTTTCTTCTTCATCCCCATTTTCGTCCTCGTCTTCATCCCCATTTTCGTCCTCGTCTTCATCCCCATTTTCGTCCTCGGAGTCACCGCCTTCAGCTTCTCCGTTGTTAGTATCGTCACCTCCTGGTTTATCATCTGATAAGTCCATGCCGCCAGACTCACTTTTACTGTCTTTATCCGGTGAGTTACTATGTTCTGATTGTTCTGATTCTGTACCCTCACCATTAGTATCAGTTACTCCGTCCTCTTGTGCAGTATCGGGCTCCTGTTGGTCCTTAGGCTCCTCATAGTCTGATGGCAGATGCGCCAGATACTTCTGGTACAGCATATCGGCTAGTGAAATCACCCGGCGGCCACTTAGCTGATGCACTTGTTGGAAACTTGACATGGCATCTAGCAAGAAATTATTGACACTAGATGGCAGGTCCGTAGGAGGTAAGTACCCATAGATATATGTCGCCAGGGCGTTTATTGCATCACGAGCATTTGGCTGCTCTCGTAGGCGGTCATAAATACTTTCGGCATCTATTGATGCACCCATGTGCCTGAAAAATAGAGCTACATATCGGTCCCGCACATTACTTTGGGGGAACTTCTCTCCGGCAGTCACGGCCAAGAACCGGGTCCTGAACATGTTCAGGACGCTCTCTAAGTAGTGTTGGTGGTTACCTGGTGCAGCCCAGCGGCTTGTGTCCAGTGGCCACATCGTCTCTGCAATATGATAAAGGGCCGAACCAATAGCAGCATCGTAAAGCTCACCATCCAATGGTGTCATTGCTGATGCTACCAGACTTGCTGGGACAGCCACGGTCAACTCGTTGTCCTTGCCTACCAGCATACCTTGCCAGATAACCTGACGGTTGTCTAACATATCTTTAGCAAACGTCCCAATATATTCCAGCAATTTAGCCAGCTCGATTGACTGGTCCTGGTATTTCTTGAGACGCCAAAAGTCAGACCAGGGTAGATAATCCGGTGCTAACATGGTCATAGTTTCTCCTTTACAGTCTAGTGTGGTTCTACAGTTAACCTAGTTATTGACACCCTCCTATCTCTCTTTTTACCAGCTTACCCAGTTATCCCAACTGAGCCGTATCTGTACTGCCTGCTGCGCCATCTGTAATAGAGCGGTTAGTTGCTCTTCCTTTTCGCAAATGGCCCGGACCGCTACCCGGCAGGCTACTGCCAGAGAGAGACCCCAAGATAGGTACTCACAAACCTTTTTGACTTCTCGTACTCCAATATTCGGGTCCAGGTTTCTCTCGGCCACTAATCTGGGCCATTGGGCCAGACCCCGCAATATGTCCTGGTTAATATTGGTGCTATTAGCAGCACGCTGGTTAGATACCTTATCTTTAATATTTGCCATGGTACTATTTGCTTGGGTGGCTCCATTATTGTTGGACAGCAGCGCAAAAATCACATCTTCTGGTGGCAAGACCATATCTAGCCCCATAAACCGGGATTTTAACGCCCGGTCCATGGCGTCTGTACCTGTGAATTGGTAGCCCTCGTTAATACTGGCTATCATAATAATGCCTTCTGCCAGGGTTAGCTTCTCACCGAGTTCCCAGACAGTTGTGCTATAACCAGCAGTCGGGTCGGTCAAGTCAATAATAGTGTTAATGGCCTTCGGGCTAATAGTCCGGTTCGGCTCCTGTAGATGTATGACAGCATTGGGTGTCTTGCAGGCACGGTATAGGTCTGTCGCATGGTCTACCGTGCTACCATGTTCGGCCTTAGTAACTACAAAAAAGTCTGACGGCTCGGCCATGCGCTGGCATGACCACTCTAAGTATGGTGCCTGTTTCAGGGCTGCTATTTGTTGGGCCAGGTGGCTCTTACCGTTACCGTGCGGCCCGGTAATTAAGATGCACACCCGCTGCCCCGTTTCTGAGGCACAAATCGCCCCTAAAACAGATTCTAATACCCAGTCTGGTGTCCAGATATTTTTTCTAGGTGGTACATTAAAAGCCCCTGGAAAAGCCCCTGGGCTAGCAGATACCGGGGATACCGGGGCTGTGATGCTCTGCGGCATCTGAACTTCTGGTACGGGCGCAGTGGGCCACTCTGATGCTACATCCATCTTTATAGGTACAGTTACCCGTGGCGAACCTGGCCGTTGCGGGCACACCTGTTGATGTATCACTAACAGGCTAGGTGATAAACTGACACTGCAAAACTGGCATGGCTGTTTATCTGGCATACCCCCCTCCCTTATTCTTGTTCTGCTTGGGTGTCACCAGAACCCCTTGCATAAATGTGTACCCGCTGCCTCATATCTGTATTAGCGGCTATCTCAACCGCTAAAAGGGCGTCCCACAAGTCAGCATCGGGGAACTGATAGATAAAAACGTCGCCCGTAAGTATCATTACTCCCAAATGACCGTCCGGGAACTGCTTCTGGACTCGGAGTGTTAATTTCATCTTGCTCGCTCCATCTTATTAAGTCTCGCTAATATTATATCACATCCACATCTAAATCGCAATTACTCGTGAACTCCCCCCATCCTAAGAATGTGTATTCTGCATTCTATCGGGGAGGTGCGAAGCTCCTCGATGTAGTTTTGAGCAGCCGCCTTGTATGCGAACCACTTAGTTCCCGTCTCGCCCGTTGTCTCGTCTGTTACTTGTACCCCCCACCGGCGGGGTATGCCTTTTATGAGTTTAATCCGGTACATATTACCTCCTTTACTGTGCGGCTTTCCACGAAAGGCGCCGCCGAGTTTAGAGCCAAACTCAACCGGTCCTGTGTCCGGTCGGCCTGGGTGGCACCCGCCGGTTAGGGCGGGTGCCACTCTATCGCTCATCATGGTCATGGGATGGCCCGGAGTCTCTTTACCATTTCTGCACACCGGGCCCGCCCATTACCAGGGAAATCGTCATTGTCGGAGGCAGACAACCCGTATGTTCCCAGTGTGTCTATGTCGGTAGATGACAGGAACCGCTTGATGAATGTCTCGAGGGCAACCCTGTCAAAGTGGGCATCCTCGATTACACCCCAGAGGCACCGGCGTCCCCTCCGGTTGACATCCTCTCCTTTTATCAGGAATCCTTCTTGCTCGACCAAATCAGCCAACTCTTGCGTTGTCCCAGGTCCTACACCATGTATCCAAGTGAGTTTCATGGTTCTCCTTCTTGTGCCGCCAGCCCTGTGTCCGGTCGGCCATAGAGTAGCACCCGCCCTAACCGGCGGGTGCCACCCCACCATGTCCTATGGTATTGCCCGGAGCCTCTTTACCATTTCTGCACACCGGGCCCGCCCAGTGCCAGGGAAATTGTCATTGTCGGAGGCAGCCAACCCGTATGTTCCCAGTATGCCCCTATCGGTATCTGACAGGAGCCGCTCGATGGCGGCTGCCTGGAAGGAAAACCCGTCAAAAAAGTGGGCATCATCGATTACGCCCCAGAGGCACCGGCGTCGCCTCCTGTCAATAAACTGTCCTTTTATCAGGAATCCTTCTTGCTCGACCAAATCAGCTAACTCTTGCGTTGTCCCAGGTCCTACACCACGTGCCCAAATGAGTTTCATGGTTCTCCTTCTTGTGCCGCCGGTCCTGTGTCCGGTCGGCCTGGGGCTAACCTCCCCATCTCCGGCGGCCAGCACGACAATCTGGCCACCAGAGTCGAGAGACTAGCTTGGTGGGAACGTAAGGGCAGCTAGCATCTCGTTTCTTCTAGCCCATTCTCTGGCTCCACCCCGCTCCCATGCTAGCAAACCACGGCACAAACTCCTGGCCCACGAACCCTGCCAGCTACAACGACCAGCATACTTACGGTGCAGTCTGACCATTTCTGGCGAATTATCAGGGCATATATTCTCCCAAATATCATGCCAGATAACATCCCACCTGGTTCCTCTAGGCCACTTAATAGTAAAAGCATCACCATGATAGATATGAACATGGTTCTGCGGATAAGACGGGGCGACCAGGTGTATAACGTCTTCAGATATTTCTACTATGTCTATATGCGAGACGCCAGGCTTGCTTATAATCGCCTGCAAGACAACACCAAGGCCCAAGCCATTAAGCAGGACACGGCCCGTAGCTCGGCGTATAATATCAGCATGGTCGTGAATCTCGGCTGGTGTATCTGACATAATAACCTTACCGTTATTGGTCAGGCGTGTGTACTCGCCCATTGGTACTGGTCGTCCATGTAACGCATAGTATAGGGCTTTCCGGTCATTCTCACGAACTACAAAACGGCTGACTTCATAATCACCACTCCTACCAGTAGGGACGGACACTTTATACTGGTTGAAGTCAATCATACTTGGCTAACCTCCTTAGATTGGCCTTCAAGTACCACCGGTCTCTGCCTACTTGAGTGCTTGTATTTGCCTGATTAACCTGACCGACAGGCCGGGGTGTAGCAACCTCTCAATAGTGTCGGGATATACAAGGTCCGCAGGTGTAGGTCGGAGTAGTTCATCCCTACCAGTTGCACGTAGCCTCTGATATAGTGTGGGCGTCCCAACCCCACAGCGACCACATATGTTCCTATGAAACAGGATTTCACGAGCAAGCTGCCGTGCCAAGTTTTCGGGCGAGCGCCTATTATAGTTACCTGCGTTGATGTAGAAACGTTTCCCATCGTGTGGGAAATCTCCCAAGTTGAACTTCACCTTTACTAGCAACGCTTCTTCGACGGCAGAACTGGTAGAGATGTCGCTGCCCCATTCTGCGTTCATCAGGGCCATTAGCTTATCAACGGCCGTAGTAAACTCCTGTTGGTACTGTTCTCTGGTGAGCATATCTCCTCCTTAGAGCTATATATTTGGGGCTAACCTCTTTTAGTTTAGTATTCTTCTGGTAACAAGATAGTGGTCACGCTGCGGTCCCATTCAGTTATTACCCATATCGTCACCCCCTCGCTGCTAGTATAGACGGACATCAGACGCCCTTCATCTCTTAAGGCAATCTGGTTCACCAGGCGGTCTTCTTCATCTAGTTCACCCCAATCCCCAAGCTGGTGCCGCTTGACCATCTGAGCTAACTGGTTTATACCCACTTTCTCCAGGACTCCTGGTGTAGCCATCAGTCGCCCCAGAGAGAATTTGGCCGGTGTCATTGCTTAACTCCTGAACTTCTTAACTTTCCCAACACCAATAGAAAAAGTTTATCCCTGCTGTGTTGCCTCGTCAACGGCATCTGTCAGTGCAGACAACCTTGAGAGCAGGAAGGCCGTATCATCCGCAGAGGCAGATAGAAGGTGCCTCAGGGCATCCCTGAGGCTAGTATCCGGCCCATAACCAACGTGCGTATGCGGTTCGCCGTGGACATGACCCTCTACTACGGAGAAATCCCACGTTCCACGGTCGAGGTCGATGTCGAGAGCATGACCGTGCCCCTCTATTGATATAATATCTGGCTTACTCTTGCCAATAGTATAGGTATAACCGTAGTAGTGACCGAACCTGTACAAGGCGGTGGCCAACTCTATCCGCCCTTCACCAAGAGTAAGAATCTCATTGACTGTTTGCCGTTTTGTATTGACCATGTTACTCCTTGCTTCCTACCCCCTTAAAACTTGCCCGGCCTTGCCACCGGGCATGGGGGTTACCGGCGGGATTGCGCCCGCCGTGGCTCCCCAACTTCTTGCTTTCTACCCCGCACCTGGTCCCCATATAAACCAGGCCGTTGTCCACACCTTCCTGGACTAGACTTGCCCATTCCAAAGCGTCGCAGTGTAGGTGCCATATTACCGGGAATCCTCTTTCCCCCTCCCAATAAACTTTATACATGCTTTCTCCCGTGCCCCACAGCCACATTCCGGGCCCGGTGGAGCTAGTTCTTTTAGAGACAACCTGGTCGTGTAGCGACTTTCCTACCTCGTGTAGTGTTTGGTATCATCCCTGACAGATAGCACCCATCTAAGTTGGGCCGCTCACCCTCTCGTTGCCTCTCTATATCAGTAACCTCGCACTTGCGGCAAGCCCCTGCACTTGCCATGTACTGCCAGTCTCTTGCAGTCTGGTGGCTGTCAAAATTGGCTTTCTCAGCATGGCCACACTGGTATTTAAGTGTAACTAGCATGTTCGTTCCTCCTGTTCTTATTTTGCTCTATCCCTGCCAGGTACGAGGAGCCTTGGACTCGCACCGATAGGCATAATTCCTGGCTTCCTTGTCGTCGTCGTCGAAGTAGCACACCACCTCACAACATTCGTCCCAATCTTGAGCGAATGTTCTGACTTCCAGTCGTGCTCCAGGTGGCTCATCGCCCAGCTTCTTGCGAATCAGTGCGATGAAACGGGCACACTCTGCCCTTGCCCTAGGATGGTAGTCTGGTTCCCCTACGTAGGCGCAGTCTTCGTCGCCGGGGGCTGAACCGATAGCCATGTAATCACGCATGGTAAACCTCCTGCTTTGCCGATATTAAAAGCGCCCGGAGTGGCATGGCCACTACGGGCGCCTGTTATTAGATGCCCCTGAGTACCTATAGCAGGGACTGGAAGTGAGAGAATGGCATCACTGGGCTGGGCGATGGGCTGCCCAGAAACCCCTTCTCCAGAGCCTCTAGTATAGTCACTTCCGGCAGGCCCTCCTGACCTTTGGTAAACAGCACCTTCAGACGTAGCCGTGGGTCGCCAGGTGCGCTCTTTTTCAGGGCTGCGGCAGCGGTGGCCACCGAGGTAATGGCCTTACCCCTTAGATGCTGGCCCCATAGTGCCTGGGCAGCCTCGTCGCCCTTACGGTCCCTCAGCTTCTCCCAATCACCGTAAAAGGCCGCATCGAAGATGCTATGGCACAAATCTGTGACGCTGACTTCCGCAGGCTGGCCCGACTCGTCTATCATGTGCGTCAGACTGTAGCCGCCTGAGCCATTGGTGGCAGCACGAGGTTCCCTGGGTTCGCCGGTGTTCCTGGCCCGTCCACGCCGCTGCGCTGGCTGCGGCAGAGGCTTCGGCCTGGAAACGCAGGCACGCCTGCCCTCAGCATCAAAACCAAGCTCGAACACCCGTTCCGACAAAACCCGGTTTATAAAAGCCGGACGGGTCTCTGCGGAGATATTCAAATCATTCAGGACCTCCTCTATAATAGAGGGCTCCTGCTCCAGAAG
>Ga0137829_10572114_pt1 | contig 10155 bp, 8 predicted proteins | sample OV2TP2_FD_97737 | JGI IMG/M metagenome (GOLD analysis project Ga0137829, IMG submission 97737) | reverse complement strand
GTCGAGAACGGCCACAGCGCGGAGGAGAACCAGGTGTCGAGCACGTCCGCGTCGCGCTCGAGCCCGGTCATCTCGCCGTAGTGCTTGGCGGCCATCCGGTGCGCCTCGGTTTCGTCATGGGCGACGAAGACCTCGCCGTCCGGCCCATACCAGGCGGGGATCTGGTGGCCCCACCAGAGCTGGCGCGAGATGCACCAGGGCTGGATGTTGCTCATCCACTCGAAATAGGTCTTCTCCCAGGTCTTCGGCACGAACACCGTCTCGCCCCGCTCCACCGCCTCGATCGCGGGCGCGGCCAGCGTGGCGGCGTCGACGTACCACTGCTCGGTAAGATAGGGCTCGATCACCTCGCCGGAGCGGTCGCCATAGGGCACCACGTGGGCGTGGTCGTCGATTTTCTCGATCAGGCCCTCGGCCTCGAGATCGGCGAGCACCCGCTCGCGCGCCTCGTAGCGGCCGAGCCCCCGGTATGGCTTGGGCGCGTTGTCGTTGACGCGGGCGTGCCGGTCCAGAATGCCGATCGCCTCGAGCCCGTGGCGCTTGCCCACCTCGAAGTCGTTGAAGTCGTGCGCCGGCGTGATCTTGACCGCGCCCGAGCCCTGCTCGGGATCGGCGTATTCGTCGGCGACGATTTCGAGCCTGCGGCCCACAAGCGGCAGCACCGCGTGCTTGCCGACCAAATCCTTGTAGCGCTCGTCGTCGGGGTGCACCGCGACGCCGGTGTCCCCCAGCATGGTCTCCGGCCGCGTCGTCGCCACCACGATGTAACGCCCCTTCTCGCCCTCGATCGGGTAGCGCAGGTGCCAGAGATGGCCCCGGGTTTCGACCTGCTGCACCTCGAGGTCGGAGATCGCGGTCTCGAGCTTGGGATCCCAGTTGACGAGGCGCTCGTCCTTGTAAATCAGCCCGGCGCGGTAGAGCTCCACGAACACCTTGAGGACGGCCTTGGAGAGCCCTTTGTCCATGGTGAAGCGCTCGCGCGACCAGTCGCAGGAGGCGCCCAGGCGCTTGAGCTGGTTGATGATGGCGCCGCCGGATTCCTCCTTCCAGGCCCAGACGCGCTCGATGAAGGCCTCGCGCCCCATCTCGCGGCGGCCCGGCTGCCGGTTCTCCATCAACTGGCGCTCGACCACCATTTGCGTCGCGATGCCGGCGTGATCGGTGCCGGGCTGCCACAGCACGTCGCGCCCGCGCATCCGCTCGAAGCGGACCAGCACGTCCTGAAGCGTGTTGTTGAGGGCATGGCCCATATGCAGCGAGCCGGTGACGTTGGGCGGCGGGATGACGATGCAATAGGGCTTGGCGCCCGCCTCGATGCGGGCCTCATCGCCGCAGGCGAAGGCGCCCTTCTCCTCCCACGTTCGGTAGATCCGCGCTTCGATCTCTTCGGGGCGAAAGGTCTTGTCGAGCATGGGAGGCGCGCGGTCCGGCAATGGGCTTATGGCGCGGTCCTATGTCGTTCGCGCGCGCGCTGTCAACCGGGAAGCGGCACGCGGCCACCCCCGCCAGGCGGCGGCGCGCCGGGAATGTTGCTTATCGCAAGGACGCGGCGCTGAACGCACCGGGCCCGGAAGGCGTCAGTGGCGCTCGCTCTTGGAGCGCGGCCCCAACTCCTCCTTGACGGCGCTCTCCAGGATCCTGGGCAGATTTTCGTCGAGCCACGCGCGCAGCATCGGCCGCAGCATTTCCTTGACGCTGGCCTCGAAGGACTTGCCGGAAACACCCCCATTGCCGGTGCCCGCCTGCTTCGGCGGAGCGGCTTCCTCCCCCACCTCTTCCTCGGAGGGCTCTTCCAAGACGGTTTCCTCCTCGCCCGCGAACAGCACAGACTCGCGCGCTTCGATGATGTCGTCCATGGACATCTCGAAGGTCTCCTCGCCTTCAGCCTCGCCGGCCTCCGCCACCGGCTCCGCCGTCTCCTCTTCCACCAATTCTTCGGGCTCTTCTGGCTCTTTTAGCTCTTCTGGCCTTTCCGGTGCGGACTCGCCTTCCCGCGCAGCGCGGCTCCTAACGATCGCGCCGACCGCCTCGGCGATTATGCCGGGTGTCTCGGGAAGATCGGGAGTCCCGGAGGCCACCGCCTCCGCGCCGCCGGAGGAGGCCTCGGCCGCGGTTCCGCCGCCCAGGCTCCTCGCCCAGGCGGAAGGCGCCGGTTCGGTCTCGACCGGCCCGGCGGGCTCGCCCGCGGCAACGGGTTCGTCCGCCGCCGAACCAACTGCGTCCGACAACGTAGAGTTGAATTCCGCGCCGGTGCCGGGCGATTCCTCGTCCTCGTCAAAGCCGCTCCAAACGACCTCCGCGGGAGTCGATTCCGCCATTGCGGCGCCCTCGGGCGCCGCCGCCAGCGGTTCGCCCTGGCTCTCGCCCCCGCTTCCCGGCTCCTCCATCATCTCGATTTCACCGGCCCCGGTCTCGGCCATGGGCTCGAACGAGCCGATACCGGCCGCCTCGCCGCCGGTCGCCCCGAGGTCCGCGGCCGCTTGCTCCGGCTCGACAACTGCACCCGGCACTTCAACCTCCGGTTGCCCGCCGAAGGCGGTTTGGCCGAGTTCGTTGGTCAGCTCGAGAATGTCGTCATCGATGGTGCCGCCCGCCGCTTCGGCGGTTTCGGCAGATTGAGAAAGGGCCTCCGGCTCGGGCGCCGCCGCACCCGTCTGCGCGGTCAAATCCTTCTGCTCCGCGTCGTCTTCGTCGTCGGAAATGATGCGCCTGATCGATGCCAGAATCTCGTCCATGGTAGGCTCGGGAGCCTGCTCACTACTACTCATTCCGAATTCCTTTTGCCGCAATTTCCCCGCTGCGCACGCGTCCATGACCGCGTGGCCTTGAAACGTCCGCGAGTATCCTAACACATGGTAAACGCGGAAGTCTCGCCCACATAAACGGCCGAGCTTTCGCGCTCCATTTATAGTTAATAGCCAAAGACTTGAGCACCGGTAATTTGAGCCGGATAGCCTCTTCGGCAGCTTCGGCAATGCTTTGGGGCGCCGATTGCTACACGAATGTGAAGCGCGGCGCCCGCTCGAAGCCAGGCAGCGGCGGCGCGGCCGCCTCGAAAAGCGCCCGGTGAGCGACGTCCCCGCCGATCTTTTCGAAGAGATGAGCATGGGAGACGCCGTCTCCGGAGACAACCGCCACCAGCCGCCCGCCCTCCTTGAGCTGGCGCAGCAACGGGGCCGGCACCTCGGGCACTGCGCCGCCCAGCATGATCACGTCGTAGGGCGCGGCCGCGGCGTGTCCGGTTTCGAGCGGACCGGTGGCGATGTCCACGTTGTCGGCGCCCAGCTCCTCCAGCGCCGCCGCCGCCCGGGCGGCCAACGTCACATCGCACTCCAGCCCGACGACGGCGCCGGCGAGGCGCGAGAAGATGGCGGTAGAGTAGCCGCTGGCGCAGCCGACGTCGAGGACGAGGTCGTCGTCGTCGACGGCGCAGAGCTGAACCAGGCGGGCGAGCGGCATCGGCGCGATCAGCCTGCGCACCGCGCGCTCCGTCCCCGTCCCCAGCGGGACTTCCTCGTCCATATAGGCGAGCGAGCGGCGCGCCTCCGGCACGAACAGCTCGCGCGGGATCTCCAGCATCGCGCCAAGGATGCGCTTGTCGGTCACCTTGTTGGGCCTGACCTGCGACTCCACCATGTTGAACCGCGCCGCCGCCATGTCGCTCATGCGCCTCGCCTCCCCGGTCGGGTTGACCGGCGGCGGGGACCGTGGACCCCGCCGCCGCATGAAAAATCCGCGCGGACCTTAGAGCCTAACGCGGCCGGATTGAAGCTATTCCGTGCAGCGGTGGGGACGCACCGCGCGGCCCAGGCAGCGCGAACGGCGGATTGTTATGGGATCGGCCCTTTGCTATATCTCGCCGGCGCCTGCCGCCCCAGGGGCGGCAGGCCAAGGGCCACGTGGCGGAGTGGTGACGCAGCGGACTGCAAATCCGTTTACCCCGGTTCGATTCCGGGCGTGGCCTCCAACCTCACCGATCGGATGGGTCCCCTCAACGAACGAGGAATCGCCGCTCACGCCGCCCGCCGCCCCGTTTCGTCCCGCGGTCTTGCCTCGCGGGAAGCGTTGTTTCTCGGCCGGCGGCGGCGCTCCCACCAGACCTGGGCCTGGCGGCGCCAGCGGCGCAGCAGCGGCAGGTCGACCGAGAGCACGAGCACGCCGACCGGGATCATCCAGAAGCCCAGCACCGGGAGGAAGCCGGCCAGGCCGCCGGCGATCAGCACCAGGCCGATGGCGATGCGCACCGTGCGCGAGCGCGGCAGGTGGACGTGGTTGTTGCCAATGCGGATTTTGGGCGGCACGGGGTGCGGCTCTCTACGCTGAATCCTAACCGGAGAGATAGGCGCTGGCGGGCCGCGCCGCAATCGCGGCTCCCGGGCGGCCCCAGCGTCACCCTTGACACTGGCATGGGCCCCGCGCTTTTGCTATAGCGATTGTGGCCAAGCACCGCGCCGCAAGGCGCGCTAATCCTCGGTAGCTCAGTTGGTAGAGCAAGCGGCTGTTAACCGCTGGGTCGCCGGTTCGAGTCCGGCCCGGGGAGCCAATTCAGATCAAGGGGTTGGCCGGTTACCGGCCGGCCCCTTGACGGTTTTGGGCAGGAGACGCCGCGGCACCTCTTCAGGTCTTGAAGCTGTGCGCGCGCCACACCTTGCCGTAGACGGGGTCCGCGAGCACCGCCGCCTTGACCCGCTGCAGACCGGGCGCGGAGCCGTCGACCGGGCACCAGTTCATCAGCATCGATAGATAGACGTCGGCGATCGAGAGCGCCTCCCCCGGCAGGAAGGGCGTCTTGCCCAACGCCTCCTCGACGATGGCGAAGCTCTTGCTCATATGGTTGGCGGCGGCCTGTTGCACGCCCTCCGCGCCGCCGGGATCGGTGGTGTAGCGGTCGGTGTAGTAGTAGCGCAGATCGCCCTCATAGAGGTTGATCGCCATGAAGAACATCCAGCGCAGAAAGGCGGCGTGGCCCGTGCTGGCGGGCTTGGGCGCGAGCCCCTTTTCCGGGAAGACGTGGGAGAGGTGGATCGCGATCGCCGCCGACTCGGTCAGCACCGCGCCGTCGGGCGCGACCAGCGCCGGGACCTGGCGCATCGGGTTGATGGCGACGAATTCTGGGCTGTTCTGCTCGCCCTTGGAGGTGTCGATCTCCACCACATCGAATGGGGCCTCCGCCTTGGCGAGCGCCGCCTCGACGATGAAGCCGCCGGTTCCGGTCCGGCTGTAAAGCGTATAGCTCATGATACTCCCTCCCCGGATGGTTTGCTTGGTTCGGACCGCTCAGCGCGCCGCCACCGCGCGAGCGTCGCGCCCGGCGAGCGCGCCCATGAAGTCCAGCGTCTGCTCGAACACGGGCGCCCTCCAGCGCAGCGGCCAGGCGAGCGCCAGCACCGTCCCGATATGGCCGACATTTTCGAGCTCGACCGGGCGGATGGCGGCGCCCTTGGCCCGTATCGCCGTGGCGAGGGTTTCCATGTTCCAGAGCTTGACGACATTGTCATCGAGCCCGTGCATGACGAGCATGGGCGGCGCGTCGGCCCGCGCGAAGGCGACCGGGCGCGCGTCGTCGGAGCTGGGCGCGGCGGCGAAGATGCCGCTGGTCGAGTGCCAGGTGGTGGGGTCGAAGGCATAGGGACCGGATAGGCCGACGAAGCCCGCCGGCTGGCGCAAATGGCGATGCAGCGCGGCGATGTAGCGCTTGTCGAGAACCAGCAGGGCGCCGATATGGGCGCCCGCCGAATGGCCCATGACGACGACGGGCCGAGGCGTCGCGTCGGCGTGTTTTAGGTTTTCCGCGACCCAGCCATAGGCGCGCGCGGCGTCCTCGACGAAGGCGGGGAAGCGGACCTGCGGATAGAGCCGGTAATCGGGGATCACGGTGGTGTAGCCGCGCGAGGCGAAGGAGGCGCCGACGAACCGGTAGAGTTGGCGCTCGCCCTGACGCCATCCTCCGCCATAGAGGAAGAGGATGACCGGGCCCTTCTCCGCCACGCCGCGCGGACGGTAGACGTCGAGCCGCTGGCGCGGATCGGGCCCGTAGGCGACGCCGCGCTCGACCGCCGCGCCGCTCTCGGCGAGGAGCGCGCTCGCCGCCGCCTTGACCGAAAGCGAATTCTGGAATGCCACCACCGTGCCGAGGCCCAGTCCGATTGCAAAGAAGTTGGCGATCGCAACGCTACGGATCAGATTGCGCAGCATGACATGGGTTCCCCATTGAGCGCGCCCGATGTCCGCGGCGGGCACGCGCTATCCATGAGTCCTCAACCTGGGGACAATATGGCCGAGCGGCCTGGCCGCGCCAATACCCCGCCCGGCCGAAGCCGGCGGGCGCCGGGCCGAACCGGCCCGTCAGCCGGCTAATAGGCGACGACGATCCGGGTATTGGAGGCGCCGTGCCGGCGGATCAGATTGAAAAGAACGGCGGCGTTGCGGGGATGGAGGCGGATGCAGCCATGGGAGACCGGTCGGCCCAGATAGCGGAGCTCGTAGGTGCCGTGGATCGCGTAGCCCCCGTGGAAGAACACCGAATAGGGCATCGGCGAGTTGTGGTAGCGCGACGAATAGTGTTGCCGGTGGAGGCTCTGGGGACGGAAGCTGCCGGTCGGCGTGCGGTAGCCGCGGCGCGCCGTCGACACCCGCCAGGTGGCGTAGGGCGCGCCGTTCACGTAAAGGTGCAGGCGCTGCTCGGAAATATCGACCCTGGCAACGACGTTGGCGTTGGCGCGGCCTGGATACGCGGCGCAGACGAGAACAACGAACACGGCCGCCAAGCGATGGATCATGCGTCACCTCCTTCGTCCCTGCCCGGCATGGACGAGCAAGCGTCCCCGCTCACGCACGCCATTGCAAGGCTTAACTGGCCCCATGGTAAGGAAAACGGGGGAGGCGCCGGCCCGATCCGGCCGGCGGCGGCCGTGGTCAGTTGCCGAACAGCCAATCGAACAGGCCGCGGGGCCGTGTCCTGCGCCGCGGCTCGGGCGCGCGGCCGCCGGAGAACCAATCGTCGAATACGCTGCGGCCATATTCGTCATATTGCGGCTCGGGGCGGGCCTGACGAAGCTTGATCTCGCTCGGCGTGCCCTGCGGGTCGGTGACCACGACCGACACGTCGGCCCAGGCCCATCTGGCCATGCGCCCGCCGAGATTGTGGGGCTCGATCGCCACCACCGCGTTCCTCCACAGATCGATGACGGCGATGTATTCGAGCCGCCCGCCCTTCTCCGCGTCGCCGGCGAAATAACGCAGCAGCCCGATTCCGCGCAGCTGGTTCTTCAATAGCTGCCATTCGAGGAACCTGGGCTCGCCCGGGCCATACATCTCGAGCGGCACCCGCAGGTCGGGAAAGCGCGGATTGGTGGCGACGTAATGGCCCTTGCGGACCCGTTTGACGAGCCAGTCATCGAACGGCTCGCCGATCACCTCGCCGCCGGCCTCCGGCAGGAGGAGGGGCTCGCTCTCCGCGCGCTCCTCCCGGGCGTCTTCGCCGCCCGCCGGATCGAGCGTCGCCGCCTTGGCGTAATCGGCATCGGCCTCGCCGGCGCGCCCCAGCTTTTCGTAGATCTCGGCGCGCACCCGGTAGGCCGCGCCGCTATTGGGATCAATGGCGAGCGCACGGCTGGCGTCGGTGAGGCCCTCCTGGGGGGCGCCCATGCGCAGATAGGTGCGCGCCCTGCTGACATAGGCCGCCGTCATGTTGGGCGCGAGCGCGATCGCCTTGGCGAAGTCCTCCTGGGCCTTGTTGAAGACGCCGAGATCAGCGTAGACGCGGCCGCGCTCGGCGAAGATGTCTGGGGATTCGGGGCGGAGCTCGGTCGCCTTGGAGAGGTCGTTGAGGGCCGGCCGGTAGCGTTTGAGCCGCGCATAGGCGCGGGCCCGGGCGATGTAGAGCTCGGCGCTGTCGCTGCCGTTGCCGATCGCCTGGGTCAGATCCTCGATCGCGCTCGAATGCCGCTCGAGCGTCAGGTTGGCCGAGGCCCGGTTACGGTAGGCGCTCGAGTAGTTGGCGTTGAGCAGGATCGCCCGGTTCAAATCGCGCATCGCGGCGAAGGGCCGGTCGAGCTCGGTGTTGACCTTGCCGCGGCCGTTCAGCGGAACGGCGTTGTCGGGCATCAGCTCGACCGCCTTGGCGAACGCCTTGTAGGCCTGATCGGTGCGGCCCATGGCGAGCAGGGCGTTGCCGCGGTTGTTGTAGGCGGCGCCATAGGCGGGCGCCAAATCGATCGCCCGGTCGAAGTCCTTGACCGCCTCGTCCGGGCGCTTGAGGTCCATCAGGGCGTTGCCGCGGTTGTTGTAGACGACCGCGTAATCGGGAAACAGCTCGATCGCCTTGTTGAAGTCATCGACCGCCTCCTTGGTCTTACCCAGCCGCCATTGGGCGACGCCGCGGTCGTTGTGGATGTTGGCGCGGCGCACGTCCGAGAGATCGGCCGATTCCAAGGCCTGCGTATAGGCCTCGACCGCCTTTTCGTATTGCCCGCGCAGCAGCGCCGAAACCCCTTGGCCGGCCTGCAGCAGGGCGCGGTTGGTCGCAGCGCGCGCCGGCGGCGCGCCGGCAAGGACGAGGGCGAGGCCAACCGCAACCGCCCATCCCAGAAACCCGCAATGGCCACAAAGCCGCATCGACAACCGATCCTTCACCACCGTCACCACCAATCCCGGCGCTCCGGCCGGGAACTCAGCGGGGTGAGCCGCTCCGCCGCATCAACCCTCCGCCCCCGCGACCGCACACGCGGCCGGGCCGACGAGCAAACGTCATAGCAAATTTGTCCCTCCCCCGCCAAACCCCGATCGCGGGCGGCCGCTCCGCCCAAGTGATGAGAAGTCCGCAAGGCCGCGGCGCATGGCCAGCTTCCACGCACTCCCCCGATCGGTTAGACTCGACCTGATTTTTCCCTCCGGCGAAGGCGGTGGGCGCCATGACTGAAACCAAATCCTCCGCGCCCAGGAAAAGCCTTTGGATCCGCGCGCGGCCTTATGTGATCCTGTTGGCGACCGTGCTCGGCCTCGAGTTCGCGGTCTCCTATTGGTTCGACTGGAGCCTATTCCACGTGACCGAGATAGAGCTCTCCCGATTGCGGGACGACGGCAGCTGCCTGCGCTTCACCGTCAACAACCTGCTGCAGGAGGAGCGTATGCTCGAGGATCCCTCGCTCACGCTGCTCGCCGTCAACGCCGATTCCGTCGTCCGCAGCCGGCCGATCCCGCTCAAGCTCGACGGCACCAGCGACGACCGCATCCTGCTGCAGCCGGGCGACCGCCTGCAGCTATGCGCAAGCTTCGCCTCCAACATGCTCAAACGCGACGTCGTCTACGAGATCCAGACTTTCGACGAGCCCGCCAAGGCCCAGTGCAAGTTCAGCGTCATCGTCAGAAAGCCCTCGCGCAGCCATGCCCATCTCTACGGCCGGGTCTTCAACTGCGCCGACCAGCTCAAGATCCTCTATGAAAAGTAGGCCGGGCGCCGCCCGAAGGGTCCTGTTCATCGCTTCCATGGGTGGTCCGGCGGAGCTCCGCCAGCACCCCCGGCAGCAGCTCCGCCAGATCCTCGGCGATCAGGCCGGGACCGAAGGCCGCCGCCGCAGCGCCGTGCAGCCAGACGGCCGCCGCCGCCGCCTCGAAGGCGTCCATGCCCTGGGCGAGATGGGCAAGCACGAAGCCCGCCAGCACGTCGCCCGCGCCCGCGGTCGCGAGCCAGGGCGGCGCGTTGCAATTGACCGCGGCCCGGCCGCCAGGCGCCGCTATGACGCTGTCGGCGCCCTTGAGCAGAACGACCGCGCCGGCGCGGGCCGCTGCGGCCCGGGCCCGCTCCAGCTTGGAGCCCTCGAGATCGGGAAAGAGGCGGGCGAATTCGCCCTCGTGCGGCGTCAGCACAGCCGCGCCGGAGCGAGCGCCCAAAGCCTTGAAGAGCGTCGCCGGCGCCGCCTGGAAGGAGGAGAGCGCATCGGCGTCGAGCACCAGCGCGGCGCCGGTCGCGAGCAGCGCCTCGACGAGCCCCCGCGTCGCCTCGCCGACGCCGGCGCCCGGACCGATCAGGCAGGCGTTCTTGCGCTCGTCCCGCATCATCGCCGCCAGGCCTTCCGCGCCCTCGAAGACGCCGATCATGACCGCCGTCAATTGAGCGGCGTTGACGGCGAAGGCTTGCTTCGGGCTCGCCAGCGT
>Ga0137829_12375437_pt1 | contig 10168 bp, 11 predicted proteins | sample OV2TP2_FD_97737 | JGI IMG/M metagenome (GOLD analysis project Ga0137829, IMG submission 97737) | reverse complement strand
AGATTGCGATTTCGTTGCGTTCGCTTTTGGAAAGTTGCGAAAACTTTTTTCTCTTTTTTTCATGCACCCATTGTACTCTTGTTCTATTTCACATGAGAATGCGGGTTTACGCTACACTACGCAAGCAGCGCGTCAACGACTTTCTTTACTGCCGCGCCGTCGGCGCGGCCCTTGAGTTCGGCCATAAGCGCTTTCATGAGCGCGCTGGCGCCTTCTTTCGTCGTGATGTTAAGCGCGGCCATTTTCTCGCGTGCGATGCGCTCGATCTCCTCGCGCGGCATTTGCTGTGGCAAATACGTCTCGAGAATGCCGAGCTCGGCTTCCTCTTTCACGGCAAGATCTTCACGTTTGCCAGCGCGGAATTGCTCGATCGAATCTTTGCGTTGGCGTGCGAGGCGCGTTGTCACCGCGAGCGCCTCCTCGTCTGTGAGTTCGCCTTGCGGCGTTCTTTTTGTCGCGACGAGCTCGTTTACGAACGCGGCAAGCATTGAGCGCAGCACTGAGAGCCGTAGCGCCTCGCGCGCTCTCAAAGCCGTCTTGATCTCGTCTTTGATGCGCGAGTGGAGCATGGGGTTACTATACTTGAGCGAAAGGAAAAATGCACTTGCCCATAGGCAGCTGTCCGAAGAATCAGTGTTATCCACACGTGTTATCCTCACGGGTTATTCTTATGTTGAATTGAGGAATTTGAATTTGCAATAATAATGCGATCGCATAGTTATTGCAAATCTCCTACAACCACAAGCGAGCGGAAGTAGAATCGGGATTTTATAATAATTTACGATCGTGAATTATCGTAAATTGTATGCGGCGCCACCGCAGGTAGGTCCATAACGGTCACGTGTGTCGTGTGGGCACCTGCGCCTCTCTAAGGATGTCTGCTTGTCGCTCATACGAGACTTTGGCGTAGCAGAAAAGACCGCAGTTTAGCGAGCGTTGCGTATGTGAGCGTGTGTGTCGTGTTCGTATAGCCGACCAAACCCCCCGTGGTGTATGCCGCACCACGGGGCTCTTTTTTTAGAGAACTGGCAGGATCGCTGTGCTATACTTTTCTTGAAGCACTACACAATACGCACCATGCAGCACGCACATAGCAATCTTACGTGCATGCTGCCTGGTGCGTACTGTATGCTGCTTCGTACGACCATGCCCTCATTTTCTGATCGTACTCCCGAAGACATCGCGAGAGAGTTGGGAGCGGACCTTGCGCGGGGGCTCTCGGCGGAGGAGGCCGCGCGGCGGCTTCGGGTCCACGGCGCGAATGCCTTTGAAGCGCGGCCGCGCGCGACGCTCTGGCGCTCTGTCCTCGGGCAATTCAAGAGTCCGCTTGTCGCGGTGCTTCTCTTTGGCGGTATTGCGACCATTGCGCTCGGCGAGTTTCTCGACGCGCTCGTTATCTCGATCGCGCTTGCGATCAATGTGCTTATCGGCACGCTCCAGGAGCATCGTGCGACACGCGCTTTTGAACGATTGACGGCCTCGCAAGTGAAGTCAGCAACCGTGATTCGCGACGGCAGGCGCGAGGTCGTCCCCGCGACGGAGCTTGTCCCGGGCGAGATAGTGGAGCTTGCCTCGGGTGCCGCCGTGCCTGCCGATATGCGGCTCACGAGCGCGAGCAATCTCCTCACGAATGAGGCGACGCTCACGGGCGAGTGGGCGCCAGTTGTCAAGGACACGGAGCTCTCGCACGCCGAAAGCGCGCCGCTGATAGAGAGAAGCAATATGGCGTGGATGGGAACCCTTATCGTCGGCGGTCGTGGATGCGGGATCGTGGTCGCAACGGGTGAGCGGACAGAGCTTGGTAAAATCGCAGCGGAACTCACGGCGCCCGAAGAACGTCCGACCCCGATGCAGGTGAACCTCCGCCACCTCGCGCGCTTCATGCTAACGGCGATCGTTGTTGCTCTTGTCTTCATTGTCGCGCTCTCACTCGTGCGTGGGCGAGCGCTTGCGGACGTGATACTTTTATCGGTCGCGGTTGCCGTCGCGGCGATGCCCGCAGGCCTCCCTGCGGCGGTAACGGTGGTTTTGGCGCTCGGCATGGAGAGAATTTTGCGGCGTGGCGGCCTCGTGCGGCACTTGCTCGCAGCCGAGACCCTCGGGAGTACAACGGTGATTCTCACAGACAAAACCGGTACGCTCACCGAAGGAAAAGTTTCGGTTGAGGCGCTCTATCCGGCCGCACTTCTTGATGAGAAAAGTCCGATCGGACTTCAAGCAGATGACGAAGCGGCACAGCCGCTGCTCCGGACCGCGATCCTTGCTGCAGAGACGTTTATTACCGAGTCCGAACGCGAGCCGGAGGAGTTTCGGGTGCACGGCAGGCCGCTTGAGCGGGCCATTACCATCGCAGGCCTTGCTCTCGGGGTGAGCCGCGCTGACCTTGAGCGTCTCGCCCCGCGGCTCGATCTGTTGCCTTTTGATTCGGCGCGGCGCTTCAGCGCCTCTCTGAATCGCTCGCCGGATCGGCGCCACAGGCAGAGGGGTGCCAATCATTTCTCGGCGATCGGCGCACCCGAGCTCATACTCGAGCGTGCGCAATTTCTCGTGCGCGGAGAGCGCGTGGTGCGCATGGGCGCGGCGTACCGAGCGCACGCGCTCGGCATTCTCGCGCGTCTCGGCGAGCGCGGCACGAGAGTCGTTGGTGTCGGCTACCGCCGAGTTCCTTGGACGCAAATTCCCGACGGTAAGCGGGCAGCGGCGGTGGAGGACGAACCGGAGCAGCACCTTCTCCAGGGGCTCGTTTTCCTCGGGTTCGTCGCACTGCACGACCCGCTACGGAGCGACGCTGCCGCTGCGGTCGAGACAGCGCGTGCGGCTGGCGCGCGCGTCATCATGGTGACGGGCGACAATGTAGAGACCGCGCGCTCTATCGCGCATAAGGCACACCTTGCCGAGGAGGGTGCGCATGCGCTCACGGGCGCGGAGGTCGAGAAGCTCACGGACTTCGAGCTCGGCGAGGCGCTTGAGCGGACGGAGATCTTCGCGCGGATGCTCCCGGAGCACAAGCTGCGCCTCGTGCGCGTCCTTAAAAACTGCGGCGAGGTCGTCGCGATGACCGGCGACGGCGTCAACGACGCTCCGGCGCTGATCTCCTCAGACATCGGCATTGCGCTTGGCAGCGGCACGGACGTGGCGAAGGAGGCGGCCGACATCGTGCTTGTGCATGATAGTTTTGCAGTGATCATCGCGGCGATTGAGGAAGGCAGGCGCATCATTGATAATCTGAAGAAAATCGTGGCGTATCTGCTCTCGACTTCTTTTAGCGAGGTCATTGTGATCGGCGGCTCGCTCATCGCAGGCGGGCCCTTGCCGCTTCTCCCCGCGCAGATCCTCTGGACGAACATTATTGAGGAAGGATTTATGAACTTTGCATTTGCCTTTGAGCCTGCGGAGCCGGGGCTCATGCGCCGCTCACCGCGCGAGAGCGCCGCGCGCATTGTGGTGACGCGAGAGATGCGCGGGCTCATCGTGATGATTGCTGCGGTGACGGGGGCGCTTCTCCTCGCGCTCTACTTTCTCTTTCTTCGGCTCGATCTACCGGAGGAGCGACTGCGTACGCTGATGTTCGTCGCGCTCTCGATTGACTCGATCTTTTTTTCTTTCTCGTTGAAAAACCTCCACAAGCCGGTCTGGAAGCTCAACCTCTTCTCAAACCCCTACCTGCTTGCCGCGCTGGGAAGCTCGATCGCGCTTCTTTTCGCCGCGCTCTTTGTCCCGTCGGTGCGCACACTCCTCTCGCTCGTGCCGCTTGCGGCCCCTGAGCTTCTTTTCCTTCTCTTCGTCGGTTTGGTGAACCTCGCAACGATTGAGGCGGGGAAGTGGCTCGTTTTCCGCCGCGGGAGAAACGGGAGTAAATAGTGAAGCAGTATGTGGAGAGAGCCGCGTATGGAGCCATCGACTAAGAACTCGAGGATACGGACGTGAGGATGCGCAGCACGGCGCACGGTTCGAATGTGTGCGGTTTGCCTGTGCGGCGCACTCACGCCGTTTGTTGTCATGAGTGCGGAGCTAATTTACGATCGTAAATTATTGTAAATTGTTCGCGTATCGTTCTCCGCCTGGAAAACGACGGAGGCACAAAGACGGACGAATGGGAAAGGGCAGGCGAATGCAGAGAAAAAAAATGACAAAAGCGAACATCGGCGCATCAGCGGCGTGTTGCTCTGTTACGACCGTTCCGAGCCGAGGAGTTTCAACACCTCTTTGATACGCTCGCTGGTGTTTGTGGTGGTCGGCTTGATTTTTTTCAGCGCCTCGCGCGCGTCGCGGGCACTGTAGCCGAGGGCGGTGAGTGCGTCGATGACGTCGCCGTAGTCCTCGCCCGCGCTATCCGTCTCGCTTGCGCTTGCGAGTGAGTCGCGGAGTTCGAGAACGATTTTTTGCGCTGTCTTTCTGCCGATGCCGGAGACTTTGGTGAGGTAGGAGGTGTCGCCGCGCGCGATCGCGCTCCGGAGAGTCTCGACAGGCGCAAGATCGAGGATCGCGAGCGCGGAGCGCGGCCCAATGCCGGAGATCGAAATCAGGCGTTCGAAGAGCGAGAGCTCGTCGCGCTCCCTGAAGCCGAAGAGCTCGAGCGCGTCGTCGCGGACCACGAGGTGCGTCCAGAGGGAGACAGGGCCGCGCGCGGCGCCTTGTCCCGTACCGACTGGTGTCGGGAGGAGCGCCGCGCGCGCGTCGGCGCCCACGCGTACGCGGTAGCCGACACCCCCGACGTCGAGGATAACGGCATGGCTTTCAACGAGCACGAGCGAGCCGGTGAGTCGGGCGATCATGGTGCCATGATAGCGGCAACTCACCACGTCCTCAAACATTACTTTCCCCTCGTTGAGCCGTATGTTTAGGTTCACTTAATATTAAGATTAGTATTAGGCGCTCAATAGAGCCATATTTTTGTAAGGATGAGGAATAGTCGCGAAAACACTTGACAAGTGCCTAGTTTTATTGGTAGAATAGTTGCAGAAATTACAGATGTTTTTTCGGAATTCTTTGAAAGGGGAAAAGTCATGCCAGCTTGGCAATTTTGGCCGGGCCACGATCGTAATATCATTAACCCGACGCTCGAAGCCGAAAGGCGTCGAGCAGAGGAGTGGCGGAAGGAGGAGGCGGAGCTCGAAGCCCGCCAGCGGGAAATCGAGGCGGAACTTTCTGCTATCTCGAAGAGGTGCGGCAGGCAGGCGGTCGCTGTTGGTCGTTCGCACCCGACGGATGTGAATATCTCTCGGCTACCAGCTTTAATTCCACCGAAACGAGTCTTGTGGATTGAATTTTCGGTGGGGTATCCGGGACTGGCCCGCCGTAAAGTTTTTGCGAGCGTACCGCAGGGGTTTTCGCTGTCGGGACAGCAGTCTACGCACTGGTCGATCGTCGTGAAGTACGACGAACTCGACCGATTTGCCAGGGCCGTCGCGGAACTGGATGCGCAGTGGGCTGTGGAAGCAGCCGTGAAGAAAAAGACGCGCGAAGAGAATAGGTTGCCTGATGTTGTTGCTCCGTCCGTGGAGCAGGCTGAAAAAACGCAACAGCCGCAATCTTCCGCCACGCTGGCGGACTTGGTTGCGAAATTCAACGCTAGCCGCAATAGTTGAGTGGCAAAGGAGATTGTATGTATAAGATCGTTGAGAATTCATTCGGTCGGGCTCCGAGTTTTGCAATCACGTGCGGCTTGCAGGAGGGCTATGGCCCCGATGCAAAGTTGCACACGGCCGACGAGGTGGTGAGCCTCGTTGAGACACACCTCAAGGAGTGCGCCGCATCGGGTCGCCCCTACCTCACCGGTTTCGTTACGACCGGCACAATCGTGTATGCCTGGCCTGGTGGCGAGGGCAAGGCGGGCGGCGGTCACGAGCCGCAGGCGACGTACGGCGGGGAGAAGAACCCCCTGTACAATTCGTCCGTCACGGATGAGCAGGTCGCCGAGTTCCTGAACGGTCTCGCGTCCGTTCTCGGAGCGGCTCTCGGCCAGACCAGGGTCTATGTCGCATATGATGGCGACATGTGGATCCTCCAAAAGGAGGGGTCGTCCACCCCTACGGGTGAGACGGCCTAGAGAATCACTATAAGGGTTTTGAAAGGGGTGACATGAGCGATCGTGTCACCCCTTGATTTTTTTCGGCAATTCGGTTAGAAAGTAGAGGGTGGAAAGCGAAAAGCAGGAGGACGGTCATCCTCTGAACGACCATGAACACGTCATTAGTAATATTGGTGATACTCCTCACGCTCGGTGTTATTCTGCTCGGGATTTGGCTTGCGGTGGATTATACGGAAAGGCGCGGGAGGCATGCGCACGGCAAATAGTTGCTAGAGAGCGATACGCCGCTAGGGTCAGGCGTGTTCCGAATACACTAGTCTAACATTATGCCCATTACACGATCAGCCCAAAAAGCCCATCGCGGCTCGCTCCGGAAGCGGGTGTTTAACCGCCGCCGCAAGGATGCGATGCGTGCGGGGTTGAAGCTCGCTCGCTCGCTCATCGCGGCGGGGAAGCGCGAGGAAGGCGTCGCGGCTGTTCCGGCCGCCTACAGCGCGATAGACAAGGCGGCAAAACGCGGGGTTATAAAGAAAAACACCGCGGCGCGGAAAAAGGCGCGGCTGATGGCGGCGTTGCGCCGCATCGACAAGTAAAGCAGCAGGCAGCAAGCAGTAAGCACGCGTGTCAAAGTCTGAAGCACGAAATACGAAACAAATTGAATTTCCAAGTAAACAATTTTCAAGTAAATCTCAATTTCCAAATTTTCAAATCTCAAACACGGAAAACGTTCGGGTTTGGAACTTGGAGCTTTGAGATTTGGAAATTGTCTTCCAAATTGAGAACTTGGAACTTGGAAATTCGGCTATATATTTTGTTGGTTAGAGGTCGAACTATTATAAAGCCCTAATCTCACCAAATACCTATGGCACTTATCAAGTGGGAACCGTTTCGCGGGATGGATCGTTTTTTTGACGATGATCTGTTTACGATGCCGCAAATTTTCCGCACTGGCTGGGATCTCGCCGTAGACATCTTTGACGAGGGGGACAGTGTGGTTGCCGAGATGACGCTGCCCGGGATTGATCCCGATAAGGTTGACATTACCGTCGAGGATGATTATCTCAAGGTTTCGGGCCGCCGCGAGGAGGAGACGGAGGAGAAGAAAAAGAATTACTACAGCAAGGAGATCCGCCGCGGCAGCTTCGAGCGCGTCGTGAAGCTCCCGACGTCAGTGCAAGGAGATAAGGCTGTTGCTGAATACAAAAACGGCGTTCTGTGCATCAAGATTCCGAAGCGCGACGAAGCGAAGCCGAAGAAAATCAAGGTGTCGGTGGCGAAATAACGAATTCGCATAGTGAACCCCAAACGACGCGGCAAGAGCCGCGTCGTTTGGGGTTCACTGATGCCCCCACGAGGAATCGAACCCCGATCTCGAGCTCCGGAAGCTCACGTTTTATCCATTAAACTATGGGGGCTCGCGTTCGATTCCTCTCGAGGGGATTTTTAGCTGTGGCCTAAATCCCCTCGAGAGGAATCGAACCTCTGTTTTGGGATCCGCAATCCCATGTCCTGTCCATTGAACGACGAGGGGTGATGTGCGAGGAGTATAGCAGGGCGGGGGTTTGGGCGCCACAGGACTGGCGCCTAGAATCCAATCCAGCTCATAAGGCGGGCCGAGAGCGGTTCTTCGAGGGCCTCTTCGAGAAGGTGGCGGCGGAGGAGACTGCGCGCGGGATCAATATGCTCGTGCGGCAGGGGAATCGTGAGGTGTGGCGCGAAGAGTTTGTGCGGGCGCATGATGAGCTTCGGCGGCTCACTGCTGGTCAATCCGAAGGCGTCAAATATAGTATACGGATAGAGTGTGTCGTCTATTGAGATGCCGCGGTCGCCGAGCGCAAAGCGCCGGAGGCGAGGGGCTCGCGAGGCGACGAGGCCGAGCGCGACCGCGCTGATCACAATGAGGATTGCGAGCAGTACGTTCTGAAACATGAGTGCGGCCACGGTGAGCGCCGCAGCGAGGATGCCGAGCGCCCAGTACCAATCGGCGCCGTGCTCGCGCGGCTCGTATTCATGCTCATCCCAGGTGATCGGCTGCATGTTCCCTCTAGTATAGCGCGTTTAGCATTTTGAAAGAAAGGGGAAACCCGTCGCGTGGAGCGCGACGGGTTTGGCAGTGCTAGTACTGAGCTGTGCCACGAAAACAATCGAGGTCTTTTTTAATCCATTTCCATACCTCACCGCTCTCGATTGCCTCACAGGTCGCTTTCAACATACCTTGTGGTTCCGTACAGCGTGCGAGTTGTGCGGGTGTTGTGCAGAGCGCGCTCTCTGACCCCGGGCCGTATCGGTACCACTCGATACCGTGGTCGGTCGTGTAGAGGTTATAACCCCCCGCGGATGGTATTCAAAGAAAACGAGCGCTCTATCAGGCCGAGAGCAGGTCGGCACGCAAGCGATCGCCCGCTTTCCCGATTCGCCTTCCCGAAACTGCGCTACCCATGAAAAGATACGCTCGGCATAGGGAAGATTCTGCAGTGTGCGTTGTTTGTGGACGCGCACTCTTCGTTTCTCCGCGGCCGCTTCTTTACGTTGTTTTTCCTGTTCCCTCTTGGAGGCTTCAGCGCGGGCGTTTGCGTACTGTATGAGATACTCACCGAACGATTCTGGGACATCAAATCTTTCAGTCATTCCGCCTTTCCTTCTTCTTTAGTCAGTAAAAAAGTGTCCTGAACACTGGCTGGAACAGGTCAATGTCTTTCCGGCACGCGGTTCTGAACTCGCAACTCGGGCAGTCGGGCTCTACGAGCTCGGGGCAGTAGGAGCGCGCTTGCCAGAGCGCGTGGTCGAGAAACCCCATGACGCGCGGTACGTGCGGGAGTCGCGCTCGGAGGAGCGCGGCGAGGCGCAAGACGGCGCGACGTGTCGTTCGGCGGATCGTACCCTCGATTGTCGCAGTGACAAAGAGCCGCGCGATGTTTATAGCGCGGAGCGCTTTCGCGAGTACCACCATGCCGCTTCGGAGAGCGACGCGCATGATGTGGTAGTCAATGATCGGCCGCACGTCTTCCCCTGCTGCCGGCTTGAGAAAATGCTCGGGGCGGGAGATCATCTCCATCGCAAAGAGCCCGATCTTTTTTTGGAGCGGATCCTCGCAGAAGCCGGGGACCAGTGAGAGGAGCTGGTAGAACATCGCGATCGGCCGCGGACTTTTATTGGCGATTGCGATTAGTTTTTTCGGGCTGTTGAGGTGCGTCGCGTACCGGAAGCACTCTCCATAGCGGTGAGTGAGCGCTATGCGTTCGTCGATATCTGGTAGGGGTATCGGGCCAAGGTCGTCTGCGAGGACGTGACGGATTGCAACGCCGCTCATGTGCGCAAGACGATGAGGTTCAAAGATGCCGCGGTCTCGGTCAAACTCCCGCTTGAGTGCGGCGAAGAGCAAGGCGGACCCGCGGTATTCCCTGCCTGCGATGTGGCCGGTGATGGGGCTATCATAGCGGCCGCCGCTTGAGTACCAAAACCCGTGGTTTTGAATACAACTGAACGCGAAAAAGTTTTCCGTCTCACGGTCCCCTCTGGCAGGGAACAGGTCGGCGGCGTACGTGCGCATGCCGTTTTTCTCGAAGCTGTGAAAATCCATACCGTCGCCGCTCGCCGGTATCGGCATCGAACATAAGACAGCAGCAATTTTTTCAATCCGTCGCGGGTTGGTTCGCGCGATCATACAGGGCCTCCTTCGCCACCCCCTGCGTCATCAGGGGAAAGGTAACGTTCCCATTGGACCAGGCACCACTTCCGTAGTTTTTCTTTGGCTTCCTGAAACGCTGCACGAGTGGCCCGAAATTCAAAAATGCCATGGGTGCCTCTGACAATCTGAATGTCTGGAATTGTACTGAGCACCGAACATATATCATCGTCGGATATATCGTTTCGGCATGCCAGCCTGACCAGCGCAATATACTCTCTTTGTCCATGCACGGCTCACCTCCTGGGGGTGTAGTTTTCGAGCGATCTCGCTCCGCGTATTTTTCTGATGTAACGATAGCCGATTTTTTGTGTTCTCGCAACAGTCACTCACGGCGTATAAATTTACAATAGACTTCTTCGGAAATTCCATTCTGCTGCAATTTTTGATTTTTGGCTGCGACGTCGTCAAGCTTCACAAAATGACTCTCGTCGTACAACAAGTACGCCGTC
>Ga0137829_11319653_pt1 | contig 10173 bp, 8 predicted proteins | sample OV2TP2_FD_97737 | JGI IMG/M metagenome (GOLD analysis project Ga0137829, IMG submission 97737) | reverse complement strand
GATCCACGACTCGCCACATCCACGCTGACCCCGCCGGACGGCGTCTTGCCTACAGCATCGTACGTGCTGTAGGCAAGATACCGACCGTCCGGGGAAATAGGATCTGGTCGCGTCGCAATGGCCTTGCCTTCCATGAGCGCACGAAGCACTTCTTTGTCGTCGCCCGATCGCATGTCCCGTCGACGGATCACCAGTTCCCGCTCCGCAATGTCGCGGTAGTAGATGCTCTTCCCGTCCGTCGCCCATTGAGGGTCTGACAGTCGTCGTCGGCCATCATCGTCGGCCACCAGCAGCGCCGCCTCTTTGGTCGCTTCGTCGACAAGATACAAGCCGAAGCGGCCGGCGAGGCTCCTCCCGAGCGTGACAATCGACCGGCCGTCTGGCGAGATTCGCGGGAACTGAACGTATCCCAGCCCTTTCGGGCGAAACTCCTTTACCTGTTCGGTCCCAGTCGTCCAGACGGACATCGAGCAGGGTCCACCTCCCGCGAAACCACACGACACGTAGAGGAGGTGTCTGCCATCGGCAGACCAATGCGGCCGTCCCCGCGACTCGACGAAGCGTTGAAACGTGGAAGTCGGCGGATCCTGGAGCTTTGCAGCGTTCCAGTCGACCGAGGTCACTCGCACCAACGGCGGGCTCGACTGCTTCCACACGAAGAGCGATCCGGTCGACGACACTCCCAGCGACCAGGGCGACCCGACGTCCAATCGCAGCAGCGTGGCGGGGCCTTGGGCGCGTCCGTTCGAGACGGGCAAACCCCAGAGAGCCAGCGCACCAGTGCGGTCGCTCGCGAACAGGAGGTGCCGGCCATCGGGGGACCATCCCATGACGTGGTTCCGGCTGGCGTGCTCGACAACGAGAGACTCCCGGCTGCCATCGGTCGCCATCAAGAACACGTGGCGTTCGTCGCTCGTGTCATCGACGGACAGGTCGTACGCGACGAACCGCCCGTCGGCCGAAAACACGATTCTCGAGGGCTGACTCCAACCCACGGACTTGAGTACCCGCACGGCGCGATCCTCGGTGGCAACGAGCGCGACCTGGCCGGTCCTGTCCTGGCGCATCATCAGCGCGGCGATCCATTTCCCGTCAGGCGACCAGTCGTACGGCCGGATGCTGCGGATGTCTTCCGGCTCGAAGAGCCGCCGAAACTGTGGCACAGCTGTGCCCTGGAGGTCTGCCACACGCAGCTCGGCACGTGAAAGGCCTTCCGGGCTGTGCCCGTAGGCGATTTGCCTGCCATCCCTCGAGATGGTGGAGTAATCCGACCAGCCGTGGCTGAGCCGTCGATTGGTACCAGCCTCCAAGTCGCGAAGCATCAAATTGCCGTTGTTCCAGTCGATGAACGACAAGAAGCGGCCGTCCGGCGAGACGGTCCCGAAACCATCCGCGTCTGGTCCCGGCCACACGACGCGGTCGCCCTTCACCACCGCCTGGCGGGCCGGCACAGCCTGTGCCCCGAGGCGGGCCCTGGCCAGCGTCACCGCTTCTCGCTGGTCCGCGTAATCGCGCAGCACCTGCTCGTAGATCCGCCTGGCTTCGTCATTGCCCAGCTTCTGGTAACACTCCGCCATGCGGACGAGGGCTTGCGCCGCAAGCGCGCGATTGGACCCGGCGCCGGCGAGGATCTGCCGATAGGTTTCGATGGCGCCCCTCAGGTCGCCGTCGACCGTGGCCTTGTGCTGCGCGGTCGCGAGCAGCTTTTCGATCTGCACGGCGTCCTGCTGTGCGCGAGCTGGCTGCACTGCGAGCGCGATCGCCGCGATGAACACGAGAGAACGTCTGGTCATGGTGTCGCTCCTCGACCGAAAGACTACCGATCGCCCTTCCGAACACTGGCATGTCCAGGTCAGATTTCCGTCAGATCTCAGCCGTCAAAGCGGTACCCGAGGCCACGCACGTTGACGAGATATCTCGGGTCGGCCGCATCCGGCTCGATCTTCCGGCGCAGGCTGCCGATGTGGTTGTCCACCACGCGGTCCGAAACGAACGTGTTGGGCCCCCACGCGTCAGTGATGAGCTGCTCGCGCGTGAGGATGCGTCCGCGCGCCCGCACGAACACCTGTAGGACCCTGAACTCCAGCGGCGTCAGGGGAATCGTCTGGTCGCCGCGTCGGATCTCCCCTCGGCCGAAGTCGACCTGGATGTCGCCAATGGTGACGACCGGCGGCGCCGCCCCCGCCTGGCTCCGGCGCAGCAGTGCCGCAATGCGGGCGCGCAGCTCGCGGACGCCGAACGGCTTGGTCACGTAGTCGTCTGCGCCAGCCTCGAGGCCGAGCACTTTTTCCGCCTCCTGCGCGCGGGCCGTGAGCATCAGGATCGGTGTCCGCACGCCGCTCCGCCTCAGTTCCCGGCAGACTTCGAATCCGTCTTTCCCTGGCAGCATGACGTCGAGCAGGATGGCGTCGAACGCGGCCTCACGCGCTCGCTTGGCCGCGGCTAGACCGTCCTGGAGCACCTCGACCTGGTAGCCTTCGAGCGTCAGGTCGTCCTCGAGAGCCAGCGCGATGCCAGGCTCGTCTTCGACGATGAGAATGCGGGGGTGACCACCTACAGAGGGCAATGTCTCGCTCATGACTCGGCGCCTCAGCAGTCGGATCCGGCTTCAGCCGGATTGAGTGTGCCTTTGACGCCTGGTGGGAAGCATGTTCGAAGCTAGGTCTCATGGCTCAGCGGCAGCAGCACGCTGAACGTGCTGCCGCGGCCCGGCTCGCTGTCGAGACGAACCTCGCCGCCGTGGGCGGCCACGATCTGGCGCACCATGGACAGGCCAACGCCCGTGCCCTTGACATTCGCGGCCATCGCCGCTCGGCCCCTGACGAACTTTCGGAAGATGGCCTCCTGCTCGGCGCGCGGGATGCCGGGCCCGTGATCGACGATGGAGATGGCGGCTAAGTCCTGCTCGGCCCTCAGGTCGACCGAAACGGTCGCGTCGCGGGGCGAGTACTTGAGGGCGTTGTCGATGAGATTGCGAAGCGCCACCGCGAGCGCGCTTTCGTCGGCCCGAACCCGAGGGCCGCTCGGTGGCGCGCTCATCGCGATCTGCTGCCCGGCGGCCCGCGCTTGCGGCTCGAGGTCGGTGACGATCCCCCGCACGAGCGCGGCAGCATCGACCTCCGAGAAGAGGTACCGTTCCGCACCCGCTTCCATCTTGCCGAAATTGAGGAGCGTCTCCACCAGGCGCTGGAGGCGCGCCGCCTCGGCGGCGAGCACACCGTAGTAGGTCCGCCTGCGATCCTCGTGCTGGAGCCGGCCCATCTGGAGCATCTCGGCCATCTGCCGGATCGTCGTCAGTGGCGACCTGAACTCGTGGGAGACGGCCGCGACGAAGTCCGACTGGAGGCGCGCCACTTCCGACTCGCGGCGGATGGCGCGGGCCATGAAGTACGTCGCGCCCCAGAGGAAGGCGAGCATCGCCAGCGTCATCGCGATGAGAAGCGGCTCGCTTTGGACGCGCTGTGCGAGTGGTGCGGTGGACCACAGCCGCAGCGTGAAGGGGTACTCGCTGCCGCCGATGACGCGCGACGCCGATCGCGCGGCCCCGGGAACGTCGCCAGAGGGCGGGAGGTCGTCGGCGTCCAGGCGCCACGCCATTCCGTCTGGCGCGAGCGGCGCAAGAAAGCGCTCGGCGAATGCCGCCAGCAGGATCGTTCGCTCGCCACCGGATCGCCACAGTACCAGCACACTGCCGCCATCGGTGCTGAACACGCGCTGCCCGCGCGAGGGAAGCTGGCCGCCAGCCTCGCGCCACACGTTACTGAGCGCATTCGCAAGCTTCCAAGGGTTCGGGCGGGGACTGACACCGACTTCGTCGCGATAGACCTCGGCCGTGCCGCGCGTGATGAGCCAGCGACCACTATCGAGGCCCTCTTCAATCTGCGCAGCCACACGTCGGGCATCTTCGTGATCGCCCATGGCGAGCAGCGCGACGCGCTGACCGCCGAGACCGGCCAGCTCGGCCGGGAGATTGTCCGTGCGGGTCGCGCCCAAGGCTGCGAGCCGACGATAGGCGTCGAGCGCCCCGGGGAAGTCGTTCGTCTTGCGAAGGACCCTTGCGAGTCTCAGCAAGGCTCCTGCACGCACGGCCTTCTCACGATGATCAACGAGCTGGCGGTACTTGTCCGCGGCAGAGGCCAGCTGCTGCTGACCGAACTCGACTACCTCGATGCTGTCAAACACACCAAGCGGCGGCGAGTGGTCATCCTCTGGGACGAAGGGGAGCGCGCTCTCGGGTGCCACGACCACCCCGTCTGGCCCGGCCGTGAAGATCACGGCCGCATCGATCGCTGGGAGGGGAGTTACGGGGCTTGCGAGCCAGCTGCTCAACCGCTCGCCGGTTTCGGCGAGCTTGCCGCGAATGGCGGCCGCGACGAGGTCCGCGCGCTGCTCGAGCTGTTCGCGGACGCGTTGCTCGTCCAGGGCGCGTTGCTGCACGACCAGCCGCCACCCGAACCAGCCGAGCGCCGTCGTCACCACCACCGTCGTGGCCAGGAGCGACACCAGCAGCGCGTTCGGTCTGCCGAACACTGTATTGGTATCTTACTGGTGCGGATTCCGGTCAGCGTCAGCGATCTGTCAGGTTTCGGTCAGCGCGAAGGCTCCAGCTCAACGACGCCGAGGACGCAAACGGGTCAAGCACACGCCCGGCTCCTCATGTCGTCGAGCGACCGTCGGTCCTCTCGCGATTCCGCCGCCAGCGAGCCAACTCGGCACGCAGGGGTCCCCAGTACTCACGGTCTGAGGCTGCGACCGAGTCCTGTTCGGCGCGGAGGGCCCGTTCTGTGCGCTCGCCGTTGCCACGGAGCGCTGCGCGTACCGCCGGCCGCCCAGCGGCCAGGCGCTGTGCCATTCGAGGATAGCGGCGACACAGAGCCACGAGGATGGCTGGCGTCCTGGCCTCGCGCAGCCAGAAGGCGACCTGCGACCGCGCTGGGTTCGGAGGCCTGCGATCGTAATCGGCTTCAATCAGGCGTCGGACCATCGGCCAGTCTTTGTCTCGCTGCGTCTTCTTGGCTCGGACCAGGTCCGCGAGCGCGAGCACGTGCACGCGCCCGGCACCCATCAGTTGCAGAGTGCGCCGGCGCGTCCACAGTCGGTCGAATGGCTCGCAGCCATGCAGGGAGGACATGATGTCGATCCGCAGGCCTTCGGTTCCTCTGGCCGCGCATCGGAAATGACACGCATGCCCTCGGCGCAGGACCTCCGCGCTCAGCGGAGGGACGAATACCGGCGTCGCGCGCAGTTGCTGGAGGGCCGCTCGAAGGCGCGTCAGGTTCCGCTCATCGGCGAGCACGGCGAGGTCGACGTCGCGGCTGAACTCGGCGGCGCCGTAGAGAATGCACGCCTGACCGCCCATCAGGAGTGCCCGAACGCGGTGTGTCCGGAAAGTAGAAAGGACTCTGTGAATCGGGCTCTGGCTCAAGCGATCCCCCCAACGCCCGGAACGTCGTCCACAGCTTTGTCGACTCGGTGAACCGCTGTTGCGGTGTCAGCGCCCACCAGGCCAACACCTCGGGGTCGTCGATCATCGCGGATTCCCCCGCGCGCCGAGCCATGACGCCATCATCCTAGCGCGATTTCCTCTCTTCGGCTCGTGCGGCGCTGAGCAGGTTGGATCGACGCCCGTGATGGCGATGGAGGAAGCTTCAGGGCGTGCGTTCGAGGATAGCTGGATTGGCCCCAGGAATACCAAGCGGGCGCCCGCACGAGACATTCACGAGGTCACGAAAGCGACGCGAATTGCGGCCACCGGGCGTACCCCGTCATGTTCCAGGCTCCTCACCAGACCGGCGCCCTGACAGTGCCGTGACAATGCCCGGACTCCCGTGGGCGTAAAACTCCCGGCGTGGGCCAGCCCGTCCGGCCGCGCCCTCCGCGACGCCAGGCCCTCCTGTTGCTGGTCGCCATCCTGGCCCTTGCCTGGTGCTGGTCGCGCTGGGTCTGTGGCTGGTCACGCAGGAACGTCAACTCGAAGACAGGCGGCGCATCGAAGCGCGGCAGCTTCTCGTCGTGCAGGTGCGGCAGGAATTGTTGTCGCGGCTCGAAGCCAAGCCGTTTTCGATCCGAGAGCTGCTGGCCCGTGTGCGCGCGCTGCTTCGGCGCGAGCAGCCGCCGAGCGCGCTGCTGGATGAGTTGATCGTGGACGATGTCACGATTGACTTCCGGCGGTACGAAGCGCGCAGAACCGGTCGCGCGCCGAACGACGCGCGTCTCGACATGACGCGCAGAGAGTTTCAGATTCTCCGGGCGCTGGCCTCGCGCGCGGGCGAGGTCGTGACCCGCGAGGAACTGCTCAATCAGGTGTGGGGGCTGGAAGTCTTTCCCACGACGCGCACCGTGGACAATCACATCGCGGGCCTGCGCGCCAAGCTGGAGCGAGATCCCGCCCAGCCGCGGCACCTGCTCACCGTCCGCGGCGTCGGGTACAAGTGGGTGCCGTAGATGGCGATGGATGAAGTCTCAGCGGGCGCGTTCGCGGTCCCTGATGCGGCGCATGGCCTCGTCCAGGGTCAGATCACCCAGTATCTCGCGTCTTTCGGACGTGTAATCACCACGCCCCGGGTCGTACTGCATCAGAAACCGGATCGCGCCAGAGACGCCAAGCCGTTCCGTGAGGGCGCGCCATCCCTCGGCTCGGATCTCGTATGCCGACATGTGTGACGCTGGTGCCTGGCTCATGTGGCGAGTTCCTGTTGGAAATCGACGGGATTCTTGATCGTCGTCCGCAGGAGGCCGGCATGCTGTCGCCCGAGGCCGACCAATCCGTCGTCGCAAGTGAGCAGGGCGCGGGCGCCGGCCGCTTCGGCGTAGGAGACGTGCAGCGAATCGAGTGGAGCGAACCCGAGCGCGGAAAGCTCCATGGCGCGACGCTCCACCTCGGGCGAATGCGCGACCTCCACCGTGGCGTGATCGATCCACAGCGCCGCGGCCAGCGGTGGGTCTTCGCGGGGGTTCGCGTCGTTCTCGATCAGCAGCGCCGGCGACCGAATCAGCGCGAGCCGGACGCGTTCGGCCTGCTCAATGATGATCGTGACGGCCTCTGCCTCGCGGCGGATGCGCGGCTGCCGCTGGTCGTCAAAGGGGCGCTTGAAGCAGCACATATCGAGATAGATGCCGTCCAAAGGCGGTGTGATCATACCTCTCCTGCCGAGGATAGCCCGGATGGCCTTCGGAGTGCCACGCGGGCACTGCACCGTCGCGACAGCACAAGACACCCAGACCTGGCAGGCTGGTGCCCCCAGGTGACGTCCCATGACGAAGATTTCGTGTCGATTTTGCCTTCGTGGCCGCTGCCGATGACACACGACCTTGCCTGGGTGGCTATCGTTGCAGTGAAGCTGACGCAGGACTGAGGAGTCGGAGTAGGAATGACCATCGCTGATCACCCCCTCCACGGATCCGGACGTGCGGCATTACCGCATCCGGCTCTTGCCTTGGGTCGGTGGACGCCGAGACTGGGGACGCTTCACGGGTGGCCGCGAACACGGGCATCAATGAGGTCGGTCCGGCTTGGTCGCCGGATGGCAAGAAGCTCTACTACCGCGCCAGCGTCGACCAGGACGATCGCGGGATACCGGTACGGCTGGGGCGCGCAATTATCGAGCTGGACCTGGCTTCGGGCACGGCGCACGAGATTCTCCGGCGTCCACGTCTTGGCGTGCCGACTGTTTCGCCGGACGGCCGGTGGATCGCGACCCTGACCGCAGACGCCGCTGGTAGATCCTCGACCACCATCCTCTTCCCCGTCTCCGGCGGTGACGTGCGTGAACTGATCCGGGTGGATCAGCCGGTGGCCGCTGGAGTCATGTTCTGGACGCCGGATTCCAGCTCCATCATTGTGGCGAGCGCTCCGTCTGGCCAGGTTCGAGAGTACTGGCAGGTTTCAATCTCCGGCGGCGATCCAAGAAGACTGGACCTGAAGGTCGACACCCCGACCCGGCCCCACCTCCATCCCGATGGTCGCCGGCTTGCCTACACAACCACAACAGAAACAAAGGCCGAAGTCTGGGTGCTGGAGAACTTCCTGCCCAAGGCCGGCGCGTCGAAGTAGGGCTTGGCCCCAGAGACGCAGAATGTGATGAAGGTACTCCTGTCCACGCTGATCACGGTCGGTCTGCTGGCGCTCGCCGTCGGCGCGGCCCCGACAGCCCAGAGCGGCAACGATCTGTTCCAGCAGGCGCTGGTCAAGGAACGCACCGACGGCAACGTGGCCGCGGCCATCGGAGGATAGTCCCCATGAAGGCAGTGGCGCCAGGCGCGGTTTACGGAAGGTCCCTTATCGGGATCGCGCGGCTGTAGATGCCGGTCGTCTCGGGCACGCATGGCGCGGCACGCGCGCGGCGTGCCACTGGGAGACGTGACGAATCCGGCCGAAATCGAAGCTCCGCGCCGTCATGCCTCGCAATTCCTGCACGACTGAAGGAGCGCACCGATCGCAAGGCTTGACGACGACCGATGGTCGAGCCCGCCTGGCTGCGCACCCAGCGAACCGAGTCGGAAAGGAGAGGAACGTGCCGACGTAGGGATCGGATCCCGGGAAGAACAGCTTCGGGAAGATGAGCGCCGCGCGGGGTGACGAAGCGGCTCGATCCACCGCGGAGCTGGGGGAGATCCGCGCATGCCACCGACAAGGCGCCGAAGGACGTTTTGCCAGCCTGCGGAGGTGGGTGTGCTTCGCTACGCGCAACTCGAAACCGCGGTAGCTACGGCAGCGCCAGTGCCACGAGCTCCGGAACCGGATCGCCGCCCACCGTGATTGCAATGTATTGCCGCCCGTCGAGCATGTAGGTCATCGGCGCCCCAATCGCGCCGAGCGGGAGATCGACCGATCCGACCTCGGTGCCCGTCGCCTTGTCGCGGGCGACCAGACGCGGACCGTTCTGCGATCCGCCGCTCGTCAAGGCGCTGATGAGCAGTGTCTTCGTCAGCAGCGGACCACTCAGGCTGCTGTCCCCTCCGAGGGGCGGCAGATCGAGGTTCTTGAGCAGCGGATGATTCCGAATGAACTGGCCGTCCCCCATCGGCTTCATCCAGACGTGCTCGCCCCTGTTCATGTCGATCGCGGTCATCCGCGAGTACGGCGGCTTGTAGAGGGGGATCCCTCCAGGCAGCCGGGGAAACCCTTCGCGTGCCTGAATGTATCGGAGCGTCCCTTTCTCGTTGCCTTCCGGCTCCTTCAGCCGGAACACCGTGGGCGACTGTCGAGACGGCACGTACAGCAGGCCCGTGTCAGGATCCACCGCCGCGCCCGACCACCCGGCGCGTTGGCCCAGGCCGAGCGTGCCCTGGTTTCCCCCTTTGACCACGAGCGAGGGCGGCGTGTAGAGCGGCCCGAGCCGGTAGTTCTGGACCGCCTTCTCGGCCATGGCGCGGATCTCGGGCGTGAAGTCCACGAGAGAATCCCGCGTGATGTCCAAGTACTCGAATGGCGCCGGTTTGGTCGGGAACGGCTGCGTCCGCGAGGCGCGTTCGCCAGGCACATCCGACGAGGGAACGGGCCGTTCTTCGATGGGCCAGATTGGCTGACCCGTCGCGCGATCGAACGTGAAGACGAGCCCCTGCTTGGTCACCTGCGCGACCGCTTTGATCTTCCGCCCGGCGACGGTGACGTCGAGCAGGTTCGGCGCGGCCGGGTTGTCGTAGTCCCACAACCCGTGATGCACCATCTGGAAGTGCCACTCGCGCTTGCCCGTCTCCAGGTCGACGGCGACCAGGCTCTCGGCGAAGAGGTTGTCGCCGAGCCGATGCCCGCCGTAGTAGTCGTTCGTCGGCGTGCCGACCGGCAGGTAGACGAGGCCGAGCGCCGCGTCCGCGCTCATCAGCGACCAGACGTTCGTGTTGCCTGAATACCGCCACGACTCGCCCCGCCACGTCTCGGCGCCGAACTCGTCGGCGCTCTGCGGGACGGTATGGAAATCCCACCGGTGGCGGCCCGTCCGCACGTCGTACGCGCGGGCCCATCCGGGCGGTGCCTCTTTCGTGATGACGCGGTCGTTGATCGTCGATCCGACGATGAGCGTGTCGCGGACGATCATCGGCGGCGACTGCGACGACAGTTTGACCATGTTCACGATGTCCCGCTCGCCGCGCGCCACGCGCGGCAAGCCTGCCGTGAGATCGACGTGCCCGTTGTCGCCGAAGTCCTCGACGGGAAGGCCCGTTCGCGCATCG
>Ga0137829_11746361_pt1 | contig 10179 bp, 8 predicted proteins | sample OV2TP2_FD_97737 | JGI IMG/M metagenome (GOLD analysis project Ga0137829, IMG submission 97737) | reverse complement strand
GATCTGTCCCACGAACTGCCGGACGCCCCGCTGCCCGACGCGGTCGCGATGGGGGCCGAGCCTTTTCTGGTCGTGGGGGCCATGGCCGGCGGGTAGCTCGCGCGATGCGCGAGCTCAACCATGCAATTCGGAACGCTCGCGGGCCCGCAACACGATTGGCGCCGGTGCGGCGACCAGCTGCGCGTGATCGATTCGGCGTGCGATCACGTTCCCATGACAGAATGAGACAGATGTGAACTCTACCTCGCTTGATACCTGGTAAAGTGAAAACGACAGACCTACGTACTAGGAACTGAGTGTTACGACGATGAGGAAGCGGCCGTACGCACTCATTTCGCGCCTTGACGGCAGCTTAGAACCTCGCCAGAATCTAGGCGCAACCGAGATCGACTATCACGTTGCAAGCCACTACCACGACGATCACATCGGTTGCACCACGCAGGTGCTGACGCAGTGTCCGCTCTTGAACGAAGGTCTGACCGTGGCGGGGCGCACCATACGTATACCAGCTACGTCGGTGTGAGAATACTCACCGCGCTTTTGCTTGTCATTCCGGCGCTGCCCGCCTGGGCCCAGGCTCCCGCGATTACCAGCGTCGCCCCTCTGGTGGCGCCGCGCGGCACGACCGTGACCCTGGTCGGAACGCTGCCAGCGAACACAACGACCTTCTGGTTACTCACGGAGAAGCCCGGTCCGCCCGGACGGGAGCCATACGATTGCACGAAGAACACCACCGAGACCCGCACGAGACTTGTCTCCACTTCTTCCGCCCCGGTCAACGGCGTCACGACCTTCACAGCTCTCGTGCCGGCCTCGCTTGCAATGGGCGACTACACCCTTTGCGCCAGCTACACCGGCGCGGGAGCAGCCGAGGGAACCACACAAACGATCTGGTACACCGTCCCAATCCTCGGGGACAGCGGTCGTTTGCAAGTGGCGGAGGCGCCCGGAGGCCAAGCCGTGCGGGTCACCTCCGTGCAGCCGCACGTCGCCTATGAGGAAGCCGACACCTACAGCTTTTCGGTGTTAGGCGACGGGTTCAGCCTTGTCGGACCAGATAACAAGGTGTTGCTCGAAAGTAGAGAGATTCCAGTCTGCTGGAACAATGATTCAGCGTGCAGCAGCAATAGAGCGATGGGAACTGGCACCGCGACCAGTGGCCGCCAACTCGATCTCAAGTTGCCCTCCAGTTTCCAGGGCCAGTTTAAAGGGTCGTCGAGGGTCCAGATTCGGGTAGGGAACAACGAAAGCTCTTCAGATGCCGCCATGTCCGTCACGCTGGCGCGCGTAAGCAGGAACGCGCCCATCTGGATCGCCGCCGTTATCCTCGCTCTGTTGGTCCTGTTGGTGGGCGGACTGCTGGGCGTCAGCAAGGGTGCGCACCAGGTGGCCGGGGTCCAGCTCAGCCTGCTCTCCGCGCTGTTCCTCGACAAGGCCACCGACACCTACAGCTTGTCGCGCGCGCAATTTTACGCTTGGACCGGCGCCGCCGTGTTCGGCTACAGCTACCTCACCATCGCCTGGAGCTTCCTGCAAGGGCGCCTCGAGTTTGCGCCGATTCCCGACAATCTGCCCGGCATCCTGATCGCCAGCGCGACCACTGCGACGGTGGTCGAGAGCCTTAACAACTCCAAACCAAAAGGTGCCGGGAGCGTGCAGCCATCGCTGGCCGATTTCATCAGCACCGGCGGCATGGCGGTCCCTGAACGGCTTCAGTTTCTGGTCTGGACTGTCCTGGGCGTGCTGACCTTCGTGTTCCTGATTGTGATGGCCGACCCTGCGACGATCGCCACGCTGCCGTCGATTCCGGACCGCTTTCTTTACTTGATGGGCATCAGCTCAGCCGGCTACGTGGGCGGCCGCCTGGCGCGCAAAGGCGGGCCGGTGGTGGACGACATCTTGGCCAAGCCCTCTTCGCTCGATCTCGAGATCCATGGTCGCAATCTCTCCAAGAACGCGGGTGTCCAGATCGACGGCGAAGACGTCACGCTCGACCTCCTCGCCATCAGCGATGGCGGCCAGAGGCGCCCCAGAATCGTGGCGAAAGACGACCTGGTTCAGGACCCGACGATGGCCAAGGTTCTCAGCCTTACGGTCGCATCGCCCAAGCCGGACTGGATGACGCGCAAATCGAACCCCTCGGAGGATAGACGGGACCACGTTCTCACCATCATCAACCCCGACGGTCAGAAGGCCGAGTGGCCCTTCTCCATCCCGGGCCCCACGGCGATTCTGTCCGCCGGCGCCGGCGACCAGAAGACGACGGACGGCACCCTGAAGGTGTCGCCGAACGCCCAAGTCACCCTGGATGCCTCCGCGAGCAAAGCCGAAGAGGGCGCGATCGTATCGTTCGGATGGGCCACCGACACCCTCTTGGTCCTGAAGCCGGAGGCCACGATCACCCAGGTGTTCCCAACCGGAACGCACAGAGTCACCCTCAAGGTGACGGACGAAAAGAAGCTCTCCGACACTGCGTCGGTGACGATCGTCGTCGCGTGAGTGTGTCGGGGTTACATGCCAGCGACCTCATGAGGAATCAGCGCGGTCCATCATGTGCCTGAGGCCAGGCGTGTCAGTCAACCAATGGACGCCTGGCTGAACTCGCGAAAGGGCGCACACGTCGGTTAGTCGAGCGCCTTCACCGGCTCGTTGGTCCACCAGTCGGCGCGGTCAGGCCGTGCCGGGTCAGGAACTCGCGGATCTTGAGATAAATCTTCGTCCGCTCCTCAGGGTTGAAATTGCCGTGACCGCCCCCCGGAATCGTGAACAGCTCGTTCGTCGCACCCGCCTTGGTGAGCGCATCGTGGAGCCGAACGTTCTGGGAGTAGGGCACGATGCGATCCGCGTCACCTTGAATGCTCAAGATGGGAGGGAGGCCGCCTCGGACGTACGTGAGCGGAGACACGTTCCTGGCCACGTCGTCACGACTGGGGATGGCCCCGAGCCATTGGGCCGCGTACGATCGCGCGTTGGGTCCGGCGAGCATCTCCGCAACATCGGTGATGCCGTACCAATTGATGATGGCCGCGACCTTCGGTACTGTGGTGTCGAGCCCTGCAAATCCTCCACCCGCGCAGGCGCGCGTGAACCCTGCACTTTCCGGAATCATGCCCACGGCGAGGGCCAGGTGCCCCCCTGCCGACTCCCCGCTGACCACGATCCGGTTGGTATCGATGCCGTAATCCTTGACTCTCTCGACCACGAAGCGGAGCGCGCAAATGGCGTCCTCCACCGCGGCGGGCGCCGGCGCCACGCGCGCCATGCGGTATTCCACATTCACCACGTTCCAGCCCATCTCGATCCATGGCAGGATGGACGTGAGCGACGCCTCTTGGTGCCAATCACCCAGCCGCCCCCGTGATAAAAGATCAGCGTGGGTTGCGGGGCGGTGCTATCGCGGCGCCTGTAGACGTCGAGCTTCGAATCGTAGCCGGTGGCCGTCATGTACGTGACGTTCGGGATCACCTGGTACTGGTTCTGGGCGCGGATGGCCCAGTCGGCCGACGGCGACAGCTGCGCGTGCGTTAGAGACGGGAGGGCCGCAATCATGAGCAGGCTGGCGGCGAACGGAGCAGCGTTCTTAAGCATCACTATCCCTCCTTCGGAAACCTGCATTCTAACTGACCTCGGCCCGCAGCGCGAGACTGATGTTTTCTCAACCATAAGCCCGCTGTTCGGTTCTTGTCATTCATACGTTTCATGTCGCGGGCGGAGGAGCGGCTCCGATCGGTGGTGGATTGTCGGAAAGCGTCGAGCTGACACACGGAGGTCGTTATGGCGAAGAGGCAAGGCAGAGGCGGGCGCGCGAAATCGGCTATTCGCCGGCGGACGCTGGCGGGCGGCGACCGGCAGCCGGTCCTCGAGGCATTATCCGTTGTCCTGCAGCCTGCGCCCGGACGCGACGGCTTGGCCCTGGCGCGGCGGATCAGGCGCCGCGTGCAGTTGAACGGCTGGCAAGTCGAATCGGTCGTCGAAGATGGCACCGAAGTGGAGATCGTTCCGCGGAAGCGCAGCATTGGCGCGGCGCGCGCGTGGGATCTGACGTACGCGCTGCGCGACCAGTCCGACGTCGCACATGCCGCGCCGATGTTCCGCTACCTCGTGCCCGAGAACGCGCCGCCCGTGGTGCACAAGGCCTCGGGCGGCGGGCGCACCGACCATCCGGCGACCGACACGGAGTTCGAGTGGAGCCTGCGCAAGGCGAACGTTCTTGAGGCGTGGCGCCTGTTTGGCCCGAGGCTGCCCGGCGCGGGTGTGCAGGTGGGACATCCCGACACCGGCTACACCCTGCACCCCGAGCTGGCCGATCCCGCGCGTCTCCTGGTCAGTGCCGGCTATGACTATGACGACGACGATCCGGATCCGGTGGACGACCTGAACGACGGCTTCCTCGACAACCCAAGCCACGGGACCGGAACCGGCAGCGTGATCGTGAGTGGCGTCGGCGCCGCCAACGGCGGGCCCGGCCCCTTCGTGTCGGGCGCAGCGCCCAACGCGATGCTCATCCCGATCCGCACCACCGAGTCGGTGGTGCTCTTCTCCATGCGCGGCTTGCGGAAGGCGATCGATCACGCGGCGACCCATGGCGCCCAGGTGGTGTCGATCAGCCTCGGTGGTCCGTTCCCCGACCTCGGCACGCGCCGCGCCATCCAGCGCGCGGTCGAAGCCGGCACCATCATTCTCGCGGCCGCCGGCAACGAGGTCGGCTTCGTCGTCTTCCCCGCGGCGTTCGACGAAGTGATTGCCGTCGCGGCCAGCAACGTCCGCGACGAACCGTGGACGGGATCGAGCCATGGCCCTGCGGTCGACATCACCGCCCCCGGCGAGTCGGTGTGGCGCGCGCGGACCACACGGGATCAGAACGGTCGGATGAAGTTCCTCGTCGAGCGCAGCAACGGGACCTCGTTCGCCGTCGCGACGACGGCTGGCATCGCGGCGCTTTGGGTGTCGTATCACGGGTGGCCGACGCTGATGCGGAAGTACGGCGCGGCCAACATCGCGAGAGTGTTCAAGGACCTGCTGCAGGCCACCTGCCGCACGCCGCGCGGATGGGACACGCACGAGTACGGCCCCGGGATCGTGGACGCGAAGAAGCTGCTGGCCACACCGCTTCCTGAGGCGGTGCCCGCGCGCAAGCTGCGCGACGCCAGACGCGCCGCCGTGGCGACGGACACAACCGGGCTCGAAACGCTCGTGCACCTGCTCCCCGACGTGCCGCGCACGCGCGTCGAGGAGGTGATCGCCGACCTGCTGCAAGTGCCGGATCGCGATCTACCGTCGATCCTGCAGGACTACGGCGACGAGCTTGCGTTCCAACTCGTGATGCAGCCCGGGCTGCTGCAGACGCTCGGGCAGCGTGCACGCGGCCGACGCGCCGCGGGATCTGCGCGCATGGCCGTGAAGCGCCGGCTCTCGAAATCAGGTCTGTCGTCGCGACTGCGCAGGCAGCTGAGTCAACGGTAAGGCTCATGGTTGAGACGGTCCGCGCTACACGACCTTGCCGCCGATGATCGTGTAGAGCACCCGTGTGGAGATTGATTCTAGAATCAATATTGACAATCGAGGCCGGCTCCCCAAGTATCAAGACATGACAGGGGGCCTGGAGGGCGTCGTAGCCGCATCGACCCGACTGAGCCACGTAGATGGGGAGGCGGGTCGACTGACCATCGCCGGGTACGCCGTAGAAGATCTGGCGCCTCGCGCCACGTTCGAGGAAGTCGCTTACCTGCTCCTGTATGGCCGCCTGGCGGAACCCTCGGAGCTTGCCCGGTTCATGCAGCATGTGGCCGGACGGCGAGCGCTCTCCCGCGCGGCGATCGAAGTACTCCACGAAGCCGCTCGCGCAAAGGCACCGCCCATGGATGCCTTGCGCATGGCGGCGCCCGTTCTCAGCCTCGGCCACGAGGAGAACCCCGTTGACGATGCGATGACCGCGATCGCCTCGTTCCCGACGATCGTCGGGGCCTATTGGCGGGTTCTCAACGGTGAAGGGTTGGTCCCGGTGCGGTCCGATCTCCCGCATGCGGCCCATTACCTTCATCAATTGTTCGGCGCCGAACCGTCGGCCGAACGCGCACGCGCGTTAGAAACCTATCTCAATACCGTCTGCGATCACGGTCTCAACGCATCCACATTTGCGGCACGGGTCATCGTCTCCACACGATCCGATGTCATCTCGGCGATCACCGGCGCAGTCGGGGCGCTCAAGGGCCCATTGCACGGCGGCGCCCCCGGTCCTGCGCTGGACATGGTGCTCGAAATCGGCGCTCCCGAACGCGCGGACGCCGTCATTCGCGCCAAACTGGATCGGGGCGAGCGCCTCATGGGATTCGGACATCGCGTCTACAGAGTACGTGACCCGCGTGCGGATGTCCTCGCGCAGGCAGCCGAGCGCTTCTACGCGAGCGGCGGCGATCAGCGCCTCTATCACCTGGCCCAGGCGGTCGAAGCCACTGCGCTTCGCCTGCTCCATGAGCGCAAGCCAGAGCGTCGACTTGACACCAACGTCGAGTTTTACACTGCGCTCTTGCTCCATGGTCTGGGGTTGCCGTCTGAACTCTTCACGCCCACCTTCGCCGTCGGACGCGTCCTCGGCTGGTCGGCACATTGCCTGGAACAGCTTCGCGACGGAAGGTTGATCCGACCGCAGTCGGCCTACATCGGCCCAACGGGGCTTCACTACGATCGCGGCCCCACTCGCGCAGCGGTTTGAGAACGCCTCTGCCTAAAGTTACAGGCCGTCCCGACACCTCGTTTATTGGCTGGCAGCTGAAGTCGATACAATTCGTCCGTGCCGACCGCCGCGCGCTTCGTCTTCGAACCTTTCGAGCTTGATCCCGCACGACGTCGCCTGACCGCCGCCGGAGAACCCGTGGCGATTTCCGAGCGGCAGCTCGACGTTCTGCTCCGGCTCGTTGCTCATGCTGGTCAGATCATTTCCAAGGACGACCTGCTGCAGGCCGGCTGGAAGGACGTGGCGGTCGGCGACAACAGTCTCGAGCAAGCCATATCGAGCCTGCGCCGGCTTCTTGGCGCGCATCCGGGCGGCGCCGCCTATATCGAGACCGTCCCGCGGCGTGGATATCGCTTCGGTGTTCCTGTGGCGCGACGGGCGCCGCGTGAAAGTGACGCCGGGCTCGATGCCCTGCTCGCGCCACATCGCGCATTCATCGAGGGGCGGGCGGCCCTCGAAACGCTCGCGGCCGACCACATCGCGCGTGCGCGGCACGTCTTCGAGGGCGCGGTGCGCAGTGCTCCTGAACACGCCTCGGCACATGTCGGGTTGGCCAATGCCTGCATCATGCAGTTCGAGATGACCCGCGCCGATCGGGTGCCTGACGCGGCCGCACTGGCCCTGGCGGCGCATCACGCGCGCGAGGCCTGTCGTCTTGATCCGCAGTTCGGCGAAGCGTGGGCGACGCTTGGATTTGTGCTCGATCGCACCGGTGACCGCATCGACGCTCTCGCGGCATCGAAGCGAGCGGTGACGCTGGAGCCCGACAACTGGCGGCATCACTTCCGTCTCTCCTACGTGAGCTGGGGCGAGGAACGGCTCCGGGCCGCGGATCGAACGCTTGCGCTGCTGCCGGGGTTCCCGCTGGCCCACTGGCTCGCCGCCACGGTGCACGTAGCACGGCAGGTGCTCGACGAGGCCGAGCGGGAACTGACGGCCGCGCTCGCGTCCCAAGCGCCACGGGCAACGGGCGACTCGCGGTTCAGCTCGGTGGCACTGCACTGGCTGCGTGGCCTTCTTCACCTGGCGCGTGGGGACGAACCGCGAGCGCTCGAGGAATTCGAGCGCGAGCTGTCCTCCGAAAACGCCGGTCACCTGTATGCGCGCGAGTGCTGCGCAAACACGTGGTACGCCATCGGCGCGCTCAGGCTGCGGCAGGGCCGCCGGAGGGACGCCGGCGCTGCGTTTGAGCGCGCCCTGGAACGTGTGGCCACGCATCCCATGGCTCGGGTGGGGCTCGTGGCCGCCGCTGCGCGCGACCAAGGTTCCAACCCGCCGCCGGCAGCCGAGCCCCACGCCGAGCAGCCCGACCGTCTCTCCATTGAGGCCGCCATCGTTCGGGCCGCGCAGCTGGTCGTCGCCGGTGCTCACACCGATGCCGCGCGCATCATCGACGAAGCCCTGGCCGGCGCCGCCGCAGGCAACGCCGGGTGGCTTCTTCCGATCGAGCCGTTGCTGCACGTCACCAGCCATCCCCATGTCTGGGCTCGTACGCTCGCACACCTCCGCAACCGTGCGGCCTGAAGAAATCAGAACTTTTCAGCAAACCGGACAGGACATCCCAGAAGCACGGCGTTACCGTACCCCGGAAGGCGCGAAAAGGCTTCCACTGCCGCAACTGCGGCCAACCCGCCGGAGGGACCGATGCAGATTTCACACAGATTGCTTAATGGCGCCGTCGTGGTGCCCTCAAAGTCCGGGGCGCGCGTGATCGTGCTCACTGGCTTCAGCATGCGACGCCACCGGTAATCGAGTGGAGAGACCATGATCGGACCCTACGTCCATCGGATCGATCCGGTGCTTGCTGACATCGCCGGGGTGTACCTCTGGTGGTATGGGTTGGGCTTTGCCGTCGGGTTCCTGCAGATTCACCGCTTTCTCAGACGCGGCCACGCGGGTCTGGGCCTGTCGCTCCGCGAGGTCTGGAGCCTGAGCCTCTTCATCGTGATTGGCGTGCTGGGTGGCGGCCGCCTCGTCGAGATCGCGTTCGACGAGTGGCCTTTCTATCGCCTGCATCCGAGGTTGATCCCCGCCTATTGGCTCGGGGGAATGGCCACGCACGGCCTGATGATCGGCGCGGCGGCAGGGGCGGGGCTCTTCGCCCGTTGGTACAAGAAACCGTTCCTGATCCTCGCCGACGCGCTCGTCATTCCTGGTGCATTCCTGATGGGGGTCGGCCGGATCGGCAATTTCATCGACGGGCAGATCGTCGGTAGCGTCACCGACGCGTGGTGGGCGGTCAAGTTCCCCGATGCCGGCGGGTTCCGCCACCCAGTTGTGCTCTACGATGGCGCCAAGAACCTGCTGCTGATGCTCTTCCTGCTACGCGTGCGGAGGACCAATCCCACGCCTGGCGCCACGGCCGCTCGCTTCGTATTCTGGTACGCCTTCCCCCGGATCTTCATCGATCTCTTGCGCGACTACCCGACCCACCGGCTCGCTCTCGGCACCGGGCAGACGCTCAACATCCTGATGGCAGCCCTCGGTGTCGTGCTGCTGATCCGTTCGCGCATGAGGCGGCTGGGCCGCCTCGGAGGCGGGCGGTCTGCGATTGTCCGCCGGCGCGTGTCTCTCGACCAGGTACCGCTGGCGTCCCAGCGCATCGCGCTCGCTTGCCTGCTCGCCTTCTGCCTAACGATCCCGAGCAACTGGACACAGGACATTCCCTCCAGGTATGGCACACGACACTTCGGGCTGCGGTATTCCCGGCTGTATCCCAGGATCGACACGGCGCCGGTGAGGGCGCCCGTGGTTATCTCGCGCTTCCCACAAGCAGGTCCGGCAAGCCGGTGATCACGCTCTTCTTGCCATCAGCCGAAATCGGTTTTTCACCGAGGTAGACGTCGAACAGCGCCCAGCAAAGGGCTTGCGACTGGATTCCGGGCCGGGATTCTCCACTGACCGAGGTTTCGAGGCGTCCCGCGGGGTTGCAGGAGAAGACGATCTCAGTGCCCTTGGTCACCTCATTCAGGTTGAAATACCCTCGGAACGTGTCCAGTGCCGCCGCCCCGCCCGGCATGTTCATGTCCGTCGCTGCTCGCTCAACCCGAGATCTCAAGGCGCGATCGAAAGCGTCGGCCACGTCGTCTCCGGCGACGTCGCGCGTCATGACGAGCCTGAGAGCCATCGCAAAATCCATCTCAAGGATTCGCCGGTAGAAACTCCTGTCACGCTCGAGCGTTGACGCCGACACCCCCGCGAAGGCGGAGAGATTCGATCGAGCCCCCTCCGGGTCGACGTAAAGACCGAAGGCGTAGACCTTTACCTTGAGAAACGTCCTCTCTCGGATTGCCGTTCCCATGAGCTGGTGTGGTGTGGTTGCGCCGGGCGGTGTAAGGCGGATTGGAAATGGAGTCCCGCTCCGGGGCTCCTTGACCGCATCGGGAGTGGTCTCTTGGGCGGCCACGGTCATCGTGACAGATGCAAGCAAGGTGAAGTAAAGGATC
>Ga0137829_12657429_pt1 | contig 10181 bp, 9 predicted proteins | sample OV2TP2_FD_97737 | JGI IMG/M metagenome (GOLD analysis project Ga0137829, IMG submission 97737) | reverse complement strand
CTCTACGGTTACAACGCCGCGCTGCTCGGCGCGCTGCTGGTGACCCAGCTGGGCCTGTCAGGCGCCAGCCTGGTGCTGGTCGGCGTGACGGCGCTGGCCAGCTGTCCGCTACAGGCCTGGCTGCTCGCTCGACTGCGCCACCACGGCGGCCTGCCGGGCTTCACCCTGCCCTTCGTGCTGATCGGCCTGCTCGCGCTGTTGTGCATCGCGCCGGTGTCGGTTTCATCGCCCGATGTCCCCGCACCCGACGCAACGACGCTGCGCGACGCCTGGCTGCTGGGTATCGGCCAGGTGGTCTTTCTCCACCAGCCGCTCGCGGCCGCCTGCCTACTGGCGGCCGTGGCCCTGGCCTCCTTGCGCGATGCCCTGTGGCTGCTGGCGGGCTCGGCGATGGGGTTGTTGGCTGCGGGCCTGTTCGGCGCACCCTGGGCGGACGGCCAGGCCGGTTTCAACCCGGCCCTCGCCGCGCTGGCCCTGGTGCAATGGCGTGGCGGTTGGCGCCTGCCGCTGCTGGGCATGGTTGCCGCAGTGGCGATCTGGCGGGTGTGCATCGAACTGGGGCTGCCGGCCCTGACCCTGCCGTTCCTGCTGGCGACCTGGCTGGGCCTGGCGCTGCGCGCACCCCATCCCAGCCGGGTCGATTAGCCAGCAAAAGGCATCACCCTCCGGTTGCCAGCGGGTCCTGTTCCTGCGGGTAGCGGTGCTCTTCGGCGACGTCGCCGCCCTCGGCGTGCACCTTGACCAGCGCCGTGCGCAACTTCATGTAATCCCGGGTTTCGTCGAGGATGTCCTGCCGGTTCGCCGCTTCGAGCAGGGCGCGCTGGTCGCCCTCTTCGCGCAGCACCCAACGGTCGTCTTCATGGGTGATGTGATAGATCTCCATGCCTTTCTCCAGCTGATGAAATGTTCGGGCTCTCCCATAGGAAAGCCGGACGGCGACGAAGGTTCGGCACGCAAGCGGAGTGTACATTCCACCCTCATGGGTTCGGATGACCCGTGCAGATCAGGGTTAATTTCACCAGCAGCACCCCGAAAACCTTGATTCAAGTCAATTTCAGAGCTGGAACGATTGTTGAAAGCCCTCTGCATGACGTTCGCCACGGCGACGTCGGTTTTTCCCACCAGAGGAATATTCGATGCTTTGCGCTGAACAGATCGCCCTTATCAAAGCCACCGTGCCATTGCTGGAAAGCGGTGGCGAAGCCCTGACCAACCATTTCTACAAGCTGCTGCTGAGCGAGCATCCCGAGGTTCGCCCGCTGTTCAACCAGGCACACCAGGCCAGCGGCGAGCAACCGCGCGCCCTGGCCAACGGCGTGCTGATGTATGCCCGGCATATCGACCGGCTGGACGCCCTCGGCCCGCTGGTGGCACAGATCATCAACAAGCACGTCGCCCTGCAGGTGCTACCCGAGCATTACCCGCTGGTCGGCAATTGCTTGCTGCGCGCCATCCGCGAGGTGCTTGGCGAGGCCATCGCCACCGATGCGGTGATCGAGGCCTGGGCGGCGGCCTATCAGCAGCTCGCCGACCTGCTCATCGGCCAGGAAGAACGCCTCTACCAGGCCAAGGCCGAAGCGCCGGGAGGCTGGCGTGGCGCGCGCCCGTTCCGCATTGCGCGCAAGGTCAAGGAGAGCGAGGAGATCACCTCGTTTCACCTGCAAGCGGAGGATGGCGGGCCGCTGATGGAGTTCCTGCCCGGCCAGTACATCGGTCTGAGGCTGGAAAACGATGGCAAGGAAGAGCGCCGCAACTATTCGTTGTCCGCTGCCGGCAACGGTCGCGAGTATCGCATCAGCGTCAAGCGCGAGCCTGGCGGCGTGGTCTCCAATGCGCTGCACGACATGCCGGAGGGCGCAATCGTCGAGCTGTTCGCGCCGGCAGGCGAGTTCACCCTTGCGCCCGGGAACAAGCCGCTGGTGCTGATCAGCGGCGGCGTGGGGATCACCCCGACCCTGGCGATGCTGGAGCAGGCGCTGTCGACGTCCCGGCCGGTGCACTTCATCCACTGCGCGCGCAATGCCGGGGTGCACGCCTTCCGCCGCGCCGTGGACGCACTCGCCGAGCGCCACACGCAGCTCCAGCGCTTCTACTGCTACGAGGAGCACGACGGCTCGGCTGACGCACCGGATGCCATCGGCCGGCTGACCGAACAGCAGTTGGCGGACTGGCTGCCGCAGAGCCGCGATGTCGACGCCTACTTCCTCGGCCCGAAACCATTCATGGCGGCCGTACGCCGGCAACTCAAGGCCATTGGCGTGCCGGAGCAGCAAACGCGCTACGAGTTCTTCGGTCCCGCATCAGCCCTCGATTGACCCATTCGAGGCTCGCGCCACGCGAGCCTCCTCCAGAGGAGATTCAGTCATGCCGTTCCAGCCCGGTTGTTTCCGAAACCTGTGGTTCATGGCCAACAGTTTTATGGTGGGTGGCGTGCTGCTGTTGCTGCTCGGCATCAGCGGTGCCTATCTGTTCGATCATCGGCTGGCGATGGGCAGTGTGGTCGCTGCCCACGCTCTGGTCATACTTGGCCCGACGGCGCTGAAGATCGGATACGTCATGCGCCTGCTCGCCGAGCGAAACGCGCGCTTCGCCTATCAGGCCAAGCTGACCGGCTGCAATTAACAGAACTCTTTTCTACGCCAATAAGCCCATTTACCGCTTCGCTTGTAATTTCATCACGCCATAGTCCTACTGCATATGAGGAAAACCATTCGTCTGCACTTTGAAACAGGGCGAAACTCCTGTGGCGATACCCCCTCTGAGACAGTGAAGGCTGATTGATCTCTCTCTTTCAGCCGTTTGTGAAAGTGTCTATCCAATCGAGGAGAAAAACACATGGCAAATAACAACCCTGGCAACTTCGCCAACGATCGAGAGAAAGCTTCCGAAGCCGGCCGCAAGGGCGGTCACAACAGTGGCGGCAACTTTGCCAATGACCGCGAGAAGGCCTCCGAGGCCGGCCGCAAGGGTGGCCAGAACAGCCACGGCGGTGGCCGCAGCAGCTAACTAACGCTACGGCAAAACAGAAAAGGCAGGCGCTTCGGCACCTGCCTTTTCTTATTTAACAAAGGCCCCTACCCGTCACCGACAGATATTATTATCTTTTACCGTACGCATTAAAAATGCTGCGCTAAGTTGCTATCGAATAGATATCAAATCGATACATGAAACTATGGCGCTCGATATATATTTGCCAGCCCGTTAATATCAAAAACCCGCAACGAGCGCTACGTGACAATAATATTCCGACCAACTGCACGGCCGCACATGTTCGCCTTTCGAATTACTTGATCGACAGCGCGAGTCGACCAATGGCAGTACCCGCTCGGCAACACGCCAATGGCCCTCGGGCAGCGCCTTGCTCGCCATTTGCCGCTACCATCACCCGATGTCCAGAACGGAACGACCCGATGAGCAGCGCATTTTCGGACCGCATCATCCAGAGCCTGCTGGATACCGACTTCTACAAGCTCACCATGATGCAGGCGGTCCTGCATCACTACCCCAATGCGGAAGTGGAATGGGCCTTTCGCAGCCGCTCCGGCGAAGACCTGAGCCCTTACCTGAGCGAGATCCGCCACCAGATCGAAGCGCTGGCCGAGCTGCAGATGTCCGCCGAGGAATTGGCCTTCCTCGAGCGCGTCCCCTATATGCAGCCCGACTTCATCCGCTTTCTCGGGCTGTTCCGCTTCGACCTCCGCTACCTGCTGGTGGATGTCGAGGACGGTGAGCTGGTGATGTACCTGCGCGGGCCCTGGCTGCATGTGATCCTGTTCGAAGTACCGCTGCTGGCCATCGTCAGCGAGGTGCGCAACCGCGCGCGCTATGCGCAGGTGACGCTGGAACAGGCGGGCGCCAGGCTGGACGAAAAGTTCGCCTGGCTGCGCAGGCAGGCGACTGCCGAGGAGCTGGCCAGCTTCACCCTGGCTGACTTCGGCACCCGGCGACGATTCTCCTTCGCGGTTCAGGCCATGGTGGTCGAGCGCCTGCGCTGCGACTTTCCCGGCCGTTTCGTCGGCACCAGCAACGTGCATCTGGCCCGCACGCTGGACGTGAAACCCATGGGCACCATGGCCCACGAATGGATCATGGCGCACCAGCAGCTCGGCCCGCGCCTCATCGACAGTCAGGTCGCGGCGCTCGACTGCTGGGTTCGCGAATACCGTGGCGCACTGGGCATCGCGCTAACCGACTGCATCACCATGGATGCCTTCCTGCGCGACTTCGATCTGTACTTCGCCAAGCTGTTCGATGGCCTGCGCCACGACTCGGGCGATCCCCTGGAATGGGCGGAGAAAGCCATCGCACACTACCAGCGCCTCGGCATCGATCCGAAAAGCCGTCAGCTGATCTTTTCCGACGGTCTGGATTTCGCCAAGGCACTGCACATCCACCGCGCCCTGATCGACCGCAGCAGACCCAGCTTCGGCATAGGCACGGGGCTCACCTGCGACATTCCGGGAGTGGAGCCGACCAACATGGTGATCAAGATGACCGCCTGCAACGGCCAGCCGGTGGCAAAGATCTCCGACTCGCCGGGCAAGACCATGTGCCGCGACGAAGCCTTCGTCAGCTACCTGCGCCACGTGTTCGGCGTCGCTGCCGGCTGACCCGGACGCGCCGCACGCTACCCGGCGGCTAGCCGCTCAGCGCGAGCGATCCCTGCTGCAGCACCGCATCCGGCTCCATTGCGCAGAGCCGATTGCGCCCGCCGGTCTTGGCGTAGTACATGCGTTTGTCCGCCAGCTCCAGCAGATCCCGGTAGTCGCCCACCTGATCGCAGCGCCGCTCCGCGAGGCCGATGCTGGCGGTCAGCGGTGCGCCGTCCGGGCGCAGGCCGAGGCCTTGCCCGACAATACGCTCGAGCGCCAGGTGCGCCTGCTGCATGTCGGTATCCGGCATGATCAACAGGAACTCCTCGCCGCCCCAGCGCAGCAGGCTGTCGGACGCGCGCAGGGTCGTCACCAGACGCCGCGCCGCGCAGCGCAGCACCTGGTCGCCGGCTTCATGCCCGTGGTTGTCATTGATCGACTTGAAATGATCCAGGTCGATGAAGGCCAGCGCCAGCGCGCCGTCCTTGCGCTGCGCGCTATCCCACTGCAGGCGCAGGATCTCCTCTCCGCTGCCACGGGAAAACACCCCCGTGAGCGGATCACGGATCGCCTGGCGCACCAGCGCGAACATGAATGCCAGCTGACTCATGCTGGCCAGGCTGGTGACGCCGGCAATGAGGATCAGCAACCAGAACGCCCCTGCGAACGACGGCCAGTTGAGCGTGGCCCAGCTGAGATAGCCGGCGAACGCCTGGGCCAGCAGCAGCAGGCTGGCCAGCACCAGATTCTCCACCAGGGTCAACGGGAAGATGGTCAGCCCGGCCATCAGCACGAACGGCAGGAAGGCATAGCCCGCACCGACCACGGCCGAGAACTGCGCCAGCTGATAGCTGCCGAGCAGGGTATGTGACGCGATGTAGAAGATTGTAGGTATCGCGAAGAGGATCGCGATCGCGCGGTAGGCATCCAGAAGATTGCCACTCGGCCGGTAGAACAAGAGCAGTCCGGTGAAGGCGAGGCAGGCCATCATTCGCAACCCGGCCAACGCCAGCCACAACCGCGGCTCGAACACCATCAGGTCGATCAGACTCCACAGAGGCGTCAGCACCGCGAAGAGAAAAGCGAACAGGCGGACGCGGTTGACGATCAGCGTCGCCCGGCGCTGGCAGAGCAGCAACGGATGGCGACCCGGCGTCAGCAGATGGCGCAGTTCATTGGGCTTGAGTTCGCTGGGCAGCAGCGTTGTCAGGCGGTTGAGCAGCAAATCGAGGGGCGATGGCATCTTATTGTTGTGCTCCCAACTGGGACGGTCTATTCGCAGCAGGCACGCCTCCGGCGACTCCCGAATACCGATGGCGGCTCTTCAATCCATTTCAAAGCGGCGACTACTCGGCAGGGCGAAAGCATCACCCCAGGCGCAAGCGGAGCCGATGGTAGCCAGTTGACACCAGCATTCCCTTGAGCCAGGACAATGAATTGATCGCAAACAGCCATTACTTCCTTAGAGGTAGCGCCACTGAGGAACAATCGCCCTTTTGAGCGCTTATCGGCACGGACACCAGCCAGTAGCGTGACCGGGTCGCCCGCCCCGTCTGCGAGTCGACGTATCCACAAAAAGAACAATAAGGAGATACCCCCGTGCAAAGCGCTCTCAAGCCGCTTGCGGCAGCCGTTCTGCTCACCTGCGTGTCCAGCGTCGCTACTGCCGATAGCGGGCCGTTCAGCCAGTTCATCGTGTTCGGCGACTCGCTGAGCGATGCGGGCACTTTTCCGGATGTACAAAGCTCGACTATTGACGGTCTGCGTTTCACTAACCGCGTTGGCCCAACTTACGGCCCTGGCGAAGCCTTTGCGGAAGTCGGCACGCAGCGGCTAGCCGCTATGCTCGGCGTGCAGTCGGAATCCGCCACGCCGCTGCTGCGCCCCGGCACTGGCGGAACCAACTATGCAGTCGGCGGCTATCACACCGAACAAATATTCAACTCCATTTCCGGCAACTCCAACCCGGGCACCGGCAATCGTCCGGGCTACCTCGCCAGCTACACCCGCGCCGATGCCAACGCCCTGTACTACCTGAACGGCGGCGGTAACGACATTTTCCAAGGTCGGGACATGATCACAGCTGCTGGCTACCTGGCAGGCGGCGTCGCAGCCCTGCAGGCGGCGGGCGCCCGCTACATCATCGTTTCGGACCTGCCGGATGTCGGTAACACGCCGCTTGGCACATTCAATGGCGCGACCGATTACTGGAACGGCCAGAGCACAGCCTTCAACACCGAGCTGGCGAGCCGCCTCCAGGCCCAGGGCGGTAACTACGTGCTGGTGAATAACCGGCTGTTGCTTTCGGAAGTCCGGGCAGACCTTGCCGCATTCGACTTCGATCCAAACGTGACGCAAACCGCCGTTTGTTTCGACCCGTCGTCGACCACCACGCCATGCATGCCAGACCCGACCTACAGCATTGGCGGCACGGCGCCTGACCCGAGCCGTCTGATGTTCAACGATGGCGTCCACCCCACGGCCGCGGTGCACCAGATCAGCGCTGACTATCTCTACTCCATCATCTCAGCACCGTGGGAAGTGTCGTTACTGCCGGAGATGGGCCGCTCCGCATTGCGCACCCACCTGCAGCAGCTGGATACCGAGCTGGCCGCTCTGCGTGGCGATTGGCAACCGGTCGGCGCATGGCGCACCTTCGTTCAGGGCGGTTACAACCGACCTGAGTACGACGGTTACGGTGGTGGAGACGGACATGGTCTGAGCCTGTCGCTGGGTGTTACCCATCGATTGAGCGAAGCCTGGCTGGCCGGCGTCAGCCTCGGGCTGGCGGAAAACTCGCTGGAGCTGGGTCGAAACGACTCCGACTACGACATGCGCAGCTATCTGGCCACGGCGTTCGCCCGTTACGAGTATCAGCGCCTGTTCGCTGACTTCAGCCTCAGCGCAGGCTACCTGGACTACCACGACCTGAAGCGCACCTTCGCCCTCGGCATCACCGAGCGCACGGAAAAGGGCGACACCGAGGGAACCCTCTGGGGCGCCGCGGTGAAGACCGGCTTCAACCTGATGCAGCCGGGCGATCGCCTGCAGTTCGGTCCGTTCATCGGTGCCAGCTACCAGAAAGTGGACGTCGACGGATACAGCGAGAAAGGCGCCCGTTCTACCACCCTGAGCTATGACGATCAGGAACTGGACTCGCTACGCCTGTCGCTCGGCCTGTTCGGCGACTATGCCCTGACCGAACGCACGCGGCTGTTCGGCGAAGTGGCACGAGAGGTGGAACGCGAGGATGAGGACCGCCGCGACTTGCGCATGTCCTTGAACAGCGTGCCGGGCAACAGTTTCGAACTGCCCGGAGCGGTGCCGACCGGCGACCAGACACGTTTCAGCGTTGGCCTGACGCACCGTCTGACACCCGGCCTGGCGCTGCGTGCCAATTACCATTACCGCGGAAACGACAACCGCGACCACGGGCTCGGACTGTCGCTGGCCTTGGATCTGTAGAGGGAGACGCTCAAAGGCCGCCGCCGCGAATGCGCGCGGCGGCCGAGCGAGGTGAACTCAGCGCCCGTCGATCTGCCCTTGCAGGTTGGCAATCTGCCCCTGCATGGCGTTGATGGTGCGAGTGACCTGGGCGCGGAAGGAATCGAATTCGGCGGTATTAGTATTGTTGGCAGGCGCCGGACGGTTTTCCAGTTCGCTGCGCAGCACCAGGATGTCCTGCTCCAGACGGCTGATCGCCTGACTCTGGTTACCACCCTGCTTGAGCGCCGCCACGTCCTTGCTCAGGCTGTCGATCCGTCCGGCCAGCTTGGCCTGCTCGTCCAGCGCAGACTTCAGCGTGGCCTGCTCGCTACCGAGGGTCTTGACCGTCTCGGCCAGCGATGCGGTGGTGCCCTGCTGGCTCTGCACGTCGGACCCCAGCCGCTCCAGGCGCTTGCCCTGCTCTTCCATGCGCTGATCCTGATTGCCTTGCCGGCCGGCCAGGCTCTGCTGCTCGGTGGCAAAGGCCTGCTGTTGGCGAGCGAGGTCGATGGCCTGCTGCTCGAGTTGCTTGATCCGCAGTTTCACCGCCTCGCTCTCGGTGGTGACGTTGGACTCGGTCGCCACCACCTTGCCGGAAATGTCCTGCAGCCTTCCGGCGGCGTCCTCGCTGATCCGCGCGAAGCTTTCCTGCGTGGCGACCAGCTGCATCTCCAGCATCGCGATCTTCTGATAGCTCCACCAGCCCAGGGCGCCGAGGCTGATCAGCAGCGCCAGCACCACGACCCACAGCGGCGCCGTGCTCGCCTTGCCACCGCTAGCCGGGCGGCGCTTCTGCCGCGGGCGGGTGTCGTCGGTGTAATCGCCTGAGCCCTTGCGAATCGGCTCCAGATCCGGCGCCGGGTAGGGCTCCACACGGTCACGGCCTGCGGTCAGGCTGGGGATGTTGTCCAGTTCGTCGTGAGCATCGTTGCGCATGGGTTACCTTCGATGGCGCGGTGCGAAAAACAGCGCGCAGTATAAACGGTTCGGGGCGCGGCCATCAGCGACTCGCGTCTGCCGCCCTGGATGCACCGCGGTAGAGCATCGCGACGGCGGTGACGCGCATCACGGTGCAGTGAAAGCCAGCACCGGATCGATCGCCGACAGCTGCCGGGACTGATTCGGCGATGGCTCGACAGTCTGCACGCCTCGCCAGCCGGGCGTTTCGCTTGCCCGTCACATTCCTGATGAGACGCAGCCAGCAAATTGGTACGCCGCTTGCTCCATCACCCGTGCCAGCGGATAGACACTTCTGACAGGGATGTCGGGCCTTAGGGCAATCACGAGGAACACAGCATGGAGCTGAACAAGGCAGTGATCGACTGCATGCGCAGCCTGCGTCGCAGACTTCGCGACGAACAGCAACTGGACATCCACCTCAACCAGCCGGACGCCGTGACCGCCATGCTTGCCGGCTGCATGCGTTCGAACGATGAACTGACGCGCGAACTCGGGCGCCAGCTCGCCGCCTTCAGCGACCAGCTACCGCCCGCTCCGCCGCCGGTATCCCACGCGGCCAGCAGCGGCGGCAGCGTGCGCATCTATCGAGGCCAGCGAGTGCTCGCCTGAGCCAGAACCATCACTCGACCAGCAACCAGTCGCTGGCGCAGCGCACCAGATGCCGAGTCAGCTCGTCGAGCAGCTGTCCGCCGTTACGCCAGTGGTGCCAGTACAGCGGCACGTCGATCGGCGGCCCGGACAGCACATCGACCAGCTCACCACGCGCAAGTTCGCCACGCACCTGAAGCTCCGGTGCCAGGCCCCAGCCGAGCCCGCTTCGTAACAGGCGCACAAAGCCTTCCGACGATGGGCACAGGTGGTGAAGGAGGATATCCCCGCCGCCGACCGCCGCCATGTAGCGATGCTGCAGCTGGTCGTCCGGGCCGAACACCACGGCAGGAACACGCCCCAGGTCCGCAGCACGCGCGCCCCGCTGGAAATGTCGCTCGATGAACGCCGGGCTGGCCAGGGCGCGATAACGCATCGCCCCGAGAAACTGGCTGCGCGCACCCGCTACCGGTCGCTCCGCAGCGCAGACGCAGGCCGCAACCTCCCCTGCGCGCATGCGCTTGAGCCCGACCGCCTGATCTTCTACCACGTGAT
>Ga0137829_10275308_pt1 | contig 10183 bp, 5 predicted proteins | sample OV2TP2_FD_97737 | JGI IMG/M metagenome (GOLD analysis project Ga0137829, IMG submission 97737) | reverse complement strand
GGATGTCGGGTAAAAGATTTTCAACTCCTTTGTATCCTGTGGCCATCCGAGGGTGGAAAAGGGCCATAATGCAGAACTGAACCATGTATCGAGGACATCGCTCTCCTGCTCAAGATTTTTGCCTTTGCACTTTTTACACTCTGTTACAGCCGTCCTCGATACCGTTATCTCGCCGCAATCCCCGCATATCCATGCAGGTATCCTGTGCCCCCACCAAATCTGCCTGGATATGCACCAGTCCTTTATATTGTTCATCCATTCAAAGTATGTATTCTCCCATCCTTTAGGGATTATCCTTACCCTTCCGTCCTTTACCGCCTCGATTGCAGGCTCAGCCAAAGGCTTTATCCTCACAAACCACTGCTTTGAAAGATTAGGCTCTACGATTGTCTTGCAGCGATAACATTTTCCTATCGAGTGGGTGTAATCTTCAATCTTTATTAAATACCCTTCTTTTTCTAAATCCTCCAATAAAGCCTTTCTGCACTTAAATCTATCAAAACCTTTATATCTTCCGGCATCTTCCCCCATCTTTCCGTCTTCGGCAATCACCTTTATCTGCGGGAGATTATGTTTGAACCCTATTTCAAAATCATTAAAGTCATGGGCAGGGGTAATCTTCAATGCCCCTGTTCCAAAACCCATATCCACATAGGCATCTGCAATTACAGGGATTTCTCTGTTTGCAACCGGCAAAAGAACGGTCTTGCCTATAAAATTCTTATATCTCTCGTCTTCCGGATTCACAGCTACTGCCGCATCGCCGAGCATGGTTTCCGGACGGGTGGTTGCAATGATTACCCCCCCTATTTCCCCCCTTAAACTAAGGGGGGATGGGGGGGTTAGAGGATATTTTATATGATACAGATGCCCTCTCTGCTCCTCATGCTCGACTTCGATGTCAGAAAGTGCGGTATGGCACCTCGGACACCAGTTTATAAGCCTGTCGCCCTTGTATATCAACCCTTCTTCATATAATCTGACAAAGACCTCCCTGACCGCTTCCGAGAGCCCCTCGTCCATTGTAAACCTCTCCCTCTGCCAGTCGCAGGACGCCCCAAGACTTTTAAGCTGCCTTATTATTTCCCCGCCCGATTTTTCCTTCCATTTCCAGACTCTTTCGACAAACCTTTCCCTCCCTATTTTATGCCTGTCAGTTCCCTCTGACAGAAGCTGTTTCTCCACTACATTCTGCGTGGCTATGCCTGCATGGTCCGTTCCCGGCATCCAGAGCGCATTAAAACCCTCCATCCTCTTCCATCGCATGAGAATATCCTGAAGGGTATTGTTCAGGGCATGCCCTATATGCAGGGCGCCTGTTACATTCGGAGGCGGAATGACGATGCAGAAGGGCTTTTTCTCCGGTTTTTCATCGGCATGGAAATATCCCTTTTCCGTCCAGAACTTATACCAATTTTTTTCTATCTTTTTAGGCTCGAAGACTTTTTCCATATTGAACAAAAGACTTAATGACCGCAGATTAAAACAAAATATTTTAGAACAAACCCCTAATCTTTAACGCAAAGACGCAAAGGACTCAAAAAGAATATAAAGAAAATTTATTTTTTTTGTTTTTCCTTTGCGTCTTTTTTCTCTGCTTTGCGACTTTGCGTTAAATAAATGATTTTTATAATTTCCTATTATATATCCTTGCATAATTAAAGCGACATAAAGTGTCATTGCGAGAAGCATCAGCGACGAAGCAATCTCTCGATTTATCAACAGGTTTAGATTGCTTCGCTATCGCTCGCAATGACAAACTATTGATGCGTTATTTATACAAGACTATATATCTGATGAAAAATGATTTTTTTGAACGACTTTTACGGTGGATTATATAATTTTTCCTTTCACCGCATTTTTTCTTTTGTTCCTCAATATTCTAAAACAGAGCAAAAGAAAAAATAACGGAAGTGAAAAAAATATCATTTTTCACAGCACACTATTTAAGGGACTCGATTACTTTATCCATTAATGTAAACCAATCTTTAACATCTTCCTTGCATTCCACATCATGGGGAACTACTATTATTTTTACGCCTGTTTTCTGCGACAGAAACTCTGTCTCCCTCTTTCCGTAATATGCCGTTGTAAGTAATCCATCGGGTTTTATCTTATTGATTTCTCCAATAAGCCTTTCGATATGTGCGGAAGAAGGAGGTATCCCGGGCATCGGCTCTATATAGCCGGAAATCTGAAATCCCAATTCCCCTGACAAATACTCGAAGTATTTATGAAAGGCAATGAACTTCTTCCCTCTCAGTCTGTCACCCCACTTTTTTTGCCTCTCCCTCAATCGCTCTTTAAAGGATACAAGGTTTGCTTTATAAAATTCGCCGCGTTAGCGCTGTCAACATCCGAAAGAGTCTGCGTAATCCCTTCTGCCACATTCATGATGTTTTTAGGCGATAGGTGATAGTGCGGGTTGCCAAAGGGGTGAATATCCCCCATACTCCTGTCTACATCTCTTTGAGGTATTTCAATCGCATTTACATATCGCGAGCAATCGAGGTTTCCTTTTTGTCCTAACTGTATCCTATAATTTCTCGATGAATTTATAATCAGAGGGAGATAACCGGCCTCAAGGTCAAGCCCGTTATACATGAGTATATCCGCCTTGCTCGCCGATAGTATCATACTCGGTTTTGCCTCGATAAAATGCGGGTCTTGATTTGGCTTTACCAATACAGTGAGCTTAACCTTATCCCCGCCTATCTCTCTTACTATGCTTCCTATCCATGGAAGTGTTGCAACAATATTTACCTCTGCAAATGCAGGGTTTATAAACATAAGAAACATCTAGAGAGTAAAAAATATTCTCTTTGTCATAAAAATTTCCTCCTAAAATGAATGCGCAGGATGTGCGCCATACATAAACTCTATGCCGAGCCAGACCGAATGGGCTTCTTTATCGGATAGATGCTCCATGCGGTCGTAATTATACTGAATACGAAATCTTGAAAATTCCGTCGGCATCCATGTAATAAGAGGTGAAATGCGGCTGCGGTCATCACGGAATGGGTCATTATTGCGTCAGCCAATGCTCTCTCCGCTCCCTGCGGCATATTCATAGCGTAATCCTGCTGCCCATCCTGACGTGAAGCCGTATAAGATTTGAGTGTAAAACCCCCAATCCTTAAGGGTCTCTTCCGTAAGGTCTATAATATTCTCAGGGTCGCTTTCGTCAAAATAAGCTGCTGCCTTGTAATCCCTTTTCATTATTTCAGATTCCAGAATCAGAAAAGGCCATCCTCTCGCTTGTTCTGCGGAACGCCACTTCAAAACAAGGTCGGCTCCGTAAATAACAGTTTCACCACTATCACCTGTAGCATTTGGTCCGTAAAGCCCGGAGAATCCGATTTTAGCAGTAATATCCTCCGACAAATCCATGGAATTATCCAGTCTTACAAGCTGGACAAGGTCATTCAATCCACTAACTTCTCGGTTTAGAAAAGGGCGATTTCCAATAGGACGTTCGTCAAAAAACTCCTCACCGGCAAGAAAACTCGCCATGGTTTCTCCATTGGCATTTTGGATTCCAAAATGAAATTCAGAAAACCATGGCAGTGGCATCAACCATCCGAGCCTTAAACCAGCCCCTCTCATCCCATCGGGACCAAAGAAACGGGTATTTATTACAGGCTGGTCCTGCCAGTGCCACTGGTGAGGATGTCTCGGATTAATCCTGCCAAATTCCGTAAAAAAATGTCCTGCCTCAAGCTGCAGACCATAAGGGAGAGATGATGTGGTTATAAACACCTCTTCCATCTCAACCATTGTTTCGCCTGTAAGATGGTCAAGAAAGTAAACTATATGAGCCTCTCCGTTCAGATAAGGATCTACGGCACCTGTAAGCGACAACTCTACATTCTGCACCGTAAATCCTCGTTTTCTTGGGTCATGCCCCCCACCCTGAATATTTTGCAGTGTATTATCATTCACTGTAGACCAGCCGCCTGCAAAAAGGGCATCCATAGATATATCGATCAACTTCAGTCTGCCTCCGCCGGTTGATTTCACATCTTCGGCATAAGCAGGAAAAGAGAACAGTAAAACGAGTAGAATAAGGATATAGAATTTCATTTACCCCTCCAATATTTTAAAAAACTTGCCACAGATTTTCACAGACTTTATAAGGTAAGTAGAGTAAAGGTAGAGGTAGAGAAAAAGTCTTTCCCTTTACCTATGCCTTTACCTTATTTTTAAAGTCTGTGTTTGTCCGTGGCGAATCAGCTTTTGGATTAAATTTCTTTCTTGAGATAAGAAAATCTAAAGGGGTGGTGATCGGATAGTTAAATTTGATATGAACTGCTTTAAAGGCAGTAATAAGGACACCTGCGGAATTATCTCGATGACAGAATCGCTCCTTGCAAGAGAAGGAGAGTTATCCGTGTTTATAGAATGCCGGTGAGATGTGAAAATACAGGAGAGGCAATCATCATGTATCACGCCATCATCGTGATAATGGAAGCTTGAAAGAATTATCGCAAAGGCGGCTGCTATAAGAATCGCAGATAATACTTTTTTCATGGTTTGTATATTATCAAACCTCTACTTTGAAGTCAAAAAAACTCACTTCGGTATATCCCCTATTTCCTTATCCAGCCACGAGCTTCTGTCAATCTTCTCGCCGATGAATAAGGCATCGTCGGGAGGCGCCGCTCCCCACCAGTTATTTCTCGCATCGAGCAGCATCTGTGAGAAGCTCTGTATGGCAAAGGCATTATCAACTATATTATTGTGGGCGATTTGGGGATTAGCCCAGCCTGCAGCAACGATTCCTGCGCTGCCTATGCTCTTCGAGATTGTGCTGTAGGAAATCTTAGGATTGGACTTGCCTCCCATCTGGACACCGCTCTGGGAATTGTTGGAGATAAGGCTGTAGGTAATATCGGATGAGCCTGCCTTTATCTGCAAGCCGATTGTAGCATACTGGATACGGCAGTATTTTAAGAAGCTGTTTAACGATGTCTCTTTTTCGAATCTTATTGCCGACACATAGTCTCCAGGGGATGGCGACGGGCTGTTCGATGTAAAATCAATCATCCTATCCTTTGTCCCCTTTGCATCTACTGCGCCGTCGTTGATTACGATGCTCGTCCCCTTGTTATATTTTAAGATAACTCCGGCTTCTATAAAAAGCATGGCGCCTTTATCCACTACAACATCCTTCTCGATTATATAGGGACTATTAGCAAGAACGAGGAAAGAATTTGAGGCTATCTCTCCTCCGAGCGGGCCTTTAAGTATGGGCAAATCAAAGCTCTTTCCATTGGGATAAGGGGCATCGAGGGATTTATGATAATCCGCCTTTCCATAAATCTTGCCTATTATTACGCCGCCGTCTTTTGTCCCCCAGTAGTTTTCCATTGCATCCACAGGACTCCCCTCCATCGTCCGATTATAAACAGCGTATTCCTTATTATCATGTATTGCATTACGATTTATCTTTGGAGAAGAGAGGGAAGATTCCACGCCGTTTTTATTGTGGATGATGGTATTCTCTAAAATTGACGGTGAAGAGTTGTTCATGGTAATGCCGTTTCCAGTATTATGACCTATGATATTCTTCTGAATAACAGGCGCTGCGCCGTCATTTATAATAATGCCTGTTTCATTAGATGATATGCTGTTTAAAGTAATCTTTGGCAATGAAAAGGAGTCGCTTATCTCGATTCCAACTACATTATCGGTTATCTCGCTGTTCTCTATAGAAGGAGACGATGACAGGCAGATGACTGCATTTTTGGCAAATTTTATCTGGCAGTATTTCAAAGATTGCTCCTCTGACTTTGCCTTTTCAAAGGTTATTCCCTTCCAGTCCCCTGCCTTTGGCTTTTCGTTATTCGAGGTAAATGAGATTATCGCCCCCTCTGCGCCATTGGCAGCAATCTTGCCCTTTACAATTAATCCCATGCCGCTGCTTTTTATAATTGTGCCGGGCTCGATAGTAAGAGAGGCGCCATCCTTTACGATTACATCGGCAGTCATAATATAAGGGCTTGCGCCTGCATACCATACAATATCCTTTGTTATCTCACCGCCCACATTTGTAGGCCCCGGCGTAACTGGAGTTGCCGGAACGGACTTACTCTGCTCGCTGATATTTCCTGCCTTATCGAAGGCAGAAATTTTATAATAGTAAGCTGTAAAATTAGTCAACTCTTTATCTTCGAGATTCGTAAACTCTACGGAGGATATTTCCTGAAAACCGCTGATAGGAAGTGTGCTTCTATATATCTTATATCCTGCGAGGTCATCTTCTGGATTCGGCTTCCAGCTTAACAGCGTATGCTTATCTCTTCCGACAATCGATAAGCCCTGCGGCATAACGGGCGGAGTGGTATCGATGCTTACACTGCCTAATATATCGCTCCACTCCGAAGAATTTCTGTTTTCGTCGGTAAGCCTCCCTGTAATAATTGCATTCTTTATATTATCGCCGGGCTTTATCTGATACTCGCCCGTATAATTTCCAGGCTGCTCCTCTTTCATTGCAACAGCCTTTTTAAAATCCCCTATATCGAACTCGGCAAGATTTCCCTGCGAGCCTTCCATTGCGACCTTTATCACATCGCCTGCCTTTTTTGTCTGGTTTACGGCATCCTGAACAAGTATCGTTATTACAGGAGGTTTTTGCGCCTCAGAAATTGTTGGGGCAGGGAGTGTTGCTATTATATCTCTGAAGAGGTCGTCGCATGACCTTAAAAGCTCGATCTGTTTAACATTTACTGCCGTTGAGATAGCAGTCATTATTAAACCTACGGGAGTCAAAGGTATCCCGCCCTGATGCTTTCTCGTTACATCGCCCGCCTCCCATAGGATAGCCTCTGTTTTCGTGCTATACATCTTCAACTCCGCCCCGACTGCCACCTGGGAATAAGCAACTGCATAAGTCCTGTCATAATGGGTAATCTTGCCCTTGATTACGGCATCCACCTTCAATATCTCGCCCAATTTTTTAGCAGACGCCTCGTTTATCTCTTTCGCATCCTTAATACCTGCCTGATTTAAAAGCTTATCTACAATATGGGGTTTTAAGTCTACATATCTCTTCGAGCTTAGATGATTGGCAAAACTCTTTCTTACCACCTCGAATGCTTCCTCGCTTTTAGTAAGGTTTTCAAAAGGGAGAACAGCAACAGACCTCGGCATAGTGGACTTTAATTCGGAATAGACCTTGTAGTTTACTGCAAAGGCATTACTAATGGAAAATGCAAAAAATAAAAATACAAGCGGTAAGGTTTTTATTTTCATATTTATATCCTCCTAAGTGCTTATAATATAAATTCTAATAATTTTTTTGTCAAGGATGAAATAGTCTGAAATAGTAGAGAAAACGGGAAAGAAGGGTTTTAGGACATAATCCGATTGAAAACCCTTTCGGCAGTAAACTGGGCATCCTTTATACACTCGCTTATCCCGCTTCCCCTGTAGGCGCTTCCCGTAACAAAAATACCGTGGTATTTGGATAATCTTTCGTCAAGGATTGACAGCCTCTTTTCGTGTCCGATAACATACTGAGGCATTGCCTTTTCCCACCGATAGATGCGGATTAACATTGGCTCTGCAGAGATGCCCATAATATCCCTTAATTCTTCCCTTACCATTTTAATCATATCTCTGTCATTTAAAGAAACGAGCGCTTCGTTATGCGAGCCGCCGAGGAAACACCTGATTAAAATGGAATCATCTGGCGCTCTATATGAAAATTTTCTCGATACCCATGTTGCGCCTGTTATCTTTCTGTTTTCGGGCTTTGGCACAAGGAATCCAAACCCATTCATGGGATGGAAAATCGTATCTTTTTTATAGCAAAGAGACACTGTGGCAGTGGAGACATAGGGAATTTGATTTAATATATCGGATATAGAGCTATTCAATTCACTCAGCAATTTCGCTGTCTCATAAGAAGGGGCTGCAAGGATTACAGCATCCGCATCCAAGACTTCTCCATTTTTTAAGGATACTTTATATACATTTCCTCCACCTTCCGAAACGGATTCATCTATCTTTGAGACCTCTTTATTCGTCCAAATTTTAGTCTCCTTTAGATTTTTTACTATTGTATCGGGCAGGTCGTAAAGACCATTCTTTAAAGTCATAAACATTGTATTTTTATAAGCATGGGGAGCATGATTCGTGGTTCGCCCTGAGCCTGCCGAAGGGTCTGAGTTAATCTTTCTTCTCGCTATCATTCCCCTGATAAGACTTCCATATTCTTCTTCCATCTGGACGAATCTTGGAAATCTGCTCTTAACGCTCATGGTATCCGGGTCCTCGGCATGCACGCCTGCTACCAGAGGGGCAGCAATTTTATCGAGGACTTCTCGACCGAGACGGCGGCGGACGAACTCGGACAAACTCTCGTCTTTATCCGATTTCTTTTTTGGTATAAACGGCTCCATTGCCATCCTCAGTTTTCCCGGCAGAGAGATAAGATTACTCCTGACAAGTGGAAGCATCTTAGTCGGTATCATCAATATCACGCCTTCGGGGAGTTCGTGGAGATGCCCTTTCCACAGAATAAATGTTTTCCTGTATTCATCATTCGTGCAGAGGAGGCTGTCGTTCATTCCGAGTTTTTCGCACATTTTAAGCGCCCAGGGTTTTTCGGAGAGGAAACAATCAGGACCTCCTTCGATAAGGAAATCCCCATCTCTCTCGGTTATAATATTTCCGCCAATCCTGCTGTTTTTTTCCAACAGGGTTATAGAAACGTGTTTCCCTTTTTTTTCGGCTTCTTTCTCGATGCTGTATGCAGATGCAAGTCCTGTTATCCCACCGCCGATTATTATTATTTTTTGAATTAACATACTTATCTAAAAGAGCAAAAATCTAATTTTAAACGCAAAGACGCAAAGAGAAAAGTAAAGGTGCAAAGAAAAAATACTTTGCGTCTTTGTTTTAATCTTTGCACCTTTGCGTTAATGTGTTTTATAGTTTCCTGCTAAAAATAAAAAAGGGGTTAAGGATTAAGAGTTAATTCATTTTTTACTAACCCCTAATCCCTAACCCCTAATCCCTTTTTAAAAAGTTATACCTCTAATATCTCTTTATCCTTTTTTGCAGTAATCTCGTCCACCTTTTTTATAAATTTATCCGTTATTTTCTGTATCTCGTCATGAGCCTTTTTATGGTCATCCTGTGATATTTTTTTATCCTTTTCCAGAGCCTTAAGATGCTCCATGCTGTCCCTTCGAACATTTCTTATAGCCACCTTAGTGTCCTCGGAGACCTTCTTTACCACCTTTACAAGCTCCTTTCTTCTCTCTTCGGTAAGAGACGGTATGGATAGGCGGATAATCTTGCCGTCATTAGCCGGGGTCAATCCAAGATTGGAGGAGAGTATTGCCTTTTCTATGGCAGGGACGGCGGATATATCCCATGGCTGGATTGTTATAAGCCTGCTTTCTGGAACAGATAGGGTGGCAACTTGATTCAGCGGTGTAAGGTTTCCATAATAATCAACCTTTATCCCGTCTAACAATGCCAATGATGCCCTCCCGGTCCTTATGCCTGCCAGTTCTTTCTGGAGAACCGTTATAGAGGACTCCATTTTTTTATTTGTATCGGTGTAGACATTTTGAATCATATAAAAGAAAGTTGAGTGGTTGAGTAGTTAAGTAGTTAAAAACCACTCAACCACTCAACCACTTAACTACTCAACCACATTTAATTCCCCTTTACGATAGTCCCGATTTTCTCCCCCGATAAGACCCTCTTTATATTTCCCTTTTTCATCAAGCGGAAGACTATTATAGGAAGGTTATTATCCATACATAAAGATATTGCAGTTGCGTCCATAACCTTTAAATCTTTCTGCAAGACATCCATATATGTAAGGTCTGTAAACTTTACTGCGCTCTTATCTTTTATGGGGTCTGCGCTGTAAACCCCGTCCACCTTAGTCGCCTTTAATATGACATTTGCATTTATCTCTATCGCCCTCAACGATGCCGTAGTATCCGTTGTAAAATAAGGACTGCCCGTTCCGCCGGCAAATATTACCACCCTCCCCTTCTCCATGTGCCTTATAGCCCTGCGTCTGACATAAGGCTCGGCAACCTGCCTCATCTCTATGGCAGTCAGCATCCTTGTATTAACGCCTTCTCTCTCAAGTGCATCCTGCAGCGCCAATCCATTTATAATGGTAGCCAGCATCCCCATGTAATCGGCCGTC
>Ga0137829_11252287_pt1 | contig 10186 bp, 7 predicted proteins | sample OV2TP2_FD_97737 | JGI IMG/M metagenome (GOLD analysis project Ga0137829, IMG submission 97737) | reverse complement strand
GTACCTGGGCTTCTCCAAGAGCTACTTGATCTCGGTCGTCAACATCTTCGGCCTCGTCGAGTGGAACCTGCCGATTGTTCGCTACAACCTGGCGTGGTACCTGTTTGCAGGTTTCACCGTTGTGTCGACCGTGCTCTGGGGCCGACTGTACTGCGGCCGTGTCTGCGCGTTCGGGGCGCTGACGCAGTTGATGGATGCGGTCGTGCCGGCACGGCTCCGATTGACGGTACCAGTGACGATCGAGCGGCGCGCGGCGTGGATCAAGTACGGTCTGCTGGCGGTCACCGTCGGCTACTTCGTGGCCGCCGACAACATTCGAATCTACCGGTACGTCGAGCCGTTCTGGATGTTTGGACTGTCGGAATCGGCCGGCATGTGGATCGCGCTCGGCGCGCTGCTCGCCGTGACCGTCTTGGTGAGAAATCTGTATTGCAGGTTTTTGTGCCCGGTGGGGGCCATGCTGGGCCTGCTGTCCACACTGACCGTCTTCGGGATCAAGCGCTGGTCAGAATGCGATACGTGCAAGATCTGCGAGAAGGCCTGCGAGTGGGGCGCCATCCAGGGCCCGAAGATCATCAAGCTGGAATGCGTGCGATGCGACGACTGCGAGCGCCTGTACCTGGACGCGAAGAAGTGTCCGCACTGGATCATTCTCAGACGAACGGAGGACAGGCGGGTTCGCGTGGGACAGTAGAGGCACAGGCGCGGTCACGGCGCATCGGTCGGGGGCGCCAGGATCGTGAGTCGATCCCGAAGACCCGACGAGATCAGCACTTCGTTCCGATCGGTGACGATGACGCCCTCCACGTCGGGCAGCCGTTCAATGAGCGCCATGCCGGCGTCGGGACCCATCGCGAAGACGCCCGTGGACAGCCCATCGGCGAGAACGGCCCGGGGGGCGGCGATGGTCACGCTTCGGCATCCTCGCGCCGGCTCGCCGGTATCGGCATCGAGAATGTGATGGTACCGCCGGCCGTCCTTGATGAAGAAGCGCTCGTAGTCGCCTGACGTGCTGAACGTGCTGTCGGTCAATTCGACCGACGCGAAGCTCTGTCCGCCCGGGCCACGCGGATCTTTGATGCCCAGACGCCAGGGTCGATCGCCGCGCCGCCCAGCCACGTAAAGATCGCCGCCGGCCTGGATCATGAAATCAGCCAGCCCCCTGTCCCTGAGTCTGCGCACCGCGCGATCGATCGCGTAGCCTTTGCCGATGCCGCCAAGATGGGCCCGCATGCCTGCCCGGGCGAGAAACGCCGTGCCGGCTCGATCGTCGACGAGCAGCCTGCGGTAGTCGATGAGCGGAAGGCGGCGGCGGACTTGGTCGGGATCCGGCACGCTACTGTCCTGATCCTGATCGAATCGCCAGAGGTCGGACAGCGCCCCGAACGTGACGTCGAACTTGCCGCCGGTCCAGTCGCTGATCTGCCGCGCGACGGCCAGCGCTTCGCGGACCTCTGAACTGACCGGCACCGGCCGGTCGCCGGCGGCCCGGTTCACGCGCGAGAGGTCGCTGTCCTCGCGCCACACGCTCATCAGCCGCTCGAGTCGACCAAACTCGCGGAACGCCTCGGCGAACGCGCCGCGCGTGCCGGCTTCGTCGGCCGTCCACGCGGTCATGCGCACCTCGGACCCCATCGCGAGCCTGGCGTCTTCGACCAGACGCGCGGTCCCGCCGCCGCCCGTTGTTGTGCAGGCGCCGCAGGCTACAACGGCCAGGTACGACCGGAGGCCGACGGCCAGACAACGAGGCACGTCTCAATTATCTACACGCTTGGACGTGAGACGCCGCGCCGGGGTCGGCTGGGCCGGACGGGCCTACGAGGAATGCTGCCGTCTGGACGGGGTCGGCGGAAGCCCGTCCGTCCACCAGCGCCGCCGATCGTTGGCGCGCCGCGGCCAGGTGCGCCTGTCTCGACCGGTGCGCCGATCGGGCGAAAACGCGACAAACGTCCACCCGGTCCTGAGAAGGAACTGTTCCAGATCGCTCTGAAACCGTGCGAGCGCGGGCAAATCCGGGAACAGGTATGAACGGGGGCCTCGGTCGTCAGCGATGATGAGCCGTACGCCTTTGGGCGCATCCGAGCGGGACAGCGCAAGCTGCTGCTCGGCGCGCGAGAACCGCCAGACCGTCTCGGTCACCGTCAGCGTATATCGGCCGATGGGCCGCCCGGCTTTGCCGACCGCGACCCTATCGGACGATGCGCAGGCCGGTCGGCGCGGCAGGCGCAACGGAAGGTCCCGCGATCTTGAGAACACGTCCCAGCGTATAGCTCACCACGAAGAGTTCGCCATCCGCATCGACCCCGAACGAGCTGATGAGCCCCAACTGTGACGAGCCGCCCAGTTCGGAGGTGTGCTCCTGCAGATCGGACGCTCGGGTCTGACCTATCGAGTCGCTGACGAGCGCAATCGACCAGACGCGTCCACGGACGAAGTCGGCAAAAAAGTAGCGGCCCGCGTACGCGGCAGGCAGCGCCGACCCGCGGTAGACGTACCCGCCGGTGACCGACTGGCCTGTCGCGTGGTCGTACTCATGAATGGGATCAACCAGCGGTAGAAACGCGGGCGGCAGGGACGTCACGTTGTCGTGGGCCCCTTCCCGGTTGCGCCACCCGTAGTTGCGACCCCCGCGGCCCGCAGGTTCGTAGTCGATCTCTTCCCATCGTCCCTGGCCCACGTCAGCGAGAAGGAGCGCTCCGGTTCCACCGAGCGCCGGATCGTCGAAGGAGTAGCGCCACGGGTTGCGGAGGCCGAAGCTCTAGATCTCAGGACGGGCGCCGACAGGGTCGCCGCCCACGAACGGGTTCGACTGAGGCACCCGATAGCCGGTCGGATCGGCGTCGGGCACGTTCACATCGATGCGCAGCATCTTGCCGAGCAGCTCGGCAGGATTCTGCGCCCGATGCTGCGGGTCGTCGCCCGCTCCCCCATCGCCCAGGCCAATGTACAGAAAGCGGTCCGGTCCAAAGGCAAGGTGGCCTCCGTTGTGATTCGGGTAGGGCTGGAGGATCAGCCGTCTGCCGCTCTCTCCGTTCCACTGAAGATCGAAGCGAGAGGCCGGATCCGCGACAACCGGATCGCCGGATCGCCGGAACCGGGCGACGACGGTGTGCCCGTCGCGGTTGGTGAAGTTGACGAAGAAGCGGCCGCTGACGGCGAAGTCGGGCGCGATTGCCATGCCCAGCAGTCCGCGCTCACCCTCGAACAGCACGTCCGCGCGCAGATCGAGAAAGTCCGCGGCCAGCACGACGCCCGCTCGAACGGCACGAATGCGTCCATCCTGCTGTACGACAAACTGCACGGTGCGGTCCGTCGAGTCCTGGACAACCGCCACGGGTGCGGCGAAGCCCGAGGCGTAGACGCGGCTGCTCAGCTGGGCGCTCGCATCGGTGGCTGCCCCACAAACGGAGGCCACCAGGACGATGAGGGCGGACCGCGCGCTCCACGCCGGACGGTTGTGTGATTCGCGACTGGCAGGACGCTGGAGCCGCGTCGTCGGCACGCTGGACAATCTGAACTATCCTAACCCACGTGTGGAAGACGGCTGGTGTCTCGATTTGCTTCCTGACGCTGACGGCGTGCGGTCGCGACGGCTCGCCCGGGCCTCCCAGCGTGCCTGGCCAGGAGGAGCGGGTCACCGGCACGGAGAGCTTCGCCTGGGATCAACGGGCCGACGACGCCGCGTCGCTTGGCGCGATTCGCTACGCCGCCTATGTCGACGGGATGCGATTCGAGTTGAGCGGCGTCACGTGCGAGTCGACCCCCGCCGCCCAGGGCTTCGCGTGTCGCAGCAGGCTGCCGGCGATGTCGTCCGGCTCCCATACACTCGAGCTCGCATCGTTCATCGTCGCCGGTGGTTCGATTCTGGAGAGCGCTCGCTCGTCGCCGCTCCGCCTCCTGGTCACCGCGTCGACCTCGTCGTCTCTGGCAGGATCGGCCGTCGATCGTCGGGTGCCGGCCTCCGGCGAGGTTCGCGCCACACTCGGCCGGCGCACGGTGCGGCTGTCCCGTGTTCTGGAAGGCCTCAACAGTCCGGTGGACCTTGCCGTCGCGCCCGACGGTCGTGTCTTCGTCGCGGAGAGGTCGGGGAGGATTCACATCATCGACCCGACTGTCCCGGCGATGACCGGGGTCTCGCTGAGCGACGCGCCGATTCGAGCGCTCGCCCTGGCGCTTGATCCCGACTTCGCGCACAACGGCGCCGTGTATTTGGCGGTCGCCACAGCCGCTGGTAACGGCACACGCGGCGCGCCGGCGGCGCGTTTCGAGTTGTACCGGTTCCGCAGCGCCGGCAACATCCTGTCCGAGCGCATGCGCCTGTTCGGCGATGTACCCGCCAGCGCGGATCCTCACGCTGCGCTGCGGTTCGGCGCCGACAAGACGCTGCTGCTTGCCCTCGACGAGGGAGACGATCGCCAGGCGGCAGCGAGTCTCGGATCGCCGAGCGGCAAGATCCTGCGCCTGCATCGAGACGGCACGACGCCCGACGACCAGCCGTCGTTGACGCCCGTCTACTTCTCGGGATTCCTGTCGCCAAGGGCCATGGCGTGGCGGCCAGCCGCACACGAGCTGTGGGTGGTGGACGCCGGTTCGGCTGCAGGATCCGTGTTGTACGCCGTGCGCCGGGAGCACGGGGCGACCGTTCGAGCCCAGGCTCGTGCGGCATTCAGGCTCCCATTCCCATCAGATGGCCCGTCGTTGCTGTTTTACGAGGGCCGGCGTCTCCCCGAGCTGACCGGCGATCTACTCGTGGCCTCGCCCGAAGGGCGGCACCTGCTGCGAATCGTGTTCGATCGGTCCGATCCCTCTCGCGTGTTGTCCACCGAGCGCCTGTTGCAGAACCTGATCGGCGCTCCAAGGACGCTTGCGGAGGGACCAGACGGCGAGCTCTATATCGCCACCGATTGGGAACTGTACCGTCTGGAACCCTGAAAGTCCTCGGGTGCCATGCAATGGCCAAATGGCCAGCTGACCAGCTGACCGCATGTACTATTGAGGAATGCACCCACAGTTCCTGCGCCGGCTCGCGGTCGCGGTGGGACCGGAGGCTCTGCTTCAGGACCCGACCGATCTGCTCACCTACGAAGCGGACGCGCTTGTCCACCTGCGCGCGACTCCAGGCGCAGTTGTGCTGCCTTCGACCGCCGAGCAGGTTCAGGCGGTGGTCCGCCTGTGCCATGAGGCCGGGGTGCCCTTTGTCGCGCGGGGACACGGAACCGGCCTGTCGGGCGGGGCGCTGCCGGTACCAGACGGGGTGTTGATCGGGTTGTCGCGCCTCAACCGAATCCTCGACGTCGACACCGCGAACTTGCGCGTGACGGTCGAGCCAGGCGTGACCAACGCCGAGATCACCCGACGGGTCGCCTCCGACGGCTGCTACTACGCGCCCGACCCGTCCAGCCAGATCGTGTGTTCGATCGGCGGCAACATCGCCGAGAATTCCGGCGGGGCGCACTGCCTGAAGTACGGGTTCACCGTGCATCACGTGCTCGGCGTCGAAGCCATTCTGGCCAACGGTGATCGCGTGCACATCGGCCGATCCACACTCGATCCGCCCGGCCTGGATCTGCTGGGCGTGCTCGTCGGATCGGAAGGCACGCTGGCGATTGTGACAAAGGCGACACTCCGCCTGCTCCGCCGGCCCGAGCGCGTGGTCACGCTGCTCGCCGGTTTCGGCTCGATCGACGAGGCCGGCGGTGCCGTGTCCAGGATCATCGGCAACGGCATCGTGCCGGCCGCCGTGGAAATGATGGACCGGCTGACGCTCGAGGCCGCAGAAGCGGCCGTGCACCCGAAGTTTCCCGACTGCAACGCGGTGTTGATCGTCGAGCTCGATGGCCCGCGGGTCGAAGTCGACGATCTCCTGCCGGTGGTCGAGTCGGTGTGCCGCGCGTCAGGCGCAGTCACCGTGGAGGTCGCGCGCGACTCCGAACAGCGCGATCGCATCTGGAAGGGACGGAAGGCCGCCTTTGCCGCCATGGGCCGCGTCTCGCCGAACTACTACGTCCAGGACGGCGTCGTGCCGAGAACGCGCCTGTCCGAGGTTCTCGGGCGCATTCGCGATCTGGAGGCGCGCTCGGGACTCCGGATCGGCAACGTGTTTCACGCAGGCGACGGCAACCTGCATCCGCTCATCTGCTACGACGAGAGCATGCAGGGCCAGGCCGAGCGGGCCGAGGCGGTCGCCTCCGAGATTCTTCAGTACTGCCTCGACGCCGGCGGGTCGATCACGGGCGAACACGGCGTGGGCGCTGACAAGAAGGCCTTCATGTCGAAGATGTTCAGCGAGGCCGATCTCGAAGCGATGCAGCTGGTGCGCTGCGCGTTCGATCCGGACGGGCTGTGCAATCCGGGCAAGGTCATGCCGGCTCCACGGCTGTGCGGTGAAGTGCCCGGCCCCTACCGTCGGCACCCGATCGAACAAGCCGGGCTGGCGGAACGGTTTTGATGCCAGCTGCCGATCAGCGGTCCATGGACAAGGTGCTCGAACGGTGGGGAACCGCAGCGCGGCTTGTTGACGACCCGCGTGGGGCCGACTGCCCGCCTCTCGTGGAGCTGGAGCCGGGCGATGCGCGCGAAACGGCCGCGATGCTCGAGTGGGCGGCTGCCGAGCGGGTGCCGCTGATGCCCGTCGGGTCGGGCACGAAGGTCTCGTGGGGCGGCACCGCCGGATTCCACAGCATCCGCCTCTCGACGCGCCGCATGAACACGCCGGTCCAGCACTTTGCCGGCGACCTCGTGGCCACGACGCCTGCCGGCGCCACGCTCGCCGACGTCAACGCGCTGCTTGCCCGGGAACGGCAGTGGCTGCCTCTCGACCCTATGTACGCCGACCGCGCGACCATCGGCGGCACCGTGGCTGCCAACGACAGCGGACCCAGGCGGCAGAGACACGGTACCTCACGCGACCTCATCCTCGGGATCGAGATTGCGACGGCCGGGGGCCTCGTGGCGCACTCGGGCGGACGCGTGGTCAAGAACGTCGCCGGCTACGATCTGGCCCGGTTGATGTGTGGCTCGTTCGGCAGCCTCGCGGTGATCACCAGCGCGACGTTCAAGCTGGCGCCTGTGCCGCCTGCGTCTCGGACCGTCGTTGCCGAGGTCGGCGATGCCGCGCACGCCCAGGCTCTCGCCCTGGCGATTGCGGCAGGGCCCCTCGCCCCCTCAGCGGTCGAGGTGGCAAGCCCGCCGGCACGCCTGCTGGTTCGATTCGAGACGACCGAGCGCGCCTCGCTGGCGCAGGCAGACGCCGTACTGGAGGCAATCGGGGCGGAGGGAATGCCTGCCGAAATTGTCAGCGGCGCAGACGAGACCGCCGTGTGGAGCCGCCATGCCCGGCACCTGGCGGCACCGGGAACGCTGCTGAAGGTGGCTGTGCTTCCCACGAAGGCGGGCGCCGCGCTCGAGGGAGCCGAACGCGCCGCCACAACCGCCGCGGTCGAGTGCCGGGTGACGGGTCGTGCAGCGCTCGGTGTCATCATGGTCCGCCTGGCAGGCAACGCTGACCGCCATCGCAAGCTGGCGGCGGCAATCCGGCAGGCCATCGACGCTCTGGACGGCACCGTCACGGTGCTCGAGACGCCGGCCGGTGCAGACGAGAATCGGTGGGGCCCGCCGGGCGATTCGCTCCAGCTGCTGCGTGCGGTCAAGGCACGTTTCGATCCTCAGGGCATTCTCGCTCCGGGGTGGGGACCCGGCGCTTGAGTGTGAGCGCTTCTCCGCTCTCGGGCCTCCGACCGCTCGAGGCGCTGATGGACAAGTGCGTCCACTGCGGCTTCTGCCTGCCGACCTGCCCGAGCTACCTGCTCACGGGCCTGGAGATGGACTCGCCTCGCGGCCGCATCTATCTGATGCGTGCGGGTGCCGAGGACCGCGTCGGGCTCACCGCAGCCACCGTCGCGCACTTCGACACGTGCCTGGGCTGCATGGCGTGTGAGACCGCGTGTCCCTCGGGCGTGCGGTACGCCCCCCTTATCGAGACAACACGAGCGGCAATCGCGCGCCATCATCGACGCGGGCGCCTGGAGCGCTGGCTCCGACGGCTCATGTTCGCGCTTCTCCCGTATCCACGCCGCCTCCGTCTGCTGGCGCTTCCATCGGTCCTGCTCGCCGCCTTCGGACGCTCCCGCCCGCTGCTGTCGATGATTCCCGAGCCGCTGCGGAGCATCATCCGCCTGGCGCCGCGCATACCGCTCTCACCTCTGGCACGGGAGACACCAGACCGAACACCAGCCGATGGACACCCTCGGCTCCGTGTGGGGCTGGTGACGGGCTGCGTGCAGCGGGCCTTCTTCGGCCACGTGAACCAGGCGACGGCGCGTGTGCTGGCCGCCGAGGGCTGCGACGTCCTGGCTCCGCGCGATCAGGGCTGCTGCGGCGCGCTCGCCCTGCACGCGGGCGAAACCGACGATGCGCGACGCTTCGCTCGCGGGCTGATCGAGTCGTTCGAGGCCACCGATGTCGAGGTGATCGTGGCCAACGCGGCAGGGTGCGGCTCCGCGATGAAGGAGTATGGTGCGCTGTTAAGAGACGACCCGGCCTGGGCCGAGCGTGGTCGGCTGTTTTCCGCCAAGGTGCGCGACGTCGCTCAGGTGCTGACCTCGTTCGAGAGCCGAGCGGCACGTCAGCCGATGCCGTTGAAAGTGGCGTATCACGATGCCTGCCACCTGGGGCACGCCCAGAACGTGCGCCGTGAGCCGCGCCAGCTTGTCGAATCGATTCCTGGGGCGACGCTGGTCCCACTCGTCGAGAGCGACCTCTGCTGCGGGAGCGCCGGTATCTTCAATCTGGTTCAGCCCGCCATGGCGGCGACCCTCGGCCGCCGCAAGGCCGCCTGCATCATCGACACGGCGCCCGACCTCGTCGTGACATCGAATCCGGGCTGCATCCTGCAGATGCGCGCGGCGCTCGCGGAACAGGGACACTCGATTCCCGTATTGCACCTCATCGAGCTGCTGGACGCGTCGATCTCGGGGCGACCGCTTCATGAACGCGCCGGTGCTTGACCATCATCCCGGCTTATCCGTTATGTCAGGGCGCGCGACCCTTGGTACAATGTTCTCGTCCGTCTGAAGCGCCCGATGGATCTGGCCGATACTATCCGCGAAACCCCGAGGGTCATCTGCTGAGCACCGCGCCTGGCCGCCACGCCGGAGGTCGCCACCCCCTGCGACGGGCCCTGAAGGGCTTGCTGGCCGCCGCCGTCCTCCTGGTTGCCCTGCCGTACGCGTGGAGCCCGATTTATGACTTCCCCGACCCCGAAGCGTTTCGGGGCGACCAGCTGTGGAATCCGTACGCCGAGCTTCACGGAACCTGGCAGCGGGCCAACCTGCACGCTCACAGCCGGACGTGGATGGGATTGACGAACGGCCGCCAGCCCGGCCGCCAGATCGTCGAGCGCTACCGCGCGCTGGGATACTCGGTTCCCGGAGTGTCGGATTACCAGCGCATCGCCTCCTTCCACGGAATTGCCACGCTGCCGGTCTACGAGCACGGATTCAACATCACCAAGCAGCATCAGCTGGCCATTGGCGCGCGTGCGGTCGAATGGCTGGACTTCCCGCTCTGGCAGTCGATCGGCCATCAGCAGCTCATCATCAGTCGCGTCAAGCGGAAAGCCGATCTCGTCGCGCTCGCGCACCCGGGAGCCAGAGGCGCGTACACGGCCGACGAGCTCGGCCGATTGAGTGGCTATGACCTGCTCGAGGTGGTCAACGGCCCGTTTGTGGACGAGGAGACCTGGGACGGCGCGCTGTCGCGGGGCCGCGCCGTCTGGGCCCTCGCCAACGACGACACGCACGACCTGACCGATCCCCGGCGCACCGCAGTGGCCTGGACCATGATCGATGCGCCCTCGGCGGCCACGGCGGATGTCGTTGATGGCCTCAGGGCGGGCCGATCGTACGCCGTCGCCAGAACGGGAGCCCTCGACTCGGTGAACGTCACGTCCTTCGACGCGTTATCGGTCGACGGTGATGTCATCCGCGCGAGCGTGTGGGGCGCACCGTCCACCTTCGTGTTCATCGGACAGAACGGTGTCGTGCGGGAGACCGTCAAGGACGCCATGGTCGCTTCGTACGCGTTCACCGCTGCTGACACGTACGTCCGTACGGTCGTCAGGTCGCCGCAGGCCACGTTCTATCTCAATCCGGTCATCCGCTACGACGGAGGGCAGATCCCGGCCCCT
>Ga0137829_10608260_pt1 | contig 10190 bp, 7 predicted proteins | sample OV2TP2_FD_97737 | JGI IMG/M metagenome (GOLD analysis project Ga0137829, IMG submission 97737) | reverse complement strand
CTACAACGCCAACAAGTACGGCATCACCATTGACATGCGCCACCCCAGGGCCAGAGACCTGGTGCTGCGCATGGTCTCCTGGGCAGACCTGGTCACCGAGAATTTTACTCCCGGCACTATGGAAAGCTGGGGACTGGGATACAAGGAGCTGAAGGAGGTAAATCCCCGGATAATCATGTTCAGCACTTCCATGCTGGGCCGGGGCGGCCCCATGGAGAGCCAGCCCGGCTTCGGGCCGGTGATGGCTTCCCTGTCGGGGCTTACCCATATCACCGGCTGGCCCGACAGGGACCCGGTAAACCCTTACGGCGCCTACACCGACTTCATCGTTCCCCGCTTCGCCGTGGCCTCCATCCTGGCGGCCATGGACTACCGCAGGCGGACGGGCCAGGGGATGCATCTGGACATGTCTCAGCTTGAGGCCTCTCTTCACTTCTCCGCTCCCTTCCTTCTGGACTATTCGGTAAATGGCAGGGAGCAGAGCCGTACGGGCAACCGGGACCAGAGGGCAGCACCCCACGGGGTCTACCCCTGCAAGGGAGAGGACCGCTGGATTGCCATCGCTTGCTCCATCGACGAGGAGTGGCTGGCGCTATCCCAGATCATAGTTGAGACGGGTCAGACAGCTGAGAGCTGGCCTTATCAGGAGCGATTCTCCACCTTTCTCGGCCGCAAGGCCTGGGAAGGTGAACTGGACCAGTTGATCGGCAAGTGGACCAGAGAGTGGAACGCTCTGGAGCTTATGGATACCCTCCAGAGGGCAAGGGTGCCCGCGGGCGTGGTGAACGACTGCCGCGACCTCTTTGAGGACGCCCAGCTAAAGCACAGGGGACACTTCCAGTACCTGGAGCACCCGGAGATAGGGCCCTATGCCAGCGATCGGAGCGAGTTCAACCTCTCAAGAACGCCCGGGAGGCTGGACAGGCCAGCGCCACTTATGGGGCAGCACACCGAGTATGCGCTTAGGGAGATAATCGGCTTATCGGAGGAAGAGTACCGTTCCCTTAAAGATGACGGGGTGCTGGAGTAGGCAGTCCTGGATTAGCAATCCTATCATATGGGCAGTTGCGATGGGAAATACGAATTTGCACCATCAGTGGGGCCTACCCCTCCTTTGAGGAAAACATCAAGGGATCCATTGAAGTGGGGAAGCTGGCCGACCTGGCGGTGCTGGGGGCTGACCCTACCCGGGTTGACCCCATGATTATCAAGGACATCCGGATGGAGCGGACCATCATGGGAGGGGTGACTATACGCTCCTCTGCTGCAAAGGTCGTTTAGTTACCCGCTACCCCGGCAGGCTCTTCCAGCTTCCGAGGGAACTTGCCACCGAACAGACCTTTGTCGGCGGGCCACTGCCACTGCGGCTTGGGCATCTCGTAGTAGACCTCGATCTCGTTGTCGTCAGGGTCCAGCAGGTAGACGCCCAGCGAGATGCCATGGTCGCCGATGCGAACAATACGAACGTCGTTAGCCTTGAGGCGACTGTAAAGCTCCTGGAGGTCCTCAAAAGTCTCCATCTGCCAGGCCATGTGGGCTTGTCCCACTCGCTTGCTGTCGGGGCCGGGGGCGTCGAGTCCTATGGCGCGGATGGCCAACTCGTGGGACTTCTCAGTATTGGCGGACATGAAGACCGTGCCGCTGGGAGACCTTTCCATAATTGTCAGGCCCATGATCCGAGTGTAGAAGTCCACGGAACGCTCCAGATCGCGTACCCGCATAACCAGGTGCCCCAGGTGCTTCGGTGTGAACGACATCTCCGTACCTCCTTACCCAATTAAGCCCTCGGCAGGCCAATTGACCTTAATCCTGAATCAAGCTCAAGGAACTGATGCGGCGTCCCCTTCAGTCAGCCGATTGCAAAAACTCGCGGACTCGCTGCATAAAAGGTTCCTTGTCGTAGGTATTATACAGGAGTATGCTGCTGCGCACTGGGTCGCCGCCGAACATGCGCTCGTATAATACCTGCCGACCGCCAAAGGCGCTGCAAGCCACATCCCAGGCCAGGTGGAACAGTCTGGCCCGCTCGCGGGCGTTGGTAGTATCCGTAGATAGATACTGGTCCACTTCTGGAGCCAGGGGAGTATCGAAATCGGCTTCCGCTGGCAAGGCCATAAGGCTGCCGGTCCCCAGAAGCTGGAGGATTTCCACCATCCTGGGGTAAATCGTCCGCCCGAACAGGGTGGTGCCTGCCTGCAGGGGCGCGCCGGCAGGGCACATGACACCCCACTGGTTCGGGGCAGCGTCCGCCTCGGCACCTCGTAGACAAGCCTTCAGCATATCCCGGTATGTGATCAGCTCCGCCACCCGCTCTTGCACGTGTGGGATGGAGCCCGACCCCAGGGTCTGGACCATGAGGGCGGCCAGTCCCAGGACGAACTCCGCCTTTACCACGCACCGCGTCATGACCTGGTGCCTCGTATGGGACATGGACTGGGTGGCAACAGCATAGTTGTTGGCCAGGGACACATCCCCCAGCAGGAAGACCCGCTCCCAGGGCACCAGCACGTTGTCGAAGAACACTACCGCATCCATCTCTTCGAAACGAGAACCCAGGGGATGGTCGAAGTGGGACCGGCCCAGGTCAAAGCTTTCCCGGCAGAGGAACTTCAAGCCGGGCGTGTCGCAGGGAATGGAGAAGGCAAAAGACTGGCGCCAGGCATCTTCACCCAACCGATGGCTCGCGACAGGATAGATGGCAATCTCATCAGAGATGGGCCCCAGGGTTGCCAACACTCGGCTACCCCGTACTACAATCCCGGTGTCGGTCTCGCGCACTACGGTTAGCGCCACTTCCTCACTCAGGGTGTCAACCGTGGAGGGAGCACGGCGCCGTTGCAGGTTCACCAGGGCGTGGGTGAGGGCCGCATCACTCTCACGGATGTATTCGTAGTAATCCAGCACGTTTTTCTTAAACTCGGGGCGGTTCTGGGCGAAGTAGTCTGCCGCTCCAGCCCAGGCAGTAAAGATGACATTTAGGAAGTCCGGAGAGCGTCCCATCATACCGCAACTGGCCCAGGCCCAGCGGGCCATCATGTTACGCCGTCGCTCCAGGTCTTCAATACTCCGGGGAATCAGGAAAGAAAGCCCCACCGGCTGGCCGGTGGTAGGGGAAGGATAGGTCATCTCCTCCAGCAGCCCCGGGTCATGCTGCATGTCGTAGAGGGCCGCCACTGATCTGACGCCGTTGCGAAAGGCGGGATGGGAGGTCACGTCCTCCACCTGCTCGCCGCGGATCCACACCTCCCTTGGGCGCTCCCTAAGCCCTATGATGTATTCCTGTCCGGTGCGTGCTGGCATGGCTCTTCCTCCTTCCTCACTCCCTCAACATAGTGAGGTTTCGTCAAGCTCAGCTTAAATATTTGGGCTCTTCGGACTTTTGTGTGTAAGCCATCACCCCAGGCCCCTCTCCCAGTGGGAGAGGGGTGGTCGAAGGCCAGGGTGAGGGTTTAGTCCCACATAAAACTCTTATGTAGCAGTGTTCTGTTTCCGTAATCATGGCTGTTACTTGAACTTGGGCATCACCTCTTCAGTGAGAAGCCTTATGGAGTTGATGGTCCGGTCATAGGGAATCTGCCCCCCGTAGTTCATCTCCAGCACCAGGCCCGATATGCCCAGCTCTTCCTCAAATTCCTGGATGCGTTCAGTAACGGCCTCTGGCGTGCCGTATATGACTCTATGCTTCAGTATCTCATCGTAGGGAGTGCTGGCCATGCGCTGGAGCCGCTCGGCGGTCTCCTTGCTGGCCGCACTACCGATCAGCTCTCTAGCTGCGTACTGTATAGCGTACATGGTGCTATCCTGGGGTTCAGAGCGAGCCTTCTCGGCGGTCTCGGCCAAATAGGCGGGGACGCGAAGCACTATATCGTCAGGCCCAGAGTGCCTAGCTTCCTGCCGCGCCTTTCGGTACGCCTTCAGTCGCTCCTTAAGCTGGGGCATTGGGGTATTGGCGCTGGCGAAGATGGGGTATCCCAGGCTCCCTATCAGGGGGAAGGTGTCCTCACCGGCCACGGCGACACGGGTGGGAGGATAAGGCTGCTGATAGGGCTTGGGCACCACGGTCACATCATGATAGGTGTAGAAATCGCCTTCGTGGGAGAAACGCTCCTGGGTCCAGGCCTTCATTATAACCTCCAGCGCCTCCAGGAAGCGCCCGCGGCTCTCGGAATAGGGCACATTGTAACCCTGGTAGTACTTGGTCAGTCCGCTACGCCCTATGCCGAAGTCAAAGCGGCCCTTGCTGATGTGATCTACCGTGGCGGCCTCCTCTGCGATACGCAAGGGGTTGGTCAGGGGCAGCACCTGTACTGCCAGCCCAACCCTTATCTTGCTGGTGCGGGCGGCTAAGGCGCTGGCGATGATGAGGGGAGAGGCCAGCACAGAGCGGTCAGGGGTGAAGTGGTGCTCAGCTAGCCAGGCAGAGTCCATGCCCAACTCCTCCGCCGCTTCTACCTGCTTGAAGGACTCATCAAATGCCTCCGCCTGGGTCATGCCCTTTCGGATGTGGAAGTCGGTGAACATACCGAAGTCCATGAGTGTCTCCTTTCGGTTTTTTAGATGTAACAAGTTATGGCCCTCACCCCGGCCCCTCTCCCACCAGTGGGAGAGGGGTGGCCGAAGGCCAAGGTGAGGGTAGTAGGGCTATGGCGCTTTCTGGAATGGGTCCGTCAGCTCCAGCTCTTCGCCTATCTCTCGAAGGGCGGGTAAGACCTCCTGGCCCATGAGTTCCAGACACCGCATAGAATCCTGGTGGCTGATGGTGCCGTCGTTGGTCCACACACCCAGGATGCTCGGACGCACCCTGGCCAGGACATCCCGGAATTTCCTGACTACCGTATCGGGGTTGCCAGCGATTATCCGGTTGGCATCAAGAATAGCTTGATAATCAGCATCGCTGACTTTACCGGCGCCACCTAATGCACGGAAAGGGTCACGGCGAATACGCTCGCGCAACCTGGCATAGCGGGGGTCCCGGCTGCTGTAGCCTATGGGGAACATGTAGTCGTTGGGAAGGGGGACCCGGCCAACGCCCACGTTGCCCACCAGGAAGCCTTTAGCTATCTCTCTGGCCTTCTCATCGGTATCCTGCACGTGGGTTCGTATCAAGTATCCGAAGTGCTCAGGCCCAGGCTCGTAGCCATGCTTCCGGGCGGTCTCAGTATATATGCCCATCATATCCCGGGTCGCCTCCTGGTCCGTCTCCAGGAAGATGTACGGGTAGTGGCGTTCGGCGCACCAGACCAGGGTCTCTGGGCTGCCCGTGCCGGGAATCCAGACAGGCGGGTGAGGCTTTTGCAGGGGCATCTCGAAGGGGTTCACCACTCGGAAGTGGTAGTGCTTCCCCTCCCAGCGAAAAGGCCCTGGTGTAGTCCAGGTCTTGATAACCAGGTCGTGGGCTTCCTCGAACCTCTCCCGGTTAAACAGAGGGTTGGTATTGCTAGCCAAGCTCTCTACCCCTGTCCCTCGCACAAAGCCCGAGACGAGGCGGCCTCTTGAGATCATGTCTATCTCGGCCAGCTCCTCGGCCAGGCGAATGGGGTTGTCGAAGATGGGCAGCGGGTTGCCCAGAAGCACGATCTTGGGCTTCTTCGTTATGCGGGCGAGGATGGCGGCCTCCAAGTTCATGGTCGCGCCAAGGCAGGTGGGGGTGTTGTGGTGCTCGTTGAGCATCAGCCCGTCAAAGCCGACCTCCTCAGAGTACTCGTACTCGTCAAAGTGTTCGTTGTAGAGCTGAGACCCTATTCTAGGGTCGAAGTTAGAGTTAGAAAAGGTCAGCCGGACAGCACTATTTAGGCTGCTCCTTACGTCCTCCTCCGTGTAGTGGGTATAGGCCCGCTCCGTGAATCGCATCAGAAACATGGACCGACCTCCCGATCAATTGGGGTGTATTCTCCAGGCGTCGCTCCGCCCTTTCCCTGCCCTACCCCCCTCGCACACGCTCGATCCCCTGAGACTAGCTTAAAGGCTACTCCAATCTTCGGTCACTGTCAACCGAGTCAATGTTTAATGTTTTCGGCTCTTAGTCGCACTCTTGTGAGAAGCTCGTATTCAGAAGAGGAGGTTCTGTACGCCCTGCAGGATCATCCGGACCGCAATAGCGGCCAGAAACATATAAGTGACTTTGGCTAACGCCATCAAGCCGCCACGTCCCAGGAACGAGGCGATGGCGCCGGACCAATGAAGGATGCCCCAGGCGACCAGCAAATTGGCGGCGAAGGCAAGCAAGACTGGGCCAATACCATGAAGGTCGGCCAGGAGCAGGAGGGTAGTGATGGTGGCTGGCCCAGCCAGGAGAGGTGTGCCTATGGGTACCACCTCCACCATTTCCTCTTTGGGGGGAGATTCCGACGGCCTGCTGCTGATGAGGTCCCTCAGCGCGATGACCATCAGTATCAGCCCTCCCGCTATGGCGAAATGGTCTACGCTGATGTTCAGCGATCGGAGGACAAGCCGCCCCAGGAAGAGGAACAGCAATCCTACCGCTGCCGCAGTAAGGGCAGCGATATTCATCATGCGAGCACGTTCCCGGGGCGTCGTCTCTCCAAAGAGACTCAGCGCAATGGGTATTATGCCGATGGCGTCTATGGCGATGAAGAGGGGGACGAAGGCCAGCCCTGTATCTTTGAAGAATTGAATAGCTGGGTTCATCTGGAACTCTTGAAAAACACGACCGCCAGAGGTGGCAGGGTGAGGTTGAGGGAGTAGAAGCGCCCATGCATGGGGATTGGAGTAGCTTCGACACCACCCAGATTCCCCTGGCCGCTTCCGCCGTATTCCCTGGCATCGCCGTTCAACACCTCTCGCCAGAACCCGCCCCTCGGGACTCCTACCCGGTAGTTGTGGCGGGGCACCGGGGTGAAGTTGCACGCTGCCAGGATAAGATCGTCTGTTGAGCGCCCTTTGCGGATTAAGCTGAGGACACTGCCCTCTGTATCGTTACAGTCAATCCACTCGAAGCCTGCTGGGTCCAGGTCCAGCTCATGGAGGGCCGGTTCGTTGCGATATATCCGGTTCAGGTCCTCCACCCATCTTTGAAGCCCGGCGTGCGGGAAATGGTCCAGCAGATGCCAGCTCAGACTGGCCTCGTGGTGCCACTCCTGCCACTGCCCAAGCTCTCCACCCATGAACATCAGTTTTTTGGCGGGCTGGGCGTACATGTACCCGAAGGTGAGCCTCAGGTTAGCGAACTTCTGCCAGTCGTCTCCTGGCATCTTGCTCAGGAGCGACCCCTTGCCGTATACCACCTCGTCGTGGGAGAGGGGCAGAACGTAGCTCTCTGAGAAGGCGTAGAGCATACGGAAAGTCAGCTTGTTGTGGTGGTGCTTCCTGAATATGGGGTCCTGGGACATATACTCCAGGGTATCGTGCATCCAGCCCATATCCCACTTCATACCGAAGCCCAGCCCGCCAACCTGGAGAGGCCGGGAGACCATAGGCCAGGCTGTGGACTCCTCAGCGATGGTCTGCACATCGGGATAGCTCTTATAGACCTCTTTGTTGAGGCGGCGTAAAAAGGCGACAGCCTCAAGGTTCTCCTTCCCCCCATTCAGATTAGGTATCCATTCCCCCTGCCTGCGTGCGTAGTCCAGGTAGAGCATAGAGGCGACGGCATCCACTCGCAGGCCATCCGCGTGGTACTTGTCCAGCCAGAAGAGGGCGCTGCTGATGAGGAAGCTCCGCACCTCATCCCGCCCATAGTTAAAGATGAAGCTGTTCCAGTCGGGATGGATTCCCTGCCTGGGGTCAGCGTGCTCGTAGAGATGTGTCCCGTCAAAGAAACCAGGCCCATGCTCGTCCGTGGGGAAATGGGAAGGGACCCAGTCCAGGAACACGCCGATGCCGTGTTGGTGCAGGTAGTCAACCAGGTACATAAAGTCCTGGGGGGTCCCATAGCGGCTGGTGGGAGCGAAGTATCCCGTGGTCTGGTAGCCCCAGGAGCCATAGAAGGGATGTTCCATGACGGGCAGAAACTCCACATGGGTGAAGCCCATCCGGTTGATGTACTGGGCCAGCCTTGGCGCAAGCTCGTGGTAGGTCAGGAACCGGTTTCCCTCCTCCGGCACTCTCATCCAGGAGCCCAGATGTACCTCGTAGATGGATACAGGGGCCTCTCTGCCATTGGACCGGTATCGCTCGGCCATCCACCTCTGGTCTCCCCAGGAATAGTCCAGGTCTGAGACGATAGAGCCTGTCCTGGGAGGCGTCTCGTGACAGAAAGCTAAGGGGTCGGCCTTGTCTACTCGATAGCCGTTGTACCGGGAGAGGATATGGTACTTATAAACCGCACCCTTGCCCACCCTGGGGACAAAACCCTCCCAGATACCCGAACCTTCCCTGGAGCGCATCGGATGGCTGGCCTTGTTCCAGCCGTTGAAATCTCCCATGACGAACACCCGCTCCGCATCAGGGGCCCACACGGCGAAATAGGTCCCTTCCACGCCGTCCGCCGTCAGAGGGTGTGCTCCTAGCTTCTCGTACAGCCGAAAGTGGGACCCCTGGTTGAACAGGTAGAGGTCGTCCTGACTCAAGAGAGTTATATCATGGCGCATCGGCTGAAAGACCCCTCTACACATAGTCGAAGTCGTGCTCTCTCAGGACCCGCCTGCGCAGCCGGAAGATATGGGCCGGGACAATAGAGGGATTGAGCTCCACGTAGTTCCTGGGGCCGTTCCAGATGTAGCGAGCGTCGCTCAAGAGGTCGTGCATCTGATAGGGCACCTGGGGGTCAACCCCAAGCTTCTCAAGGGGAAGCTGCACCCAGCCTGAATGGGTATAGAAAGGGTTCAGGTTCACCACAACCAGAACGATGTTGGAAAGGTCATCACTGTTTTTGCTGTAACAGATTAGCTGGTCGTTATCTACGGGATGGAAGCGCAGGCTCCAATCGCTCTGAAGGGCAGGGTTCTCCTTACGGGTCCGGTTCACGCGGGCGATGAGGTCCTTCAGGCTGTCAGGCCTGGACAGGTCCCAGTGCTTGATCTCGTACTTCTCGGAGTCCAGGTACTCCTCGCTCCCTCGCTCTCTAGGGGTATGCTCCCAGAGCTCGAAGGCAGGACCGTAGATTCCGTAGCTAGCCCCCAGCGTAGCCGCCAGCACCAGCCTGGCCATAAACGCCGGCCTTCCACCCGTCTGAAGATACTCAGTCAAAATATCCGGAGTGTTGGGCCAGAGATTGGGTCTGAAATACTCCCGAAGGTCGGTCTGAGTCAGCTCCGTGAAATACTGGGTCAGCTCCCATTTGGTGTTACGCCAGGCGAAGTAGGTGTAGGACTGGGTGAAGCCCAGCTTAGCCAGGTTGTACATTACCTTGGGACGGGTGAACGCCTCCGACAGGAAGATCACGTCGGGATACTTCTCTTTGACTTCGCCAATCAGCCACTCCCAGAAGCGCATGGGTTTCGTGTGGGGGTTGTCCACACGGAAGATGTGGACCCCTTGCTCGACCCAGAAAAGCACGATACCCTTGAGCTCTTCCCATAGCTCACGCCAGTGCTCGGTCTCAAAGGCAAAAGGATAGATGTCCTGGTATTTTTTGGGGGGGTTTTCGGCGTACTGAATAGTCCCATCGGGGCGGTGGCGGAACCATTCGGGGTGCTCCTTCACGTAGGGGTGGTCAGGCGAGCACTGAAAACTGATGTCTAAAGCCACCTCCATCCCGTGCTCCCGGGCCTTGGACACAAATCTCCTGAAGTCTTCCAGAGTGCCAAGCTGGGGATGGATGGCCTTGTGCCCCCCTTCCTCTGAGCCGATACCCCAGGGACTCCCTGGGTCATCGGGGCCTGCGTACGCCCTGTTGTTCTTGCCTTTCCGGTGTGCGTGACCTATAGGATGGATGGGCGGGAGGTAGAGCACGTCGAAGCCCATTGATGCGATGTAGGGAAGGCGGCTCTCGCACTCTCTGAAGGTGGCACACCGTCCTGACTCTGAAGCCTCTCTGTGTTGCTCCGCCACCGGCGTTTTCTTAGCACAGGACCGGGGGAACGTTTCATACCAGGCGCTGAACCTCGCCTTCTCCCGGTCAACCACCACAACAAGCTCCTTGGGGTAGGTGGTGGCGAACCGCCATTTTTCCCCGTACTTGTCCATGAGCCCTGCTACCTGCTCACTCAGCGCCAGTTGGACCCTGGCGGGTAATGACACATGGGGCGAGCGAAGGACGTTGGCCCACTCCTGGAGGGTCTGCCCATCAC
>Ga0137829_11171864_pt1 | contig 10191 bp, 6 predicted proteins | sample OV2TP2_FD_97737 | JGI IMG/M metagenome (GOLD analysis project Ga0137829, IMG submission 97737) | reverse complement strand
CGCGTAGGCCATGGCCGGCGGTGGCCCCCAGACCGACCAGGCGACAAAGGCGATGACTGCGGTGGCAACGACGGCCGGCACGAAATAGGAGGCGACCACGTCGGCCAGGTTCTGGATCGGCGCCCGGCTGCGCTGCGCTTCGGCGACCATGGCGATGATCTGCGCGAGCATGGTCTCGGCGCCCACCCGTTCGGCCACCATGACGAAGGAGCCCTGCTGGTTGAGCGTGCCCCCCGTCACCGCGTCTCCTGCCGTCTTCTCGACCGGCATCGGCTCGCCGGTCAGCATCGATTCATCGACGAAGGAGCCGCCTTCGGCCACGGTGCCGTCCACGGGGATCGCGCCGCCCGGCCGCACGCGCAGCCGGTCGCCCTCCGCCACCTCGTCGAGCGGGATTTCCTCCTCGCTCCCGTCGGCGGAGACGCGCAGTGCCTTCTTGGGCGCCAGATCGAGCAGGGCGCGGATCGCGCCGCCCGTCCGCTCGCGTGCCCGCAGCTCCAGAACCTGGCCGAGCAGCACCAGGACGACGATGACGGCGGCGGCCTCGAAATAAATGGCTACCGTTCCCTCCGCCGAGCGGAAGGCCTGCGGAAAGATGCCCGGCGCGAGCGTCGCGGTGACGCTGTAGAGATAGGCGGCGCCGACGCCGACGCCGATCAGCGTCCACATATTGGGGCTTCGGTTGACCAGCGACGCCCAGCAGCGCTCGAAGAACGGCAGGGCGCACCACAGCACCACCGGCGTCGCCAGGACGAGCTCGATCCACTGAGCGTTGCGCTCGCCAAGCCACTCGCGGATGGGCAAACCTGCCATCGGCGCCATCACCAGCAGCAATATAGGTATGGTGAGCGCCGTGCCGACCCAGAACCGCCGGGTGAAATCGACCAGCTCGGGATTGGGCCCCGCATCGGCCTGCGGCACGCCCATGGGCTCGAGCGCCATGCCGCAAATCGGGCACGTGCCAGGTTCCGGCTCGACGATTTCGGGATGCATCGGGCAGGTGTAGAGGGAGCCGGGCGGGCCTTCCTCGGCCCCGGCGCCCGGACCGCCCTCTAGGTAGCGCGCGGGATCGGCCTCGAATTTGGTCTTGCAGCCGGCGCAGCAGAAGTAATAGGTCTCGCCGTCATGGATGGCGCTGTGCTGTGCGCCCTCGCGCGCGACGCTCATCCCGCAAACGGGATCCACCGCCTGGTCGCGATCGGCGTCGGTGTAGACGGAGTCCGGCGCGTGCCGGCCGGGAGTCGGCGCCAGATCGGAAGGGGCTAGATGATCCGCCACGGCGTCCTCCACCTTGAAAGAATGTCGGGTGATGCCAATCTAGGGGTTCCAGTTGCTGGAATGTCAAATGGATAGTTCCCGCGAGCAGCCCGCGCGGGCGGATCCTCCCGTGGCGGAAGTGAGGATACGACCAATTGGTCGCTGCGCCGCCCGGCCCGGGGGCTATAATCTAGCATGCGGGTCTACGGACCCGGGCTTCGATAAAAAAATAATCTAGGAAAGCAGGAAAGAGTGTTCGATGACGTCTTCTCCCTTTAGCCGCCGCGACGCGTTGAAGGCGGGCGGCGCGGCCGCCCTTTTGGCCATGGGCGTGCCGCTTTATCCGCAACGGGCCGATGCCAAGGCCCCCATGGCGGGCAAGCAGGCGCCGGGCTTTTTCCGCTTCATGCTGGGCAAATACGAAATCACAATGGTGAGCGACGGCAACATCGTGCTCCCCACCTCCTTCGAGGCCAAGAACGTCAAGGAGGCCGAGCTCAAGGCGTTTCTACAGTCCTATTACCTCGATCCCAACATCCACACCTCGCACGTCAATGTCTGCCTCATCAACACCGGCGACGAGCTGGTGATGGTGGACACCGGCGCGGGGCAGTATTTCCTGGAGACCTCCGGCAAGCTCGTCGACAATCTGGCGCTCGCCGGCATCAAGCCGGATCAGATCGACAAGATCATCCTGACCCACGGCCACCCCGACCACGTGTGGGGCGTGATCGACGACTTCGAGGAGGCGCCCCGCTTCCCCAACGCCCGCTACGCGATGATGGCCAAGGAGATCGATTTCTGGACCTCCGTGGACGCGGTCAACAAGCTACCGGAAATGTTCCGCAGCTTCGCCACCGGCGCGATGCGCAACCTCAAGCCGGTCAAGGACCTCACCACCCGCACCAAGGACGAGATGGAGATCGCGCCCGGCATCCACGTGATCGACACCGCCGGCCACACGCTGGCGCACCAGTCGGTGATCGTCGAGAGCGCCGGCGAGAAGATGCTGATCACCGGCGACGCGATCCATCACTGGCCGATCACCTTCGAGCACCCCGACTGGCAGCCCCTCGTCGACATGGAGCCCGAAAAGGCGATCGTGACGCGCAAGCGGCTGATGGAGATGGCGGTGACTGAAAAGCTGACCGTGGCGGGCTATCACATGCCGTTCCCCGGCATCGGCCGCGTCGCCCGCAAGGGCAAGGTCTACCAATGGGTGCCGGCTTCCTGGGAATGGAGCCTTTAGAAACCGGCGCCGCCGGGGCGCGAGGCAGGCTCGCCGCGCGCGGCCACGGCCTCGCAAAATAGCGTACGATTTCTCGGCCGACGACCTAGCGAGCGCCGAATCCCATGTGTTATAGGAGGCTGCTGTTCGGAACCGGGCGCGCCGGCGCGTCCACCCGCGGGCGTGGTGGAATTGGTAGACACGCCAGATTTAGGATCTGGTGGCCTTGGCCGTGGGGGTTCAAATCCCTCCGCCCGCACCACGCGCCGCCCGTGCACGACTTGAAGTCGATCCGCTCTCGGGAAATTGAGGAAGGGCGGGCAAACAGACAACGCAGGCTGGGGTCATCAGGGGTGTCATGGAAGTAACCGAAACGGCGAGTGACGGACTGAAGCGCGAACTCAAGGTGGTGATCGGCGCCAAGGAGCTCGACCGGCGTCTCTCCAAGCGGCTCGACGAGCTCAAGGACGAAGTGCGGCTGAAGGGCTTTCGCCCCGGTAAGGTGCCGGTCAACCATCTGCGCAAGGTCTATGGCCGTTCGGTCATGGCCGAGGTGTTGCAGCAGGCGGTCGCCGAGACCAGCCAGAAGGCGATCAGCGACCGTGCCGAGCGCCCCGCCTTTCAGCCAGACATCGCACTGCCCGACGACGAGGGCGAAATCGAGAACGTCATGTCGGGCAAGGCCGATCTCGCCTACACCATGTCGTTCGAGGTGCTGCCCGAGTTCGAGGTGGCCGATTTTGCCAAGCTCAAGCTGGAAAAGCTGGCGGCCGAGGTCCAGGACTCGGAGATCGACAAGGGCGTCGAGCAACTGCTCGAGGGGAGCGTGAGCTACCAGCCCAAGGAGGGCTCCGCCAAGCTGGGCGATCAGCTCACCTTGGACTTCGTCGGCAAGATCGACGGCGAGGCATTCGAGGGCGGCGCGGCCGAGGACGCGACCGTCGTGCTCGGTCAGGGACGCTTCATACCGGGGTTCGAGGAGGGGCTCGCCGCCGCCGAGGCGGGAGAGACCCGCACCGTCGAGACGACCTTCCCGGACGACTACCCGGCCGAGCATCTGGCCGGCAAGAAGGCCGCGTTCGACGTGACCATCAAGCAGGTGGCCGCCCCGGTAAAGCCCGAAGCCAATGACGAGTTCGCCAAGACGATCGGATTCGAGTCGCTCGCCGATCTGCGCGCCGCGGTCGAGAAGAAGCTGGCCAGCGATCTGGCGGCGGCCTCGCGAGCCAAGCTGAAGCGCGACCTGCTCGACAAGCTCGACGAAGACCATGCCTTCGTCCTGCCGGCCACGCTCGTCGACAGTGAGTTCGAGACCATCTGGCGCCAGGTCACCGCCGACATGGAGCGCTCGGGCAGCACCTTCGAGAAGGAGGGGACGAGCGAGGAGAAGGCGCGCAAGCGCTATCAGGAGATCGCCGCGCGGCGCGTCCGCTTGGCGCTGGTGCTCTCGAAGATCGGCGAGAAGAACGACATCAAGGTCACCGACGAGGAGGTCAACAACGCGCTGATGGAGCGCGTGAGACAGTTCCCCGGACGCGAGCGCGCGGTCTTCGAATTCTACAAGAAGAACCCGCAGGCGGTGGCCGAGTTGCGGGCGCCCATTTTCGAGGACAAGGTGGTCGACTATATTCTGGAGCTGGTGAAGGTTAGCGAGAAGAAGGTCTCGGGCGAAGAGCTCTTCAAGGTGTCCCAAGAGGACGAAATGTCCCAGGAGGAGGACGAGGCCTGATCCGCGCCGCCGCCACCGGCAGCTCGACCTTCGGGATGTCGAAATTCGTTCGGCCGCTTGCCTTGGGACCCCGCAGGACGGCGATCGCGTGCTCGGCGTGGAGGCGCGAATCGGCTAACACCTGCCGGCAACCAATTGCATCCGCGCCCCAATTCAGCCCGCCCGCGCATCCGCGCGAAAGAGGCGACGAGGACAGCCATGAAAGATCCGGTAGAGACCTATATGAACACCCTCGTTCCCATGGTCGTCGAGCAGACCAATCGGGGCGAGCGCGCCTATGACATCTATTCGCGGCTGTTGAAGGAAAACATCATCTTCGTCACCGGCCCGATCGAGGATTACGTCGCCTCGCTCACCATCGCCCAATTGCTGTTTCTCGAATCGGAAAATCCGAAAAAAGAGATCTCGATGTACATCAACTCGCCGGGCGGCGTGGTGACCTCGGGGCTGGCGATCTACGACACCATGCAGTTCATCCGTCCCGCGGTGGCCACCCTCTGCATCGGCCAGGCCGCCTCCATGGGATCGCTGCTGCTGGCGGCGGGCAGGAAGGGCATGCGCTACGCGCTCCCCAACGCGCGGATCCTGGTGCACCAGCCCTCCGGCGGTTTCCAGGGACAGGCGAGCGACATCGAGCGCCACGCCGAGGACATCATCAAGCTGAAGAACCGGCTCAACCAGATCTACGTCAGCCATACCGGCCAAAGCGTGAAGACGATCGAGGCGACCCTCGACCGGGACTTTTTCATGACGGCAACGGAAGCCAAGGACTTCGGCATCATCGACGAAGTGATCTCCGAACGCAAAGTGCCCAAGGACGACGACGGCAAGAAGGCCGACAAATAACCATCGTCATCGCCGTGCCGGGCCACCGCGCGCACCGGCCGTGCGAGCGTTGAGGATGCGGGGTGTCCAATGGTCGAATTAATCAATTCTTGATCAATGCTGGCCTAGCGTGGTCAGATTGCTCTAGGTTAGTCAGGCTGCCGCATGAATCGGTCTTCCAATAGCAGCGCGTTCCTCAAAAGACGGGTGTTGAGAGTTCGATAGCGGCGGCACCCCAGCGGGCCGTCCGGCAGTGAGAAGGCAGCGGCGCGGCGGGTCGAACGGAATTTAGAGCCGGGATGACGGGATGAGCGAAGTGAGCGGAAGCGATTCGAAGAACACCCTCTACTGCTCTTTCTGCGGAAAAAGCCAACACGAGGTGCGCAAGCTGATCGCGGGCCCGACCGTATTCATCTGCGATGAATGCGTCGAGCTCTGCATGGACATCATCCGCGAGGAGAACAAGAGCTCGCTCGTCAAATCCCGCGACGGCGTGCCGACGCCGATGGAGATCTGCAAGGTCCTCGACGACTACGTGATCGGCCAAGAGCACGCCAAGCGGGTGCTCTCGGTCGCGGTGCACAACCACTACAAGCGGCTCAACCACGCCACCAAGAGCGGCGACGTGGAGCTGGCGAAATCCAACATTCTCCTGATCGGGCCGACGGGATGCGGCAAGACGCTCTTGGCGCAGACCCTGGCGCGGATCCTCGACGTGCCCTTCACCATGGCCGACGCCACCACGCTCACCGAGGCGGGCTATGTGGGCGAGGACGTCGAGAACATCATCCTCAAGCTGCTGCAGGCGGCCGATTACAACGTCGAGCGCGCCCAGCGCGGCATCGTCTATATCGACGAGGTCGATAAGATCAGCCGCAAGTCGGACAACCCCTCGATCACCCGCGACGTCTCCGGCGAAGGCGTGCAGCAGGCCTTGCTGAAGATCATGGAAGGCACGGTGGCCAGCGTTCCCCCGCAGGGCGGACGCAAGCATCCCCAGCAGGAGTTCCTGCAGGTCGACACCACCAACATCCTGTTCCTGTGCGGCGGCGCCTTTTCGGGCCTCGAGAAGATCATCGCCCAGCGCGGCCGCCACACCTCGATCGGCTTCGGCGCCGAGATGACCGATGAAGAAGACCGGCGCATGGGCGACATCCTCAAGGGGGTGGAGCCGGAGGATCTGCTCAAATTCGGCCTGATCCCCGAATTCATCGGCCGCGTGCCGGTGATAGCGACGCTCGAGGACCTCGACGAAGAGGCGCTGGTGAAGATCCTGACCGAACCGAAGAACGCGTTGGTCAAGCAGTATCAGCGGCTGTTCGAGATGGAGGACGTCAACCTGACCTTCGCCGATGACGCGCTCGCCGGCATCGCGCGCAGGGCGATCGACCGCAAGACCGGCGCCCGCGGCCTCCGCTCCATCATGGAGGGCATCCTGCTCGACACCATGTTCGACCTGCCGAGCCTGAAGGGGGTGGAAGAGGTGGTGATCTCCCAGGAGGTCGTGGAAGGAAGCGCGCGGCCGCTGCGGATCTATTCGGACCGTGCCGAAGAGATCGAATCGAGTGCGTGACGGGCACCTCGGGGAGGATCCGCCCTGGGATCCTCAAGTGCCTTGTGTCGAATGGCGAATCCCGTTCAACTCGTAACCTCGTGAGATTGTCTGTGAGCCGCGTGATGCGGCCCTTGAATTGGGGCCGTGACGTTGCCACCTAATGAACGGATTAACCAGTCCATTAGTGCCGCGCGCCCAAGGCGTTAGCCGTCGAAAGTAGGGGTGTGAAAGAGCACTAAGCTGACACAATCCTACGGCATTGGGGAGGTAACGGTTTCAGGGCAGCTGCGCCGAAGGCGCAGTTTCCGGAACTTGACCGGTTTTGCGGTCGCGACCAGGTGAAGACCAGATGAGCGAAGATCAGACAAAACCCGACACATCGACGGACAAGCGGGAAAGCTTTCCGGTTCTGCCGCTGCGGGACATCGTCGTTTTTCCCTACATGATCGTGCCGCTGTTCGTTGGACGCGAGAAGTCCATCAATGCGCTCGAGGAGGTGATGCGGACCGACAAGCAGATCCTGCTCGTCGCCCAGAAGAACGCCGGCGACGACGAGCCGTCGACCGACGCCATCTACTCCCTCGGAACCCTGGCGACCGTTCTCCAGCTGCTCAAGCTGCCCGACGGCACCGTGAAGGTGCTGGTCGAGGGCACCGTGCGCGCGAAGATCCTGGGCTACACCGCCAACGAGGCCTATTTCGAGGCCGAGATCGAGCGGATCGACGAGAGCATCGTCGAGGACGAGGAGATCGAGGCGCTGGCGCGCTCCGCCGTCAGCCAGTTCGAGAGCTACGTCAAGCTCAACAAGAAGATTTCACCCGAGGTGCTGGGCACCATCTCGCAGATCGACGACTACGCCAAGCTCGCCGACACCATCGCCTCCCATCTCGGCATCAAGATTTCCGACAAGCAGGAGATCCTGGAGATCACCTCGGTTGCCGAGCGGCTCGAGCGCGTCTTCGCGCTGATGGAGAGCGAGATCTCGGTGCTGCAGGTGGAGAAGAAGATCCGCTCCCGCGTCAAGCGGCAGATGGAGAAGACCCAGCGTGAGTACTATCTGAATGAGCAGATGAAGGCCATTCAGAAGGAGCTGGGCGACGCTGAGGACGGCCGCGACGACATCTCCGAGATCGAGGAGAAGATCGAGAACACCAAGCTCTCCAAGGAGGCCAAGGAGAAGGCGATCGGCGAGCTCAAGAAGCTGCGCCAGATGAGCCCGATGTCGGCCGAGGCCACCGTCGTGCGCAATTATCTCGATTGGCTGCTGTCGATCCCGTGGGGAACCAAGGGCAAGGTCAAGAAGGACCTGGACGACGCCCAGCAGATCCTCGACGAGGACCATTACGGCCTCGAGAAGGTGAAGGACCGGATCGTCGAATATCTCGCCGTCCAGTCGCGCACCAACAAGCTCAAAGGGCCGATCCTCTGCCTGGTCGGCCCCCCCGGCGTCGGCAAGACCTCGCTCGGCAAGTCGATCGCGCGCGCCACCGGCCGCGAGTTCGTGCGCATGTCGCTCGGCGGCGTGCGCGACGAGGCCGAGATCCGCGGCCATCGCCGGACCTATATCGGCTCGATGCCCGGCAAGGTCATCCAGTCGATGCGCAAGGCCAAGAAGACCAATCCGCTGTTCCTGCTCGACGAGATCGACAAGATGGGCGCCGATTTCCGCGGCGATCCCGCTTCCGCCCTGCTCGAGGTGCTCGATCCCGAACAGAACCACACCTTCAACGACCACTATCTCGAGGTCGACTACGATCTCTCCAACGTGCTGTTCGTGACCACGGCCAACACGCTCAACATTCCACCCGCCCTTATGGACCGGATGGAGATCATCCGCATCGCCGGCTACACCGAGGACGAGAAGATCGAGATCGCGCGCCGTCATCTGATCCCCGATCAGCTCAAGGCGCACGGCCTCGAGGACGACGAATGGAGCCTGGACGACGCCGCGCTCAAGGAGCTGATCCGGCGCTACACGCGCGAAGCCGGCGTGCGCAATCTCGAGCGCGAGATCGCCAAGCTGGCGCGCAAGTCGGTCAAGCAGCTGCTGACCTCCGACAAGAAGTCGGTCGCCATCACGCTCGACAACATCCAGGACTTTCTGGGCGTGCCGAAGTACCGCTACGGCATGACCGAGGTCAAGGATTTGGTCGGCGTGGTGACCGGCCTTGCCTGGACCGAGGTGGGCGGCGAGCTGCTCACCATCGAAGGCGTCATGATGCCAGGCAAGGGAAAGATGACCGTGACCGGCAATCTGCGCGACGTCATGAAGGAATCGATTCAGGCCGCCAACGCCTATGTGCGCTCGCGCTCGGTCGATTTCGGCATCGAGCCGCCGCTGTTCGAGCGCCGCGACATCCACGTCCACGTGCCCGAGGGCGCGACCCCCAAGGACGGTCCCTCGGCGGGTGTCGGCATGGCCACCGCGATCATTTCGGCCATGACCGGGATTCCGGTGCGCAAGGACGTCGCGATGACCGGCGAAATCACCCTGCGCGGCCGGGTGCTGCCGATCGGCGGGCTGAAGGAAAAGCTGCTGGCGGCGTTACGCGGCGGCGTCAAAAAAGTGCTGATTCCCGAGGAAAACGCCAAGGATTTGGTGGAAATCTCGGATGACGTGAAGAACCAGCTCGAGATCATCCCCGTCTCGCAAATGGACGAGGTGCTGAAGGTGGCGTTGGTCCGCATGCCCAAGCCCGTCAAATGGGATGAATCCGAGGACAGCGCCAAGACGCCGCCCGTTTCGGGCGAGGAGGAAGCCTCCACCGGCGTCATCGCGCACTAGAAAACCCGGCGCCGCGATTGGACCTCTTGCTGAGAGGCCTATCGGACGTTGCTGGTCTATTCTGTTAACCCAACCTTCTTTTTGCCGGTTTTCTGCGGTTTTTATCGATATACTCTGTCGCAAGCAACTGATTCGTCTTCGACACGCATTTCAATCAGTGATTGCGAGTGAAGTAAGCGACAACGAATAGCAGCTAGGGAAAGGACAAACCCGTGAATAAAACTGACCTGATAGCCCGCGTTGCGCGAGAAGCGAACCTGACCAAGGACGCTGCTGCCGAAGCGGTTGAAGCCACGTTTTCGAATATCGCCTCCGCGCTGCGGTCGGGCGATGAGGTTCGCATCGTCGGCTTCGGCAACTTCCAGGTGTCGCAACGCAAGGAATCCATGGGCCGCAACCCGCGGACCGGACAGCCGATCCGCATCCCGGCCTCGCGCGTTCCCAAGTTCCGCGCCGGCAAGGCGCTCAAGGATACGGTGAACGCCTAGGCCGTTCGGTTCCAAAATTCGGCGGAAATCCAAAGCCCCGTTCGGTTCGCCGGGCGGGGCTTTCGTTTTGTGCGGCCCCGCCGGTCCTTGCGCGCTAAGCCGCGACGCTTTAGATCGGGATCCCATCCCAGTGGAGTGGGGCGGTTAGCTCAGCTGGAAGAGCGCCTGGTTTACACCCAGGAGGTCGGCAGTTCGAACCTGTCACCGCCCACCAGCGGCGGCCGCGAGCCACTGGTCCTTATTCGATGCATTCGCCATAGCAGCCGTTGATTTGCGGATTGTACGACGGTCCCGGCGGCGGCGGCGGAAACAGGATGTCGATGT
>Ga0137829_10681379_pt1 | contig 10200 bp, 7 predicted proteins | sample OV2TP2_FD_97737 | JGI IMG/M metagenome (GOLD analysis project Ga0137829, IMG submission 97737) | reverse complement strand
GGGCCAGATCGACCATCCGCCTGACCTCAGTCGCGACCATCGGCGGTCCCTTCCTGGCCAGCGATCGTGGGGAGTTCGACCGCCCGCCGCTTGAGTGGCCGGCGGTCCACCGGGTATCGCGTAGGGTTGTTGCGGGCCCACTGACACGCTGAATGGTTCAGCGCATCGTCTTCCCGCATGGTCACCTTGTTCCAGGTGATGATCTCGAACGTCTGGTACAGGATGTCCACCAGATCGGTGCCCGGTAGAAGGTGTCCAAGGCAGATCAACGGGATGCCGAACGCGATGTTCGGGTGCCAGACGTTGGCCGGGCCGAGCCAGGTGACGGTGCGCAGCGGATCGGCGGCGCGCAGGTAGTCGGGAGGGAACGAGATGCCGACCTCGAAGTGGTCGGCCTCCTCGATGCGTCCCTCGGCGTGGCGCACGAGGCCCCGGCAGCTGAAAACCGCGAGGAAGCGGTCGGCCGGTCGCCCGAGCGGCACCAGATCGAGCAGATCCGACTGGGACGCGAGCGCCAGGCCCTCGTCGAGCTGGCGCGACAGGAACGCGGTTCGAATGCGGTCGGTCATCGCCAGCTGGCCCTCATGCAGCAGGTGGCCCTGAGCCGGTGGCAGAATCGAATTGCCGAGGGCATCGCAGTCAGTCCCCTATCTGAAAGTGCCTGTCAGCCGACGGCGAGACGATCGACACGACGTCGTTCTCCACCACGCCCAGTGTCGACAGGGGCGCTCGCAGCATCGGGCCGAGACCCTCTGTGAGCGGCGCCTCGTCGAAAAGCTCGAATCCTGAAGGACTCAGCGCCCGCCGGCAGGCCGCACAGCAGGCTGGCCGGCGGCGAAGCCGGCGTTCCAGCCGGAACACCCTCGTGGGCGCGCCGCAGTGCCTGCACACAATCGTCAGGACCAGACGCTGTCCGGCAACTCGAAGCACGAGTCCATCGGCGCGGTCGGGGAACCGGTCTGCGAGCGCGAGGAGGTCGCCGAGCGAGATTGCCGAGGGAGGCGCGAGGATCCGTTCGATGTGCCACCCCTCGTGATCGGGCATCCGGCAGGACCGGTTCCGGCCGAATCTGGTCACGAAGTGCTTGTTATGTGTTGAATCGACGACCAGGTCGCGGCCGACCAGCGCGGTGGCCCTGTCGCCTGTGAGCAGCTTCGTGAGCTCGATTGCCTGCAGGGCCGCCGCCAGCGCGCCAAGGCTCGATGGCGCCCCCGTGGGAGACGCGACGGCACGTACCGCTTCGTCGCAGGCGTAGCGCTGCTCGACGGCACCGTAGTCATGTGCGTCCCACGCACACTCGAGGCAGGGGCCGTCCCCACGAGGCACGAATGTCTGGATCCGCACCAAGCCGCCGTTGCCGTCAACCCCGGCGTCGATCCACGGGACGCCAAGCCGCCAGGCGGATTGATTGACGACCATGCGCGCCCGGCGTGAATCGAGGCAGGCCACGATCGCGTCGGCCCGCAGCGCGCCGAGCGGTACATCCTCGACCGCAGCACACAGCGCCCAGATGCGCAACGATGGATTGATCCGGCCAAGCCGCCTCGCCTGGACCGTGACCTTGGGTCTGCCGACATCACGGCGATCGATGGCCTGGCCCGCCAGGTTCCGCGGCTCGTACCGATCGGGGTCGATGAGCGTGAGAGCCGCGACGCCCGCGGCGCGGCCGAGATGAGCGATGAGATGCGAGCCGATGTTCCCGGCGCCGACGAGGACCACGTGCGCCATCTCCTACAACGCCTCCGGCGTCCAGCGGAAGCCCGTGTCGAGCGGGGTCGGCTGCGAGCAGGCACAATGTGGGACGTGCGTCCAGCAGGGGAGATCCTCCGACTGGTGATACCAGAGGTCGCACGAGGGACAGCGGACCACGAGACCCTCGATCGGCTGCTTGCACCGCGGACACATGGCGCGGGGGCCGTCCGAGGGATAGCGCTCGATGGCCGCCAGCCTCTCGGTCGTGAAAAAGAGGGGCGCCTCGTCGCGGATGCGGATCTCATCGCGGTCGTCGAGCGCCGTGATGCCCAGCACGACGGACAGCCCATTGACGCGAACCCGCTCGGTCCGCCCGACGAGAAGCAGCCATACGTCCCGCCCGCGATCCGACGCTCGGCGCAGCACGACCGAGGACGCACGGTCGTCCGCACCGGCGTGATCGCCGCGCCCAGGGGCCGAGCCGCGCAGTCTCAGACTCCCTCCGGCCAGATCAATCGCCGTCCACTCGTGCGAAGTACTCAGCTGCCACAGGTACGCCATCGGATGACCTCAGGTCGGAGCCGCCAGCGACAGTTCGCAGTCACAACGTGCTCGTCTCGTATTCACGGTAACGACGAGCTTGCAGTTGGCAAAGTGAAAAGATTTGCAGGAGCCGCCGTGTTGATGGTCGGGTCGATGACCGCAACGGTTTGCGCCCCGCTCTCGACCGGTGCAACACGTACCAGATCCGGGCCGCTGTGGTCGTGCTATAAGCGAGCGAGCGGTCGGAGGACCGGACCGGAAGATCGAGGGAGCTCGGGAGGGAAATGTCGATGAGCGACCACATCCACCACACCAGTTGCAGCGCGACCACGCACGGACCCAGGAAACTGAGCGAGGAGGAGCGGCGGCGCCGCCGCCGCCGGGCGCTGATTGCGTACCTCGTCGGCGACCAGCGCATGCAGGACTACGAGATCGTCGACGCCCTGCAGAAGATGTTCGGGATCTCGATCGCACGGTCGACGGTCACGCGCGATCTGCAGTGGGCGAGGCAGGAAGGCTGGATTGTCACGAGGATGGGCGAGGGTTGTCCCGGGCGCGAGGAGCTCGAGGCGGTCAAGCAGACGGCGCATTTCTATGGTGGCCTGCAGCACTCGTTGCAGAAGCGGTCCGAGGGCACGTTGAAAGCGCTCCACGTATTCTGGAGCGGGTCGAGGCATTCGGGGGCCAAGGCTGCGGCGGAGGGCAGCCTGCCGACGATCAACCACACGGCCTCGGCGGAGCATGACAGCGGAGTGCCCGAGAGCGACGAGGCGTGGGACGAACGCCTGGTGCGCTTCGCGACGCGGTCGGCGCCGACGCTGTCGGCCCTGCTGGCGAAGGCCGAGCGGATCGGGGTCACCTTCGGCCGGACGATCGGCGCCAACATCGAGGCGCTCGCCGAGGCGAAGCAGGGGACCCGCGCGTCGCGTTCGACGCCCGGAGTGGTGCCGACCTCCGGCGAGCCGCTCGGAGGCGCGCGGCCGGAGTGGGCGTCGACGGATCTGGCCGAGCGCCTGAGCCAGATCCTGGGCGGGGCTCCCGTGCCCTCGCTGCGCGGTATCTCACCTGTCATCCAGGAGGAGTTCAGAGGCCGCGATCACGCCATCGTGCTGAGGTTCATCCGAGGGTTGCGATCGTTCCGGGAGGTGTTCGGCGACGATCGGACCCGCGGTCTGGTGGGCCAGCTCGACACGGTGCTGACGAGCGCGGGCAGCTTCGGCGAGCGGTATCACGCGTTTCGGAACGAGTACGCCCGCATTCCCGGGCTCAGCCGCGAGCGCATGGGAGAGCTGGCGCTCGGCGATCTGGGTGGCGTCGTCATTTCCAAGGACGGACGCTTCACCAAGGTCCAACAGAAGGCCTTTGCGGCCCTGCGGGAGCTCTGGACGGGGATCCGCATCGAGGATTTCAGGCGTGTCAGCGAGGCCGCCAAGGGCAACGGGCACCCGGGCGTCATCCTGAGCGCGATCGGCGCGCACAAAGCCGACCTCACGCTGGCGCTGACGTGCCGCGAGCGGCTGGTGAATCACCTCGTCATCGACGAGACCCTGGCCGGCCGGCTGAGCGAGCTGCTCCACTTGTCGAAGGCCGCGTAGGGCCCGCTTCACCCGGCGCGACGCCAGGCTTCTCGATCGCTCCTACTGAGAGCAGCCCCCCGCCGTGACCGGCCAGATGACCTCGGCCCGATCGTTCCGCGTCTCATACATCTGGTCGTACAGGTTCACGACCGGGTCGCAGTGCGGCACGACGAGCTCATCCTGGCGATGAGTGCTTCGAGCTTGTCGAGGTCGACGCAGAGCGCCGGCGTGTCGGGCTCCCACTTGGACACCCGACTCGCGAAGCCGGTCGGCTTGGGACATCGCCGCCAGGTCGGCGGCCGTATAGCCTTTCACCGGCCGCGGAACATACAGGCCGGCGGCGCAGCGGCGGTCGCGGACAAGAACGTGCGGCGCGACGGCGGTGAAAGCTGCTCGCTCATGCCGGTGCTCCTTATCGCGAAGGAGAGCATCGTACCCCGGGGCGAATGGCGACCTTGACAGTCGGCGATGAACGCCCCTAGTATCGCCGTGTCCCAATAGCTGACTTCCCGAAAGTGTCGCGTCCTCTGCCAAGCGAAGGAGGAGAACGTGGATACAGCAGTGTCACAGCCCTACCGCGCCTACAGGCCGCGCCCGTTTACGAAAGCCGAGCGGCCCGACGTCACGATCCTGTTCGGCGGCCTCCACTGGAGGGCCGAGCGTGTGCTCCAGGCGGTGTTCGAGCGTCAGGACTACAACGCCCAGACGGTGCCGACCGCGAACAGGGCCGACCTGCTGACGGGCCGGGAGGTGGCCGACATCGGGCAGTGCTGCCCGACGAGCTTCACGACCGGCAACCTGGCGAACTTTCTGCGCGGCGAGGCCGACCGCCTCGGCAAAGAGGAGGTCGTCCGCCGGTACGTGTACTTCACCGCGGGCTCATGCGGCGCATGCCGCTTCGGCCAGTACCACCAGAGCTACGAATTGGCACTGCGCAACGTCGGTCTCGAGGCCTTTCGTCTGTTCCTGATGGCGCAGGACCGGCTGGACCAGGGCGCGCCGCACGGCGACGGCCTGGAAATCAGCCTGCCGTTCACGACCGGCGCGGTCTGGGCGATTCTCTGCACCGACATTCTGCAGAACGTCGAATACCAGATCCGGCCCTACGAGGTCGTGCCCGGCCAGACCGATCAGGTGGCGCGCGAGAGCGTCGAGTACCTCTACGAGGTCTTCCGCAAGCGCCCCGAGCGGGGGAAGAAGTGGGGCCCGCTGCTCTGGCATCTGGCGACACCGTACTTCGTCAACGCCCTCCACGACGTCCAGCGGCGGTTCGAGGCCATCGAGGTCGATCGGCGTCGCGTCAAGCCCATCGTCAAGATCACCGGGGAGTTCTACCTGCAGACCGTCGAGGGCGACCCCAACTACAACATCCACCGCTGGCTCGAGTCCGAGGGCGCGCAGGTCTACCCGGCGGCAGTCTCCGTGTGGCTCGACTACTGGATGCGCTGGTACGTGCAGGGCTTCGAGGACTACATCGGCATCGACCGGTACGCGCGCCCGAAGATCGCCGCGGTCAGATCGCTTCAGACGCTGTTCCGCTGGACCTACAACAGGCTCAGAAAGGCGATGGGCGACTTGCCGTCCGAGCTGCCCGATCAGTACGAACTGAGACGCCTGGCCGCTCCGTATTTCCACAGTCGCCTGTCGGGGGGCGAGGGCGACATGCTCGTCGGAAAGGCGCTGTGGGCCCACCAGCACAAGAAGGCCCACATGACCTGCGAGCTGTCCCCGTACGCCTGCATGCCCAACACGATGAGCATCGGCGCCATGGCCGGCGTGCTCGGCAAGCACCCTGACCTGTTGTACGCCCCGCTCGAAATCAAGGGAGATGCGGAGGTGCATGCGCTGTCGCGCTGTCAGATGATTCTGACGGAGGCGAAGAAGCGGGCGCAGCGGGAGGTGGACGAGACGCTCGACCGCACCGGTCTCACCGCCGAGAAGGTGCGCGCCTACCTCGACGAGCATCCGCGGTGGAAGCGTGCCACCTTCCGCGTGCCGCACCGGGGCCTCGTCGGCACGGCCGCGAACCTCATCCTGCACGTGGCCAGTCAGACCGGGCAGAGGGTCCAGTGAGAATCGTCGGCGCCGACGTCGGGTCGACGACCGTCAAGGCCGTCCTCGTCGAGGAGGGCCGGGTGTTGTGGCAGGACTACCAGCGCCACGGAACCAAGCAGAGCGAGACGGTGCTGCAGTTCCTCGCCAGGATGGAAGAAGAGATCGGACTCTCGCCCGGGCGAGACCGCGTGTTCTTCACGGGCTCGGGCGCGGGCCTGATCGCGCCGCTTGTCGGCGCCAAGGTCATTCAGGAAGTCGTCGCCGTTGCAGCGTCGGTCGAGCGATTGCACGAGGACGTGAGGTTCGTGTCCGAGATCGGGGGAGAGGATATGAAGACCATCTTCTTCACCCCCACCGGGAGCGGCAGAAGCAAGCAGGTCTACATGCAGTCGGCCTGCAGCGGGGGCACCGGAACGTTCATCGAGAAGACCGCCCGCAAGCTCCAGATTTCGCCCGAGACGCTCTCGGATATGAGATACCACGGGCACAGCCTGCACAAGATCAGCTCCAAGTGCGGCATCTTCGCCGAGGCGGACTCGAATACGCTCGTCAAGTCCGGCGTCCCGGTCGAGGAGATCATCGCGAGCCTCTTCGAGGCGGTCGTGTACCAGAATCTTGCGACCCTGACCAAGGGCAATACGCCCATGCCGGAAGTCCTCCTGCTGGGAGGACCCAATCTGTTCTTTCGCGGCCTGAGGGAAGCCTGGCGCCATCACCTCACGAAGCTCTGGACGAGCCGTCATGTCCCTCTGCTCGACGGCAAGGCGCCCGAGGATCTCGTCGTTGTTCCGGACGAGGCGCTCTACTACGCGTGCCTCGGCTGCGTCGAGATCGGAAAGGACGAGGCCGCGGACGTCGGCGTGTATGCCGGGACCGAAAGGCTGCGGTGGTGGATCGAAGAGGGCCAGCATGCCCAGAAGGCCAAGGAGGGAGCACGGGGCCTGATCGAGGATCGGGCGGAGCTGTCGAATTTTCTCGAGCTGCACGGGAACGGTGCCGGGAAGGCGAACGGGAACGGCACCGGGAGGCCGAACGGTAACGGCTCGGCCGTCGCGTCGGGCCGCTGGGCGACCGACCAGGGAGCAAGCGCCGAAGCACGGGCGGTCGTCGTGGGCTGCGACTTCGGCAGCACGACGGCGAAGGCCGTGGTGCTGTCGAGGGAACGGCAGCTGCTCTTCAGCTGCTACGTGATCTCACGCGGCAACCCCATCGAGGACGCCAAGGCCCTCTTCGCGCAGATTCGGACCGCCGGGTTTGACGCCATCGCCGCCCTCGCCGTAACCGGCTACGGCAAGGATCTGCTGACCGACATCGTCGGGGCCGACGTCGCCATCGTGGAAACCGTGGCGCACGCGACCGCGGCGCTGCACTTCTTTCCCGACGCCGACGTCATCTGCGACGTGGGCGGCTGCGACGTCAAGATCATGATTCTCCGGCAGGGCACCGTCGCCGATTTCCGGCTGAACTCGCAGTGTTCGTCCGGCAATGGAGCGTTCCTGCAGGGCGTGGCGGAGCGGTATGACGTTCCCCTCGAGCAGTACGCGGAGAAGGCCTTCGAGGCGCGCGCCATGCCGACGCTCGCGATGGGCTGCGGCGTGTTCCTGCAGTCCGACATCGTGAACCAGCAGCGAAAAGGCTGGTCGGCCGAGGAGATCATGGCCTCGCTCGCGGCCGTGCTGCCGATCAACGTCTGGGTCTACGCAGGTCAGCTGCAGAACCTGGCCGCGGCCGGACGAAAGTTCATCCTTCAGGGAGGCACGCACCGCAATCTTGCCGTCGTCAAGGCGCAGGTGGACTTCATCAGCCGGCGGGTGCCCGACGCGGAGATCGTCGTCCACCCCTACTGCGGCGAGGCCGGCGCCATCGGCGCCGCGCTCTGTGCCGACGACTGGCGGCGAGCCGGCCGGCCGTCGCAGTTCAGGGGCTTCGCGGCGATCGAGTCGTTGAGCTATACGAGCACGACGAGCGCCGCCACGGTCTGCCAGTGGTGCCCGGTCAACTGCAAGCGCACGTTCATCGACGTGCAGCTGCCGGGCGCCGCGGGCCGCGCGTGGAGCAAGGTCGCGCTCGCGCCTGGCTGGTCGCGGGTGATCAGCGGAAACTCCTGCCCGAAGGGGCTGGTCGAGGACGTCAACGAACTGCGCGTGGTGAAGGGGAAACTGGAGGACGTGAAGCGTGCGTTTCCCAACATTGCTGAGACGATCCGACACGACGCCTTCCGCCGCGCGCCGGCTTCGGTCTAAGCTGCGCGTCGGCATCCCCAGGGTCCTGAACGTCTGGTCCACACACCAGTTCTGGTCCGGGTTCCTGGCGGCCCTGGGGATCGAGCCTTCATCGATCGTCTATTCGTCGGAAACCTCGGAGGAACAGAACCGCGAGTACGGAAAAGGGAGAGGCACGGTCGACTGCTGCTATCCCGTCAAGTGCGCGTCAGGGCATTACGGCGAGCTCGTGTTCGGCCTCAAGAAGGGCATCGACGTGCTGCTCTCGCCGATGATCTATTCGCTCCCGTCGTTCCTGCAGGGCCATGTCGCTGAGACCCTCGCGTGTCCACGCGTGATGGCCGCTCCCGAGAACATCCGGGCGGGCTTTATCAAGGAGAAGGACCTCTTTGCCGAACGCGGCATCCGGTATGTGTCGCCGTACGTCTCGCTGGGCGACGCGCGGCTCGTACCCAAACAGTTGTACGAGTCGCTGAAGGATGTCCTTTACGGCCTGACGCTCGATGAGACCCGCGCCGCGGTGGAGGAAGGCTACAGTGCGCTGCAGATCTTCTCGGAGAAGCTCCGGAACAAGGGCCGTGAAATCCTGGAGCAGTGCGCGCGGGAGGATCGGCCCTGCCTGATGGTCCTGGCCCGGCCCTATCACATGGACTCCGGGCTGGGGCACGAGATCGACGTGGATCTGCAGACGCATGGGTATCCGGTGCTCTGGGCGCAGTACTTCCCCATCGATCCAGACCTGCTGGACTGGATCTTCGGCGCGGACGTTCGGGCCGGCATCATCCGCTCGCCCTTCTCGATTTCCGACGTGTGGCCTTCGTCGTACAGCGCCAACACCAACGAGATTCTCTGGGGCGCGAAGGCGGCGGCCCGCGTGCCGTGGATCACCTGCGTGATCCGCCTGGCCAGCTACGAGTGCGGCATGGATCAGCCGACCTACACGCCCGTGCAGCAGATCGTTGAGCGCTCGGGGACGCTCTTCTTCTCGTTCCAGGATCTGGACGCCACCAAGCCGGCCGGGGCCGTCAAGATCCGCGTCGAGACGATTGCCTACTACCTCGAGAAGTACTCGAGCGCGATCATCGAAAAGAAGAAGGCGGCCATGGCGGCAGAGTGTCCGCTCCTTCGCGAGTCGGTCCCCGCATGATCGTTCAAGGCTGGATCCGGAAGTACGTCGTGACGTGCAGTTCGACTTCGGTCGGCTCGCAATTGAGCAGCGTCGGACTGAACTGCCACTGACGGACGGCGTCGACCGCTGCAGCTTCGAGGGCCGGGTCCGGGCCTGCGAGATTCTGGACGTCCCGAATCAGGCCATCGATCCCGATGAGCGCTTCCATCGTCACCGTCCCCCCGACCTTGGCGTCCTTCAGGTGTTCCGGAAAGACCGGCCGTACGTCCACGAGCTTTCGCGGTTGCAGGATGTTGCCCCCGACGGCCCCATCCCGAGAGCCGATCGCGCAGCTCGCCAATTGCTGCTGCAGGAATTCCGCAAAGCGTCGGCGCGCGTCTTCCAGCTTCTGCTCCATCGCCAGATCGACGCGAGGCTTGGGGACGGGTTGATCAGTGACGGTGATCGTCTCCTGCAGCGACCCCAATCTCATCCGCACGTCCCGTTCCACGTGACGCAGAATCTGGATCGGCTCACTGACAAGCGCGAATCCAGGCAGGCTGGCCTTCAGCTGGTATGCCGAGGGCGGCAGGCCGACGAACTGGAACCGCCCGGTGGCGTCGCTCCGCACCTCGTACTTGGAGGCGGTGGACGGGTTGGTCAGCACGAGCGTCGTGTCCGGCAGCACGCGACCAGAGGGATCGAGCACGGCCCCGCTCAGCGAGTAGAACTGGGACTGCGCCTGCAGGGCGGCCCCCGCCACCGTCAGCGCCAGCAGGGCCACCGGCGCGACGAGTCGGGTCTTCCATGAGAGCGGATGACGGCTGAGCGTGGTGTTCAGCACCACGCGAATGCGCTCGTCGGACCACTCGCTCGCCCCCTTCGGAAGCAGGATGGCCGGATGGCGGGACCCCCAGGTGACGAGGAGCCACGGGTGGTCGCTTTGCCCGCGTGTGGCCAGAGGAACGACTGCCGCGGAGAAGGTGGTGTCGACACCGGCGGC
>Ga0137829_11179270_pt1 | contig 10202 bp, 11 predicted proteins | sample OV2TP2_FD_97737 | JGI IMG/M metagenome (GOLD analysis project Ga0137829, IMG submission 97737) | reverse complement strand
GATCCTCCCCTTCCAGGCCTGAGTGCCTCGGAGGGGGGCGCTGCCCCCCTTCCGAGCCTCCCCCCAAGGTCGCGCGGGCCAAGCCCGCGCTCGGAGCGGACCACCCCTCCGCGAGCCGAGGGTCCAGAGCACGCGAGCGTACCCTTTACTCGGACAAGGCCTGAGCCGCCGCCCCCCGCGTTCCTCGTCCGGTCCCGCCGCCCGACTTTTCCGCTTGACGCCGGCCCGGCGGCCGCGGTAGATTTCTCTTATCTGAGATAAGATTTCTCACTATGTGAGAATATATCGGCAACCGCTGGCGCGCCGTGACATTGACCCTGGAGAGCTTTGAGGTTCGCGCCGTCGAGTTCGGCCCACGCACGGCGTTCGCGGGCGGGGTCCTCTCGATCGACCTGGAGGAGATCCGCCGGCTCGCGGGGGACGGCCGGTTCATCGAGGACGTCCAAGTCGAGCTGGCGTCGCCGGGCGAGGCGACCCGGATCGTCCACGTGCTGGACGCCCTCGAGCCCCGGATCAAGGTGGACGGGGAGGCGGTCGCGTTCCCGGGCTTTCTCGGGCCGGCCCGCACCGTCGGGCACGGGGTGACCAGGCGCCTGGCCGGGCTCGCGGTGCTGGAGTCGGCCGAGCTGCCGGAGCCGACGGGCGGGATCCTGGAGTTCAACGAGGGGGTCATCGACATGAGCGGGCCGGGGGCCGACCGCTGCGCCTGCTCGACCACCCACAACGTGGTCCTCCTCTTCACGGCGCGCCGCGGCGCGACCAACCGCGAGTTCGAGTCCGCGCTCCGCCTCGGGACCCTCCGGGTCACCCGGCGGCTCGCCGAGACGGTGCTCGATGCGCCCGGGCCCGACGCGGTCGAGCGGTTCGAGCTGGGCGGGGCCGGTCCCGACCTGCCGCGCGTGGTCTACGTGGACCAGGTGCAGCACCAGGGCTTCCTGGTCCAGACCTTCCTCTACGGCCAGCCCATCGAGCACCTCGTCCCCACGGTCCTGCACCCGAACGAGTACTTCGACGGGGCGGTGGTGAGCGGCAACTACCGGAGCATGATGAAGGTGCCGACCTGGCTCCGCCTGAACCATCCGGTCATCCGGGCGCTCTACCGCCGCCACGCGCGCGACCTGAACTTCATCGGGGTGGTCTTCTGCCGCGGGCACCACGGCGATCATCTGCTCAAGGAGCGCAACGGCCACATGGTGGCGAACGCCGCGCGCATGCTCGGGGCCGAGGGCGCCGTCATGACGCTCGAGGGGACCGGGAACACGTGGGTGGACTTCATGCAGAGCGCGCGCGCGCTGGAGCGCGCGGGGATCAAGACCGTCCAGATCGTCCACGAGCTGGGCGGACCGGAGGGGAAGGACTGGCCCGTCGTGGATTACGCGCCGGAGGCCGACGCCATCGTGAGCGGCGGCGGCGCCGATCGCCGGTTCGCGCTCCCGGCGGTCGCGCGCGTGGTCGGGGGCGCCGAGGTGGTGTTCAGCACGGCCGAGGGATGGGGCCAGCGCGTCAACGCGGCGGACAGCCTGACCGTCAGCGCCCACGAGATGTACGCCGGATTCTGGATGATGCAGACGAACGGGTTCACGGCCCGGGACTTCTAGGACGGGGTGGTCGAGATGACGCCACTCAAGGTCGTCCACTACATCAATCAGTTCTTCGGCGGGATCGGCGGTGAGGACAAGGCGGACGCGAGCCCGACCTACCGATCCGGGCCGGTGGGGCCCGGGACGGCCCTGGCGAGGCACCTGGGCGCCGGGGCGACCGTCGTGGGAACGCTGATCTGCGGGGACAACTATTTCGTCGAGCACACGGACGAGGCGGTCACCGAGCTGCTCCAGCTGGCCAAGACCTACGACGCCGACGTGCTGGTGGCGGGTCCGGCCTTCAGCTCGGGGCGCTACGGCACGGCCTGCGGCACCCTCGCGCGGGCCTGGCAGGCCGAGACGGGGAAGCCGGCCGTGACGGCGATGAACGAGAACAACCCCGGCGTGGAGCTGTTCCGGAGCGAGATCCACGTCGTGCGCTCGGGGCCGACCGCGGCGTCGATGAGCGAGGCGCTCCCCCGGCTCGCGGCCCTGGCGCTCAAGCTCGGCCGCGGGGTCGAGGTCGGCCCGGCGGACGCGGAGGGGTACTTCCCGCGCGGCGTCCGCCAGCCCCTCCGGCTGGAGCAGGGCGCGGGGGAGCGGGCGGTGGAGCTGCTGCTGGCCAAGCTCGCGGGCCGGCCGTACCGCACGGAGCTCCCCATCGAGGATTTCGGCGCCGTGCCGCCGGCGCCCCCGGTGCCGGAGCTGGGGCGGGCCGTGGTGGCCCTGGTCACCGAGTCCGGGCTCGTGCCTCACGGCAACCCGGACCGGCTCGAGACCTGGAACGCCTCCAGGTGGTTCAAGTACCCGATCGCGGGGCTGGACGACCTGGAGCCGGGGCGGTACCAGGCCTGGCACGGGGGCTGCGACACGACGTGGACGAACGAGGACCCGGACCGCGCGGTCCCGCTCGACGCGGCGCGCCTGCTGGAGAAGGCGGGGGTCATCGGGCGGCTCTACGACCACTACTACGTCACCACGGGCAACATGGCCAACATCAAGACCATGGCGCGCATCGGCGCCGAGATCGCGCAGGACCTGCGGGCGAACGGCATCCAGGCCGTGGTCCTCACGGCGACCTGAGGGACGGGCACGCGTAGCGGCGCTACGCTGGCCAAGGAGATCGATCGGGCCGGGCTTCCGGTGGTGACGATCACGGCCCTCATCAGCATCGCCGAGCGCGTCGGGGCCAACCGGATCTTCAAGACGGAGGGGCGGTTCCATCACCCCCTGGGCGAGCCCTCGCTGACCCCGGAGGCGGAGCGCGCCTGGCGGCTGGACCTCTTGCGGGCGGCGGTGAAGATGCTGATGCTCCCGGTCGAGGCGCCCACGGTCAGGACCAGGACGGAGTTGGCGGGGGGGTAGATGGCGTTTCCCGCGGTCACCGCCGTCGCCAACGTCCTGGCGCACGCCCCGGGGCTCGTGTGCTACGGCTCGAAGCCGGTCCGGGATCTGCGGCGGGATCCGGCGCTCCTCGACGCCGTCCGGGCGCGCCTCCGCCCGTACGAGGAGGCGGTGGGGTACGGGCCGAACCAGGTCTACATCGGGAACCTGGACCCCGAGGCGCTGCGGGCGCTCCCGCGACCGTGGTTCCGCATGCCGGACCGGCGCGCCCCGTCGGACGGCCCGTTCGGCGACCTGATCAGCGAGCCGGAGCTGCTCGGCCTGATGAGACTGTGCGACCGGGCCGGGCTCATGCAGCTCGACGCGGCGACGCTCGCGACGGCGCGCGAGCGCCTACTGCGGCGCGGGCTGGTCGCCGCGGCCGAGATGGACACCCCGGCGCCGGTCCGCGCCGAGGCCATCGAGTCCATGATCCGGAGCGGGGAGGGGCTGCCGCTCCGGCTGGAGGATCGGGTCGTCGGCTCGCTGGCGCGCGGGCACGAGGAGGACGAGGCGCTCACCGCCCACGTGCTCCTGGAGAACCTGGCCGCCAAGGCGACCGGCGTGCTGGCGCTCCGGCGGCTCCTGACCCAGGTGGCGGGGCGGCTCGACCCGGGCGACATCCCGTTCGTCCTCGCCGGGTCCGAAGAGGCGGTGGGGGACCGGTACCAGCGCGGCGGCGGCAACCTGGCCAAGGCGATGGCCGAGGACGCCGGGATCGGGGGCGCCGCCGGCTTCGACGTCAAGGCGTTCTGCGCCTCGACCCTCTACGCGGTCTTCGACGCGGCCGCGCTGGTCCACGCCGGGGTCTTCCCGCGGGTCCTCGTGGTGGCGGGGGGGTCCCTCGCCAAGCTGGGCATGAAGTACCGGGCGCACCTGGCCAAGGAGATGCCGATCCTCGAAGACGTGCTGGCCGGGCTGGCCGTGCTGATCGAGCGGGCGGACGGCCGCGAGCCGGTCGTGCGCCTCGACACCCTCGGGTTGCACGCCGTATCGAGCGGCTCCTCGCAGCAGGCGCTCGTCGAGGCGCTCGTCATGGGGCCGCTCGGGAAGGCCGGCTACCGGCTGACCGAGGTGGACCGGTACGCGACCGAGATGCACAACCCGGAGATCACCGAGCCGGCGGGCAGCGGGGACGTGCCGCAGGGGAACTACCGCCTCATCGCGGCCCTCGGCGCCCTGAAGGGCGAGATCCCCCGCGACGGCGTGGCGGAGTTCATCGCCGCACACGGGATGCCCGGGTACGCCCCGACGCAGGGCCACATCGCCTCGGCGGTCTGCTATCTGGCCCATGCCCTCCGGGCCATGCGCAGCGGCAAGATGAAGCGCGCGCTGTTCATGGCGAAGGGGAGCCTGTTCCTCGGGCGCATGACCGCCCTGTCCGACGGCGTGTCGTTTCTGCTGGAGGCCTGAAGGGAGGACGCGGATGAAACTGGCGGGGAAGCGGGTGCTCGCCATCGGCGAGCGCGACGGCGTGAACGGGGCGGCCATCGAGGCGTGCGTCAGGAGCGCGGGGGCGGAGGTCCTCTACGTCGAGACGCAGTGCTTCGTCTGAACCGCCGCCGGCGCCATGGACCTTGAGGGTCAAGGTCGAATCAAGCAGGTGGTCGAGCAGGCCGGCACGGCGGACGTCATTGCGGTGCTGGGCGCCAACTCGCCGACCGCGGTGGAGATGTTCGCGCTGACGCTCAAGAGTGGGGACCCCAGCTACGCGGGCCCCCTGGCGGGCGTGGCGCTCGGGATCCCCTCCTTCCACATCCTCGAGCCGGAGATCGCGGCGCAGATCGCCCCGGAGGTGTACCAGCGGGAGCTGGCGTTGCCCGCGATGGCCATGGACGTGGACGAGGTGATCGGGCCGCTCAAGACGCTCCGGGAAGAGCACCCATGACGATCCCGTCCGTCATCATCTACACGGGCGTGGGGTGAGTGCCCTGCCACCGAGCGGTAGAGTATCTATCGCAGAGAGGCGTGCCGTTCACGGAGAAGAACGTCCGGAACGATCCGGCCGCCCGGCAGGAGCTGCTGGCGATGGGGTTCACGTCGGTGCCGCTGCTGCTGGTCGGTGACCGGAGGCTGACCGGGTTCAATCCCGCGGAGATCGAGGCGGCGCTGCGCGCGTCCGCCCCAACACCGATGGGGAGTGATCCAGAACCGTAGGACGCCAGGTCGGCGAGCCGTGAGCCTCCCCCGGAGATCCGAGCCGCACTACTCGCTGCAATCGCTCGAGCGAGGCATCGAGATCCTCTACCACCTCGCCGACCGGCCCGCGCGGTCGGTCGAGGAGCTGAGCCGGCTGCTCCGCTGCCCCAGGAGCACCGTGTACCGCACGCTGGGCATCCTCCGCCGGACCCAGCTCGTGGACCGCGATCCGGCCTCGCCGGGCTACCGGCTCGGGCTCGGGGTCCTGCGGATGCAGCGCGCCGCGCTCCAGGCCCTGCCCGTGCGGGACGCGGCGTTCCCGGTCATGCGGGAGCTAGCGGCCCAGTCCGGGGAGTCGGTCGTGCTGACCGTGCGGCGGGGCGATTTCGGGATCGCGGTGGAGTCGATCGAGAGCTCGGCGCCGGTCCGGGTCGTCCCGGCGCCGGGCGAGAGCTTTCCGCTCCACTGCGGGGCGCCGATGAAGGCGATCCTGGCGTTCCTCCCTGACGAGGAGATCCGCCAGTACCTCCGCCGGACGCTCGAGCGCTTGACGCCCCGCACCATCACCGATCCGCGCAGGCTCCGGCGCCACCTCGCCGAGATCCGGGAGCGCGGCTACGCGGAGAGCTGGGAAGAGGTCTACGTGGGCGCCGTGGGCGTGGCGGCGCCGATCGTGGGGCTCGACGGCCACGCCGTGGCGAGCCTGGGGATCGCGGGCCCCGTCCACCGGATGACCTCCCAGCGGGTCGGCGAGCTGGCGGGGACGGTGATGGCAGCCGCCAAGGACGTGATCCGGAGGCTGCAGTTCTCCCGGTAAGCGGTCTCAGGCGTCCGGCCGGAGGCGGGCACCGGCGGGGCGCTTTAGGCACGAGGCCGCGACGCCGGTCGAGAAAGGGAAGCCATGGCCCGGTCGGAAGGGGGGTGAGACTGTCCTGATCTCGGGACGTGCTCGGGGCACCAGATGTCCGAAGGCGGAACAAGAAGGGAGACCGAAATGAGAAGGACAGCGTTCCTGGCGGTTACGACGCTCCTCGTCGCCGGTGTCATCATGATGGGTGTGCCGGCGACCGTTCCGGCTCAGTCCAAACCCATCGTCCTGAAGATGCAGAGCCCGGTCCCCGTGGCCAGCGTGATCTTCGAGAACTTCAAGATGTACGCGGAGATGGTCGAGAAGATGTCCGGCGGGCGGATCAAGATCGAGGCGCTCCCTGCGGGCGCGGTGGTCGGCGCGTTCGAGATCCTGGACGCCACCTCCCGGGGCGTCCTGGATGGCGCGCACTCCTGGGTCGGCTACTGGGTCGGGAAGAACCCCGCCGCGGGGATCATCGCCGGCGCCCCGGCAGGCTCGTTCGGGATGGATCAGCTGGACTACTACGGCTGGTTCCACGAGGGCGGCGGCATCGAGCTGCTGCAGGAGTTCTACGACCTCGTGGGGGCGAACGTGGTGACGGTCGGCCCCGTCGCGGGGGTCGGTCCCCAGCTTCTCGGGTGGTTCAAGAAGCCCGTCAAGAGCCTGGACGAGTTCAAGAAGATGAAGTACCGCGTCCCCGGGATCGCCGCCGACGTGTACAAGGAGATGGGGGTGAGCGTGGTGACGCTGGCCGGCGGCGAGATCCTGCCGGCCGGGGAGCGGGGCGTCCTCGACGGCGCCGAGTGGCTGACCCCCGCCGACGACATCAAGCTGGGCTTCCACACCGTCTGGAAGTACATGATCACGCCGGCGTTCCACGACTACGTGCCGACGTGGGACGTGTACTTCAACAAGGAGGTCTGGAAGAAGATCCCGGCGGATCTCCAGGAGATCCTCAAGGGGGCCGCGATGGCGACGTCCTTCCGCCACTGGCTGCGCTTCAACCGGCAGAACGCGGAGTCCCTGGAGGAGCTGAAGAAGCTGGGGGTCACCGTGGCGAAGACGCCCGACGAGATCAACATGGCGTTCCTGAAGGCCTGGGAGAAGGTCGCCGAGCGCGAGGCCGGGAAGCACCCGTTCGTCAGGAAGGTCCTCGACTCCCAGAGGAAGTACGCGGCCTCTATGCAGACGTACCGGCTCAGCGTGAACCCTCCGTACGAGTACGCCGCCGGCTACTTCCTGAAGCAGCAGAAGTAACCCGGAAGGGCATGCGACACGCGGCGGCGGGGTGGGCGCCCCGCCGCCGTGCGCATGCGCGGGAAGGTCGCACGAACGGCCCGCGCAGGGGGACAGGGGCATGAGGGCGCCTCCGGAATCACTGCTGAGAACGGTACGGGTCATCGATCGGCTCATCGGGGAGGGCTCCGGCCGGCTCTTCTGCTGGCTCGTCGTCCCGCTCACGCTCGGGCTGACCTACGAGGTCATCGCCCGGTACGTCTTCAGCGCGCCCACCATCTGGGCCTACGACATCGCCTACATGCTCTACGGCTCCCACTTCATGCTGGGGGCCGCCTACACGCTGTACAGGCAGGGGCACATCCGCACCGACATCTTCTACGAGCGCTTTTCGCCGCGGACGCAGGGGATCATCGACGCCACGCTCTACGTCCTCTTCTTCTTCCCCGGGATGGCCTACATCTTCCTGGCCGGCTTCGAGGAGGCCCGCCTCGCCTGGAAGGTCCTGGAGGTGTCGGACGCGAGCCCCTGGCGCCCGCCCATCTACCCGTTCAAGACGGCCATTCCGGTCGCGACCGCCCTGCTGATCGTCCAGGGGGTCTCCGAGTTCCTCAAGAGTCTCTACGCCGCCCTGAGCGGCCGGCGGCTTCTGCCGTCCGGGATGACCGGTCATGAGTCCTGAATACCTGGGGCTGATCCTGCTGGCCGCGCTGTTGTTCGGGATCTTCGTGGGGTTCCCGATCGCGTTCACCCTCATCATCCTGGCCATCGTCTTCGGCTATATCGGGTTCGGCGGGAAGGTGTTCTACCTGACGGTGCTCCAGATCCTCGGGCTCATGAAGGAGGAAACCCTGGCCGCGGTGCCGCTCTTCATCTTCATGGGGCACGTGCTGGAGAAGGCCGGGCTCATGGAGCGACTCTTCAAGGCCTTCCAGTTCGTGCTGGGCGGGGTCCGGGGGTCGCTCTACCTCGGCGTGCTGCTGACCGCGACGGTCTTCGCTACGGCGACGGGCATCATCGGGGCCTCCGTCACCGTGATGGGCCTCCTGGCGGTCCCGGCCATGATGCGGAGCGGCTATGACGTCCGGCTCTCGGCGGGGACGATCACCGCCGGCGGGTGCCTGGGGATCCTGATCCCGCCGAGCGTCATGCTGGTCCTCCTGGGCCCGGTAGCCGGCGTCTCCGTCGTCCACCTCTTCGCGGCGGCCATCGTCCCGGGCCTGATCCTGTCGGCCCTGTTCATCGGCTACACCATGGTCCGGTGCTACATCGATCCGACGCTCGGGCCGCCGCTCCCGCCGGAGGAGCGGGCCGCGTCGGTCGGCGCGGTCGTGCGGGAGTTCGCCGCCGGCATCGTGCCCGTGGGCTTCATCATCTTCGCCTCCCTCGGGAGCATCCTGTTCGGGCTGGCGACCCCGACGGAGGGAGCGGCGATGGCGGCCTCGGGATCGCTGCTGCTCACGTTCCTCTACCGGCGGTTCACGTTCGCGCTGCTCCGGGACGCGGCGCTCAGGACGCTCCAGACCTCCAGCATGATCCTGTTCCTCGCGGTCGCCTCCAACATCTACGGATCGGTCTTCGCCCGGTTGGGGACGGCCACGTGGATCACCGAGACGATGCTGTCCCTGGCGCTGCCGCCGGTGGGGCTGATCGTCCTCCTGATGGCGGTGATCTTCATCCTCGGCTGGCCCCTCGAGTGGCCGGCCATCGTCCTCATCTTCCTGCCCATCTTCCTGCCCGTGATCAACAAGCTGGGCTTCGACCTCGTCTGGTTCTGCACGCTGGTGGCGGTGAACCTTCAGACGGCGTTCCTCTCCCCGCCGGTGGCGATGGCCGCGTACTACCTCAAGGGGGTCGCCCCGCAGTGGGATCTCCTCAAGATCTACCGGGGGATGTTCGAGTTCATGCTCCTCCAGCTCGTGGGGCTGGCCCTCGTGTTCCTCTTCCCCGAGCTCGCGCTCTGGCTCCCGCGTGTGCTGTTCAGGTAATCGCCGGCGCGGGGCGGGCGGTACCCGGAGCGCCTGACCGGCGCGCCCGAGGAGGTCGCTATGCCTCGGAATCCGTCGTACCAGGTCACGGAATACGTGGACCGGCCGTACGAGAAGTTCTCCCGGAGCGATCTGGCGGCGGATCGGCCCGGCGCCGAGCTGCTCATGACGTGCAACGACGCCCTGGCCCGCGGCGCGATCGAGGCCGGCGTGCGGGTCGCCGCCTGCTATCCCGGGGCCCCGGTCACCTACGTGCTGGAGGCCCTGGCGGCCGCGGCGCGGACGTTTCCGGAGATGCACGTCGAGTGGTCGGCCAACGAGAAGGTCTCGTACGAGGTCGCGCTCGGCGCGGCCATGGGCGGCGCCCGCTCGATCGCCGTCATGAAGGACGTGGGCCTCGGGTGGATCCTGGACCCCCTCCTCTCCTCGACCATGCTCGGCGTGGCCGGGCTGGTGATCGTGGTGGCCGACGATCCCGGCGCCGAGACGACCCAGGTCGAAGAGGACAACCGCTGGCTGGCGCGCTTCGCCGAGGTGCCGGCGCTCGAGCCCGCGACCATCCAGGGCGCCAAAGACATGGTGGCGTACGCCTTCGACCTCTCCGAGGAGGTCCGGAAGCCCGTCCTGGTCCGGATCACCGTGCGCCTGGGCTACTCCCGGGGCATGGTCCGGCTCGGGCCGATCGCCCACGCGCGGCGGCAGCGGCCGGCGGCCTTCAAGAAGGGCGTGATCGACGGGTGGACCGGGTATCCGACGCTGTCGTGGCCCGAGAGCGGCACCGCGCTCCTCCACAAGCGCTATCACGGGGAGGCCGCGGCCCCGTACCTGGCGCTGATGGGCCCGCGCCCCAACGAGGCGGCCGTCCTCGAGGCCGTCGAGGCCTGCCCCTTCCACACGGTCGAGGCCGGCGCGGGGCGGGCGCTCTGCGTGATCACCGCGGGGCTCGTGGGTCGGGAGGTCCGGGAGGCGCTGGCGCGGGCCGGGTGGACCGACGTCACGCTGGCGAGCCTCGGCGTCAGCTCCCCG
>Ga0137829_11103793_pt1 | contig 10220 bp, 8 predicted proteins | sample OV2TP2_FD_97737 | JGI IMG/M metagenome (GOLD analysis project Ga0137829, IMG submission 97737) | reverse complement strand
CTGCAGCGCCACAGGATCGGCGGTCGGCAGTGGCGGAATCGCCAGACGGGTCGGGTTGATCTCGATCAGCGCGCGCCCCTGGGCATCCAGCAGCCAGAGCAGGCTGTCGCGGTTGCCCAGCATGTTCTCGTACAGCTGCGGCCGCTGGCGCAGCGCGTCGACGCTGGCGCTGTCGTCCAGCAGCGCCTGCATGCGCTCCAGCCGGCCGAGCAGCGCCTGGTCGTCGCGCCAGACGATCTCGCGCTCCAGCGAGCGGTACAGGTAGAGGCCGATGGCGCCGAGCAGCACCATCGCGACGAGGGCGAAGGCCAGCGCCAGGCGCAGGCTGAGCGAGCGTGGCCACAGGCTCATGCCGAGACGTCCAGCACGTAGCCCATGCCGCGCACGGTGTGGATGAGCTTGAGCGGGTACGGATCGTCGACCTTGGCGCGCAGCCGGCGGATCGCCACATCGACCACATTGGTGTCGCTGTCGAAGTTCATCTGCCAGACCTGCGAAGCGATCTGCGCACGGGACAGCACCTCGCCCTGACGGCTGAGCAGCAGGTGCAGCAAGGCGAACTCCTTGTTGGTCAGGTTGATGCGCTCGCCCTGACGGGTGACGCGGCGGCGCAGCAGGTCCAGCTCCAGGTCGGCGACGTGGAAATGCTCGACTTCCCGCGGCGGGCCGCGACGCAGCAGCGTGCGCACCCGCGCCAGCAGCTCGGCGTAGGAAAAGGGTTTGATGAGGTAGTCGTCGGCGCCCAGTTCCAGCCCGCGCACCCGGTCTTCCACCGCATCGCGGGCGGTGAGGAACAGCACCGGAGTGTGCGCCGAACGCTGGCGCACCACCTGCACCAGCTGCCAGCCATCGAGCCCGGGCAGCATCACGTCGAGGATTACCAGATCGAACGTTTCCTCCTCGATCAGGTGTTTGCCGTCGACGCCGTTGCGCGCGACCTCCACCCGGTAGCCGGACTCCTCCAACCCTCGCTTGAGGTAGTCGGCCGTCTTGGCCTCGTCCTCCACCACCAGAATTCGCATCGGGTCACCTTGCCAAATGTGCGTCGCAGGCCGTTGAAGAACGTCAGCGATGGCAACGCAGGTAGTTCTTCAACGGCCTGCTAGGTTATGGGAGCCGGCGACTACCAGCCATTACAAAAGCGTAATGCGCTGGCAACGGTTCTGACGGGCAGGCATCGGCACCATGCGTCCCGAAGCCACGTCACCCAAGGAACAACCGATATGCGTATCGCCGCCACACTGTCACTGCTGACCCTGGCAGTGCTTACCCCGGCCCTGAGCGCCAACGCCGCCACGCCGACGCCGATCACCCAGCAGAACGTCTCGCTGGCGCTGGCCGACGGCCTGATCCAGCAGACCCTGGATGCCTGCCATGCGCAGAACCGCACTGCGGTGGTCGCCGTGGTCGATCGCGGCGGCAACCTGGTTGCGCTGCGCCGCGACGACAACGTCGGTCCGCACAACACCCTGGCCGCGCAGCGCAAGGCCTACACCGCGCTGTCGAGCAAGACGCCGACCCGGCTGTTCGCCGAACGTGCCGCCAGCACGCCGGATGCCGCCAACCTCAACACCCTGGACGAACTGTTGCTGCTCGGCGGTGGCGTGCCGCTGAAGGTCGGCGACGAGGTGGTCGGTGCCATCGGCGTGGCCGGCGCCGGCGGTGCCAAGAACGACGAGGCGTGCGCCGTGGCCGCCATCGAAAAACTGCTGCCCTCCTCCCACTGAAGAAAAGGAAAACACCATGAAAGCACTACGTTCAATCGCCGCCGGCTTGATGCTCAGTGGCCTGTCCGGTCTCACCCTCGCAGCTGGCAACCCGCTCAGCGTGCACGTGCTGAACCTGGAAAACGGTCTGCCCTCGCCGGATGTGCGCGTCACCCTGGAACAACGTCAGGGTGACGCCTGGAAATCACTCAACAGCGGCGAGACCAACGCGCAGGGCCGGATCACCGCGCTCTACCCGGAAGGCAAGGCGCTGGAGAAAGGCACCTATCGCGTCACCTTCAAGACCGGCGACTGGTTCGCCACGCAAAAGGCCAGCACCTTTTTCCCCGAAGTTCCGGTGATCTTCGAAGCCGATGGCAGCGTCGAGCACTACCACATCCCGCTGCTGCTGAGCCCCTACGGCTTCTCCACCTACCGCGGCAACTGAGCCGCCCAGCGCACTTCCCAGTAGCCCGGTGCGTTGTAGATGTCCTTCAGGTAGTCGATGAAGAAACGCACCTTGGCCGGCAGGTAGCGCTGCTGCGGGTAGACGGCCTGAATGTCGTAGGCCGGCAGCGCGTACTCGTCGAGTACCGTGACCAGCTCGCCGCGCTTGAGCTCGGCCTGGATCTCCCAGGTCGAGCGCCAGCCGATGCCCAGGCCCTGCTTGACCCAGTCGAACAGCAGCTCACCGTCATTGCAGTCCAGATTGCCGGCCACGCGGATGGCCACCTGCCGACCGTCGCGCAGAAAGGTCCAGCCGCGCTGCTGACCGCCCTGCAGGTTGAAAGCCAGGCAATTGTGCTCGGTCAGTTCCTCCAGCGTCGTCGGCGTACCGTGGCGGGCGAAGTACTCGGGCGAGCCGCAGACCACCCGCCTGTTCGGGAACAGCCGCACCGCCACATAGTTGGGGTCGGTCACCTCGCCGATGCGAATGCCCATGTCGTAACCGTGGCGCACCAGGTCGACCACGCTGTCGGTGAAGTTGAACGACAGTTGCAGGTCCGGGTAGCGCGCCTGGAACGCCGGTGCGTGCGGGCCGATATGCCGCCGCCCGAATGCCGCCGGCGCCGACACCACCAGGTGGCCGCGTACCGAGGTGCGGTCGTGGCTGATGCTGGCATCCACCTCATCGAAGTCCTTGAGCAGCCCGCGGGCGCGCTCCAGATACTGCTCGCCCAGATCGGTCAGCGACAGGCCGCGGGTGGAGCGGTGCATCAGCTTGACGCCCAGATGCCGCTCCAGCGCATCCAGCCGCCGCCCCATCACCACCGGGGTGACGTTCTCCTTGTGCGCGGCGGCGGCGAAGCTGCCGCAGTCGGCCACCAGCACGAAGCTGCGCAGGGTCGTATAGCGATCCATTCGATACTCCTGATATCGACAGAACTGAAGTCTCGGCCAATTCCGCCACAGAATCCAGGGCGGCATGCTTGGGCCACGTATAAAAACTATCGAGTTACCCAGGAGGAACGATCCATGGCCCGAATGAGAGCAATCGATGCCGCCGTCGCGGTGTTGCGCAAGGAAGGCATCGACACCGCCTTCGGCATCCCCGGAGCCGCGATCAATCCGCTGTATTCCGCCCTGCGGGCCGATGGCGGCATCCGTCATATCCTCGCCCGCCACGTCGAGGGTGCCTCGCACATGGCCGAGGGCTATACCCGTGCCAAGCCAGGCAACATCGGCGTGTGCATCGGCACCTCCGGCCCGGCCGGCACCGACATGATCACCGGCCTGTACTCGGCTTCCGCCGACTCCATTCCGATCCTCTGCATCACCGGCCAGGCGCCGCGTGCCCGCCTGCACAAGGAAGACTTCCAGGCCGTGGACATCGAGTCCATCGCCAAGCCGGTCACCAAGTGGGCGGTCACCGTACTCGAGCCGGCACTGGTCCCGCGCGTGTTCCAGCAGGCCTTCCACGTGATGCGCTCCGGCCGCCCCGGCCCGGTGCTGATCGACCTGCCGTTCGACGTGCAGATGGCCGAGATCGAGTTCGACGTCGACACCTACGAGCCGCTGCCGGTCTATAAGCCGGCGGCAACCCGCAAGCAGATCGAGAAAGCCATCGACATGCTCTGCGCCGCCGAGCGCCCGCTGATCGTCGCCGGTGGCGGCATCTACAACGCCGCGGCCGAGGCCTTGCTGGTGGAATTCGCCGAGACCGTGGGCGTGCCGGTGATCCCGACGCTGATGGGCTGGGGCTCGATCCCCGACGACCATCCGCTGATGGCCGGGATGTGCGGGCTGCAGACCAGCCACCGCTACGGCAACGCGACCCTGCTCGAATCCGACTTCGTGCTCGGCATCGGCAACCGCTGGGCCAACCGTCACACCGGCTCCGTGGAGACCTATACCAAGGGCCGCACCTTCGTCCACGTCGACATCGAGCCGACCCAGATCGGTCGGGTGTTCGCGCCGGACTACGGCATCGTCTCCGATGCCCGCGCCGCACTGGAGCTGTTCGTCGACGTGGCCAAGGCGCGCAAGGCCGAAGGGCGTCTGCCGGATCGCCGCGCCTGGGCCGCCGACTGCCTGGAACGCAAGCGCACGATGTTGCGCAAGACCAACTTCGACAGCGTGCCGATGAAGCCGCAGCGCGTGTACCAGTGCATGAACAACGCCTTCGGCAAGGACACCTGCTACGTCAGCACCATCGGCCTGTCGCAGATCGCCGCCGCGCAGTTCCTGCACGTCTACCAGCCGCGCCACTGGATCAACTGCGGCCAGGCCGGTCCGCTCGGCTGGACCATTCCGGCGGCGCTCGGTGTGGTTGCCGCGGACCCGACCCGCAAGGTGGTGGCGCTGTCCGGCGACTACGACTTCCAGTTCATGATCGAGGAACTGGCCGTCGGTGCGCAGTTCAAGCTGCCCTACCTGCACATCCTGGTGAACAACGCCTACCTCGGGCTGATCCGCCAGGCGCAGCGCGGCTTCGACATGGATTACTGCGTGCAGCTGGGCTTCGAGAACATCAATGCCGACCAGAGCGGCATGGAAGGCTACGGCGTCGATCACGTCGCGGTGGTCGAGGGCCTGGGCTGCAAGGCGCTGCGCGTGTTCAAGCAGGAAGACCTGCGCCCGGCCATCGAGCAGGCCCAGGCCTGGATGGCCGAACACCGCGTGCCGGTGGTGATCGAGGTGATCCTCGAGCGGGTGACCAATATCGCCATGGGCACCGAGATCGACGCGATCAACGAGTTCGAGGCGCTGGCCGCAGGTCGGGAAGATGCCCCGACCGCGGTTGGATTGCTGGACTGATTCAACCGTAACCAGACGCGTGGAAGACGCTTCGCGGCCCTCCATCCTACGAACACTTCGGACCGTAGGGTGGATATCGCGAAGCATATCCACCGCAAACGCAACACCCAGGGTGGCCACCACACCACCGCAATGCGAAACCGAATGTGATCCCTACAGATCAGGAGAAAACCATGCCCCGCTTTGCCGCCAACCTGTCGATGCTGTTCACCGAGCAGGACTTCATGGACCGCTTCGCCGCTGCCGCCCAGGCCGGCTTTTCCGGTGTCGAGTACCTGTTCCCCTATGACTTCCCTGCCGAGCAGATCAAGGCTCAGCTGGATGCCAACAAGCTGACCCAGGTGCTGTTCAACCTGCCGGCCGGTGACTGGGCCGGCGGCGAACGTGGCATCGCCATCCTGCCGGAGCGGGTCGAGGAGTTCCGCGCCGGCGTGGACAAGGCCATCGCCTACGCCAAGGTGCTGGGCAACACCCAGGTCAACTGCCTGGCCGGCATCGCCCCGCGTGGCGCCGATCTCGGCCAGCTGGAAATCACCTTTATCGAAAACCTGCGCTACGCCGCGCAGAAGCTCGAGGAGGCCGGCATCCGCCTGGTGATGGAGATGATCAACACCCGCGACATCCCGCGCTTCTTCCTCAACAACACCTCCCAGGCGCAGGAAATCCGCGGCAAGGTCGGTCACGCCAACCTGTTCCTGCAGTACGACATCTACCACATGCAGATCATGGAGGGAGACCTGGCGCGCACCATCGAGAACAACCTGGCGGCGATCAACCATATCCAGCTGGCGGACAACCCCGGACGCAACGAGCCAGGCACCGGCGAGATCAACTATCGCTTCCTGTTCGAGCATCTGGATCGCATCGGCTACCAGGGCTGGGTCGGCTGCGAATACAAGCCGGCCACCACCACCGAAGCCGGCCTTGGCTGGCTGAAAAGCCACAACGCCATCTGATCAACAGCGCGCCGCCCAGGCAGCAACGCGGGCCGCACAGCGGCCTGCACCACAGAATCGAGGAGAACACTCATGGCTAAAATCGGATTCATCGGCACCGGCATCATGGGCAAGCCCATGGCAATCAACCTGCAGAAGGCCGGCCACCAGATCTTCCTGTCCCAGCACCACGACCAGGCACCGGCCGAACTGACCGAAGCCGGCGCCATCGGCCTGGCCAATCCGCAGGAAGTCGCCCAGGAAGCCGAGTTCATCATCGTCATGGTGCCGGACACCCCGCAGGTCGAAGACGTGCTGTTCCGTGCCGATGGCGTGGCCGCCGGCGTCGGCGCCGGCAAGGTGGTGATCGACATGAGTTCGATCTCCCCCACCGCCACCAAGCAGTTCGCCGAGAAGATCAAGGCCACCGGCGCTGAATACCTCGACGCCCCGGTATCCGGTGGTGAAGTCGGCGCCAAGGCGGCCACCCTGTCGATCATGGTCGGCGGTAGCGAAGCGGCCTTCGAACGCGCACTGCCACTGTTCCAGGCGATGGGCAAGAACATCACCCGCGTCGGCGAGAACGGCGACGGCCAGACTGCCAAGGTGGCCAACCAGATCATCGTCGCGCTGAACATCCAGGCGGTCGCCGAGGCACTGCTGTTCGCCGCACGCAACGGTGCCGACCCGGCCAAGGTGCGCGAGGCGCTGATGGGCGGTTTCGCCGGCTCGAAGATTCTCGAGGTGCACGGCGAGCGCATGATCAAGGGCACCTTCGACCCGGGCTTCCGCATCAGTCTGCACCAGAAGGACCTCAACCTCGCCCTGGCCGGTGCCCGCGAGCTGGGCCTGAATCTGCCCAACACCGCCAATGCCCAGCAGGTGTTCAGCACCTGCGCGGCAATCGGCGGCAGCGGCTGGGACCATTCGGCGCTGATCAAGGGCCTGGAGCACATGGCCAACTTCTCGATCCGCAAGGAGTAAAGCCTTCGAGCACGCTGCAATGGGCCAGCGACCCCACCTTCAGGGACAGACAGACCGGGTGGTGGGTCATCGCAACGCCCGCGCAGCGCCGCTCAAAGGGCCGGGCCAGAGGTGCGTCAGGTCGGAATCATCGCGTCTCCCCACGACCAGCATGACCTGCGCATCTCAGCCCGACCGCCGTCACCAGACGGCACCTTTTCGATTCGCCCGGCACAAGGAGTCACGGCCCGACTGCCGGGCGGGTCGATTTCAATTGCAGACCTTAGCGCTTGCATTGGCGAGCCCTAAGGTCTGGAATCGGTTGCAGACCTCATACAAGGAGCTTCAGATGACCCTCGACCCGCAAGCCCTGCTGCGCCAGTTGTTCGATAGCGCCATCGAGGCCGCGCATCCGCGCCATGTACTCGCCGACCATCTGCCCGAAGACCGCAGCGGCCGTGCCATCGTCATCGGCGCCGGCAAGGCGGCCGCGGCCATGGCAGAAGCCATCGAGAAGGTCTGGGAAGGTGAACTGTCCGGACTGGTGGTGACCCGCTACGAACACCACGCCGACTGCCGGCGTATCGAAGTGGTGGAAGCCGCACACCCGGTCCCGGACGACGCCGGCGAGCGCGTCGCCCGCCGTGTGCTGGAGCTGGTCAGCAACCTCGAGGAAAGCGATCGGGTGATCTTCCTGCTCTCCGGCGGCGGCTCGTCATTGCTGGCATTGCCGGCCGAAGGCATCTCGCTGGCGGACAAGCAGGCGATCAACAAGGCGCTGCTGCGCTCCGGCGCGCACATCGGCGAGATGAACTGCGTGCGCAAGCACCTCTCGGCGATCAAGGGCGGCCGCCTGGCCAGAGCCTGCTGGCCGGCCAGCGTGTACACCTACGCGATCTCCGACGTGCCCGGCGACGAAGCCACGGTGATCGCCTCCGGCCCCACCGTCGCCGACCCCACCACGTCGGCCGAGGCGCTGGCGATTCTCGAGCGTTACCACATCGAGGTGCCGGCCAATGTGCGCGCCTGGCTCAAGGATCCGCGCTCGGAAACCCTCAAGCCGGGCGATCCGATGCTCTCGCGCAGCCACTTCCAGCTGATCGCCACGCCGCAGCAGTCCCTCGATGCCGCGGCCCAGGCGGCCCGTGACGCCGGTATCACCCCACTGATCCTCGGTGATCTGGAAGGCGAAGCACGCGAAGTGGCCAAGGTGCATGCCGGCATCGTCCGCCAGGTGGTGCTGCACGGCCAGCCGATCGCCGCGCCCTGCGTGATCCTGTCCGGCGGCGAGACCACCGTCACCGTGCGCGGCAACGGACGCGGCGGGCGCAATGCGGAGTTCCTGCTCGCCCTGACCGAAGCGTTGCAAGGCCTGCCCGGCGTTTACGCCCTGGCCGGCGACACCGATGGCATCGACGGCTCGGAGGACAACGCCGGCGCGCTGATGACCCCGGACAGCTTTGCCCGCGCCGAGGCGCTGGGCCTGCGTGCCGCCGACTCGCTGGCCGACAACGACGGCTATGGTTACTTCGCCGCGCTGGACAGCCTGATCGTCACCGGCCCGACGCGCACCAACGTCAACGACTTTCGCGCCATCCTGATCCTGCCGTCGTCGGATTGACGGCCTCCACCTCGTTCAGGCGCGCATCAGAACAACAACTGCCCCAGAGCACCGCCATGACACACGACAAGAAGGTCAAGATTCTGTCTACCCTCGGCCCGGCCACCCGCAGCGTCGACGACGTGCGCGCACTGGTCGAGGCCGGCGTGAACCTGTTTCGCCTGAACTTCAGCCACGGCGAGCACAGCGACCACGCCGAGCGCTTCGCCTGGATTCGCCAGGTCGAGCAGGAGCTGAACCAGCCGATCGGCATCCTCATGGACCTGCAGGGGCCCAAGCTCAGGGTCGGCCGTTTCGCCGCCGGCAAGGTCCGCCTTGAGCGTGACCAGGCCTTTCGTCTGGACCTGGACCCGACACCGGGCGACAGCCGGCGCGTGAACCTGCCGCACCCGGAGATCATCGCCGCGCTGGAACCGGGCATGCAGCTGCTGATCGACGATGGTCGCCTGCGCCTGACGGTCGTCGAGCGCCATGCCGACGCCATCGAGACCCGCGTGGTGGCCGGCGGCGAGCTGTCCGACCGCAAGGGCGTGAACGTGCCGGAGGCGGTGCTGGAGCTTTCGCCGCTGACGGCGAAGGACCGCCAGGACCTGACCTTCGGCCTCGAGCTGGGCGTGGACTGGGTGGCGCTGTCGTTCGTGCAACGCCCGCAGGACATCCAGGAGGCGCGCAAGCTGATCGGCGAGCGGGCCTTCCTCATGGCCAAGATCGAAAAGCCTTCCGCGGTGCAGCACCTGCGCGAGATCGCCAGGCTGTCGGACGCGATCATGGTGGCGCGTGGCGACCTGGGCGTGGAGGTACCGCCGGAAAACGTGCCGCGCATCCAGAAGAACATCGTGCGCATCTGCTGCCAGCTCGGCCGCCCGGTGGTGGTTGCGACGCAGATGCTCGAATCCATGCGCTTCGCCCCGGCCCCGACCCGTGCCGAAGTCACCGACGTGGCCAACGCCGTGGCCGAGGGTGCGGACGCGGTGATGCTGTCGGCTGAAACCGCCTCCGGCGATTACCCGCTGGAAGCGGTGAGCATGATGAGCAAGATCATCCGCCAGGTGGAAAGCGGCCCGGACTTCCAGGCGCAGCTCGACGTGCACCGGCCCAACGCCGAGGCGACCCTGCCGGATGCCATCAGCTGCGCGATCCGCCGCATCAGCGGCATCCTGCCGGTGGCGGTGCTGGTCAACTACACCGAATCCGGCCGTTCCAGCCTGCGCGCCTCGCGCGAGCGGCCGGCCACGCCGATCCTCAGCCTGACGCCCAGCACCGCCACCGCACGCAAGCTGACGGTGGCCTGGGGCGTGTACTCGGTGGTGGATGCGCCGATGCGCGACATGGAGCAGGTCAGCGGCCACGCCGTCGAGCTGGCACGGGCGCAGGGCATGGCCGAGAGCGGCGATACGGTGCTGATCACCGCCGGTGTGCCACTGGGCCAGCCGGGTACCACCAACTCGCTGCGCATCGAAGTCCTGCCCTGAATGGAGCCGGGCGCAAGCCCGGCCCACCTCCCCACGACAGCGGTCGTCGACCCCTTGCGGGTCGGCACCCTTGCGCTCGCCTGGATTTCGCCGATGCCCGACTCTTCGCACCTGCGCGCCGTGCTGCATGCCTTCGCCCAGATTTTTTTGCAGCGCCATGCCGGCTGCGGAGCGCTGGTCATGCTCGCGCTGGCCAGTGGCGCCCCGGCACTGCTCGTCGGGGCCTTGAGCGGCGTGCTGGTCGCTCACCTCGGCGCCACCTGGC
>Ga0137829_10289437_pt1 | contig 10226 bp, 8 predicted proteins | sample OV2TP2_FD_97737 | JGI IMG/M metagenome (GOLD analysis project Ga0137829, IMG submission 97737) | reverse complement strand
GGATTACCCTGATCGTTCTCTTCGTTCTATCTGACTTCAAGATCTTTACCGCTTCGCCTCCAGAACTACAGTAGATAAACTGATACTCAGATTCAGGAAATTGGTTAGATTTCTCGATCATCTTTCTTAGGAACGGAGTATCCTCAATAACCAGAATTTTCTTCTTCATTCAGGGGCCCCTCCAAAGCCATGACTTCTTTAGGTCCACGACAATAACGATCGATTTCCTGCAGCACTTTCAGAATTTGCCTCGACTTATTCACAACTCCTCGTTTATCGAGAGGATCTATCGTCGCCACTACGATGACCAGCTGGGCAAGTCGTTCTTGGATCTCCTTCATAAAGGAAGGCTCACCCATAAGCTCGATGAGAATTGCACTCCAACTTACTATTACTTTAGCTAAACTTACCAGGAATTGCTCGAACTCCTTTTTTGGGATCGCGCCCTTTTGTTTCCATTCCATCACTTGCGTCTTCAAAAAGTAGTTCTCATGGCGGAAGTTATGCAGATCGATATTCATCCTGATACCTCCTAACTATTGCGATCAGCTGATCCAGAAGCTCACTCACTCGAATGGCACTCACCTGACCAAGAAGGAGTGAAAGCGCTGCCAAACTCTCCCTGACCTTTTGGTGATCTTCTCGCTCTACTGCGCGAAATAACTCGTCGAGGATCATATTGAACAATGTGGTGATCCGAGCGACCAGAGATCGATATCCATCATCACTCAAATAGAGTCCAACCAGTCCCTCATGAATCAGATTCCTCAACTCCCAGTAGTGAGGAATTGCTTGTATCAAGGAGTCGAACTTATCCGCATCCCAAACCTCCTGGAGCGCATCTGCCCTGACATCTACCAGGCAGTTCAATATCTGCTTCGCCTTCTCCAGGCAGGTCTCTACATTGTTTAACAAGGCTGGGGCTTCAAGGTTCGATCTTTCCCTTACCTCGACGTGTGTCAGCACGTCTCCGAGGTCACTTCCAGTTTCGTGCAGGATTCTTTCCAGGCCTGCTCTCAGACACTCTTGCTTTCCAGCAAACTCTTTCGTCTCAAGGATGCTGTCGATTTCCTCAATTGCGCGCTTTACGATCTGCATCTTGGCGAGGAGTGTTTTTTCTGGGCCTGTGGTATTCGTTAGCGCTATGCCGAAAAATTTCTGAACTTTCCCCTGATCTGAGAACCGTTCCAGGTTCGCCTTGATCCACCGCCAGTCAGCACGGAAACTTTTCTCTGACTGCTCATGGATGGAATTCTTAAGCTTGCCGCACAACTTGCGGATCTCATGGTCACGAAAATAGTAGCCAAATTGCTCCAGGAGTGCCTTCTCATTCATTCCTTTATGCTTCTCCTCGGTAATGGGCAGTAAGATGCTTTAGAATTTCATCGGGCATTCCCCAATGGTCTTGCGGGAAGCCTCTCTTGTTGCTGGAAGCAGTAGCAAAGAAAGTGATATAGTCTCTCCCTTCAATTTCATCGTGGATATCATAGCCTCCCTCATACTCTGAATCGAAAATTCCATCTTTATCCGCCTCTAACCGAAGATCAAGAAGGATAATATCTCCAGGTTGAGCATGTTTCTCAATAAACTCCAACGAAGTTTTCAACCAACCCCTCGGCTTTACATGAAAGCAGAGAATACCTTCGCGAGGGATACCCCGCGCCGTTAAATTTTTGACGTAATCATCAAGCACACGCTTTTCGTCATTAAGGATGAGAATTTTTCTCATGAAGTAATCTCTCCTTGATCCCCCTCAGTTGATCAGCATCACTATGAAGAATTCTCTCGCTCAATAAGTAACCTCGGGTATCCTTCTTCTGGTTTGTCATATGGGCTTGAAATGGTCTCGTTGAGATAAACCAGATTCGATCAAAATAGTGAGCCCTCTTGCGTTCAATCTCTCTTAGGGTATCAACCTTCTGTTTTAAGTCCTTAACCTCAGTCTGTGTGAAAAAGAGGCTAATCGCCCATCGTTTCTTGTCAGAAGCCTCACCAATCAAAAAAATATCTTTTTTAGTAGCCAGCTCATCTAAATGGTGAATCAAGACGGTGTAATCAAACACTTCATGTCCGTTTCCATTGACAAAGTAGAAGCGCTTGAATTGTGGCAAGACAAGCTCTTCCTCAGACAAAAATTCAAGTCCAAAATACCGGCTAATCTCATCCCGTTTAAGCGACTGATTTCTAAACTTCTCCATCACTTCCTTCACACCAACTTCAAAAGAGCGTGGCAAAGTTAATGTAAAGGAAGTTCCTTGACCCTTCACGCTGCTGAACTCAACTTCCCCCAAATGGAGATCCCTTACAATTTTCCAGACAAAAAAGCACCCCATTCCAGTGCCCTCTTCTCTAGTCGTATAAAACGGTTCAGAGACATGTTCTGCTGTTTCCTTATCCATTCCTATCCCGGTATCGGCGACCATGATTGTCAGGTAGCTATCGTTAGATGAGATCTTGATCGTAATGCAATGAGTTGGTGAATCCTCGGCTTTTTGAATAGCTTGTATTCCATTCATAATGAGATTTTGCAGTGCGACTTTCAGCTGCCATTCATCGCCCAAGATGATGTCATCAGACACATCATCGACATTATATTCAATCTGTCCGTCAAGTTGTCCTCTTAGATCCCATAGATCAACAATTTGCCGAAAGAACCCCTGATTTACTACAAAGAGAGTCCGACTCAATCTATTCTCAGCGATAGACTCTGCGCAAGTAGATATCTGGCGAATTTCCTCACCAATTTCTGCTCTCCTCGCCACGTCAGGCTCATCGATAAGTTGTTGAAGTTGGCCATCTGGGCGCCGCCTTATCAACTGGTGATTAATCACGCTGAGAGATATTCCCGCCCCAATAGCACTCAAAATGAAACGCTGAGCATTTTGCAGGAGGAGTTCGATATTTCGTTTGACCCCTGACCTCTTATCTAGCTCCTGAAACTTCATCCCAAGCTGATTACCGATGGCTCTGAGCACAAAAGAAAGATCCAGCATCGGTATCTTCACAAGATGAATTTGTTGGTTTCTCTCTTCATCGATGATATTGCTTCTATACCTTTCGAAGCCCACAAAGCCAGTATCCGGTCCAGAGGTAAGGACATGGAATACTTCATCAGCTCCCAAGAGCTGGCTGGCATTTGCTGCATAGGCAGACATCGTCTTGCGACCCCCTGCGATGTTCACCATGAGCTTGCCTTCCTGGCCTGTTTCCTGTCTTGCCTTGTAGATCACTTCGTAAATCTTTTCAGCTATATCATCGTTCTCTCTTCTGTTCTTCACGTCTTCGACGTCATCACAAAATCCACTTGCTATATCTAACCGACCATTTTCTACACTCACGTCATAATATTTTTTAAGTGTATCTTTCAGGTTCCGGCAAACTTTCTGAATCGCCCATGTTCCGTCCTCCTTTTTTCCTCTGGGATAAATCAAGACCAATTTGTCAAGAACCTTTGGGATATTCTTTTTGATCTCCTTTATAGAATCGTTGACCTCCTTAAATTTCGAGGCGTCAACTCCATTCTCGATGAGGAGAAGATCGATAACTTCCGTAATCACCTCGAAGTGCTCCCCGAGAGTTGCAACCATAATGTTCTTTTTCATACCTTATCCTCCTACCTCTTACCGTGAGACCTGAACCCAATCGACAATTGTGCACCATCCCAGAGGAGAGAGAGACTCGGGATTTTGAAAGACTACTAAACGTCGAGTCTTCGGCACAGGAAGAGGCCGCTGCTCCCCGTGTTTCGTGAGAAGCACCACATCCCTTAATACCTTCAGAAGAGGCTTCCTGCGCAACTTACCTCGATCGATCCGCTCACCCTTCAAGAGTAAATCCACAGTTGTGCCAAAAAGGCCCGATCCATACCCGAGGCGGATCAAGGCCCGATCCCCTGGAGACATGCGATAAAAATGTATGACCGCATCTAGTCCCTCCGAGGGGTCATATGTGGTGATTTGATTGAAAATCTGTTCTTCATATGCCCATTGCTGTTTTGCGAACGCATCCACCATTCGCCAGATTCCTTCGAAGCTCAGATCAAGGTTAAGATCCCCCAACGTGGTCCTTGTCTGGAATTCCTGGAGCAGCCTACGATCGATCGTCATTTTAAAAATCACTTCGCTCTTTTGGCGAAGGCACTCCACCTGGGTCTCAAACCGCTTGATGCGAGCCCTATATCCAGAAGCGCCGCCTTCTTGAAGATGAAGCAGACAAAGCTTCGGAGATGCAAGTCTTGGATCGTGAACCTGTCCATCGAACACCTTCACTGCTCTGAGGAAGTCTGTAAATGGTGAGGGAACACTGACCTTGTGATCAGCATGAAGCTTTAAGCAATAGCCTTGAAAAATGATTTCCATCAATTCTTTAGCAAAGGTCTCTCGCTTTTTGTCGTCCCGCTCCCTGTCGTAATCTTCGATCTTTGTTGTCAGCACCTCTTTCGTACGCTGCTTGAGCTGGGGGTTGCTTTCGATGACGCTGTACATGATCGCTGTTCTGATCGCCCCTTTGAGGGATGAGCCTGGAACGTAAACACCAGTCTTACCACAGTGAGTGCGGACAAACCTGCCTCCACGTTCTCCCACATATATGTCTTTCTTAAAACGGTAGATGAAGGGCAAAAGAATGCTTTCATATTTCCTGATAAATTTTGCATTTTCGCACCCCTTCTTGATCCACTCCAGATAGGGATCGACCAGTTCTTCTTTTTCGCTATACAGGAAATCTAACAGGGCATCTTCGTCGATGTAATATCCTCGGCCTCCATGATAGACGATCGGCCCTCGATCCTTTCCCTGGTTTTGAATCGAGAGAAAGGAGTGGGTCTTCAGTTTGACCTGATAGGTCTCAAAAATTCCCTGGGTCTGCATGATCCAACTCTCCCGTGTAACGCTCCGGAACCTTTATAGGAGCACTCATAGCGAGACCGTAACGCTTGATCCGATGGTACGGAAAGTCCGTAGGAGTCACATCCTCTACAGCCCCCACAGGCGGTTCCCCTGTGAAGATCGATCCTTCTGCAAACATCCTGAGAGATAACCGTTTGACCTGATATGGGATCTTCGAGGAAAAAATCGACCCTCTTCTATCAACGAGCTCGTATGCTACAGGTTTCACCCGGCTTAACTCCCCCCGCTTAGGGTAATAGAGAGATAGCAGGCAATGACCAATTCTATCGCGATTCACAGGCCCCCGAAACAATACCTCAAAGTCCTCTGTCAGCTCCTCAATCGAGACTCTTGGCTGATCCAATGCATCTAATTTAAGCTGGCCATATCCGCTCGTTCTATCTCCCCCTACTCCATCAACTCCCAAAAGTGCAAGTATCTTGTATAACTCCTCGATTAAGATCGGCGTCTCTGTCTGAAGCACTTCCAAGATAAAAAACAAGCCCTTTGCCTCATTCATGATGAATGCTCCTCGCTGAAACAGCTGCGACCCAAGAGTGAGACGATCGAGCTGGTTACGGTCGCGAATTCCATCTGAAAAAAGCTCCTGGCCGAGCCCTGTAAGGCTCTCTATTACTTCTACACCACTGGTCCACTTGAGGAAGATCTCAAGTGGGATGAAGTCAATGGCTTTTAGGAAGTTTCTGAAGAGCCGATTCTCCTTCGCCTTCTCACCGACGAAATCGATGGGCATGATTCTGGGCTTGGGCAGATAATACTTATTATCAGATGAGAAAGGAAAAGCGGATGAGATTTTAAAGGGTGGATGACCATTCTCAAACGCTTTCACGATAGTGTTGACCGTCGTACTTAGAAACTTTTCAACACGAGCCCACGTGTTACAGATCGCGCTAAAGAGCGTATCTGCACGAAGATAGGGTTGAACCTCTCCCTGCCCCGCTCCGACTTTTTCGCCCCCAAAGCTGGTAAAGGCTTGAAATTGCATTTTGACGAGATATTTTTTTGATTCACTCATCGCTTAGTATGACAATTGCCCTCTCTTGAAAAGCGTCTCGATAGAATTGCCCAATCTCCTTAACAAAGTGGATATAGGGGTCAAAATATTCCACCCGCCTTACTTCAATACCATTTACCGCCATCGTTTTGTCCTCTTTTTTTATTTCAGGTCGTGCATCTGGTTTTCTACACTCCTCTTCGAAGCTCAGCCGAGCCGTCTCTCTCATAGATTGATCTTGTCCTGCTTGAAAATAGTCAATCGTGTAGGCGGTGAAGTCTGTGATTTCTATACCAATGTCCCCATATCCCCGAGACCCACTCCGACCTAAGGAGTCCAGCTCCACGAGGGAAAAGATTCTGAACACATTCCTGAGATCATCTTTAGCGAGATCAAAGTTTAAGATGGGTTTTTCTTTATCCTCCTTCTGCAACTCCTTTATTTTTTCCAACTCCAGAATATCCGCATCTTGCTCGTCATCATAGACTTCAAAGCTATGCCCCTCCATATCGTAGATGAGGGTCATGAGGAATGTGCCATGCACTCGTTCTATTTGCCGGGGCTTAGCTTGGGAAGTGAGCCTATCTAAGACATTCTCAGACTTCACTTCTGTAATAGTTCCTCCTTTTTCTCCTGGCATATCCCTTACGGAAAGCCGCCCTGGAAAGTTTTTAAACTTCCTCCCCTGATTGGTTCCCGAGGATCCAAACAATCGGCAGGAAGAGCAACTCTTATAGGCTTCAACATAGTCATTACACTGATGGATAAAGACCTCGTCGCTGATCGATTTATTCGCCAGCTTCCTTTCCATCTTCTCCAAGAGCATGCGCATCTTCCCTTTTAAAGAACTTCCTGGCAGGTAGGGTTCCTTCGTCGTCGGATCTCTGACAACGACGGAGTCGATGCCCCCCACCGTAATTCCCCCCTGGGTGGAGCCGATATGGAGGCCTTTTCCGAACACTTTCCCCCTAATGACTACTTTGCCGAACAGAACCTTCACATATCCCATGATACTTTTCACCCCCTTTACTCAAGAAGACCAGTCATCTCCAGATAGTTGTTGTTAAATCCGTGAAAGACGACGATCGTCTTCATAAACTCCAAGAATTTTTCGAAGTCCTTACGGTCATGGATGAGATACGTGAACTTGGTTACTAAATTCCAGAGGGGAATAAGGAGAGGTTCTGGTGGCCCCTCCTCACCAGCCAACTTCTCTTCCAACTCCTGAAATCGCTCATCAGTGAACAGATCCCTTGCCAAGGCCTTTCCATCTTCGCGTTTAAGGGTGATCTCTCCCTCATCGTTTCGCCAAAATTTTCGCTGATTTTCACTTTTGCTGACCACATGGGCAAGGTCTCTCCGCCAGAATAGCAGGTTCTTTCGTAATTCTTTATCATCCTTTTCTGCTGAGTGGTACTCCTTCTCTAGCAGCGATTCCCATATGTTGTAGATCTGTCTGGTGCTGACATTTTGAATATCTATGCTCACCCGTCGAGCGAGAAAGATCATCTGCTCCTCTTTAAGACCAGTAACCCATTGGGCCAGATGAGACGATGGATCCCCTTTATCAGCGAATTTCTCATCAAGCGTCTCACGAAACTTTCGAGCCCAATCCCTACAGATATCCCTTTCGAGACAGATCTCACATTGTTTGGCCATTGCCGTACCCTCGCTGTAAAAAGTCAATGAAGCGTAAGGGAAAAGAGAAGTTAACAACTCTTCTCTCCCTTTTCTCCCTTTCAGCTCTCACCCATCTCTCCTGTTGGGCATCATGGAGTTCTTGTCCAATCTCGCGAACCGGAAAAAATGAACGAAGCAAAAAGGAGAGAAGCACTTGAATATTTCTCTGTTTGACTGGGTCCGTTGTCGATTCAAAGAGCTGCTTTAAGTTTGTTAACAACTTCGCTATATCTTTTAAATAGAGCCCATACTGTTTCTTTTTGATCCCCGTCAGACCCATCAGCTCAAAGAGAAATCTTCGTGAGAGCCCCTCAAAACTAACTTTTCGGCTCTTTGGGAAATCTGAGATATTCACCAGCAATCTGACCAGTCTCAAAAAATCTTCCTTTGCCTCCTCCCATTTCATGATTCCGATATGTTTCTCCTCATAATCTTCTTTGAGCTTTAAGTTAGGATCATAATGAAGAGCAATCCTGCCCTTCCGGCAACAGAAGCGGGGATTTCGAAGGAGGCATGTCTCATCGCAATCCTCTGACAAAACACTTTTCTTCGCCCTGCTCTCCGCCTCTTTGGCCAGCTTTGCCATTCGATAGAGCGGAAACGTTGGCTTAGTTAGGACAACCCCACCTGAAAGGGAAAGATCCGTATTGCTTGCAGTGTACCTCTTAAAAGCTTCATAGATATCGAAGGCAAGCTCTGTCAGCTCATCGTAGGCTCCCACGACAAACAGATCGTCACCGCCTGAATAAACTACCACGACATTTCTCCCATGCCGTTGCTCCCGATACTTTGCATAAAACCAACTATACAGCCTGCCTTCATCTGTATACTCCCATGGAAGAGTATTCAACATCTCGGGAACATTCCCTTCATTGTCTTTCCCTTCGCACAACATACCCATATAGAGCCTGAAGAAATAGTTGAGGTGCCGCGAAAAGACGGATCGGTGTAGGAGGGATTGTTTCTCTCCCAAGCCTTCATTCACCAATAACCCTAAGTTATCGACATCTAATCTCAGTGTGGCTAACAACCTTTCTCCGATAGCTGTCCTCGCTAACCCCTGAAAACTCGATACCGTACTATCTTGGATTTCCCGACCGAAACTCTTCCTGTACGCTTCAGCTTCCTCTTCCGCCGCTTCCCAGTCCAGTTCTCTGAGCCGACCATGATTTTGGGCATAATCACAAAGAAGTAAGGAATAAAACTTGTCCCCAGGGTAATCTGCAAAATCAAGAGAGTTTTTCACCCAGACCCCTTCAGGCTTACTCACCTCCTGAGGGTCCCTGGTAAGGTAGTAATAAGTCCATGTCGGTTCACTGATAGCACTTCTACTGGCTATACGCCTTAATATCTTAGTGAGAGAGGAAATCCACTCCCTTCGTCTTGCCTTAATAAGCCCCAAACTGGAAGGCATCTTTATCCCATATCGATCAATCCCTTCATTCACAGGAGAACGCACAATATAGCGAGACTCTTTCACTAAACGATCACCCCAATGGAAAAGCTGGTAACAGGTTGGACAAACAGCAGGTCCTCTCTGTCCCTCCTCTGTCTCGTGAGGGAAAAGAAAGGTCATCTCCTTAGGGCTGACCTCATCCCGGTGACAAATCTGACATTCTCTGTCCCTTATCTCTCCCTCTTCACCCCTAGACTTCTGCTTTGGCTCTCTTATCTCGAACACCTTCCCGTTCTCATGACCGAGATGTTCAAAGAATTTCTGCTCCTTCATCCGCTCTAGTTTTTCTGACAGACCTTTCCACCTTGATACCACAGCCTCGTTTAAGAGATCAGATGAGGAGATCTCTTGAGCCACGAGACTCAAGTGAAGCCGCCCACCATGCTCCTCTAGCAACCACTGATTGAGAGCCATCCTTACTCGCTTCAGCGCAATGGCCGTTTCCTCACCTCTGCCATTCATCCTTGACTCTGATATTTTCGCCGGCAGAAGTAGGGTAAACCCACCTCCCTCCATAACAACAATGTTAACCCTTGTAAGGCCTATGAGACTCAGGATCTCATAAACCACATGCTCAGTTAAGAGCTCTACGTAAAAGGACCGAGCCCTCAGCGTTTTGAGAGCCCCTGCTGCAGAGATTGTGTAGATAAAATTCTGAATTCCTGAGAACTCTCCACCGACTAGCAGAAGCCTTTCCTGATCCCGACGCGAAGAAGAGACGAGGCAGGAAGCTATGGCCGCGATATGTTTGATAAAGTCATAAAAAGAGACCGCAGCGTAGAATTCGCGCAGTCCCCCCCTATTTGTAGACTTATCGGTGTCACTGAACAGGAAGGTGGACGCAAGTGTGGAAGCGTGCGTTTCTAGAAACACCATCAATGGGGGGAGATATTGAAGAAGCTTCCTTTCAAGAAGCTTCCTGAGACTATCTTTAACGTTTTGTTTCCATTTATCGATGTCTGAAGTCTCCTTTACCCTCTCATGCGTGGTGGGATAGAGGATTTTCTCTTCACTCAGGATGGTGAGGGGATAGTAGATATCATCACTCAGCCGCCTGGGCTTGAGGAAGCCGACCTCTGCGAAGATCGAACGGAGAGGAATAAAATTCCCCTTTTGTAGGTTAAGAGTCCCTTCCCCTTTCTGAATCCATGCTTTGAAGTCTAAACCCAACAACTTCGCTGCTTTCTCC
>Ga0137829_10783970_pt1 | contig 10267 bp, 10 predicted proteins | sample OV2TP2_FD_97737 | JGI IMG/M metagenome (GOLD analysis project Ga0137829, IMG submission 97737) | reverse complement strand
GGTATGGATTGAAAGCGTCAGGGTGATCGTGCGGCATCCCACGCTGCCCGACTGGGAGCGACAGGACGTCAGAAACGACGACTCCATCGTCATCGAGCTGCTCTGGAGGGACGTGTCGATCGTGCTGACAGGAGACATCAGCCGGGAAGTCGAGCGGGAGGTCATGGCGCTCTTTCCCCCCTCACCCCTCCGTGTGATGAAGGTGGCCCATCACGGCAGTCTGACATCGAGCTCGGAGGCGTTCATTCGGGCGCTGACGCCCCGCGTCGCAGTGGTGAGTGCCGGACGCGGCAATCCGTTTGGTCATCCTGCGGCAGAGGTGCTGGAGCGCTACGCGCGCGTGGGCGCCGAGATCTTCCGGACCGACCGCGATGGTGCCGTCGTGCTGGACACCGACGGCACCTCGCTGCGTGTGAGGACCTTCACGGGCCGCGAGGCGTACCTCAGCAAGGGCCGTGGGCGACAAGAACCCGAAAACACGAAGGCGTACGGACGGCGAATGGGGCAGGACCGCCACGAAAACACGAAAACACGAAACGCCACGAACGAGGATGCTCAGAGTTCGGTCGTCGCTGCCCGCTGACCTGGAAACGCTCGTCCACAAGACAATCGGGTGTTGTGTACGTGTGCACTGCGCTCTGGGCCCAGGTTTACTTGAGAGCATCGGTGCGCGAGCCGTCTGCATCGAGCTTGAGGCATCTGGATCGCCTCTCGAGCGCGAGAAGCAAATACCAGTCTTCTACCGCGGCCACTTTCTGTGTCATCAGCGTCTTGACATCGTTGTTGCCAAACGTCTCGTGCTGGAGATCAAGTCCGTGGACCGCCTTGCGCCGGTCCACCATGCCCAGGTTCTCAATTACTTGCGAGTCGCTGGACTGCAAGTCGGGCTGCTCGTGAATTTCAACGTTCCGGTGTTGCAGAACGGCCTCAGGCGCATCGTTCTGTAAGCATGCTCCTCGTTTAATGGAGCTGTCTTTCGTGTTTTCGTGGCTCAGCATCCTGGGGCTCGTCGCTCGTGGCATCCGCGAGGGTCAAGTGTCCAGCTGCGCCGACTTGGCGTGCTGCCACGCCTGCTCGAGCTCCTCGAGCGACATGTCGATCATCTGGCGTCCCGATGCGGTGATTCCCGACTCCATGCGCGAGAATCGCCGCACGAACTTGGTGTTCGCTCTTCGAAGCGCGGTTTCGGGTTCGATGCCGAGCTTTCGCGCGAGGTTGGCCATCGCGAAGAGCAGGTCGCCCAGCTCCTCTTCGGCGCGGTCGGCGGAGTCAGCCGAACCGTCGCCCACCGCGTGACGGAGCTCGTCGACCTCTTCCTGGATCTTCGCCACGACGTCGCCGGGTGCGGTCCAGTCGAAGCCCACGGCGGCGGCCCGCCTCCCGAGCGTGTACGCCTTGAGCAGGGAGGGCAGCGCGGCCGGCAGCTCGCCGAGCGCGTGGCCCGTCCTGCCGTCTTCGGCGCGCTCGCGCGCCTTCTGGCTGTCCCACCGCGCGAGCGCCGCTTCCGCTGTCGGTGCCCGCTCGCGCGATTGCGCATCATGCACGCGGCCGTCGGCTTGGAACACGTGGGGGTGGCGCCTCACGAGCTTGTCGCTGACGGCCCGCAGGGCGTCCGTCACGCCGAACGCGCCCTCGTCGGCGGCAACCTGCGCCAGAAAGACCCCTTCGAAGAGGTGGTCTCCGATCTCGTCACACAGGGCACGAAGGTCGCCGCGTTCGATGGCGTCGACGACTTCGTACGCTTCCTCGAGGACGAAGGGGACGAGCGACCGGAGCGTCTGCGCGCGGTCCCAGGGACACCCCTGTGGCGAGCGAAGCGTGGCCATGATCTCGACGAGACGGGTAAACGCAGCCGCGGCGGACTCTGGTGAGGGGGGCATGGTCAATCAGGCGATGAGGAATCTGATAATCTGGTGATCGATTGCGCAGTCAGGCAATCCAATTACCAGATTACTCGATTATCCGCATACCCGATTCCCGTGTCAGACCTGTCCTTTGCTGCGTTCGTCCTATCGCTGGCGAGCACCGCGGCCATTCATTTCGGCGACGTTCCCGATCCCCAGACGGGCCGGCCCGCCGAGCCCGACTTGCAGGGCGCGTCGCAGATGATCGAGATTCTCGGGCTCCTCGAGGAGAAGACCCGCGGCAACCTGACGGCCGAGGAGCGCTCGATGCTCGATCAGGTGCTCTACGAGCTGCGGATGCGCTTTGTCGAAGCCTCGCAGGGAGGGAAGCGCATTATTGAGCCTTAGCGTCACCCTGCTCGGTACCGGCACCTCGCACGGCGTCCCGATGATCGGCTGCGACTGCCGCGTCTGCCGGTCCGACGACCCACGCGACCGCCGGACCCGGCCCTCGATACTGCTGACGTTTCACGGCGATGGAGGCGCAGAGGAGCGCCAGGCCGCGGTGGCCCGGGCCGTGCGCCATGCGCTGGTCGACACGTCCACCGATCTTCGGGCTCAGGCCCTGACGCACGACATCCGGCGCGTCGACGCGCTGCTGTTCACACACGGACACGCCGATCACGTGCTCGGCCTCGACGAGGTGCGGCGGTTCAACGTCCTGCAGCGCGAGGCCATCCCGTGCTTCGCGGACGCCCAGACCATCGACGACCTCCGCCGGACGTTTGCCTATATCTTCACGCCGGCGACACCCTCGGGCGGCGGTTTGCCGCAGCTGCGGTTGAACACGATTGCCGGCGCCTTCTCCATGGGCGGGCGCGAGATCGTTCCGGTGCCCATCATGCACGGCCCGCGAATGATCCTGGGGTTTCGTGTCGGTGCCTTCGCGTATCTGACCGACTGCAACCGCATCCCCGCTTCGTCGTGGGAGCTGCTCTCCGGCGTGCGCACGCTGGTGCTCGACGCGCTGCGCGACCGGCCGCACCCGACCCATTTCAGCGTCCGTGAGGCGCTGGCGGTCGTGGATCGGCTTGGACCCGATCGCACGTACTTCACACACATCTGCCACGACCTCCCGCATGCCGAGACGTGCGCCCGCCTGCCCCGCGGTGTGGAGTTGGCCTATGATGGGCTGGTGATCGAGACGGCGTGACCATCATCCACTTTCCCGACGATCAGCGGCCCGCGCGGTGGACGCAGCCAGTGCTGGCCCTCGGTAACTTCGACGGCGTCCACCGCGGGCACAGGAAGATCCTCGATCGCCTGCGACGCGTCGCCGGCGAGCGGGGCGCCACTCCCGTGGTGATGACCTTCGACCCCCACCCGCCGCGCATCGTGCGCCCAGACAAGGCCCCTCCGCTGCTGATGACCAAGTCCCAGAAGCTCGAAGCCCTCGCGGCGGCAGGAGTTCAGGGCGCGGCGATCGTACGCTTCACCCTCGAACTGTCGCGCTGGGATCCCGAGACCTTCGTGCGGACGGTGCTCGTCGAGTGGCTGCGCGTGGCCGAGGTATGGGTGGGCGCAAATTTCCTGTTCGGGCACGATCGCACGGGAAACTTCTCGCTGCTGCGGGGACTGGGCGGACGCTACGGCTTCAAGGCCGAGAAGATCGACCCGGTTCGCTACAAGGACTTCGTGGTGAGCAGCACGCGGATCCGGCGCCTGGTCGCCGAGGGCCGCGTGGACGAGGCGGCCGCCCTGCTCGGTCACCAGTACTTCATCGATGGCACGGTCATGCACGGTGACCACCGGGGCCGGGCCATCGGGTTTCCGACGGCGAACCTCTGCACGGAGAACGAGCTGGTGCCGCCCAACGGCGTGTACGCCACGACCACGACGCTCGACGGCGTGATCCGGCCCTCGGTTACCAACATCGGCGTCCGTCCGACCGTCGATACCTCGGACCGCACGACGATCGAGACCCACATCTTCGACTGTGGCGCCGATCTGTACGGATCGTCGGTCCGCGTCGGATTCGTGCAGCGGTTGCGCGACGAGCGCGCGTTCGACTCGATCGACACGCTGCGGACCGAGATTACCGCCGACTGCAGCCGCGCGCGCGTGCTCTTCGGGCGGCTTTCACTGTAGAATCGGCCGGAGACCCTTGGCGTCCGCGCACTTCTTCTTCGCGTTCGAGTGTTCCAGTCCGGATGCATCCCCGCCGCTGCTGGCCGCCCTGGCGGCGCAGGTGCTCGGCCAGGTCGGCTGCCCGGATGATGCCGTCCCCGCGCTGATCGAGGCGCTGCAGCAGGCCGCAGCCAGCGGGCGCGTCGACGATGAGCGCTGCGGCGTCGAGTTTCGGGCGGAAAATGGCACGCTCGAAATCCTGCTCCTGTCCGCCGGGCGGCTGCTCTGGCAGACCTCCCGCGTGATTCCCTGACCCCGTCGACCTGCGATGCGGCTGTTCAACACGCTCACACGATCGGAAGAGCCATTCGAACCGGGTCCGGGCGGTGTCGTGCGGATGTACACCTGCGGGCTGACCGTCTACGCGCGTGGGCATGTCGGGAACTTCCGCACCTTCGTGTGCCTCGACGTCCTTCGCCGCACGCTGCGCCACCTCCTGGGCTACCAGGTCACCCAGGTCATGAACTTCACCGACGTGGACGATCGAACGATTGCCGGCGCCGAGAAGGCGGGGATGGACCTGCGCGCGTACACCGATCAATACATCGCCGCGTTTCACGAGGATGCGCGGCTCCTGGGACTCGAGCCAGTGGAGCAGACGCCCCGTGCGACCGAGCGGGAGAACATCCAGGCGATGGCCGATCTGGTCGCCGCGCTCGATAGAAACGGCCACACGTATCGGAGCAACGGATCGGTCTACTTCAAGATCGCGACTCTGCCTGGCTACGGCCGGCTGGCGCGGCTGGACCTCGAGGGGATGAAGCCGGGCGCGCGCGTCGACGCCGACAGTTACGCGAAGGAGGACGCCAGGGATTTCGTGTTGTGGAAGGCCACCAAGCCTGGCGAGCCGACCTGGGATCTGGTCGATCCCCCGGGCAGACCCGGCTGGCACCTCGAGTGCTCGGCCATGGCACTGCGCCTGCTCGGCGAGCCGCCCATCGACATCCACGCCGGCGGCATCGATCTGGTGTTTCCCCACCACGAGAACGAGATCGCGCAGAGCGAGGGCGCGACCGGCAAGAGGTTCGCGAGGTTCTGGGTGCATGTCGAGCACCTGCTCGTGGACGACCAGAAGATGGCCAAGTCGCTGGGCAACACACATACGATTCCCGAAATCGTGGCCCGGGGGCACCGGCCTTCCGCGGTCCGGTATCTGCTGTTGTCGAGCCATTACCGCAAGCCGCTGAACTTCACCTGGGCGGGTCTGGCCCAGGCCGAAGAAGCGCTCCGTCGTCTTACGGATTTTCTCGAACGGGCGGAACGAGTGGCATCGGGCGCGTCGCATCCCGAAATCGCCGCGCGTGTCGAGGAAGCGCGCCGATCATTTGGCGACGCCATGCAGGACGACCTCAACACGGCGGCCGCGCTGGGTGCGATGTTCGAGCTCGTGCGGGCGCTCAACTTCTCGATCGACTCTGGAGGACTGGGGAGGGGCGACCTGCCCGCCATTCGCAGCGCCTTCGAGGGGTTCGACCGCGTCCTGGGTGTCCTGTCGCTGCGCCGGGCAGAGCAGGAGCAGCCTCCCGTGCCCGTCAGCGAAATCGAGCGGCTGATCGAGGATCGCCACGCGGCCAGACGAGGCCGGGACTTCGCGGCTGCCGATCGGATCCGGAGCGAGCTGGCGGCCCGCGGGGTCCTCCTCGAGGACTCGCCGTCGGGGACCCGGTGGAAGACCAAGTGACGTTCGTCCCTCCACGCGCCGCACGGTGATGGAACCGTCGATCCGAACCCCTCTGCCCGGGCCGAAAGCCAGGGCCGTGATCGAACGCGACCGGACGGTCGTGTCGCCCTCGTACACTCGCGGCTATCCGCTGGTCATCGAACGCGGCTCCGGCGCCATGGTCGAGGATGTCGACGGCAATGTGTTTCTCGACTGCACGGCCGGCATCGCCGTTACCGCCACCGGCCATTCGCATCCCGATGTGGTCCGCGCCATCACCGATCAGGCCCAGCGCTTCATCCACATGTCGGGGACCGATTTCTACTACGAGGTGCAGGTCCGTCTGGCGGAGGAGATCGCGTCGATCGTGCCTATTGACGGCCCGGTCCGGTCCTTCTTCGGGAATTCGGGCACGGAAGCCATTGAAGCCTGCCTGAAGCTCGCACGTCACGCGACGGGCCGGCCCAACTTCATCGCCTTTCTCGGCGGTTTTCACGGGCGCACCATGGGCTCGCTGTCGCTCACGGCGAGCAAGACCGTGCAGCGCCGGGGCTTCGGACCCCTGGTGCCTGGCGTGGTGCACGCGCCGTACGCGGACTGTTACCGCTGTCCGCTCGGGCTGTCACCAGATGGGTGTGCGGCCGAGTGCCTCGACTACATCGAGCACCTGCTGTTCATGCAGCTCCTCTCCCCCGAGGAGGTGGCGGCCATCGTGGTCGAGCCGATTCAGGGCGAGGGCGGCTACGTGGTGCCGCCCGACCAGTTCCTCCAGCGCCTGCGCGATCTGACCAGCCGCCACGGCATCCTGCTGATCGACGACGAGGTCCAGGCTGGAATGGGGCGGACGGGCCGGATGTTTGCCATCGAGCATGCCGGCGTCCAGCCGGACATTGTCGCCATCGCCAAGGGCATTGGTTCGGGCATGCCGCTCGGCATCGCGGCCGCTCGCGCGGAGCTGATGAACTGGCCGCCTGGCGCCCATGCCAGCACGTTTGGCGGCAATCCGGTCGCCTGCGCGGCAGCGCTGGCCACGATCAAGTTGCTGAGGGACGGGCTTGTGGCCCACGCGGCCGATGTCGGGGATCACCTCAAGAGCGGTCTCACGGCGCTGATGGAGGAGCATCCTCTCATCGGCGACGTGCGCGGGCGCGGGCTCATGATTGGGATCGAGCTGGTCCGCGATCGCGCGACGAAGGAGCGGGCAGCCGAGGAACGGAACGCCGTGGTCACTGCCGCCTTCCAACGCGGGCTGCTCGTGCTGGGCGCAGGGAGGAACGCGATTCGGTTCTCGCCCCCGCTCGTCCTCACGCGCCAGCAGGCGGACGTGGCGGTCCGCATCATCGACGAGGCGCTGACCGAGGTGGAGCAGCCAGCGAGGTGACGCCGACCCTCGAGTCCGGCAAGACGGCCGTGCAGCCGGCGCCGTCCGCTCGGGTCCTCTGGCAGCGCGCTTGCCCCGGCCGAGCCCATGAGCACAGCACGTGTCGAGCGTGGGAAAACGGGCGAAGATCTCGCATCCACCGAGCTCGAACGCCGGGGGTACGCAATTCTTGAACGCCGCTACCGCCGGCGTGGGGGCGAATTGGACATCATCGCCCGCGACGGGTCGACCGTCGTCTTCGTGGAGGTCAAGGCGCGAGTTGGGTGCCAGTTCGGCGCCGGAGTCGAGGCCGTCACGAGGCTGAAGCGCCGCCGGATGACGGCCATGGCGCTCGACTACCTGGCGCGGCACTTCCTGACCGAGTGTCCGTGCCGCTTCGATGTCGTGTCGATCGGCCTGCGGGACGGCGCGCCGGTCATCGAGGTCTACCAGAACGCCTTCGACGCGGAGTGGTGAACGGGATTGGCGGCTTGAAGGGTCCACACGCGTGTGGTACGGTAGAACGTCGACCGCGAGCGGGAATAACTCAGTGGTAGAGTGCGACCTTGCCAAGGTCGAAGTCGCGGGTTCGAATCCCGTTTCCCGCTCCATCAGTATCCTCTGAGCGCCTTGTAACTATTACGCGGGCTGGGCCCGTGTGCTCAGCGCCGGAAACCCAGCAGCGGCGGCGCGCCCCTCCTGCCTATTGATTAGTTCGGCCATTTTGCCCTCAACTGACTTGACGCGTTCGGCACCGAGGTTGCGTATTTCGCCACATGCCGCCGGCATAGCCTGGGTTCGCCGAGACTTTGCCCGCGTCGCACCGGGCTTGCCATGCAGCGGACAGTGCTGATCGCGATCGGCGGGAACGCCCTCATCCAAGCGGCGGAGCGCGCGACGGTCGCCGTCGAGCGGGCGCATGTCGCCGAGACATGCCGTGCCATTGCGGACATCACGGCCGATGGCTGGCGCGTCGTGTTGACCCATGGCAATGGGCCTCAGGTGGGCGCGGCGCTGCTGCGCTCCGAGCGTGCGGGGCCGGACGCCTATGCGCTCCCGCTCGATGTGTGTGTGGCCAGCACGCAGGGGGAGATCGGGTTTCTGCTGCAGCAGGCGCTGGGCGAGGCGCTCGACGCCAGAGGCGCCGCGCGACCCGTGGCGACCCTGCTGACGCAGGTGGTGGTGGCGGCCGACGATCCGGCACTTGCCCACCCGACCAAGCCCATCGGTCCGTTCTACACGCCCTCGGAGACGGCGGCGCGACGGGCCCTGGGCTGGATCGTGGCCGACGAGGGGCACGGCGGCCGGCGTCTGGTCGCGTCGCCGGAGCCGCTCGACATCGTGGAAGAGCCAGTGATTCGCACGCTCCTTGCCGCTGATGTCATCGTCATCACGCTGGGCGGCGGCGGCATACCCGTGATCAGACAAGGGCGTCGCCTCGCAGGAGTCGAGGCGGTCGTCGACAAGGATTTGGCATCGGCGCTCCTCGCGGTGCGCCTCCGCGTCGATCGGCTGGTCCTGGCGACCGACGTGGACCGCATCTATCTCGACTTCGGCAGCCTGCACGCGTGCGGGCTCGACGAGGTGACAATCGAGGATCTACGCCGGTACGCCGCAGCGGGCCATTTTCCGCCAGGGACCATGGGCCCCAAGGTCGAAGCGGCCCTCCGGTTCGTCGAGCAGACAGGCGGCGAAGCCGTCGTGACGTCGCACGACCAGCTGCGCGCGGCGCTTGCCGGACGTGCGGGCACTCGGGTGTGCGGCGGTGCAGCTGCGGAGCGCGCGTCCCGGCCGAGGGTTATCGCAGGCCGGTCCCCGCTCTGACTCGCTCTCATTCAGGAGGCCGACCATGGATCGGGTGCGCACGCTCATCATGGGAGCCGCGGGCCGCGACTTCCACAACTTCAATGTCGTCTATCGCAGCGATCCCCGCTCGGAGGTGGTCGGCTTTACTGCCGCGCAGATCCCGAACATCGCGGGGCGGCGGTACCCGCCGGCGCTGGCGGGCCCCTTGTACCCCGAGGGGCTCCCCATCTTCGACGAAAACGAGCTGGCCGCGCTCATCGATCGTCTGTCGGTCCATCAGGTCGTGTTCTCCTACAGCGACGCGTCGTACGTCTACGTGATGCATCGGGCGGCGATCGCCAATGCCGCGGGCGCTGACTTCGTCCTCCTCGGGCCCGACAAGACGATGATTGAGAGCCGGACGCCGGTCGTCGCCATCTGCGCGGTCCGGACAGGGGCGGGGAAGAGCCAGACGACGCGGCGGATTGCGCGGCTGCTTCGCGAGCGTGGACTGAGGGTCGGCGTGGTCCGCCATCCCATGCCGTACGGCGACCTCGTGGCGCAGCGCGTGCAACGGTTCGCCACGCTCGCCGACACCGAGCGCCACCACTGCACCATCGAGGAGATCGAGGAGTACGAACCGCACATCACGGGCGGGTCGGTCGTCTATGCGGGCGTGGACTACGCGGCTATCCTCGAGGCCGTCGAGGCAGAGGCCGACGTGATTCTGTGGGACGGCGGCAACAACGACCTTCCCTTCTACCGTCCCTCGCTGCACTGTGTCGTCGCCGATCCGCTCCGGCTCGGCAACGAGCTCACGTACCACCCTGGCGAAGCCAACCTGCGGATGGCGGACGTCGTCATCATCAACAAGATCGACACGGCCGACCTCGACGCCACCGAGCAGCTTCGCGACCATGTGCGCTGGGCCAATCCGCGCGCCATCGTCGTGGAGGCGGCTTCGCCCGTGTTTGCGGACCGTCCGGAGCTCGTGACCGGGCAACGAGTGCTGGTCGTCGAAGACGGACCGACCCTCACCCACGGAGAAATGCGATTCGGCGCGGGCACAGTCATCGCCAGGAAGCTGGGGGCGCGGCAGATCGTGGACCCGCACCCCTTCGCCGTCGGCAGCCTCGCGGAGACGTTCCAGACATACCCGTCGATCGGCCCGGTGCTTCCGGCGATGGGCTACAGCGAGCAGCAGATTCACGATCTCGAGGTCACGATCAACCGCGTACCGTGCGACACCGTCGTCGTGGGCACGCCGATCGATCTGGGCCGGATCGTCAAGATTCGCAAGCCGGTCGTGCGCGCCCGCTACGAGCTGCAGGAGATTGGCCAGCCGGATCTGGAAGCCGTTATCAACGATTTCCTGAAGCGGCAGGAGATTGGGGCGCGGCCGCCCGCCGGCGTCTCGGAGGCGCCGGCGGG
>Ga0137829_11399566_pt1 | contig 10276 bp, 9 predicted proteins | sample OV2TP2_FD_97737 | JGI IMG/M metagenome (GOLD analysis project Ga0137829, IMG submission 97737) | reverse complement strand
CGGCGATGCCGTGGGGGCCGCGGCCGCTCGATCTCGACATCATCGACTACAAGGGCCTGGTGCGTAACTGGCATCGAGCAGCCCGAAAGCCGAGAATCCGGGGCGGCTCCGCGGCGGGGCGCAGGCTGGTGTTGCCCCATCCCGCCGCCCACGCGCGCCCCTTCGTGATGGCGCCGCTTGCCGAGGCATTTCCGGGCTGGCGCCACCCGGCGACGGGCCGACCGGCGGGCAGCCTAGCGCGCGCCTCAAGGCGGCTGCGCGGCGGCCGGATCCTCGGGCGGCTCGAATGGCTTGGTTAAGCTTGGCGAGAGGACCCCTTGCACCCAAGCGGGCGAGCGCCTAATACATCATTGAATCGACTCCCCAGGACTTGACGAGGAATATCCATGGCTCGCGTCACCGTCGAAGACTGCATCGACAAGGTCACAAACCGCTTCGAACTCGTGCTGCTCGCCAGCCACCGGGCACGGACCATTTCCGCCGGCTCGCCTATCACCATCGAGCGCGACAACGACAAGAACCCCGTGGTGGCGCTTCGCGAGATCGCCGAGAAGACGGTCTCGCCGGGCGACATGAAGGAAGATCTGATCCACTCGATGCAGAAATATGTCGAGGTGGACGAACCCGAGCCCGACGCGGTGCCCGCGATCGGTCTGGAGGACATGGTTGCGCCGACCATCGGGCAGGACAATCAGATCGACGATTCCGTCATCGACCGGATGACCGAGGAGGAGCTTCTGCGGGGGTTGGAAAATCTGGCTCCAGCCGAATCCTCCAATGCAGGCCCACGCTCGCGCTAGAGTTTGCCCATCACCTTTCCGGCGAACCCATGGCGCGGTTCGCCCCAATGCTTTCCATGCCCGCCGATGCGAGGGTGGCGCGGCCGTGACCGCGGCGCCACGGGCGGAGAAGGTTGACGGGCCATGATACGCCAGCCCGAGCTCGTCGAGCGCGTCTTGAGCTACGATCCCAACGCGGATGAGATGCTCCTCAACCGAGCCTATGTCTACGCGATGAAGGCCCATGGCCATCAGCGCCGGGACTCGGGCGATCCCTTCATCTCCCATCCCCTCGAGGTCGCCTCCATACTGACCGACTTCAAGCTCGACGACGCCACCATCGTCGCCGGCTTGCTGCACGACACCATCGAGGACACCGAGGCCACGCGCGACGAGATCGCCGAGCTGTTCGGCGAGGAGATCGGCACGCTGGTCGACGGCCTGACCAAGATCAAGAAGCTCGATCTGGTCTCCAAGCGCGCCGAGCAGGCGGAGAATTTCCGCAAGCTGCTGATCGCGATCTCGAGCGACATCCGCGTGCTGCTGGTGAAGCTCGCCGACCGTCTGCACAACATGCGCACGCTGGAGCACGTCACCCCCGCCAAGCGCAAGCGCATCGCCGAGGAGACCATGGACATCTACGCGCCCTTGGCCGGGCGGATGGGCATGCAGAGCCTGCGCGAGGAGCTCGAGGACCTCGCCTTCCAATCGCTCAATCCGCGCGCCCACAAGGCGGTGGTCGCCCGGCTCGAGGCCATGCACAGCGCCAACAAGGGGGTGATCGAGAAGATCAAGCGCGAACTCCAGTCGAGGCTGAAGGCCAACGGCATCGACGCGGAGGTCCTGAGCCGCCTCAAGCGGCCCTATTCGATCTGGAGCAAGATGGAGCGCAAGCAGATCTCGCTCGAGCAACTCTCCGACGTCTATGGCTTCCGCATCGTCGTCCCCGACGAGGACGCCTGCTACCGGGTGCTGGGGGTGGTGCACACCACCTGGCACGCGGTGCCGGGACGGTTCAAGGACTACGTCTCCAATCCAAAGCAGAACGATTATCAATCGATTCACACCACCGTAGTCGGCCCCCATCATCAGCGCGTCGAGCTGCAGATCCGCACCCGCGGCATGCACGAGGTCGCCGAATACGGCGTCGCCGCCCACGTCCTTTACAAGGACGGGCTCAACGGCAAGGCCAAGCCGAAGCGCGGGGCCAAGGCGAAGAGCAAGCAGGGCTACGCGCTCTCGGAGGAGAGCAACGCCTATCAGTGGCTGCGCCGGCTGGTGGAGAACCTGCTCGAGGGCGACAACCCGGAAGAGTTCCTGGAGCACACCAAGCTCGAGCTGTTCCACGACCAGGTGTTCTGCTTCACGCCCAAGGGCCGGCTAATCGCGCTGCCGCGCGGCGCCACCCCCATCGACTTCGCCTATGCGGTCCACACCGACGTCGGCAATTCCTGCGTCGGCTGCAAGATCAACCGCCACCACATGCCGCTGGTGACCGAGCTGCGCAACGGCGACGAGGTCGACATCATCCGCTCCCAGGCGCAGACGCCGCCGGCGGCGTGGGAAAGCATCGCGATCACCGGCAAGGCGCGCTCGGCGATCCGCCGGGCGACCCGCGAGGCGGTGCGCCGGCAATACGGCAAGCTGGGCCGCGAGATCCTGATCCGCGCGTTCAAGAAGGCAGGCAAGGAGTTCGACGGGGCGGCGCTGGAGAAGGCGATTCCGCGGTTGCCGCAGAAGACGCCGGAGGACGTGTTGGCGGCGATCGGGCGCGGCGAGCTGCCGAGCGCCGACGTGCTGCGCGCTATCCATCCGGGCCTCGCCGTGAGCGAGCCCTCGAAGCGGCCGCGAATCAAGCGCAACGACGAAGGCTGGTTCGGCCTGACCAAGGCGATCGGCCTGAAATTCCGCTGGCCGGGATCGTCGACCAAGGAGAACGAGACCGAGCAGGGCGGCATCCCGGTCCGCGGCATGAACTCCGACCTGCCGGTGCGCTTCGCCCCCAAGGGGGGCGCCGTCCCAGGCGACCGAATCGTCGGCATCCTGACGCCGGGCGAAGGCATCACGATCTATCCGATCCACGCCGAGGCGCTCAAGCAGTTCGACGATCAGCCCGAGCGCTGGATCGACGTGACCTGGGATCTCGGCGAGGAAAGCGCCGACCGATTCCCCGCGCAGATCACCGTGACCGCGCTCAACGAGCCCGGCAGCCTGGCCCAGATCGCCCAGGTGATCGCCGACACCGGCGGCAATATCGGCAAGATCGCCATGGTCAACCAGGCCGCCGATTTCTCCGAAATGTCAATCGATCTCGAGGTGCACGACCTCAAGCATCTAAACGACATCATTTCGGGGCTGCGGGTGAAAAGCGTGGTGAGCGCGGTGTCCCGCGTTCATGCCTGACGGTGAGCAGCGCGCGGACCGGCCGGCCGCTCTCCCGGCGGACCCCGCGCCGACGATTGCGCGAGCCTTCGCGCGCTATGATACAATTATACAAATAGGGACTGGCGCCGATCGGCGAAAGCGGCGATAGAGCGTTGAACTACATCCGCAGCGAGCGAGAGATCCATGCTTTTTGGCCGTCGTGAGCCGACCGCGCTGAGCGAACGCATACGCGTATTCATGTGGCCCCGCCGCAGTTGGGCGCGCTCGTCGAAATATATCTTCCATCGGCTGCACCGTCTGCGCTCAAGCCCGCACGCCATCGCGCTCGGCTGCGCGATCGGCGTGTTCGTGTCGTTCACGCCGTTCCTGGGCTTCCAGCTCATGCTCGCGGGGCTGCTCGCCTGGCTGAGCCGGGCCAGCATCATCGCCTCGATGCTCGGCACCTTCATCGGCAACCCGCTCACCTTCCCGTTCATCTGGATGGGTGCCTACCAGCTTGGAACCTTCGTGCTCGCCAAGGAGGCGATCCATCAGTCCATCGATCTGTCGGTCGGTATCTTGCATTTTTCGGCCGAGCAGCTCTGGTTGCTAGTCCTGCCAATGACCATCGGTGGCCTGTCGCTCGGCGTCGTCGCGGCCGCGCTCTGCTATTTCCCGCTCCGCCGGGCGGTCGAGATTTATCAGCGCCGAAGGGACGTGCGCACCGCGCGGGAATCGATTGGTATCTGAGAGCGGAGCGGCCCGACCATGACCAAGACGAGCGATCAGCCGGCCCAATTGCGCCTCGGCGTCAATATCGATCACGTCGCAACCATCAGGAACGCGCGCGGCGGGCAGCATCCCGATCCGCTGCGCGCCGCGCATCTGGCCGTGAAGGCGGGCGCCGACGGCATCACCGCCCATCTGCGGGAGGACCGCCGGCACATCTCCGACCGCGACATCGAGCGCCTCAAGGGCGAGATCACCCAACCCCTCAATCTGGAGATGGCGGCGACGCCGGAAATGATCGCCATCGCCCTCAAGCACCGGCCCAACGCCTGCTGCCTGGTGCCCGAACGCCGCCAGGAGCTGACCACCGAGGGAGGGCTCGACGTGGCCGGCGCGCGCGAGGACCTCGCCGCGGTCGTCGCCAAGCTGCAGGCCGCCGGCATCCGGGTCTCGCTATTCATCGACCCCGACCCCGACCAGGTCGAGGCGGCGGCCGAAATCGGCGCCGACATCGTCGAGCTGCACACGGGAAGCTATTGCGAGGCGGCCTTTGCGGCCGACCGCGCGGCGACGGCGGGTGAATTGGAGCGGATAGCACAGGCCGCGCGGCTCGCCTCCCAAAGCGGCATAGAGGTTCACGCCGGGCACGGGCTTACCTTCGACACGGTGGCGCCGATCGCCGCCATGCCGCAGATCGTCGAGCTCAACATCGGCCATTTCCTGGTCGGCGAGGCGATCTTCAGCGGTCTCGATTCGGCGATCCGCCGGATGCGCGCCCTGATGGACAAGGCGCGCGCCGACGCCTCGGGCTCGAGAAGCGCTTGAGAGCGCCGCATGATCATCGGCCTCGGCAACGACATCATCGACATCCGCCGCATCGAGAAGACCATCGAGCGCTACGGCGACCGGTTCCTCGACCGCATCTACACCGAAACCGAGCGCAAGCGCTCCGAGCGTCGCCGCGAGCGGGCGGCCTCCTACGCCAAGCGTTTCGCCGCCAAGGAGGCCTGCGCCAAGGCGCTCGGCACCGGGTTCCGCAGCGGCGTCTTCTGGCGCGACATGGGGGTCGTAAACCTGCCGTCGGGGCGCCCCACCATGTCGCTCACCGGGGGTGCCGCGCGCCAGCTCGACGCCATAACTCCCGGCGGCCACCAGGCGCGCATCGATCTTACGATCACCGACGACTATCCGCTGGCCCAGGCGATCGTGATCATTTCGGCCTTGCCGCCCGGCGCGCGGGCGGGATCCGAATAGCCGATCCTCGTTTGCTTCGCGTCGCCGCAGGCGATATAGGGCAAGACAATGCGGGCGCCGATGCCCGACGCGCCGCCGGCGAGGCGGCCCAGGAGCGAGCGAATGAGCGTGGATAGCGGAACCGACAATTCCAAGTCCCAAAGAAGCGGCGCCGCTGAGACCGTCCGCATCGTCATCCACGCGCTGATCCTGGCGATGATCGTGCGGGTGTTCTTCTTTCAGCCCTTCAACATCCCCTCCGGCTCGATGATCCCCACCCTGCTGGTCGGCGACTATCTCTTCGTCTCCAAATTCAGCTACGGCTACTCGAAGCACTCCTTTCCGTTCTCGCCCAACATCATGTCCGGCCGGATCTGGAGCGGCGCGCCGAAGCGCGGCGACGTCGCCGTCTTCAAGCTGCCGCGCGACAACGCCACCGACTACATCAAGCGCGTGATCGGCTTGCCCGGCGACCGCATCCAGATGGTCGATGGCGTGCTGCGCATCAACGGCGTGGCGGTCAAGCGGCACCGCATCGAGGATTTCGTGACCCGCGATTCCTTCGGCAGCACGCGGCGGGTGGCGCGTTACGAGGAGACGCTGCCTGACGGCGTGACCTATCAGACGCTCGATCTGGTCGACAACGGCTTCGGCGACAACACCAAGGTCTACCACGTGCCCGAAGGCTATTATTTCATGATGGGCGACAACCGCGACAACTCGACCGACAGCCGCGTGCAGTCGGCGGTCGGCTACGTTCCGCTCGAGAACTTCATCGGACGGGCGGAGATCATCTTCTTTTCCGCCAACTCCGAGGCGCCGCTTTGGGAGTTCTGGGAGTGGCCGAGCGTCATCCGCTGGTCGAGATTCTTTCAATTGGTGGATTAGGTGGCAGACGCCGGGAATGCCATCGAGGCGTTTGCCGCCAGGCTCGGCTATCGGTTCCGCAATCACGCCCTGCTGAAGACGGCGCTCACCCATTCGAGCGCCCGCGTCGACCGTCCCGACACCCACGACAACGACCGGCTCGAATTCCTCGGCGACCGCGTGTTGGGGCTGGTCGTGGCCGAGCTTTTGGTCGAGACCCATCCAGCGGCCGACACCGGCGAGATGGCCCGGCGCTACAACCGGCTGGTGCGCAAGGAAACCTGCGCCGAAGTCGCCCGCGGCCTCGATTTGGGCAGCGCCGTCATCATGAGCGAGGGCGAGGCGGAGAGCGGCGGGCGGGACAAGCCCACCATTCTGGGAGACGCCTGCGAGGCGGTTCTGGGCGCGATCTTTCTCGACGGCGGCTTCGAGGGAGCCCGCGCGACGGTGCGCGCCCTGTGGGGCCCCCTTTTGCGGGAGGAGGACGACGTGCCGGCCGACGCCAAATCGGCGCTGCAGGAATGGGCGCAGGGCAGGGGACTGGCGCTCCCCCGCTACGTCGAGACCGCCCGCAAGGGCCCCGATCACGCCCCCCATTTCACCTCCCGCGTCGAGATCGAGGGCCTGGAGCCGGAATCGGGCGATGGCCCGAGCAAGCGCGCCGCCGAACAGGCCGCCGCGGTCGCCGTGCTGGTGCGCGAAGGCATTTGGAAGCGGGCCACCGATGACTGACCGGCCCCAGGCCGGGGCGCGCCCGCAGACGCGCTGCGGCTTCGTCGCGCTGATCGGCGCGCCGAACGCCGGCAAGTCGACGCTGGTCAACCGGCTGGTCGGCGCCAAGGTATCGATCGTCACCCACAAGGTGCAGACCACCCGCGCGCGCATGCGGGGCATCGCGGTCGTGGGCGAAAGCCAGCTCGTGCTGGTCGACACGCCGGGGATCTTCACACCCAAGCGCCGGCTCGACGAGGCCATGGTCGAAACCGCCTGGAGCGAGGCGCGCGGCGCCGACATCGTCGTCGTTCTGCTAGACGCCACGAAGCAAATCGACTCGGAGGCCGAGCGGATCCTGACCGGCCTCGGTGCCATCGAGCCGCCGGTGGTGCTTGCCATCAACAAGATCGACCGGGTCAAGAAGGGGACGCTTCTGGCGCTGACCGCGCGCGCCTCCGAACGCGCCGGCTTCGCGCGCGTCTTCATGATCTCGGCCCTAACCGGTGAAGGCGTGGGCGACCTCGAAGCCTATCTGGCCGGCGCCGTGCCGGCCGGTCCCTGGCTTTATCCGGAGGATCAGATCGCCGATGCGCCGCTGCGGCAATGGGCGGCGGAGGTGACGCGCGAAAAACTCACCTTGCGCCTGCACCAGGAATTGCCCTACGCCTCGACCGTGGAGACCACCGCCTGGAAAGAGCTGAAGAAGGGCGGGGTGCGCATCGAGCAAACGGTCTTCGTCGAGCGCGAAAGCCAGAAGAAGATCGTGCTGGGGGCCGGCGGGCGCACCATCAAGGCCATTTCCATGGCCGCGCGCGAGGAGCTCCAGGCGGCGCTCGAGATGCCGGTCCACCTGTTCCTGTTCGTCAAGGTGAGGGAGCGCTGGGGCGAGGACCCCGAGCGCTACCGCGAAATGGGACTGGACTTCCCCAAGCCCGGCAGGTGAGAGAAAACCGATGGACTGGTCCGATGACGGCATCGTTCTCTCATCGCGCCCCCATGGCGAAACGGGCGCGATCGTCGAGCTTTTGACCCGCGCCCATGGCCGCCATCTGGGCCTGGTGCGCGGCGGCCGCTCGCGCCGTCATCGTCCCATCCTGCAGCAGGGCAATGTGGTGAAGGCCCGCTGGCGCGCCCGCCTGTCGGAGCATCTGGGCGCCTTCGAGGTCGAGCTGACCGACGCGCGCGCCGCCCTCGTCCTCGACGATCCGGCGGCGCTTGCCGGCGTCGGCACGCTGTGCGCGCTCGCCCGCCTGTTGCCCGAGCGCGACCCCCACCGCACCCTGCACGACGCGGCCCACGTCATCCTCGATCACCTGGACGAGGCCGGGCTGTGGCCGGGGCTGCTGGTGCGCTGGGAGCTCGGCCTGCTCGAGGAGCTGGGCTTTGGGCTCGACTTGAGCGCCTGCGCCAAGACCGGCGGACGCGAGGGACTGATCTACGTCTCGCCCAAATCGGGACGCGCCGTCTCGCGCGAGGCGGGCGCGCCCTATGCGGGCAAGCTCTTGGCCCTGCCAGCGTTCCTTGGCCGGGAGGGCGCCGCCGGGTTCGGCCTCGAGGACGTGCTCGCGGGCTTCGCGCTCACCGGTCACTTTCTCGAGATGCACGTGCTGCGCCCGCGCGGCCTGGAGATGCCCGAGCCGCGGGAGCGGCTGATCGGCCGGCTGGCGCGCCGCGGCTGGGCGGAGGGCGGCGCGGCGGGCGCCGGGGCTTGAGGGCGCTTGAACCATGGGCTAAGCCGGTTCCATGAGCGAAAAAACGATTCCCCCCGAGGCCGGCCCCATCGAACCCGTCAATTTGCGCGACGTGCTCGAGGAGCGCTACCTCGCCTACGCGCTTTCGACCATCACCCACCGCGCGCTTCCCGACGTGCGCGACGGCCTCAAGCCGGTCCACCGCCGGCTGCTCTACGCCATGCGCCTGCTCAAGCTCGATCCCACCGGCGGCTTCAAGAAATGCGCCCGCGTCGTCGGCGACGTCATCGGCAAGTATCACCCCCATGGCGACCAGGCCGTCTACGACGCGCTGGTGCGCCTCGCCCAGGACTTCGCCCAGCGTTATCCCCTGGTCGACGGCCAGGGCAATTTCGGCAATGTGGACGGCGATAACGCCGCCGCCATGCGCTACACCGAAGCCAGGCTCACCGCGATCGCCGACGCGCTGCTCGACGGCATCGACGAGGACACCGTCGAGTTCCGCGAGACCTATGACGGCGAGGAGAGCGAGCCCGTCGTCCTCCCCGCAAACTTCCCCAATCTGCTGGCCAACGGCGCCACGGGGATCGCCGTCGGCATGGCGACCAGCATCCCGCCGCACAATGCGGGCGAGCTGTGCGATGCCGCGCTCCATCTGATCAAATATCCCAAGGCCACCGCCGACAAGCTGGTGGAGTACGTTCCGGGCCCGGACTTTCCCACCGGCGGCATCATCGTCGAGCCAGGCGAGGCGATCCTGGAGGCCTACAAGACCGGCCGCGGCGGCTTCCGCCTGCGGGCGCGCTTCGAGCGCGAGGATCTGGGGCGCGGCAGCTACCGCATCGTCGTGACCGAGATTCCCTATCAGGTGCAGAAGGCGCGTCTGATCGAGCGCATCGCCGAGCTGATGCAGCAGCGCAAGCTGCCGCTCGTTGCCGACATCCGCGACGAATCGGCGGAGGAAGTGCGGCTCGTCATCGAGCCCAAGAGCAGCCGCACCGATCCCGAGCTGCTGATGGAATCGCTCTACCGCCTCACCGATCTCGAGACCCGTGTGAGCCTCAACATGAACGTGTTGAGCAAGGGCCGGGTGCCGATGGTGATGGGGCTGCGGCAGGTGCTGTGGGAGTGGCTGGAGCACCGCAAGGTGGTGCTGGTGCGCCGCTCCGAGTTCAGGCTGGCCAAGATCGAGCACCGGCTCGAGGTGCTGGCGGGCTATCTCGTCGCCTTTCTGAATCTCGACGAGGTGATCCGGATCATCCGCGAGGAGGACGACGCCAAGGCCTCCCTGATCGCCGCCTTCGACCTCACCGAGGTGCAGGCCGACGCCATTCTCGACATGCGGTTGCGGCGCTTGCGCAAGCTCGAGGAGATCGAGATCAGGAAGGAGCACGGCGAGCTGACGAAGGAGAAGGGCGAGCTCGAGGCGCTGCTCAAGTCGGACAAGCGGCAATGGGGCCGCATCGCCGATGAGCTCAAGGAGCTCAAAAGCCGCTTCGGCGTCAAGACCGCGCTCGGCCGGCGCCGCACGAGTTTCGCCGCTGCGCCCGCCGTCGACCTCGATATCGCCGGCGCGATGATCGAGAAGGAGCCGGTGACCGTGGTGCTCTCGGAAAAGGGCTGGATCCGCGCCATGAAGGGGCATCTCGACGATCTCTCAGGCCTGCAGTTCAAGGCGGGCGACAAGCTCAAGCGTGCGGTCACGGCCCATACCACCGACCGCTGCGTGCTGTTCGCGACCAACGGCAAGTTCTACACGCTTGCCGCCGACAAGCTTCCCGGCGGCCGCGGCCATGGCGAGCCCGTGCGCCTGATGATCGATCTCGACGAGAACCACGACATCCTCGAGATCTTCGTCAACCGGCCGCGCCGCAAGCTGCTGGTGGCCTCGCGCGCGGG
>Ga0137829_12011493_pt1 | contig 10287 bp, 10 predicted proteins | sample OV2TP2_FD_97737 | JGI IMG/M metagenome (GOLD analysis project Ga0137829, IMG submission 97737) | reverse complement strand
GAATCGGTTTGCCCTCGCGGGCGTTCTCCTGGTCGTACCGCGTGCCGGCCGTGAGCACCTGCACGTTGCTGACCACGACCCGGGCCAGGCTGTCTTCCTTCTGCTTGATGATCACCATGACGTCGACGTGCGTGCCGGGCACCACGAAGCCAGCCACACCGATCACCTCGTTCACGCGCACCGACATCGCCCGCATGCCGGCGGGAATCGAGGGCGGCAGCCCCGCGCCCGCTTCCTTGGGAGCCACTTTGGTCTCGATAATCGGCTCGTTCTCGACGACCGGTGCGATGAGTCCGCGGTCGACGACAGCCTCGATGTTGTCGAATCCGCCGGGCAGCGGGGTGGCGGCGGGCCAATCCACCACCTTGACCAGGTCCTTCGTGAGCATCGTGCCGAGGGGCAGCCCCTTGGCCGCGACGACGGCGCTCCGGGTGGCCACCTCGACCTGCTCGACAGGTCTGCCCACCTCCATCATGTAGACGCCGTACGCGGCTGCTGAGGCGGCGACGAGGGCCACGAGAACAACGATGATCGTGCGTGTCTGGCGATTCATGGTTCGTCCTGAGTCCTGTAATGGTTACGGGCACACTCCAGAAACGATTTCGGTTCGCATCGTGGACTGAGCCGTGAGCTGCTTGGAGGTAAAACTCGCACCGAAGTAGTTGCCAATCCCCGACAGAAACAAGAACTGATGGGGATACGTCACGGTCACAGTCACGGTGAACATGCAGTTGCCGCCGATTGGCGTCGCCGTCGGGGCGCCCACACTCACGGTCGCCACCTCGCCGCCGGTGATCAACGAATCGGTGATGTATTGCTCGGCGCGGGCCCGGGCATCGGCCGCCGTGTAGTTTGGAAGCACCGCCACCCGCGCCCCTTCACGTGCGGCGTTCGTGATCACCTCGTACTGCTGGAACAGCAGGCCGAAATCGATGATGCCCAGCACGACCAGGAGCAACAATGGAAAGGCCAGCGCGAATTCGACGAATTCCGCACCCTTGTCGGAGCGCCAGCGAGCCAGGAGTCGTCTCAGCGCAGCCATAACGTCAACACCGTACCCAGAAATATCGGCACGGCGTAGGCGAGCTTTGGTGCCCGGCTCCCTTCCAGCGTAATTTCGTGCACGGGACGGAGACCGAACGCCCGCCAATGTGCCAATAAGGTCCACAGATTAGACACGGCCTGTCCTAAATAGCCACGCGCGACGGCCACCACAATCGCCATCACGCCACCGGCCACACCGGTGTATAGAGCGAGCCACAGCGTCAGCGCGGGGCCCAGCCAGGCTCCAAGCGCAGCCAGAAGTTTGATATCACCACCGCCCATCCCACCGAGCGCGAACGGCAGAAAGAACACGGCCACCCCGACGAGCCAGCCGCCGCCCGCATGGATCAGGCCGTCGACGCCGCTTGAGGCAACGTGGAAAATCAGGCCAGCTGCCGCGCTGGTGAACGTGAGGATGTTGGGAATGCGCCGCGAGCGCAGGTCTGTCGCGCATGCCGCCAAGCCGATCAGCAATGCCACGACGTAGCTGGGGTTCATGGCGGATCAAGCACCCGGTGAGCTAGGGACCCGGCGGGTTGGGCACCCAGTCCCTGTTGATGGCCACGCCCCAGTTCCAGAAGGCATTCTGGATCGATGTCTGGAGCACCGGAAAAATGGCAATCAGGGCGCTCGACACGATGAGCGTGAGAAGACCGTATTCAACCAGGTCCTGTCCACAATCATCGAACACGAAGCGCGCTGTCAGCCGCCCGATACTTCGTGCAACCGCCTTCACGGGTGCCTTGTCGCGTCTGGCCGCACAGCAGGGCACGGGGACGTCTGCTCGCGTCCCCGCCCCAGCCAGTCGCCCCCTACGGAAGGTTGCCGCTCAGGGTGTTGAAGTAGTTGGTCACCTTCGGGCCAATGGTGAGAATGGCCGCGATGGAACCAGCCGTGATGATGCCGACCAGCAGGCCGTACTCGATCAGGTCCTGCCCGGCCTCATCCCGCACGAACCGACGAACGATCTCCTTCAGCATGAAACTCCTCCTCACAACCTTGGTGACTTGACGGGGGGAGACTCTCTTGCGCCGGCCACCACTCCGACGCGGCTTGTATATCCCATCGGTTTAGCAAGCCCATTGCCAAGCAGGTAGGGGCCATGAAATAGGCCCTTCAAACGAGTTTCTTGCTCCGCTGCCTGTCAAGCTCTGATGGCGCGCGCGAAAAGTCTCCTGACTGTTGGATTTCCGCCCTGCTTTTCCGCCAGGACGCCATTCCGTGCAGCATTGGCACCTGTCACGACGGCCCAGCCACCACGCGCGGCGACCGACGACACTGGCATGGCTCGAGACACTCCTGTAATCAGCGCGGTGGACCACGTCTGGAGGTATCGGCACGACTCGCAACCGAGCTTAGAGGGCCAGAGCCGACTGCGAAGCGCATCAATGGGACCGATAATGTCTTCGTGCTTTGGCGCCTGGTGTCCTCCGCCGCCGGTTCTCTGTGGGTCGCCGTTCAGCTGCTCATTCTGTCGGGATCGGTGTTCGCGCTCGTCGCCGTCGTGCTCAAGGGTGATCAAGCGATCGCGGCTGCGCGGCATGCCGCCCGCGAACTGCGCCTCAACCTGAAGCTGTACTTCTTCGACGCGCTGTTCATCGCACCGGTCATTGCCCTGCTCGTCCAGCTCGTTCGGGAGGGCGTCGCTCGACTGAATCTGGCGCTGATCGACGAGTCCTGGTGGACGGGACCCGGGTGGGTCATATTCGCCGCCGTCGTGTTTGTCGGCGACTTCTGCTCGTACTGGCGCCACCGCCTCGAGCACACGCGCTGGCTGTGGCCGGCGCATGCGATCCATCACAGCGATACGCAGATGACGTGGCTGACCCTCGTGCGATTTCATCCGGTGAACCGGGTGACAACCGCTGCGGTCGACATCACCTGCCTCGCTCTGTTGGGGTTTCCCGCCTGGGCGCTCGTCGCCAACGAACTGGTCCGTCACTACTACGGGGAGTTCATCCACGCGGGCGTACCGTGGACCTATGGGCCCTTGAAGGGCCTCATCGTCTCGCCGGCCATGCACCGGTGGCACCACGCGCGCGACGTCGTCGGCTCGGGGAGCAACTTCGCGACCGTCTTCGCCGTCTTCGACAGGGCGTTCGGCACCTGGTACGTGCCGGGCCCCTGCAACGTTCCGCTCGGCGTGACCGACGATCTGGGCTCGTCGATGACCAGCCAGCTGCTGTACCCCTTCGCCGCGTGGGGAAGGGCGCTCCGCCGCCCGCCGGCTTGAGTCCGCAGACCATGTTCAACGCCACGCAGTGGGTGTTCTCGGGCGCCCTGTTCCTCAGCGCGTTCCTGATGTTTCTTCTCGAACCGATGATCGCGAAGATGCTGCTGCCCTCTCTCGGCGGCTCGCAGATGGTGTGGAACACCTGCGTAGTCTTTTTTCAGACGGCGCTCCTGCTGGGCTATGCCTTTGCCGACACCATCCGCGTGCTGGGCGTGCGCCGACATGCGCTCATTTACCTGGGGCTTCAGCTTCTCGCGTTTGCGACGCTTCCGTTCGGGCGCACCGGCAGCCTGGCCGTGTCCCAGGCCGTTCATCCGATCATCGGACTGGCCCTGGCGTTGGCGGTCGGGATCGGTCTGCCGTTCTTCGTGCTCTCGGCCAGCGCGTCCTCGTTCCAGCGCTGGTTTGCGTCCGCCGGCGGGGCCCGGCAGAAGGATCCCTACTTTCTCTACGCCGCCAGCAATCTCGGAAGCCTGCTTGCGTTGCTGATGTATCCGGTGGCCGTCGAGCCATGGCTGACGCTGCGCGCCCAGTCCTCGCTCTGGGCCTGGGGCTACGCGCTCTTCGTCGCGCTTACGTGGGTGTGCGCGTTCGGCCTGAGGCGCGGGGACCCACCGGCATCCGATCGGAGGCCTGCGTCGACCAGCGACCCACCGTCACCGCCGTCGCCCATGATGCGCATCAGGTGGGTGACCCTGTCCTTCGTTCCATCGAGCCTGATGCTCGCCGTGACCACGTATCTTTCGACCGACATCGGGACCGTGCCTCTTCTGTGGATTGTGCCGCTGGCCTTGTACCTCCTGACGTTCGTGGTGGCCTTTGCGGCGCCCGTCGGTACGCTCAGCGGCGCGGCGCTTCGAAGCCTGCGACTGCTGGTCCCGGTCCTCATCATGTTCATCGCCGCGGGTAGAACCGTTCCGATCTGGATGGCACTGCCGCTTCATCTGTTCGCCTTCGCCTCCGCCGCCATGATGTGCCATGGCAGTCTGGCGGCCCTGCGACCAGATGCCTCGTCGCTGACCGGCTTCTACCTTCATGTCGCGCTCGGCGGCATGCTCGGCGGTCTCTTCAACACCGCGCTCGCACCGGCCCTGTTCAGCTGGGTTGTAGAGTACCCCCTGGTGCTCCTCGGCGCCTGCGCCGTGCCCGCGCTCGCCGCTCGGACCGCGTCATCGCGTCGCGACCTCGCGCTCGACGCGCTCATACCGCTCGCCGTTGGTGCGCTTGCCGCCGTGCTCGTGTACCTGGTCCGGCCCCTCGACGCCGGCGCAGGCGTTCTGGTCGCGGTCCTCGGCATTCCGACTGTGATCATCTTCAGTCAGTCCAGGCGGCCGCTGCGGTTCGCGTTGTGCGGTACTGCGCTGCTGGTGGCCGGATCGCTGACCGCATACGGAGAGCCGCTCCTGCACGCGGAACGGACGTTCTACGGGATGTACAGCGTGACCAGCGATCCGGCTGGCACATACCGGTCGCTGATTCATGGAACCACGCTGCACGGGATCCAGGCGGCGAGTCTGTCGAGCGAGCCGCTCACCTACTTCCACCCAACGGGTCCGTTCGGGCAGATGTACAACAGCCTGCCCCGTGTGTCCGGGACCGCCGAGGTGGCAGTTGTCGGCCTGGGTATCGGATCACTCGCCCAGTATGTCCGGGACGGGCAGCGCTGGACGTTCTACGAGCTCGATCCGGCCGTGGCACGCATTGCGGGATCGGACGGATTCTTTTCGCATCTTGCGACGTGCGGCGAGCAGTGCCAGGTCGTGGTGGGAGACGGCCGGTTGTCGATTGGGCGTGCGCAGCCCCATCAATATGGACTGATCGTGCTTGACGCGTTCAGCTCGGACGCCGTCCCGGTCCATCTGATGACGCGTGAGGCGGTGATCCTGTATCTGGAACGGCTGTCACCTGGCGGAGTGCTCGTCTTCAACGTATCCAACAGACATCTCACGCTGGGACCCGTGCTGGCGCGAGTGGCGTCGAGCTTGGGCCTGACGGCGATCGAGCGGATGCACTGGGTCGACCGGGATGCGTTCGCAGCCGGCCAGCGGTCGTCGAACTGGGTAGTGATGGCGCGGTCGTCCGAGGACCTGAAGGAGTTGCTCGCCGACTCCAGGTGGCGTGTGCCGCAGATCGAGGACTCGACCCCGCTCTGGACCGACGACTTCTCGAACATCCTGAGCCTTCTCAAGATTCGTTGATACCTCAAGAAAGCTCGCTGATGGGCAGAGCACTCGAATCGCCCTCGCCGGTCGCCGCGTCCGAACGCGGTGCTGTTGGGCGCCGGCCGCTCGGGGCATCGCTCGCCGATATCGGCGCCGCCCTGCGCCCCGCTGCCTGGATCACGATGGGCTATGCCGTCGTGAAAACGACGACCGATCCCGACCTCTGGGGCCATCTGCGCTTCGGTCTGGACATCATCCGTGATCGCGCGCTCACTCCAATCGACCCGTATTCGTTCACTCAGGATCTGCCCTGGGTGAATCACGAGTGGCTGAGCGAAGTCGTAATGGGCCTCGCGTACTTGGCCGGCGGCGAGACGGGGCTCATGGGCCTGAAGGCACTTCTCGCAGTGGCGACGCTGGCTGTCCTGGCTGGAGAGACCCGGGACGCGGCCGACGAGCTGCGTTGGCCAGCGATGACGGTGGGCGCCCTCGCCTCGCTGCCACTCACGCTCACGCTGCGGCCGCAGCTCTGGACGTGGCTCTTCCTGGCAGTACTGTGCAGCCTGATCAACGGCCCGGTCCGGCGTCGGTGGTGGGCCGTCGTGCTCTTCGTCCCGTGGGTCAATCTGCACGGAGGCTGGATCGTCGGCGCAGGCATCATCGGGCTCTGGGCGGTAGTCCGCGCCTGGGACGAACCGTCGGAGAGACGCGCGCTGGCGGGCCTGCTGGCTGCGTGCTCGGTCGCTACGCTCGCCACGCCGTACGGCTGGCACCTGTGGGCCTTTCTTGCCAGCACCGTCCGGCTGTCACGTGAAGGTATCAACGAATGGCTGCCGATCTGGCGCTACTCGTGGCAGATGATGGCTCTCTGGGCCGCCGGCACTCTGTGTGTCGCATGGACCGCGAGACAGGTCGGCATGCGCCCGATTCTGGCGAAGGCCGCGCCGCTGGGCGCGCTGGCCGGCGCGGCATTGTGGGTCAGCCGGCTCGTCCCGCTGTACGTGCTGGCCGCACTGGCGCTCCTCGCGCCACGCTGGCGGCGGGGCCCGACCGCTAGGTCATCGCCGTCCGCCAAGATCTGGATCGATGCCGGCGCAGCGGCCGTGGCCCTCGTGTTCATGTTGAGCACCGGCATGTTGCCGCGCTGTGTGGCCATCGAGGAAGGCGAGCAACCGGATCGACAGATCGTGACTGCACTGAAGTCGGCTGGCGCGGCCGGCCGGCTCGTCACATCCTTCAACTGGGGGGAGTACGTCATCTGGCACCACGGCCCCACACTCCGCGTCTCTGTCGATGGACGGCGCGAGACTGTTTACAGCCCCGGCTTGCTCGACCAGCTGCTCGCTATCGAAGGAGGAAAGGGCCTCGATACGCTGGAGCGCCTCGCCCCGGACTATGCCTGGCTGCCGCTGCCAAGCGCGGCGCCAGCTGAGGCGTGGCTGCTCGCTCATGGATACCGCGTCGACTTCAGGACCGACAAGAGCTTTCTCGCCGTCAGGGCTGGCCTTCCGGTCGTGCCCGTCGGCCAGGCTGCGGCCTCGACGTGCTTCCCCGGGTCCTAGACTTCTGGACTAGCCTGCCGATTGCGGTTGCGAACGCTCTAAGGGCCCTAAGGCAGCGGGCTCTCGGTCGCGTGCGGCGCTCGAGCGAACCACAGGTTCATGTTGTCGGCGCGCAGGTACTTTCCCAGCACGACGTAATCGTGCGCCGCAAAGTAGTCGAGCACCTGCTGCCTCACTGGTAGGTGTCCCTCGACGCAGACGAGCCGTGGCCGAAACCGGTTGATCGAAAAGCCCTTCAGCGCCGCCGGCTCGTGCAGCTCGACGTCCATCGAGAGAAAGTCGATCCGTGCGATGCCGCTCCGGTCGAGGATGTCGTCGAGCGTCGTCGTGTTCACCGTGAGCGGCTGCACGTCCGTCCCGCCTTCCGATTCCACGAACGCCTTGTCGGCCGACGCGATGAGGTCGTATGTGGGCACGTACATGACCGTTTCGCGATTCGACGTATCCGACACGAAGAGCGGAACGAATGTCGTCTTCGGACGATGGGACTGGTAGTCGGCGGCGAATTTGGACTGCGGCTCGATCGCCAGACCGGACCATCCGAGCGCTGTCTCGAGGAAGTACGTATTGCTCTCCCGCTGATAGTGATTGGCACCGACATCGACGAATATGCCGTCCCTCTGGTCGCCGAAGAAATCACGGATCATCCATTCCTCGCCGAAGCGCGAATTGTGCCCGGGGCCGAAACGCTCCTCGAGCGGCCGCAGCTCGACGCCGCCGCGCGACAGAAACGGCAGAAGTTCTGTCTGGGTTCTGGTGCGTCCACCGACGTAGGCGATCACCGCAATCAATGTGCCCCACAGAGCGAGCTCGATGAGGTTGAATCGGGGGCGCAGGATCCTCATGGCGCTGTTATCGGGCGATTTCCGATATTACTGTGCGCTGGGAAATACGAGCAAGCCGCTCGTGACGCGGACTGCGAGCGCCGGCGGTACAGGGCCGCGATGTGAACACCGATAAAGGAACCATGTCCTTGCGGTGGGGCCTGTTCGCCGTGGTCTCTCTGGTCAACGGCCTGTTGCTGTGGCATTTTCACGACCGGTACTGGTACCCCACAGATGATGGGTTCTACGCGAACATTGCGGAGCGGTTCTTGAACGGCGAGGTGCTGAACCGGGACCTTCAGGACATTCATCCCGGCTATATCCACGTTCTCCATGCCGTCGCGTTTCGCCTGTTTGGCGTCGACATGGTCAGTCTCCGCTATCCACTGATGCTCGCGGCTCTTGCCCAGGCGTGCGTCATCTACGCCCTGCTCGCCCGGCGCGACGTCCTGACCGCCGCAATCGCGAGTGTGGCTGGTACGGCGCTGGGCGTCATCCAGTTCGTCAATCCCACACCCAACTGGTACTGCCTTGCGCTGTGTGTCGCGCTCGCATGGTGGCTGGTCCGGCTGCCCGCAGGACATCCGGCGCGTCTCTTCGGCGCAGGACTTCTGCTTGGAGTGCTGACGCTCTTTCGGCACCTGTCCGGACTGTGGGTGGCCATGGGAGTGCTGTCGGTCGTCATGCTCGAGCAGCGAGGCAACGGGCAAGGCCGGGATCGGCTGCTGGCCAGAGCCGTGGTCGGGCTGATGCTCCTGATCCTGGTGACCTACGTGGTCGTCAATCCCGAAACCGAACCGGGCGGCGTGCTGCTCATGTCCGTGTGGCCGATGGCCATGCTCGTGTGGTTGCTGGTGAAGGTCCAGGCGAACAACGCTGCCGTTCGTAAGAGCCTTGCACCGCTGGCGGCCGGTGGCCTGGTGGCCACTCTGCCGCTCGTGCTCTACCACGTTGCGAATGGATCGCTCGCGCCGTGGGTGACCGACAACGTGTTCGTCGCAGTCGGTGAAACACAGCTGGACTTCTTCGGGCGAGGGTGGTACGGCGTCCTGCCACTGGCGGCCCTGTACCAAGCCGTCACCTCGTTTCACCCGGTCAGAGTCGTGAACGGAATCTATTGGGTGCTCCTTCCTGTGCTTTCTGCGCTGAATGGGGCGCTCATTCTGAGGAGACTTCGGGCGCGCGACGATCCCCGCTCGTTGATCCTCCCCATCCTTGCATCGTTCTACACCCTGACCTCCTTGCTGTTCGAAGGCCCCTTGTACCTGTACTACTCGGCAGGGCTGAGCCTGACTTCAGTGCTGTGGCTGGCCGCCGCAGGGAGGAAATGGAATCGACTTGCCTGGACTGCGGTTGCGGCGGGCTTGAGCGTCGTGGCCGTCGTCTTTCATGCAGGCCAGTCGCGGTTCCGGACGCCGATGGAGGTCCTGCAGGGGAAGCGCCTGTCGAACACCTGGGCACTCGGTGCCAGTGATCTCGACCGCTGCCGCCTGCGGCTCGACGAGGCGGACCGCAGAGTCTACGGCCAGATCGTGCAGGTCATTCAGAGCGAGAGTGCATCCACAGACAGCATCCTGGCGCTGCCCAACGACGCCGAGCTCTATTTCCTCGCGCGGCGGCGAAGCCTCGTCCGCTTCTACAATTCGGGGCTCGGCATTCAGACAACCACTGAGCTCCAGCAGGTCATGGCCGAACTGACGGCCCGGCCCCCCCGAATCGTGACGTTCCGTCCCGACGACAAGTACGTCACGGAGGCCTCCCGCCACATCATGGAATTCGTGCGGTCGAGATACGATCCGATCGCGACCATTGACGGCCTCGAGATCCACCGGCTTCGGTGAGCGGACCAGCTCAGACCACGATGACCATATCGCCGGCGCCGGTCCCGCTCTTCGCCAGGGCGCCCGCCGGAAGCTCGACCACCGCGTATCCGCGCCACGCGGCTGCGAGGCGCCACGGCGGCAGGTCCCTTCTGACCTTCAGAATGCGGCCCGAGCGGGCCACAAAGGCCACGTCAATCGGGAACCGCATGAAGAAGGTGTGGATGGCGTTGGTCGGCGCGATGATGAGCGCGTTTCCCTCGGCGAGGGAATCGTGCCGGAGCAACCCCGTTCGCCGAGACGACGAGTCAAACGCCGTGTGAAGCGAGTGCGCCACGAGGCTCCCGGTCCGGGCGTTGACCAGCCGGCGGCCGCCGGTCCTTCCGCCGACCAGCGGGTCCAGAAACGACGCCATCGTGGCCTCCTGAGTTCTCCTCGGGCAGCCTGAGAGCCCTTGATCCCCTGGCGCGACGAAAGGCTGCCGCCCGTGCGATTTCAGACGAAACACCGCGCCTCTCGCTCGACCAGAAGCTCCAGACCAACAAGCACTTGTCAGAAACCTCTCTGTCCCGTGCGGCCGGGCTCGCATCTTGCCGCAGAGGCGCGCGAGAGGGAAGTGACCGACAATCGGAACGACAAGAT
>Ga0137829_11287329_pt1 | contig 10287 bp, 12 predicted proteins | sample OV2TP2_FD_97737 | JGI IMG/M metagenome (GOLD analysis project Ga0137829, IMG submission 97737) | reverse complement strand
AGTTCTTGACCCCAACTACAACGTCAAGGAGCGCATCCGGCGGCAAAAGGAGGAGTGAACGGAAGAGGAAGTATCGCAGACCTGGATTGAGCCCCCTGGCTATGGCGGGTGTTCCTCCAGGGGAGGTCAGCTACCTCGATGCCTTGGGGGTATGAACTCAGAGGCCCTTGGGTGCTGCCAAAAGGGTGGCAGCCAGGGGGAAGGGGAGGCCAGGGCCACGGTTCACCCACACCAACAGGGGCACACATCTCACCAACGTAAGATGGAACCGAGTCCTGATTCTTCTTGACTTGATGATGCCCGAGGTGGACGGGTTCGAGTTCCTGGAGGAGCTTCGCCGTAACCTCCAGTGGCGCTCTATACCCGTGGTGGTGGTCACTGCGAAGGAGCTTACTGAGGAAGACCACCAGCGGCTCAACGGGTACGTGGAGCGGGTCATCCAGAAGGGGGCCTACAGGGGGGAGGCGCTCCTGGCCGAGGTACGCAGGCTGGTGGCGGCGTACGCTGGTCAGAAAAGGGCAACCAGAGTAAACTAGGTCTGCCTTCCCAAGCAGGGACTGGACTCACAAGGAGAAGGTGAGAATCCATGAGCAATAGGGTTACCATCACGGCGACTCCAGGAGTAGTCCTCCGTCTCTCGCCGGTGATTGAGATGAGCGAGCGGCAGTTCGCTGAGCTGTGCTATCTCAACCGCGACCTGCGCATCGAGCGGACCAAAGAAGGAGACCTGATCATCATGCCACCTGCCTTCAGCGAGACCGGGAGACAGAATTTCAAGCTGACCCAGCTTTTTGGCAACTGGGTAGATGCCGATGGCACCGGAGTTGGCTTTGATTCCTCCACGGGCTTTACACTGCCCAACAGAGCAGTGCGCTCTCCTGACCTGGCCTGGGTCAGGCGGCCCCGCTGGGAGGCGCTGACCCAGGAACAGCGAGAGGAGGCGTTCTCTCCCCTCTGTCCCGACTTCGTGCTGGAGCTACGCTCCCGGTCGGACCCGCTGAGATATGTGCAAGCCAAGATGCAGGAGTACATGGAAAACGGCGCTCAGCTAGGCTGGCTCCTAGACCCACTGGAGAAGAAGGTATATATCTACCGCCTGGGCGCTACGGTAGAGGTCCTGGACAACCCTTCGACCCTCTCTGGAGGCCCGGAGCTTCCGGGATTTGTTTTGCCCCTTAGGGAAGTCTGGTGACCAGGCCTGTCCTGAGCGAAGTCGAAGGAAAGGTGAGAATCCATGAGCAAAAGGGCTATCCTCACAGTGACTCCACCATTGGTTCTCCGCCTCAAACCGGTGATCCAGATGAGCGACGAGCAACTCCTTGAGCTGTGTCAGCTAAATCGTGATTTGCGGATCGAGTGCACAAGAGAAGGAGACCTGATTATCATGCCACCTGCTGGAGGCGAGAGCGGGAGACAGAACTTCAATTTGGCAGCTTTGTTTGGCCAGTGGGTCCACGCCGATGGGACAGGCGTTGGCTTTGATTCCTCAACAGGGTTTACACTACCCAACGGAGCGATGCGCTCTCCTGACCTGGCCTGGGTCAGGCGGCCCCGCTGGGAGGCGCTGACCCAGGAGGAGCGAAGACGGTTCCCTCCCCTCTGTCCCGACTTCGTGCTGGAGTTGCGCTCCCGGTCCGACCCGCTGGGATACGTGCAGGCCAAGATGCAGGAGTACATGGATAACGGCGCTCAGCTAGGCTGGCTCATAGACCCACTGGAAAGAAAGGTATCTATCTACCGCCTGGGGGCCGAGGTGGAGGTCCTTGATAACCCTTCGGCCCTCTCTGGAGACCCAGAGCTTCCGGGGTTTGTTTTGCCCCTTGGGGAAGTCTGGTGACGAGGGAGGTAGCACCGGTGGCTAAAATCCTTGTGGTTGAAGATAACGAGATGAATCGGGACATGCTGAGCCGCCGACTGGAGCGCCGAGGCTACCAGGTCATCCTAGCCGTGGACGGGCAGGAGGGCGTAGATATGGCCCGGTCGGAAGTCCCCGACCTCATTCTGATGGATATGAGCCTGCCTGTAATTGATGGCTGGGAGGCCACGCGGCGGATCAAGGCTGCTCTGGAAACCTGCTCTATTCCTGTTATCGCCCTCACGGCCCACGCTATGGCGGGTGACCGGGAGCAAGCACTGAAGGCCGGGTGCGACGACTACGACACCAAGCCCGTGGACTTCCCCCGGCTAATGGCGAAGATTGAGGGGCTGCTGAATAACAAAGAGGGGAGTGATAACCCCTCTCATACTGCACCCTGAAGGGCGCAGCATATGCCCCACCCTTCCAGGGGGGGGTATCGCACGCCCTTTAAGGAGGCTAGCTGATGGTTAAACAACAGTTCTCCCTGCTCGTGGTAGATGATAACGAGATGAACCGGGACATGCTGAGCCGCCGCCTCAAGCGTCAGGGCTACCAAGTAGCCATCGCCAGGGACGGACGTCAAGCGCTGGCTATGCTGGAGAGCCAGGCGTTCGACCTGGTCCTCCTGGACATCATGATGCCGGAGCTGAACGGCTATGAGGTGCTGGAATACATGAAGGCTAACGATACCCTGCGCCATATCCCAGTCATCATGACCTCGGCCCTGGACGAGATGGATGGCATCGAGAGGTGCATCGAAATGGGCGCGGAAAACTACCTGACCAAGCCTTTTAACCACATGCTGCTGAAGACCCGCGTCAGCGCCTGCCTGGAGAAGAGGCAGCCCCGTCACTCGCAAGAGTAGCACTGTGCTGGAGCGATACCTTGGACTGGCAGCTCATAGATGCTATCGGTGAGTTCATCGGCGCTGTGGGCTCGATCTTCATCGCGTGCATCGCCGTTTATATAGCCGCCCGCCAGTGGCTGGACGCGAAACGGATCGGGCGGGAGCAGAGGGAGCTTGCCGAAGAGATAGAGAGAAAAACCGAGGCCGCCCGACAGGAGCAGGAGCGGATTATCCGGGCCCAGAGCCTGGATTCCTACTTTGAAGGCATATCGAACCTGCTCCTCAGGGACGGCGGTCCCAGCCCCACCGCACGCAACCTGGCCAAAGGCCGCACAGACGCCATTCTCAAAATCCTCAAGTCCGATGAGAAACGCAACCTCGTAGCTTTCCTCTATGGCAGTAGCCTTATCACCCTGGACGGTGACAGCAATGCACCCGTCATCAGCCTTTCCAGTAGTGACCTGAGCTGGGCAGATTTGAACGGGGCCATCCTGCGCAGAGCGAGCCTGAGCATGGTAAATCTGCGAGGGGCACAGATAAGGGAGGCAGACCTGAACGAGGCAGACCTGCATGGCGCAGACCTGAGAGATGCCAACCTCTGTGTGGTAGACTTGAGCATGGCAAGCCTGCATGGGGCGATGCTGACCGGGGCAGACCTGAGCGAAGCGACCTGAGTAAAGCCGACCTGAGTGGGTCTGACTTGCGCGGGGCTAACCTCAGCAAGGCAGACCTGAGTGGGGCGAGTCTGAGCGGCACGAATCTGCGCGGGGCAGTGCTAAGAGAGACGAACCTTAAAGGGGCGATTCTGAGCGGAGCGAACCTTCGAGAGGCGAATCTAACAGGCGCAGACCTCCTTGCAGCGAGGTTGGCCAACCTCGTTGGAATCGCTGGCGCCGACTTTACGGGTGTACAAAATCTGTCTGGAGAGGTAAGGGAGTATCTCTGCTCTATTGCTACAGGTACCCATCCAGAGACAGAAAGGGATACGCAGGCTACCCTGAGCTGTGGTGCTCACGGCCTTGTATGACGGACATACTGCCGAAGGAGGAACCACTGTTGCCAAACAAGCTAAGCGGCCATCTGTCCCCAGGACACATAGCTCGCCAAAGTGCGAAACGGCCCTGGGTCACCATCGGCCTATGGGTGCTGACCGTCGTCATCGCTATTGTGCTGGTGGGCAGCTTCTTGGACGATGGCCTGACAACCAAGTTCACCTTTACCAATAGCCCCGAGTCCAAGAAAGGCTTTGATCTGCTGGAGGAGCGGCTTCGCGGCCCCATCGGCACAAAAGAGGTCGTTATTGTACGCTCCGAAGCCTCCACCGTTGATGACCCTGCCTTCCAACAGTTCGTGGTGAGTCTTTTTGGGAAGCTTGTGGCCCTGGGCCCAGAGATCATCAGAGATGGAACGCTAACCAATTATTACCAGGGCAAGGCCGAGTACCTGGTTTCCCAGGACCGCCACACCACCATCATTCCCTTTACTATGGCTGGAGATTTCGATGACGGCAGCGAAAACATTGACCCGGTCATCAGGGCCGTCGAAGGTGCCAAGGGCCAGGAGGGGTTCAAAGTGCTGATTACAGGGCAGTCTACCGTCAACCGGGACTTCCGTGAGGTTGCCGATGAGAACCTTCAAGCCGGCGAGGCCTTTGGCGTACCAATAGCCCTCATCATTCTCGTGCTGGTGTTCGGCGCATTGGTGGCTGCCCTGGTGCCTATCGTGTTGGCAGCCGCTCTATTGTTGTAGCTCTTGGGGCCGCCTCCCTGGTCGGGCAGGCTTTCTCCCTCTCCTTTTTCGTCACCAACATGATCACCATGATCGGCCTGGCCGTCGGTATAGATTACTCCCTCTTCGTCGTTGCCCGCTATCGAGAGGAGCGGGCCCAGGGCCTGGAGAAGCTCGACGCCATCACTGGGGCCGGGGCGACAGCCACCAGGACCGTCTTCTTCAGTGGCATGACGGTGGTCCTGGCCCTCATTGGCATGCTCCTGGTGCCCTCAAACGTCTTTATCGCCCTCGGCATCGGGGCCATCTTCGTGGTCATCGCCGCCGTTCTGGCTTCTATGACTCTTCTGCCCGCTATCCTCAGCCTCTTGGGTGACAAGATTAACAGGCTGTCCGTCCCGTGGGTCGGGAGGGCCCAAGCCAGGTTTGACGAAACCCGGCCTGGTGGTTTCTGGGACTGGCTCGCGCGAGGGGTCATGAGGCAACCCGTGGCCAGCTTGCTGCTGGCGGGAGGACTCCTCATCGCTGCCCTTGTGCCATTCTTCGATATCAATACTGGTGCCTCTGGAGTCAGCAACCTTCCCGAAGGACTTGAGTCCAAAGAGGGATTCCTCATTCTTGACCAGGAGTTCTCGGCAGGAGAGGTCACTCCCGCCGAGATTGTCATAGACGGCGACATAGACTCCCCAGCTATCCAGGCCGGTATCGAGCGCCTGAAGGCGGCCCTGGCAACAGACAGCGCCTTCGGCCTACCACGTCCCCTCGAAGTGAGCAGCGCCCGTGACCTGGCGCTGCTCACGGTGCCGGTAGCTGGCGACGCTGTCAGCAAAGAGACCGAGGATGCCACCAAACGGCTCCGTAGCGGGTATGTCCCTGCCGCCTTCCAGGGCGTTCTGGCTGAGGTAAACGTCACGGGCGAGACCGCATTCAACATGGACTTCTTCAACATGGCTGACAACGCCGCTAAGGTCGTCTTTCCCTTCGTCCTGGGTATAAGCTTCCTTCTGCTGATGCTCGTCTTCCGCTCCATCGTAGTGCCGGTCAAGGCAATCATCCTGAATCTTCTTTCCGTAGGGGCGACCTACGGCCTTCTGGTCCTGGTCTTCCAGAAGGGCGTGTGGAACGAGGCCTTTGGTTTCCAGCAGGCGGACACCATCGAGGCATGGATACCCATATTCCTTTTCGCTGTCCTGTTCGGTCTGTCCATGGACTACCATGTCTTCCTCCTGAGCCGTATACGGGAGCGGTTTGACCAGACCCAGGACAACACTGGCTCAGTGGCTTTCGGCATTCGGTCCACAGGACGGCTCATCACCGGCGCTGCCTTTATCATGGTCTCTGTCTTCTGGGCCTTCGCCGCTGGGGACCTGGTAGGCTTGCAGCAGATGGGCTTCGGCCTGGGCATCGCGGTGCTCATTGATGCTACAATCGTCCGGATTGTGCTGGTACCGTCTGCCATGAAGCTTATGGGCAACTGGAACTGGTATCTGCCTCAGTGGTTAGGCTGGCTGCCGGACCTTAGAGTGGAGGCGAAGCGGGAAGGGGCAGTCCCAGTATCCGGAGATTGATCACTGGGGGTGTGGCTGAAAGTGAGCGCAGTTGTCACCCTTGTATCTCTGTACTATAGAGGGCCACTTCTCGATCAAACCCTTACAGGAGTAGAGTGATGAACGCTTTATCGAATCCTTCGGCCTCGCTCAAGACAGGGAAAGGGCGCATAGCCTTTCTAGGCCCTGTAGGCACCTTTTCCGAAGAGGCTGCCCTGCACTACATTAAAGGACAGGAAACCCGTGGCGATTCCTTTGGCGCCGCTGGGGAAAGGCTGGAGCCTTTCCCCAGCATACCGGCTGTGGCCCTGGCGGTTGCTTCCGGCATCGCCGAGGAAGGAGTGGTGCCCATTGAGAACAGCCTTGAAGGCTCGGTCACCTACACCCTGGACATCCTGATTCAGGAAGACCGGTTGTCTATACGCCGAGAGCTGGTGTTGCCCATAGAGCATTGCCTGCTGGTGAAACCAGATACACGGGCCTCAGATATTCAGACGGTCTACTCCCATCCCCAGGCGCTGGGGCAATGTCGGGACTTCCTGGAGCGTTGCTTCCCCAAGGCCCAGCTTGTGGCATCTCTGAGCACTGTGGCAGCCGTGGAGGACATGAAGCAGAGCCCTACTCCAGCAGCGGCCATCTCTCCCAGGCGCGCGGCGGAGCTACACAGCGTGGAGATTCTCGCCCAGGGGATTCAGGACAACCCCTCTAATGCAACGCGCTTCGTCATCCTGGCTAGCTCCGACCATCCCCTTACGGGCAGGGACAAGACCTCCCTCTGCTTCTCCTTCGCAGAGGACAAGCCCGGCCTTCTCTATAACGTGATGGGAGAGTTCGCTCGAAGAAACATAAACCTGGCTAAGGTAGAGTCGCGCCCCACCAAGCGGTCCCTGGGCCAGTACATCTTCCTCATAGATTGCGAGGGCCACCGCGAAGACGCCATCGTCAAAGAGGCCATAGAGGCCGTGAGAGGGCAGACGTCCATGCTCAAAATCTTCGGCTCCTACCCAAGATGGCGTGAGCCTACAACGTCCTGAGGAACTGCTTCACCTCAGCAAAGGCATAGTTGTCCCAGGGCCAGTAGCCTGCTAAAGCGGCCTCGCCCAACCGAAGGTCCGGTTTGTCTCTCGATGCCAGGAAAGCATGGACCTTCGCTTTCGACAAATTACCTGGCAGCCTGTGAAGCTGGTTACTGACACACAGAAAGTAGCTATCAACGCACAACGCTACTGGATCTCTGGCCACTGAATTCATACAAAGGTCCTCGAGCATTCCCTGGTTCGACCCAGGCGGAAGGATCATAACTACGACCTGTGGACTGGCTCCCACGGGCGACAAAGGTTGTGCTGGAGCTGCCAGACCTGCACTCTCCAACGCATCACGTACACTCTGGAAGGCGCTAGCTGCATCCGTATCCGCATCCCTGACCACGCCCAGTGATGTTATCAGATGGAAGTTGGGCGTGTTTCGCAATGCTTGAAGTCTCACACGGAGGTTAGTCTTGCCAGCGTAGTCTATAATCTGAATTCCCCGAAGTGCAAGGTAGTTCATCAGGGCAGTAAAAAAGTTCACTTCGTCTCTGCCTTCTACAATAAGCAACTTGGACTCTCTAATCGGAATCACCATCAACGGAAATCTAGCCCCATCTCAAGTGTAGCCTCAAGAGTTTCCTGATCGTACGTCACAGCCCTGAGCTTGTCTTTGACTCGGTCAATGCGGTGAAGCCGGAAGTCATAGCGTTCGCTCTCAGAGAAGGCTTTGTGAGCTGCGCGGACGCACTCCTCGCTGTGGGTGGTGGCAAAGAGCTGCACGTCGAAATGCCGGGCGAACTCGGCTATCGCCTTCCAAATCTTGACCATCGAAGCGTAATAGAGGCCATTCTCGAACTCGTCAACCAGCACCACACCATTAGGAGCATTGGCTATAGCGAGGCCGAGGGAGAGGAGCCGTCCCATCCCATCGCCCATGAACGGCACTGGCACCATTCTCTCTAGACCTATATCACCATGTATCATGGAAACCCCGTCGCGGACAATTACGGCCAGGCGTTTAAGGCGTGGCTCGACGAGTTTCACAAGGTCCACGATTTCCTTTTCTCTACCGACGACAATCTCCAGTTTTCCAAAGTACGTAGCATCTTCCACCGGACTTTTACGATATCGAGCTGGTAGAAATATCCAGAAAGGCCGCGATGTCATAGATGCTGGTTTAATCTGAAGGCCGGTGACTGAAAGGAATGCTCTCGATATGAACTCCTCTCCAGATTCATCTCTGTAATTGAAGACGATTTCCTTATCAAACGGTACGCTTGACTGATCCAGAGGGACTTCTATCTGTCGCTTTGGCTCCAGATAAATCCGAAGGATTCTAAATTTATCTCCCCAATCTCCGCGCCCCTTTAGCTCTATAGTCTCATTCTGATCAAAGCCAAAAAACAGGTCTGACAACGGCTCTTGCTGACTGAATGTCGTAATTCCCCGAAAAGTATCTATCTGAAAGCCTAGTTCAGGATTATTAGGGCCACGTTGTATCCAGATGGCCTCAAGCAGGGCCGTCTTTCCCACATTGTTTGGCCCCACAATGAGGTTCACCCGCTCCAGGTCCTCTATCGTGAAGTCCTGGAAGCAGCGGAAGTTTTTGATAGTAAAAGACTTCAACATGGCAGACCTCTCTCTGTCAGGCCTATGGATGAGAATATAGAGAGCATCAGTCCATCACGGAGCCGCCGGAGACGGTTACAGCCAGGCCAGTGAGGTAGTCGGACTCGGAGGAGGCCAGGAAGGCCGCCATCCTGGCTATGTCCGGGCCCTGGGCCACCCGCCCCAGAGGGACTGCCTGGGCCGCCTCCCGCGCCCTCCGAGCACGGAACTCTTCCAGGGACTCGCCTTCCGGCACCAGGGCCGATGCGATATAGTCCGTCCGCTCGGTGTCCACCGAGCCAGGGCAGATGGCGTTGACGTTGATGTGGTAGGGGGCCAGCTCCAGCGATAGACACTGGGTGAAGCCGATCAGGGCGAACTTGGAGGCGCTGTAGGCGGCAAACCGGGCCCTGCCCCGCTTCCCAGCAACGGACGAGATGATGACAATCTTGCCTCCCTGTTCTCGGTCTATCATGTGCCGGGCTACCGCCCTGGAGCAGAGGAAAGTCCCCTTGACATTGACCCGCATCACCAGGTCGAAGGCGTCTTCTTCAAGGTCTACCACAGGCACCCTGTCCCGCCCTGGCCTCGAAGCGGCATTGTTCACCAGAATGTCAATATGTCCGAACCGCTCCAGCACCTGTCGCACCATATTATCCACCTGGGCGCTGTCGGAAATGTCTGCTGTAATGCCCATCGCGCGCCTGCCCAGGTCTTCGATCTCACGTACTACTTGTGGGAGTCCCCCCCAGCCCGACGCCTGCCCTGAGCCCAGCCGAAGGGGGCGGTCGGCGTAGGGGTTCCGGGCAATGTCGTTGACGATGACATCGGCCCCTTCCTGGGCCAGACGGGTGGCTATGGCGCGCCCCATGCCGCGCTCACCGCCGGCACCTGTCACCAATGCGACCTTTCCACTGAGATCGTACATGTCTCTCCTTTCCCTGCTTCCAGCCGTCAGCTATCAGCTTTCAGCAAGCTGACGGCTGATGGCTGAAAGCTGATTGCTTATATCTCTACCCCGCTGGCCTCCGCTACGACATGTATATCCTTATCACCCCGGCCACTGAGGCACACCAGGATGATCCTATCTTCAGGTAGCTGGGCTGCTAGCATAGCGGCGTGATATATGGCGTGGGCTGGCTCCAGAGCCGGGATGATGCCCTCGGTGCGGCAAAGGAGATGGAACCCCTCCAGGGCCTCTTTATCGCCAACAGCCAGGTACTCCGCCCGCCCCATTTCCTTCAGGTAACTGTGCTCAGGGCCCACGCCAGGGTAGTCCAGCCCCGCAGAGATGCTGTGGGTCTCCATCACCTGGCCATGCTCGTCCTGAAGCAAATAGGACATGGAGCCGTGGAGCACGCCGGGACGCCCTGCGGTCAAAGATGCCGCGTGCTTTTTTGTATCCAGACCCTCCCCCCCGGCCTCCACGCCCACCAGCTTCACTCCCTCATCCTGAATAAAAGGATAGAAGGTGCCGATGGCGTTGCTGCCACCGCCCACACAGGCCACTACGTAGTCCGGCAAGCGCCCCTCAGCCTGCAAGAGCTGACCCCTGGCCTCCTTGCCTATAACCGACTGGAAGTCCCGCACCATCATGGGATAGGGATGGGGACCCACCGCACTGCCCAGCAGGTAGTGAGTGGTCTCCACGTTGGTCACCCAGTCCCGTAT